>Ga0180434_10000867_pt1 | contig 44242 bp, 53 predicted proteins | sample SS_ome_7_FD_132453 | JGI IMG/M metagenome (GOLD analysis project Ga0180434, IMG submission 132453) | Hypersaline lake sediment archaeal communities from the Salton Sea, California, USA - SS_1_D_2 metaG | ecosystem: Environmental > Aquatic > Non-marine Saline and Alkaline > Hypersaline >... | reverse complement strand
TAAATCCAGTTGATCCTGCTGGAGGCTGCTGCTATTGGAATTCGATTAAGCCATGCAAGTCTAAAGGACTTCGGTCCTTGGCAGACTGCTCAGTAACACGTGGACAATCTACCCTCGAGTGGGGCATAATCTCGGGAAACTGAGGATAATACCCCATAGGTCTTAGATACTGGAATGTTCCTAGACCAAAAGTTCCGGCGCTCGAGGATGAGTCTGCGGTCGATTAGCTCGTAGGCGGTGTAATGGACCACCTAGGCTATAATCGGTACGGGTCGTGGAAGCGATTGCCCGGAGACGGAATCTGAGACACTATTCCGAGCCTTACGGGGTGCAGCAGGCGCGAAACCTTTACAATGCACGAAAGTGCGATAAGGGAATTCCAAGTGTACATGTACCACATGTACTTTTTTGGAGTGTAAAGCGCTCCAAGAATAAGGGGTGGGTAAGACTAGTGCCAGCCGCCGCGGTAACACTAGCACCTCAAGTGGCAGCCGGTTTTATTGGGCTTAAAGCGTTCGTAGCCTGTTTAGTGGGTCCTTGGTGAAATCCTGCGGCTTAACCGTAGGGCTTGCCGGGGAAACTACTAGACTTGAGGACGGGAGAGGTCAGGGGTACTTCTGGGGTAAGGGTGAAATCTTATAATCCTAGAAGGACCAACAGTGGCGAAGGCGCCTGACATGAACGTGCCTGACGGTGAGGGACGAGAGCCAGGGTCGCGAAACGGATTAGGTAAAAATAGTCCCATCGGAGAGCGATCTCCGATGCAAATTCGGCTATATCGGTGGAACTCCTTTTGTCAATTTAAGCGCGAAATATCCGTGATGAAAGGACAATACCGAGGGAAGTCGGGGAAATGCACATGGAATCCAACGGAAGTACAAGAGCAGGTGCTCATTGGCACCTTGCTTGGTGATGGTTGTTTGGCAAAGAAAGGCCGGAATTGTCGGCTTCATGTCAAACATAGCATCGGACAACTACCGTTTGTCGAATGGAAGCGTGAGATGTTCAAAGACATCACGTCCATGAATATCAACGTATTCGAGCAAGAAGTAGTCGGCAAAAACTACGGTTTTTGCCAGTTTGCGACGAAAACGCATCCATTCTTCACTGAATATCGTGACATCTTCTACGAAGATGGGCGAAAAAGGATTCCATCCAACATACAAGAGTTGCTTTCAACTCCTCTTGCTCTTGCAACGTGGTTCATGGACGACGGAACAAGGTCGTGCCAAGGATTGACGTTGCAGACGAACTGCTTCGAAGTTGAGGAGGTAGAACTGCTTCAAACGGTTCTTCTGAATAACTTCGAAATCAAGACGACGAGCAAGGATGAGAAAGGACGACGGGTCATCTATGTCCTTAAGAACATGGTCCCGAAGTTCAGATCTCTTGTAGAACCACACATGCTACCAAGCATGTTGTATAAATTCCCTTGACCCCGTAGAGGCCATACGCCGAACTCCTATATGGATGATGATATGGTCCGATCTCTATGGTAACATAGAGAGGCGAACGGAACACGAGGCCCGAAATTGACGTCAGTCAATTTGGGCACAAGTTCAGCAAAGCTGAACTTTGTGTTCGTAAGAACCTGTGCACAACTTCACTGGGAGTGAAGTTCGTGTAGAAACGATTCGCCCGCTTCATTCGAAGTGGTAACAGAAATGTAGATACCCGTGTAGTCCTGGCTGTAAACGATGCCGACTAGGTGAGATGTGTTCTTAGTGAACACACCGTGCCGAAGAGAAATCGTTAAGTCGGCCGCCTGGGTAGTACGTCCGCAAGGATGAAACTTAAAGGAATTGGCGGGGGAGCACTACAAGGGGTGGAAGCTGCGGTTCAATTAGATTAAACGCTGGACATCTCACCGGAGGCGACAGCAGTATGAAGGCCAGGCTGAAGGTCTTGCCGAACGCGCTGAGAAGAGGTGCATGGCCGCCGTCAGCTCGTGCCGTGAGGTGTTAGGTTAAGTCCTAAAACGAGCGAGACCCACATTCTTAGTTGCAACTTGCTGCTCAGGCAGTAAGGCACACTAAGGAGACTGCCCGCTATAAGTGGGAGGAAGGAGTGGACAACGGTAGGTCCGCATGCCCTGAATCTTCCGGGCTACACGCGTCTTACAATGGCCGGTACAATGGGTTGCAACCCCGAAAGGGGGAGCTAATCCCTAAAGCCGGTCTCAGTACAGATCGAGGATTGAAACTCATCCTCGTGAAGTTGGAATCCCTAGTAATCGCAGTTCATTATGCTGCGGTGAATACGTCCCTGCTCCTTGCACACACTGTCCGTCACTCCACCCAAGCAGGGTCCAGATGAGGTTTGGTCATTTGGCTAGATCGAATCCGGGTTCTGTGAGGAGGGGGAAGTCGTAGCAAGGTAGCCTTAGGGGAATCTGAGGCTGGATCACCTCCTTATATCGAGTCTTGTTTAGCGGCCTCCGGGCCGCTTTACAAAACTCAACACTCTTTTACCCGCATTTTTCTTTTTATTTTACCTATCTTCTCGCGCAACCCCATTACAAAATAAACCCAAAGTAGAATGTACGCACTCAGACAACCACATATAAAAGCAGGGACCACGCTGTGTGTTGGTCCGAACAGCAAGAAGGGAAGAAGCAAGATAGTGTACAAGAATTCGGTCAGTAACCCGTTGGATGGAAGCATCCTCCACGAGCTGGAATTGTTCGAGGGCGAGAACGGGAAGAAACGACCCGTTAAGGTCCTGTTCAAGCCCGATCTAGCATGGGGCAACCGGTGGCTGGCGACCTTCGTGGAGAACGGGGTCGAGCCAAATATGACTGAATATCTAGCCGTGAAAGCGTTAGCGAGGATGTACGGCCTGGTACTGATGGCGAGTCTGCCCGCAGGTTATAATACCCTGGTGTTCAGGAGGAAGAGGAATTCAAGGATGGCGAGTTAGATTTTTATCTTTTTGGCCTTAACCCTAGCATGCCAAGACCTGAGAAGCTGAAGAAGGGCGAATTCAAGGGGAAGGCGTACTGGCTCAAGGCGGGATTCACCCGCGGGAGCTCAGGGGTCGACGGCAACGTGAGTGTAACAGTCCTTAGCAATGCCACTGGCATGGGGCCAGAGCGGAGGGCGAAGTACGTGACGCTCGTCGAAGACAAAGGGGATAGTGTCGCGACGATAGTGCACGACCAGGAGAGCAAGACCGAGACCCTCTCAGTCCACCCGGACGCGGAAGGCATACTCGAGCATCCCGATGGGCTGCTGCAGCCGGGGCACAAAACCGTCGCAGGCAGGAGATTCAAGGGGCGCGCGGTCGGGCTTGCCGGCGAACCGCTCAACCTGGGCGACATGACCCGCTTCGGTCTCGCGATAATCAGCAAGGGCGGGGGTTACATGAAAGACCCCTTAGGTCGGGGCGGGATGCAGTACGCCTGGAGGAAGAACAAAGCGTGAAACCTTGCGAAACCATGATTCGCAAACTAAAAAGACTAGGTCTTTTTATACCCTTAACCTCAAATATACCGCGAATTTGCAGCGCCAGTATTTCGCTGGCTGTCTAGCTCAAACTTCTTAGTATGAATGCTGCAAGTTCATGCATTTTCGCAGTATATGAAATTCGCATACCGTTTGCGAATGGATACCGAGGTTATTCTAACCAATGACGTTGTGTTGTAGGAAAGAAGTCCGTAAGTGTGATTAATCACACAAACTAGACTAGGTAAATTTGGTGCTACTCTGTATGGTGGATGCCTTGGCTTCAGAGCTTATGAAGGACGTGGCAAGCTGCGATATGCCAGGGGTAGGCGCAAGCGGCCTATGAACCCTGGATTTCCGAATTGCTCCGGAAGGAGCGGGCACGCGGGGGATTGAAGCATCTTAGTACCCGCAGGAAAAGAAACCAATTGGGATGTCGTTAGTAAAGGCGATCGAAAGCGACATAGCACGAACCGAATACCTGGTGCAAGCCAGGTACATGTGGGTCGACCGTTTACTGTCTCGAGGACAAGCCGAATCTTCTGGAAAGAAGGGCCAGAGAGGGTGATAGCCCCGTAGAGGTAATCCGAGAGTCAGATTGACGGTCTCAAGAGTAGGGCGGGTTGGATATCCCGTCTGAACTTGGGTGGCATTTACATCCAATGCTAAATACATCTGAAGACCGATAGCGAAATAATAGCGCGAGTAAAAGGTGAAAAGGATCCGTAACAGGAGATGAAAAGAGCCTGAAACCATACAGATATAGGAGGCCATGGCACGCCTGTGCTTCAGCGAAGGCAACTAGCTGGAGAAGCGACGTGTTGTGGTGTTCGTCTAGAAACATGAGGCAGGGAGTGTACTTATGCGGCGAGCTGAAAGGCAAAGGGAAACCGAGTGTCCGCAGCTTGCGAGGGACAGGGTTGGTAGCCTTAGTCGCATGGGTACTACCCGAAACTTTGTGATCTAATCCTGGGCAAGATGAAGCTCTACACCAGTAGAGTGGAGGTCTGTTAGAGGTTCTGAGTTCAGTTCGTTCTCGTGACCTGGGATTAGGAGTGAAATGCCAATCGAACAAAGTAATAGCGGGTTCCTTCTGAAATGAACCTTAGTTCAGCCTGGCATGAGATAGTCAAGGAGGTAGAGCACTGATTGAAAGGCGCGGGAGGGGAACCTTCCACCTTTCTGTCAAACTCCGAATTCTTTGACATCGTAGATTGCTGGAGTGGGGGCGTCCGGGGTAAGCTTGGCGTCCGAGAGGGAAAGAACCCTGACTAGAGTTAAGGCCCCTAAGCATTGGCTAAGTGTAAAGGGAGGGGTGTCCAGTCTAAAACAGCGGGTAGGTTGGCTTAGAAGCAGCCATCCTCAAAGGAGTTCGTAACAGATCACCCGCCGAGATTGCATGCTCCGAAAATATACGGGACTAAGCCAGTCGCCGAGACTCTAGGGCTTTGATGTACTTCAAAGTCTTGTAAGAAGGCGTCTTGCGGGAGCCGAAGCATCTCCATGAGGGGGTGTGGATCCCGTTGGAATGAGAATCCTGCCGGAAGTAGCAGCAAATTGGGGTGAGAATCCCCAACGTCTAAAGGGCTAGGGTTCCTCATCAATGATTATCAGATGAGGGTTAGTCGATCCTAAGCTGGCGCGTAACTTGTAGCCAGCGAAAGGGAAACGGGTTAATATTCCCGTACTGTCCAAAAAAGCGGCGACGCTGATCAGTTTCAGACGCCTCGGGATAGACATAAACTAAGCGCGGTACGCCTGTGGAGTGCCGTAATGGTGAGAAGCAGGTAAAGGCGCGAAGGCCTTCGGGTTGTTTGATTCCTGGGGTCCATGAAAATGGAGCTGATGTATTTTTGGATAATCGTACCGAGAACTGACACAGGTGCCCCTGGCTGAAAAGGCTAAGACGTGATAGGACAATCTGGTTAAGGGAACTCGGCAAATTAGCCCCGTAACTTTGGGAGAAGGGGTGTCAGCCGTAGATTCGTCTTCGGCTGATTGCAATGACAAGGGAGATCCGACTGTTTACTAAAAACTTAGTCGGTCGCTGAGCGGAAACGCTATGTACGACCGATGACTCCTGCCCAGTGCGGGTATCTTAAACTCCTTTTCAAGGGAGCGAAGGACCTGTAAACGGCGGGGGTAACTATGACCCTCTTAAGGTAACGTAATACCTTGTCGCTTAATTGGCGACTTGCATGAAGGAGCAACGAGGTCTCCGCTGTCCCTAGCTGGAACCTAGTGAAACAACAATCCGTGTGAACACGCACGGGACTTCTAGTGGGGCGCGAAGACCCCGTGGAGCTTTACCGCAGTCTGTTGCTGAAATATGGCTTCAGTTGCAGAGCGTAGGTAGGAGCCTTCGAAGCCTGGATTCCGGTTCAGGTGGAGGCAAAATTGTAACACTACCCTTTTGAAACTGTATTTCTAACCTTTGGAGACAACAGCAGATGGGCGGTTTGGCTGGGGCGGTACTCCGTTGAAAAGATATCGACGGAGTCCAATGGTAGACTCAGGCGGTTTAGGAATCCGCCATAGAGGATAAAGCTAAAAGTCTGCTTGATTGCTTCTTCAACAATACGAGAAGCAAATGGGAAACCATGGCTTAATGAACCCCAATACCTCATAAATAGAGGTTTGGGCTGTCAGAAAAGCTACCCCGGGGATAATTGAGTTGTCTCAGCCAAGAGTTCATATCGACGCTGAGGCTTGCTACTTCGCTGTCGGCTCAAGTCATCCTGGCTCTGCAGCAGGAGCCAAGGGTAAGGTTGTTCGCCTGTTAAAGACTTACGTGAGCTGGGTTTAGAACGTCGCGAGACAGTTTGGAGGCACCTGCTAGAAGTGTTGGCTACCTGAGGGTAAGGACCCTCTAGTACGAGAGGAACGGGGGACCGCGGCCACTGGTCTACCAGTTGTTTGTGCATGCTGGGCAGCTACGCCGTAGTGGATAAGGGCTGAAAGCATCTAAGCTCGAAGCCACTCCTAAAAAGAGGTAGTTTATGCTCCGATAGAAGATCGGTTTGATAGGACGGAGGTGCACGCAAGAAGGCAACGACTTGTTTAGCCTGCCGTTACTAAACGCTATATCCAAATTTACCGCTTACAACACAACGTCATCATTTTACTATTCTAGCGGTAGCTCTTTTTTAATTCCATCCAAGTAAATAACTCATGACCCACCGACGCAAATCCAAGATACCAGCGGAGCTACTGCGGACCATACACGAATACGGAGTAGTCATACTGCCCAAGGTAGAACAGCGCGGAAATAGGTCAATAGTCTTCATGCATGGGAAGCATTGCGCGGTAAGGCCCCACAAATTTATCGAGAGGACCGAGATGGAAGACGCATCGGTCGCGCGGGACCGCGAAGGCAACAGTATACCCACCGGCAGGATAACCGCCCCGAGCGATTATCACGACCCTGAGAGCGGAAGGTTCATCAGGACTTCAGAGCATCCGATGTCAACGCATTTTGAAGTGGGCGGGCCGCATGAAAAAGAGAAGAAGAGGGGAAGAAGGAAAAAACGCCGAAAATAGGAAAAAACAGCCAAAAAACGGGCTTTTATAGCCTAAAATTCAATATGTTTGGTAGTGGCCGGATGACGATGCGGCTGTTTAAGCTGCAGGAAGGGGCGCCACCACCGACTCTGTCGGTAAGTTTGCAAGGGGGCAACTCCTACGCAGAGATGCGTGCTCTGCCACAGAAACGTACGCGTTCTCGGGCAATATGATGCGGAGAGCTGATATTCCGGGAAGCAGCGCTGCAACGGGCAACTGCAAGGTGCAAGGCGGATTCCGCCGCTTAGTCGAATGTCGTCATGTGGGTCTCGGGGATTCAGTTCTCCGACCCGCTAACAGAAGTGTCCCTACGAGCCACTACCACTTTACTGTTCTCAGTCCTGAGTTTTCAGTCTCCAGTCTTGTTTTCCCGAGGCACGAAGTTGGCTTCGCCAACTTGTGCACAAGCCGCTTTTAAGGCTTCGTGTTTTCGAATGACACACTAGATAGCCTCCGGCATAATTCGAAAAGGCTCAACTACATAGCGCGCAGCCTGGCGACTCTTTTCTCAATCGGTGGGTGAGTCGCAAAGAGATTGTCAGCAAAGCTCTTCTTCGGGTCGGCGATGAACATGTGAGACTCGGCCTCGCTTATCTTCATCTTGCCCGCGTTGACCTGGCCGATCTTCTCAAGTGCTGAAGCAAGGCCCTCAGGATATCGCGTCAGTTTTGCCCCGGTCGCGTCAGCGAGGTACTCACGCTTCCTTGAGATGGACAGCTGGACCAGCCTGACTACTATCGGTGCGACTATGGCGAGAATCAAGCCTATGACCAGGAATATGGCACCGTCATTCTTACCCCCGCGGCTCCTCCCGCCGCCGAACATCATACTCCTCAAGAAGATGTGGCTTATTATCGCGATCAGGCCGACGAAGATCGCTACGAACATGAAGAACCGGATGTCATAGTTGCCGACGTGGGACATCTCGTGAGCGATGACCCCCTCGAGCTCCTGGCGATTGAGTTTCTCCAGGGCGCCTTCAGTCACGCAGATGGTCGCATGCTTCGGGTCGCGCCCCGTCGCAAAGGCGTTTATCTCCTTGCTCGGCATTATCTTTATCTTCGGCGTGGGGAGCCCTGCCGCGATGGCGAGGCCCTCGACCGTGTTGATAAGGAATATATGCCTCGTCGGGTCAGGGTCGTACGCCTTGACTGTGGACAGGACTATCTTGTCGCCCGCGTAATAGGACGTGAGCGCATGGACTATTATTATTATCCCCGCTAGGGGCAAGATTATCAAAATCGCGCCGGGTGCGAGAGCGAGCGCTATTACATAAACCAGCGCGGCCAGAATGAAGAAGACCAAGAAGACAAGCAGGATAGAGTTGCGTTTGTTCCTGCTTATCTCCGTGAAGAAGCTGGTCTTTCCTGCCATGCTATCGCTTTAATCAGTCGACCAACCCTCAAAACTTCACCTCAGGCACCTTTCGCTCGGCCTCCGCGATCTCGAAGTACTGCTCAGGCTTCTTCCTGCCCATCAGCCCGGCGATCATGTTGCCCGGGAACATCTGGATCACATTGTTGTACTCCAAGACCGAGTCGTTGTAGAACTGCCTCGCGTAGGCGATCTTGTTCTCGATACCCTCGAGCTGCTCCTGCAGGAGCTTGAACTGCTCGTTTGCTTTTAGCTCCGGGTATGCCTCCGCGACTGCGAAGAGAGACTTCAGGGCGCCAGTCAGCATGTTGCTGGCCTCGGCCTTTTGCTCGACGGTCTTGGCGCCGACCATCGCGGCTCGCGCCTGCGTGACCTGCGTGAACACCGCCTTCTCATGCGCCGCATAGCCCTTGACCGTATTGACCAAGTTCGGCACGAGGTCTATCCTCTTCTTCAGCTGGACGTCTATCTGCGCCCACGAGTTCTTTATCCGGTTGCTAAGCCCTATTATCTTGTTGAAGTAGTAGATTATTATCACTACCAGCAGCAAGACGATACCCCCTATTATCCATTCGATCATTTTGCCCCCTTGTTAATAGATTTAGATTTCAGGAACCTTTAATAAAAACGAAAATGCATGAGTCGGTCGAGGATCAGTTCAATTTGGCGCTGGCGCGCCTTTTTGGCGATTTCTTGGAGAGCCATGCCACCTCGATGTTATGTCGCGGATAGAATGCCGTGGCCATGACTGTGCGCCCGAGGGCACGTTGACCAGGGGCAAACCCCGCCTCACCCCTGTATGCGCTCTTAGTGAATCTGACATGGTCGAAACTTGAGAGGGGCATGTCTTTCGGCTCGGCGTCGCCGCGAGCCCTGAAGCGCTCCAGTTCCTCCTTAGTGGGCTCGATGGAACTGAACTCTACGCGGTTTCCGAGCTCGGCCGCCTCCTGGCGGGTTGGGACCCTGTTGGTCGTCAGCATCTCCTCTATCTGCCTTTCTGTGAGGCCATGGTCGTGCCTCATTGCGTTCACGAATGCAGGTGTGTGGTGCTCTATGCGGTCGAGGACCGCCGAAGACGCACCCGAATGGGATCTTCTAGCCATGTCGGTTGATTAAGGCGACCATTGGTAAAAACATTCGAATCCGCAGGATCATACCTCGGCGGGGAGGATGACATCGGTCACGGGATTGACGTAGTAGCCGCAGACGCATGACATGTTCAGGTTGTAGCCGTCGCGTGCTACGTTCTCCGCGGCGCAATCATGGTTCTTGCCACCCGCATAGAACGCCGCGTTGTTCATGAGGCTCTTGAACGCCTCGGAGCAATGGTTCAGCTCCAGCTTGTACGGCACCTCCGGCAGGTTCACGGACGTGCCGAACCTGACCGTGTGGACCTCGCGCCCACCAGCAGGGACGTCGGCCGAGGGTGTTATAAGGCTGAACATGCCACAGTATTTGCTGAATTCGTCCTTGAAGTTCTCGAGCTCCGCCTGGAGTTCTTCCCTGTCGGCATCGCACGTGTCCAGGACCTCCTTGTACTCCGGGCCCAGGCGCATGTTCTTCTCCGACTGGCACTTATTGTAGTCGCGGCGAAGCGAATCCAGGCCCTGCGTGAGCGTGAAACTATAGACAGCGAGACCCCCTAATATCAAAACCAGCCCAAGGATTATGAGGCGATATTGCCAGCCTTTCATCTTGTTATGTTATTTGGGAAAGATAGAAAAACCTTATCGCAATAGCAGGCGGAGCGATATGGTCGAGAAGAGTATGCTCAGCAGTATCGCCACCGCCATCGCGGAGAGGATCATCCCGGTGGTCGCGAAGACGCCCATGCTTATCCCGATGGTAAGGACGATAAGGTTATCAGCCCCCTTGGCCGACAGGCCGATGCCGTAGACGAGCGCCTCCCTGAAGTTGGAGCCGGTCCCCATAGATGCAAGTAGTATCGCCACCAATTTGGGCAGGACCGCGACGGCGACTATAAGGAGCGACACTGCCCAGAACTCGCCGAGTGTGCTCAAATCCGTCTGGAGGCCCATCCAGGCGAAGAAGACGGGGACGAAGAAGCCGTAGGCCATGGCCTTTATCTTCTGCGAGAAATCGCGCGCGCGCAGCTCCGGGCTCCTCTGTAATATAAGCCCGGCGAAATAAGCGCCCAACACCATCGCCAGGCCGAGGAACTCGGCCATATAAGCGAGGAAGAGGATGACCAGGAACGCGGCCGAGAAATCTGCTGCTTCTGCCTCCATATGGGTCGCAAGCTTGATGAGCCGGGGGACGAACTTATAGACCAGCACAGTCACTGCGAAGAAGAATATTATACCGCCCAATACCCAGAGCATCTCGAATATCGACGCACTGTTCGCCGCGACAGCAAGGGCGAGGACTATTATGCCCAATACAGTATCTACGACCGCGATGCCGAGGAGCGTCTTGCTGCTATCCTCCTTGAGCTTCCTCGTGCTCAATATCACCTTGGCCGCGACAGCGATATCCGTGACAGCGAAGGCTATGGCGAAGAAGAGCGTCTCGAGCGGGAGCAAGCCCAGGACGTTGTGGCCGAATATGAGAAGTGAGAATATGCCCGCAGCCAGGCCGAACAGGGCGACCGTGAGTATCTTCTTCTCCCTCTTTATCATGAAGCCAAGGTCGCTCTCCTCGTACCCTGCTATGAACAGCAGGAGTATGGCGCCCACCTCGGCGAACGCGACTATTATCGGGTCCCCGGCGTCGATCAGTGCGAGCATGCTCACGCCGAACACAAGGCCGACCGTGAAATTGGCCAGGACCGAGACAAGGCCTATCCTCTCCATCACCTCGGTAAGGAGCTTGCCGAACAGCACCAGGAGGACCAATGCGAGTATGAAATGTATCATCGTTTTATTACCCTGCTACCTACTAATTCGTTTGACGTCTTGTTAACCTTATAGGCGCTCGATAACCCTGCGTATAAGGGTCTCTTCGTCGATTATGCCGACGATCTTGCCCTTGCGCATCACGGGCAGGACCTTGAGGTCGTTGTCGACCATGAGTTTCGCTGCGTACTTCACCGGGTCGTCCGGTTTAAGGAGTATCTCGTGGGGGACTATGATGTCCCTCACAGTCTCCGGCATCAGGTCCCAGGTTATCTTGGTCCCGAAGATGCCGACCAGGTCGTGCTCGGTCATCTCCGTAGGATCGAGGGCGAGTTTTATGACGTCCTCTTGTCTCACACTCCCGAGGAACTTGCCTTTCTTATCAAGTACAGGAAGGTATTGTATCCCATAGCTCTCGAACTTCTTTATGAGCTTCTTGATGGGCGTGTCCGGGCTGACCGACTGTATCTTCCTCCGCATAACCTTCTTGACAGGCGTGTCTCTCAGGTCTTTCATCTTGCCTCGTCTTATCGCGTATATTCTCTCGTGACTCTGTTTTTTAATGTCGGAGTGTAAAAAAACTAGATATGGTCTCTCATTCTGAGCTGTTGCACGAGACTGCAGACGTCCTGCAGGACGAAGGTTTCACAGTCTACCAGAGCCCCGGCATGATGCGCTACTTCGATCTCATCGGCGTCGGCGATTATAAGTTGTTCATCAAGGTCCTGGCAAACGTAGACAACCTCCACCGCGAGGAGGGGTCGGAGCTCAACAGGCTCGCAGGAGCGTTCTCCTCGCGGGCCGTGATAGTAGGCGACCACGCGGGGATGGAGAAGCTCCATGACGACATCGTCTATCAGCGCTTCAAGAACCTTTGCGTCAACCTCAGGACGCTCAAGCACCTCCTCTCGGGGGAGAGTATAAGCCGTTTCACCGAAAGAGGGCAGCTGTTAGTGAAAGTGGACGGCGATAAGATACGCGACCTGCGGGAGGAGATGGGGCTCACGCGGAACGAACTCGCAGGGCTGCTCGGCTGCAGCTCCCAGGCGGTGTACCGCATCGAAACGCAGGACAGGATGAGCGAAGATACATACGAGAAAGCGCTCGCGCTCTTCAAGCGCGGTTTCTCGTTGGATGGAATCACGACGGTGAAAGAAAACAGAACCGATATCAGCAAGGACGTTGGATATAATCCAACACAGAAAGGACAGCTGGGCGACCCGCTCAAGAGGAGAGTGACTTCAGAACTAACCAGGCTGCATTTTAATTCAGTCTCGTTTAATAGCCCCATAGATTTCGCGCTCGAGGACAAGCCATTGCTCACTCCGGTGAGCATGAGCGAAGCGGAGATGCGGAGGAAGCAGAGGGTCGCCAAGTCGCTCTCCGAGGTGCTGTACTGCGACGTGCTCCACATAACGCGCGAGCGCAGGGCCAGGCGCCTGCCATGCATAAGCATCGACGAGCTCAAAAAAGCCGAGAGCAAAGAGGAAATACTTGAAAAAGGAAAAGATGAATAAGGTCGAAGAGGCGATATTCTTCGCCATCGTGGTGGCGATAATCGCCATAGGGTTGGTTTTCATGGGTATGGGCAGGGGCGAGTCTGATGAAGACGCATCGGCCCAGGAATGCGACAGCCCGCCGTGCGACGTCCCGGATTACCAGGTCAGCGAAGTGAGGGAAAACCCCAACGAAGGAGAAGAGGATGGAACCATTGGAGATCAAGAGGTCGAGTAGCCAGTTCGGTGAGTGTGTGGTGATGGTGAGTGCGAGCCACGAAGGGAAAGACAACTGCATGCCCGCCTCGTGGGCCGTAGCCGCATCCTTCGACCCGATGATGATCAGTGTGCATATCGGGACCGGGAAATACACCGACGAACTGATCCGGAAGAGCGGCGTCTTCGGCGCGAGCGTCCTGGCGGATGACCAGGGCGACATCTCGACCTACGCGGGCACCCGATCCGGGCGGGACGAGGATAAATTCACCAAGGTGCCCAACTTCAGGGCGAAGGAGTTGGATGTTATTCTGGTCGACGAGTGCGTCGCCGCGCTCGCGTGCAAGGTCGTGAAGACCGTCGAGGCGGGCGACCACACGATATTCATCGGCGAAGTCAAGGAAGCTTACTACGACCCGGAGAAGAGCCCGCTCATGGTCTTCCGGGGCGATTACCGGAAACTCGGCGAGAACATGGGTCAGTATAAGTAGATAATAAATAAGCATATTATGGCCAGAGCCAAAAAATCAAAACCCGAACCCAAAGCGAAGAAGAAAAGGCCCAAGGAAAGGCAGATAATCCTTAGGAGGGAGGATATGCCGAAGAACATGCAGAGGGAAGTAGATAAGATAAATAATGCGAGACACAAGAGTGCCCAGTTCACTATCAACATGATCGGCACGGGCATTGGTGTGGGCATGAGCGCTGGATTTCTTGAAGGCAGCCCCCATAATGCCGCCCTCGGCGCGATCGGCGGCGGGGTGGTCGGGGAGACTGCAGGCTCGTTGGCGCGCTATATAAGCGTAGACACCCCCCATCACAAATTGGAGAATGCGCTTCACCTAGGGGAATTCAAAGGCGTCGACCCAAAAGATTTCGAGTACCGTTTTGCCTTTATTGACCGCAGCGGGAACCTGAGGGGCAGCAACAGATTTCCCCCATGGGGCAGATGCCGGATAGTCCTCAACCCGGACAAGCTGACAAAGCTACAGAGGCTGCGCTACCGAAAGCTACAGATGTGGCGGGGAAGAGCCACTCACGAAGAACCAGTGGCGAAGGTATAGACTAGTAAAGGCTTGAAACTCGTATTTCATCATTTTTATACTTATACAGACAAACTAATACTGCTTTGCAAATAGAGTAAGGCTTGATTTTAACCAAATTCTAACCAAAAAACAAAATGGCACAACAAGCTATACCGGTAGTGCTGCTTCCCGAGGGCTACAACAGGACCCAGGGCAGAGATGCACAGAGGATGAACATAACGGCCGCGAAGATGGTGGCCGAGGCTGTTAGGACCACTCTCGGCCCTAAGGGCATGGACAAGATGCTGGTAGACGACCTTGGCGACATCGTCATAACGAATGACGGCGCCACTATTGTCGACGAGATGTCGATCGAACACCCGGCCGCGAAGATGATCGTGGAGGTCGCGAAGACCCAGGATGAGGAAGTCGGCGATGGTACGACCACGGCTGTCGTAGTCGCGGGCGAGCTCCTTAAGAACGCTGAGAAGCTCCTGGACCAGGGGATACACCCTTCGGTCATCATAAAGGGTTACAGGATCTCCGCGGAGGAGTCCATGAAGATCCTCGATAAGATAGCGAAGAAGGTGACTATCAAGGACACCGAGCTCCTGCGGAAGATATCGGAGACCGCCATGACCGGCAAGGGAGCCGAGGCGAGCAAGGAGTATTTGTCTGAACTGGCTGTCAAGGCCGTCACACAAGTCGCTGAGACGAAGGACGGTGAGAGCGAGATAGACCTCGAGAACATCAAGCTCGAGAAGAAGCAGGGTGCGGGCATCGCGCAGACCGAGCTCGTGCAGGGCATCATAATCGATAAAGAGGTCGTCCATGACGGCATGCCAAAGGAGCTAAAGGACGCGAAGATAGCCCTGGTCGATTCGGCCATGGAGGTCAAGGAGACCGAAACCGATGCAGAGATCCGCATCACCTCGCCGGACCAGCTCCAGGCGTTCCTCGACCAAGAGGAGAAGATGCTCAAGAAGATGGTGGACCAAGTGGCTGCCAGCGGCGCTACCGTGTTGTTCTGCCAGAAGGGCATCGACGACATGGCGCAGCACTACCTCGCCAAGAAGGGCATCCTGACCGCGAGGCGCGTCAAGAAGTCGGACATGGAAGCCCTCGCAAGAGCGACGGGCGCAAAAGTGGTATCGAACTTCGATGACCTGAGTGCGAAGGAGCTCGGAAGTGCGGGCGTAGTCGAGGAGAAGAAGGTCTCCGGCGACAAGATGATATTCGTGAAGGACTGCAAGGACCCGAAGTCTGTGAGTGTGTTGATCAGGGGCGGGACCGAGCACGTGGTCGACGAGGTCGAGAGAGCGTTCAAGGATGCCATCGGCGGAGTCGCTGCATCGATCGAAGTGGGCAAGATCGTCACAGGCGGCGGAGCCCCAGAGATCGAGCTCTCCAAGGGCCTTAGGCTCTTCGCAGAGAGCGTCGGCGGAAGAGAGCAGCTGGCGATAAACGCCTTCGCCGACTCTGTCGAGATAATCCCGAGGACCCTCGCAGAGAGCGCAGGTATGGATGCTATCGACGTCTTGGTCGACATGAGGTCGAAGCACGAAGCCGGCGGCGAAGTCATGGGCTTCGACGTCTTCGAGGGCAAGGTCAAGGACCTTTTCGCCGAGGGCGTCGTGGAGCCGCAGAAGATCAAGACCCAAGCCATCAAGTCGGCTGCTGAGGCGGTGGAGTTGATCCTGAGGATCGACGACGTCATCGCTTCCTCAAGCGGCAGTAAGGGCGGCGCACCGGCTATGCCACCAGGAGCAATGGAAGGCATGGGTGGTATGCCTGGCATGATGTAAGATGGGCAAATAAGCGATAAACAAGGACGTAAGTGAGAGCCAAGCTCTCCTTACCCTCTTTTTCTTTATTTTTATTTTATTCCTTTTACTGCGCTTCGCTATCTATTGGGCCAACCGAAGAAGAAGCGATCACGCGATCATCTGCAAGACAATCTCGAATACTATGAAGGCTACTACTATGCCTATCAGCACCATGGGCTCCATCTTTATGCCCTTCTCTACGTCGAAGTAGCGGATGATGCCCGCGCCTGTCAGCGGATTCGCTGCAGAAGATGTCTTTAGTTCTGGCATTTTAGATTTTTCTAAGAAATTGCGGGATATTTAGAACTATAGCTTTAAAAAGTTCCTGATTATGGCTTTTCCATCGCCTGTGAGGATGCTCTCCGGGTGGAACTGCAGGCCGTAAACTGGAAACTGCTTATGTTTCACCGCCATTATCTCGTTGTCGTCTTGGCTCTTGGCGATTACATCCAAGCTCTCAGGCGCTGTCTTATCGTCGATGACTAGCGAATGGTATCTTATCGCCTCGAGGGGGCTCGGCAGGCCCTTGAGCAGGCCGGAGCCGTCGTGCTCGATGAGCGACGTCTTGCCGTGCTTGAGAGTCCGCGCGCGCCTTATCACACCGCCGTATACGTAGCCTATGCACTGGTGGCCGAGGCAGACTCCTAATATAGGCATCTTCGGCCCGTATTTCTTGATTATCTCCTTAGATATCCCCGCGTCCTCCGGCCTCTTCGGCCCGGGGGAGATGACGATCTTGTCTATGTGCTTCTCCTTTATCAGCTTATCTACTTCTGCCATGCTGGATGTATTATCCAGGACAAAAACTTCCGCTCCCTGCTCGCCTATGTACTGGACTAAGTTGTAGACGAATGAGTCGATATTATCAATAACTAGTATCCTCTGGTTTGGCTTTTGCTTTGATTTCATCCAAGCTCACCTCCTAGTGCTTTTGCCATGCCTTTGGCCTTATTGACTGTTTCTTGGTACTCTTTCTCCGGCTTTGAATCAACGACTATCCCCGCCCCCGCCTGGATGTACGCCTTATCGCCTTCAAAGACTATGGTCCTGATCGTGATGGCTGTGTCCATGTTGCGGTTGAAAGAAAAATATCCAACGCAGCCGGCGTATATCCCCCGCCTCGCCTTCTCCAGCTCGTCTATTATCTCCATCGCGCGCACCTTGGGCGCACCAGATACTGTCCCGGCCGGGAAGATGCTCTTGAGAGCGTCGATTTCATCCATGTCTTCACGGAGCTCGCCCACGACTTCGGATACTATGTGTTGGACATGACTGTATTTCTCGACTTCCATGAGTTTGCTGACTTTTACTGAGCCGTATTTCGCGATGCGGCCCACGTCGTTGCGGCCCAAGTCCACGAGCATGATGTGCTCTGCGCGCTCCTTCTCGTCAGAGAGCATCTCTTTAGCCAGGGCATCATCTTCGTCCTGGTTCTTGCCTCGCTTTCGCGTCCCGGCGATTGGATAAGTGACTACTGTCTCCCCCTCTACGCGCGCGAGCATCTCGGGGCTCGAGCCGACGATCTTCCTCTCCCCGAAGTCGAGGTGGTACATGTACGGGGAGGGATTTATCTCTTTAAGGGCCCTGAAGACAGCGAAGGTGTCGCCGTCGAAGTCTGCGCCGAAGCGCTGGGAGAGGACCACTTGGAAGATATCCCCTGCCTTGATATACTCTATTGCATCCAACACGCTCTTCTCATACTCGGCCTTGGAGGTATTAGAATGTAGTGTAACTTTCTTCTTCGGTAACTCAGGAACCGGCTTGAAATCGAGGGAGTCCATGATTTCATCCAAGCTTTCCTTCACTGCCTTTTCGTCGACTTTGTCGCCGAACTCGTTCTGAGTCAGGAGGGTAATACCGTCCTTGTGGTCGATGATGAAGTTGTTCTTCGCGAGGATGAATTCGCAGTCCGGTTCTTTGAGGTCATCGGGCTTGGCTTTTGGTCCTGATTCCGGCAGTTGGATGGAATTCCTTATGATGTCATAGGAATAGTATCCAACGAAGCCGCCGAAGAAACGAGGACCTGCCGTGGCAAGCTCGAATTGGCTGATGAGCTCGCGCATGATCTCGAGTGGATCGCTCGCGGTGCTCTTGAGGCCTTTCAACTGGGGGTCTATTATATCCAACGAGGCTTTCTTGCCCCTTATAGTGAGCTTCGCGGCTGGGTTGAAGCCGATAAAGGAATAGCGGGCGACTTTCTCGCCGCCCTCCGCCGATTCCAGCAGGTAGGTGTCCTTGCCGTCCCTGCCCCTGACTGCGTTATAGAGGGCATCCGGGTCCTGCATACCCACATCCAAGGTGATTGGAGTTACTTTCATGTTATCTTCATTCTTTCGTAGAATTTGTCCTTTTTCCTTAAAAAGCTAACAATTTTACTTATTTTCCCGATGATTAGTAGGTATTTATATACTTAATCCGATAATATACCTACGATTAGATGGCTAAACGAGGGAAAAAACTACGGATCGAAGGTCGGCGGGAGAAAGGGACTAGGGATAGAAGGCCCCCGAGGCATGGAGCGACAGGGTATAAGCCGCCGGAGGGGCTTGATATAGACGAGCGGGACCTTAAGATCATCGAGATGCTTCAGAAGAACGCCCGCACGCCGTTCCTGGAGATAGCGAGGGAATTGGGCGTATCCGGCGCCACGGTGCATGAGCGTGTGGGCAACCTGATGAACGCAGGCGTGATAACCGGCTTCACGACCAAGTTGGATACGAAGAAGCTGGGATATGAAGTAGTAGCGCTTATCGGAGTGGTCCTCGACCACCCCACCATAGACTTGAAAGAGCTGAATGGGGCACTCAAGTCCACCCCCGAAGTACAGGAAGCCCACAATGTGACGGGAGACACTGACGTCGTCCTGAAGGTCAAGGCAAGGAGCATCGACGACCTAAGGAAGCTGCTGGTCGAGAAGATCCAGTACATAAAGGGTGTTCGGAGGATAAACTCCAGCATCGTATTGGACTCGCCTGTGGAGCGCAGTAGTGTCGCCCTGAGTTAGTTTTCTGCCAACCCCTTTTATTATTTTTTAATCTTTCAGAGCAGAAGCTGGGTCGAAAAGGTTTGAAGAACAAGAGAAAAGGAAAGAGAAGGGGGTCCTCAAGGCACCAACATATAGACCTGCCATCCACGTAGCTTCGGATCCTCAACGGCCTTACGGGTTGGATAAGTTTTAGGCCATACTGGAAACCCGCCGAAGCGGGATGAAATGTGGTTGACGGGATCAAGATAAACATAGTCTTCAGCGGCAGACAAGATGCTTCAGCAGGTGACCAAACCCGCATCGGCGATGGCTTCCGCATCGGACGAATCCTCTCGAACCTCCCTGTGCGCGCATCTTTCCTAATACTGGTACTATACTTGTACTAGGTACTAGATACTGGCTACCCATCCAGGAACAGCGCCGAAATCTTCCTATCGGCCAACGGAATCATCAGCTATGATGCATGTTCGCAGCGAGCGGCTGTCTGTAGGACTTTGGTGCCAGCCCGGTGATCAGTGTCCGGGAGCAAGACCCTTCTTGTCTTTTTGGCTCCATAGCGAGGCTGCTGCGCAGCGGCGTATAGCTCTCTGGCTTAGCGCTGCGGCGTGAGTCTCGGCTTGCGGACACACCAGGTCGTCTGGACCCATTTGAGCCCTCATCTTAGCCTATTGCTTTGGACGTCGCATCAGAGCGGTCCCGCAAGTCTGTGGCGAGGCGTCACAGTGACCAGCCGTGACAATGGCAACGCGACGAATCGCGAAACCGAACGCCGTGACTATTGGGTTACGATGCTCTGTTTACCTCCAGTTGGATTTTGGCGCTATCCGGGTGGAATAGCAGTATATTTGACGGAGGGTCTTAAAAAACCTTACGGCTTTTATGGTGGTTTTTTGAGGTTTTGCGGCCCTTTTACGGCCCTGTTTTTCTTGAAACCGCCGTTAAATCCACATGAGACCTGCTCTGCGCGCGAGCCTGGTGAACATAGTCGCGAATGCGTTCCTGTTCGTCATGAAGCTAATCGGCGGCCTGTTGACGGGCAGCCTCGCCCTCCTTTCGGACGCGATGAACTCTGCGTCTGACATGATATACTCGGTGGCGATAATATTCGCTGTCAGGATATCAAACAAGGCGGCTGATAAAGACCATCCGTTCGGACACCATAGGGCTGAGCCGATAGCGGGCATCCTGGTCGCCATATTGGCGGGGATACTCGGCTTCGAGATAATCAAGGCGGGTGTGGATGGCCTGATGAACCCAGGGGTCATAATGATGGGCCACCTGGCGGTCGTGGTCCTAGTGGTGACGATGGGCCTGAAGACCGTGATGTGGGTTTATTTCAAGAAGGTCGGGACGAAGTTCCTGAGCCCCGCAATCCGGGCGTGCTCTATGGACAGCAGGAATGACGTACTGGTCTCGGGGGTCGCGCTACTCGGCGTGCTGGGAAGCATGTCCGGCCTGCCTTCTCTCTTCGCCATGGATGATATAGCGGCGATGATAATAGGGGCATTCATCATCTGGTCGGGATATAAAATCGGCGCGGAGAATATAGATTTCCTGATGGGCAAGTCGCCGGGGGAAGAGATGATAGCGCGCATCAAGGAGAAGGCCTTGTCAGTCAATGGAGTAAAGGGACTCAATGATGTCAAGGCGCACTACGTCGGCAACTTCGTGCACGTCGAAGTCCACATCGAAGTGGATAAGGACATGAGCACCAAGAAGTCGCACGACCTCGGCAAGAGGGTCGAGAAGGAAGTGGAGCGCCTGCATGGGATAGACAAGGCGTTCGTCCACGTGGACCCGGTCTAGAGGTCTTCATGTCTAGATGTCTTCGTATAAGTTCTTGAGCTTATTGCCGAGATGGTACTCGAATTCGTTCGGCTCGAGCTCGACTTCGTATTTCGGTACACCGTGGGTGGTGTGCTTCATCGACAAGAGATGCCCGTCATCAGTCAGGGCGAATGTGCGCCTGCCGCTTATGGGTGGGTTGCCAGCGCCTGTCGCAACTGCCCTGATTATGCTGCCCTTGTGCATAAAGCCTTTGTATGCTGTCTTGCCTGTCTTGAAGTTGGAGACTCTTTTGCGCGCCAGCGTCCTCAACCCGACTTTCCTGAGGCCTTTAGGCAATGGTCTGTGCATATTGGGGATAATAAGATAAAGCAAAAAAATCAAACATCGACAGGGCCGCATTCGCCGCAGCCCATCCCGGGAGAGCCGGGGATGCAGCAGAGGCCCTGGTCGAAGCATATGGATGCGCAGTCGTCAGGGCAGGTGTAACAATTCTCGCTCTCCTGGCAGGAGCCGTCTCCGCAGATGTCCCCCTCAGGTATGCAGCCCAGCGGGTCGGCCAGCGGGTTGTCCGGGTCGCAGACCATCCCGATGGGGCACGCATCCTCGCAGTCGACGCACTCGCAGTCCTCGCCGATCTCTGGCATGCATAAGCCGTCGCCGCAGTAAGGTTCGCACTCGCCGCAATCTTCCTCACACGTCTCGCAGTCTTCATCCAGGGCTTCGTCGCAGACGCCGTTGCCGCAGCAGGAGCCGCAGTCCTCGGAGCACGTGTAGCAATCTTCGTCGAACCCTTCATCGCAGACGCCGTCGCCGCATGACGGTTCTTCCTCCTCTGGCGCACAGCCGAATTTGTCGGCGTCACAATCATCGTCATCCGGGTCGCAGCAGACAGTCCCGCTGGGACAGCCGCAATGCCCCGCGTCACAGCTGCAGGGAGCTCCGCTCAAGAGGTAGCATGGCTCCTCGCAGTCGGGAGGACTCATACAATGGGGTGTCGGGTTCGCATCGGTGATGCCGCATATCTCGCTTCCGGAACATCCGCAGTCGGCGCCGCATGTGCTGCAGGTCTCACCGATATCGCAGATGCCGTCACCGCAGACAGGACCGCATGCACCGCAATCGTCCTCGCAGGTCCCGCAATCCTCATCATCGTCACAAGTCCCGTCGCCGCAGACGGACGCCTCGACGGATCCTCCTGTCGGTGGTACATCCTCCGGGAGTTCCGGCACTTGCAGTATCGCTTCGTCCACATTGCCCGAAGGCTGTGGCTCTGGGGATTCGAATAGCTCCTGGGCTGTGGTGGGCACCTCGGGGGCCGTGACACCGGGGATGCCGGGGACCTCTCCGGGAGCGGCTGGCGCTGGCGGCGATATGGGCAGCATCTCCGGCGAGACGAAGAATAGGTATATAGCGACACCGCTCAATGATAAGACTATGCCTATCGCAGCCACTGGGGCACTCTTGAAGGCCAGGCCAGCGATCAGGAGTATCAGGCCTACTACCACCAGGACGAAGGGGTATGCGTTAGAGATGTCGATGCCGCCGTCCATGAGCACGGGGGGCTCGGGTATCGGTGAATCGGACGCGGGCGACTCTGGGCTCGTTGAGTCGGCGGGCGAACCGGATGTAGGCGGGACGGGGGTCTCCGGCGGGGGGCTTGGTGTGATGACAGTCTCGTACTCCACACAATCCCAGCAGCCGGTCTCGTAGTTGAACAGGCACTGGCCGTCTCTGCAGGCGGATTGGCAGTCCTCCTCTGTAGCGTAAGAACCCATGTCCGGGTTGCATATCTGTTCGTGGCAGTTGCAGCATATCTTGCAGCAATAGGTGTTCTCCTCGCAACCCGTGGGGTCCAAGAACGGGTCGCATGTCTCTCCTTTATCCTCCTCTATGACACCGTTGCCGCAGCAGCACTCGTCGGGGCAGGCGTCGTCTCCGCATATGTTCTCGACTACCTGGTCTATCTGGTCCTGGGTCGGCTTGGCGTCCGGGCCGTGTGTGGTGCCCATGATGTTGTTGCCGTGGCGCTCCGGCGGGCCCTTGTCATAGTCGTCATCGAGGCCCATCATGTGCCCCGCTTCATGCGCTGCATCGAGGGCGTTCTCGCCCGTGGGACTATCTGGGTGGGGATCGCCGACGATATCGGACCACCAGCCCTTCTCGCTGGTGCCGTTCTCGGAGACGCCGTACATGTACGCCCTGTAGGTATTACCCTGCGTGTCTTTGGGGGGCTTGGTGCTGTAATCAGTTACCATGATGCAATGGTAGCCCTCCGGGCCAGGGTTGCAGTTGACCTGGGCCGGGTCGGTTATCTTGATGTGGTTGACCTCGAACTTCACCTCGCAGCCGCAGTCGCCATATGTCTGTGAACCCGTCGGGCCGTTCCAGACGTCCTCTATCTGGTCGACCCACCCCTGGACCTGCTGGGGCGAGACCTCGTTCTGGTTGTAGGAGAAGGCTATGTTTATAGTTATGGTTATCGTGCAGTCGCCTGGGATGGCCGGGGTGCACTCAGTCTCAGCGGTAGCGAGAGTCGGTAGCATTAATAATAAGATAAGCAAGGCTGCGAGGCTGGTCTTGAGGTCCATTTTAACTAAGTTTTAACTAAGAAGTAATGGGTGGGACTATAAAAATAGTCTGGACATCCGGTCGGGGTTATGCCATCAGTTCCTTAAACCCGGCGCGCAGCTTCTGGTTTATCTCCGGCGTCCCGATGGCGAAGCTTATATATTTCGGCTCCATCTCGGTGAAGGTCGCTGAAACGTCCCTGATAAGGATGCGGTGCTTATCCATGAAGTAGTCCCTTACCTCAGTGGACGACTTGCCGGTGGCAGAACAGTCCAGGAATATCATGCCGGCGGCCGAGTCCCAGACCTTGAGGCCCATCTTTCTCAAGTCCGCGACGAGCAGGTCGCGCTCGCCCTTGATGCGTGCCCAGATATCCTCGTAGAAACCAAGGTCGTCGAGCGATGCGATGGCTGCGCAGACACCAAAGCGGTTGTACTCGAAGCCGCTTAGTATTCGCGTATAGGCGTCGACGAACTCGGGGCTGCCCAGGAAATAAGCGGTGCGCGCGCCTGCGAGGCCGAACGCCTTCGAGAAGCTGCGCGGCACGACTAGGTTCTTGTATTCGTCTATGACATCGGCGACTGTCTCGCCGCAGTATTCATAGTAGCATTCATCCACGAAGACCATCGCCTTGGCGTTCTCGACTATCTTGAGTATGTCGTCGCGCGGGTACTTTGTCGATGTAGGGTTATTCGGATTGCAGATGAAGACTATCTTCGTCTTGCGGTCCACTGCTTCGAGGACCTTGTCCGGGTCCAGCGTGAACTCCGGGCGGTCGAGCGGGACATACTTGACCTCTCCGCCCGAGCGCTTCGTCCCGTGCATGAGTTCGGGGTACATGGGCGACATGGTCACTAGATTCTCGCCTGGCCCGATGAAGACCTTCGGCAGGCGGTTGAAGGACTGGTCCAGGCCCGCCTCTAGCGCGACATTCTCCGGCCCCACACCCGCGTAGCGCGCTATCTTCTCGATGAGCTCGCCGGTGGTGTTGTCGCCGAGGTAGACATATTGCGACGAGAGCGGTGCCTGCTCCTCAATTGCCTTTATGACCTTCGGTGAGATCGGATATTGATACTCATTAAGATTCAGCCTCGCCTCTGGCTCGACCTTCGTCTTCGTCCCGTACGCCGCCGGGGCGCAGTCCTTCAGATAATCCTGCATGAAATCATGTGCGTCCATAGAAAAGTGATAAAAGTAGACGCAGAATTAGAAGCTGGACGTATAAAATTGGATAAATTTGGATACATGAGTTACACTACACCACACATCACACCGATTATTCGAAAAACTGCATCGAGACTACATCGCATCTTCGAATATCTTGATGATGTCATCCCTGCTCGGGTCGACAGGATTGCAGTCGATGGCCCCACGCCCGAGAGTCAATGAGAGGTCAGCCAGGTGCTCGATACTGTCTCGGGTCATGCCCAGGTCGGCCAGCGAGTGATCCATACCCACGGACTTCCTTAAACCGTCCATGAGCTCGATGGACTTTAGGGCTTTCTCCTTGTCCACCCCAGAAGAGGTATCGCCCAGGGCTGAAGTGATATCACAGTATTTCTCGACCGTATTGGCATCGCCGCGCTCGATATTGAAACGCATCACAGGGCCTGAGAGGGCCGCGAGAGCGCGACCATGGGGCATTTCGGGGTAGAGGCCTGAGACTACGTTGCCCATAGCATGGACTAGGATGGTCCGCGACGGGGTTATGCAGATGCCGGCGTAGGTATCAGCAAGAGCCATGTTATAGCGCGCTTCCAGGTCCGAGCCGTCCGTGTATGCTTTCGTCAGGTTCTGGGCAATCATACTTATCGCGTCGATGCAGAGGCGCTCCGTCATCGGGCTCGCCTTTTTCGAGACGTAGCTCTCCATGACGTGCGCCAGTGCGTCGAACCCCGTCTCGGCTGTGACGTTCTGGGGCATCGTCTTGACTATATCCAGATCTACGATTGATTCCTTCGGGTAGATGTGCTTTATGCCGAAGGCGGCCTTCTCCTCGGTGGCGCGGTTGGTTATGACTGAATACCACGTGACGTGAGACCCTGTGCCGCTCGTGGAGGGTATCGCGATTATGGGCTTCGTCTTGTCGGTTATCGGTATCTCCCAGCGGATGTAAGGCCATATCTTGTCGGCTTTGTGACCTATGCCGACTGCCATGGCTTTCGCGGCATCGATAGCCGAGCCGCCACCTATGGCGACGATAAGGTCTGCATCCGCACCGAGCCGCATCCCGGACTCTACGGTTTCCACCGACGGGTTCGGTTCCACCCCTTCGAAGAGTGTGACCGTGATGCCCACATCGGCCAATAGCCTGCTCGCGGCCTCAAGGAAACCAAGCTTGCGCATCGATGAGCGGCCCGTGACCAAAAGCGCCTTCTTCCCGTAGTCCTTCGCCAGCTCGCCGAGTCTCTCGAGCGTCCCGGAGCCGAAATGGAGATTTGTCTCCGGAAGAGTGAAATCGAAGCCTTTATCGGTCATTTTCCCCTATAGTTTTGGGCTTTTGGGATTAAAAGCCGCTCGGCAGGGGCGAAAAGCATAAAAAGGGGTTTTTGTTCACAGCCCTTCTAAATATGATGTTGTTTTTTGTTGATTCAGACGCATATCGCGGGTTTTCTGCCAGGACAAACGATGATTAACCTTGGTTGTAGCGGATGGTACTACGAGCACTGGGCCGGGACGTTCTATCCCTCGAATCTGGACAGGGGTGATTGGCTCGAATATTACTCGAAGAAGTTCAAGACTGTCGAGATAAACAGCACCTTCTACAACTTCCCGACGCCGAAGATCCTCAAGGGCTGGACTAAGCGGACTCCCGACGATTTCAAGCTTAGCCTTAAGGTCAACCGGCTCATCAGCCACGAGAAGAGGTTCGAGGGGACGGAGGAGCTTATCGAGAGGTTCTACAAGCTAGGAGACAAGCTGGGGGACAAACTAGGCTGCTTCCTGTTCCAGCTACCGTCCGATATGAACCGCAACCTGAAGACGCTCGAGGCAATAATCAAGCAGTTCGACCTCGAGAAGAACAATGTCATCGAGTTCCGCCACGAGAGCTGGTGGGACCCGAGGGTATACGCACTGCTCAAAGAGAATGACATCGCATTCTGCATCGAGAGCCACCCAAAGCTACCCGAAGACATAGTCGTCACGTCAAAGAACGTCTATTTCAGGCTCCACGGCAGGGACAAGATGTACTCGAGCAACTATTCGAAGCAGGACCTGCAGGAGCTGGCTAGGAAGATAGGCAAGATAAAGGGGAAGAAGGAGGTCTGGATCTACTTCAATAACGACCTGGACGGTTATGCGCCTACCAACTGCCTCCAGCTGGCGAAGATGCTCAAATGATCACGTTCATATAGAGAAGATGGCGATGACCCAAACATATCGCGAAAGAGCGCCGTTCAGCCCTGCGATGTACGCACTCATGATATTCCTGATAGGCAGCATCACGGCGATCATGCTCGCGGCCATGGCCATAGAGCCCGCTCCCACATGGGTCGGCCTTTTGATGTTCCCGGCCTTGACAGCCATCTACTTATTCGCTCTCTTCTCCTTCTTCAGCATGAGATTCGAGATAAGCGATTCCGCGGTCACGGCGACGATGTGGCCGTTCAGGACGAGGGTCCCGTTCGAGGATATCGAGTCTGTCGAGCTTGTGGAGAAGCTACCCTGGTGGATAGGCTGGGGCCAGAGGCTGTGGTACCGGAGAGGGCTCGTCAAGGCGTATGTCAGCCGGAGGGGATCTGCGGTCCTCATCAAGCGGAAGGGCGCCAGGTTCAAGAACCTGGTATTAACGGTGCACGAACCGGGGATGTTCAAGGAAAAGCTGGAGCAGGCTATGATGGGGAAGGCATAGGCCCGTCTTTTTTAGAGTATATCCCTTATTTTACTTTATTTTACACTACACCCGTTAAAGACATGGAAAATCAGACCGCGACCCATGAAAGATGCTGAACTAGCCTTGAGATACCAGCCGCTGCTCGAGCTGGACCCAAAGGAGCCGGACCACATAATCGATGTTTTCTACAAGGTCAAACGATACGGGGACAAGACCTCCATACTCTACGTCTACAGCTGGGACCGACAGGACAGCCCGTTCCTGGGCTGGCTGCTGAACCACGCTTTTGATTATGAACCCATAGTGGTGACGCTCGACAAGAAGGGCGAGGTGATAAAAGTCGCCTACGACCGCAGCCATTATAGGGTCGGGGTGACCGACAAGCCGTATCTCAGAGTGGTCCGGGGGTTCCACAACTATAAACCCCTAAAGGAGAAGCCGGAGAAGCCTTGGAAGGCCAGAGATATGAAACCGCTGAGCCCTGAGATGCTCAAGGGCATGGACGCTGACCTGAAGGGCGTGAAACGGTTCTTCGGATTGTTCAAGCCGCTGAGCCTGCTGGGCGCGTATATCGACCCTGCTGCATATGGGAAAGGCGACAGCTTCTCGACTCCCGAGGAGCGCGAGGACAAACAAAGCGACGATAAGTGCGTCAATAAGAAAAAAGACGATAAGAGAAAAAACAAAAAACCAACGAACTTGTAATCGTACTAAGCTGCTCAAAGTACTATACTAGACCAAAAGGCTTCAGTCGACTTAAGCCTTCTTCAAATCGACGGCCTGGCTGCCCCTGTCGGTCTCTTTTACTTCGAAATCGACTTGGTCGCCTTCGTTAAGGCCGTTCAGGCCCGCTTTCTCTACTTCCGAGATGTGGACGAAAACATCGTTTTGGCCCTCAACCTCGATGAAACCGAAGCCCTTTGTTCTGTTAAACCACTTAACAGTCCCGGTAACCATTTGATACCCCTTTGTTATTTAATACCCCAAATCAGAAGGAAGAACCTTTCAGAAATAGGTGATATAGTTGGCACTATGGGGTTTATAAATGCGTTTTAGACCCGAGATAAGGGATGTGGACTGAAGACCGGGGACCGTAAACTGTTTACCGGTACATCGGCGATACGTCCTCGAGCGGGGCCGGCTTCTTCGCCGAGGGGCCGCCCATCCCCTTCCCTCCAGCCTTCGCCAACATCGCGCGCGTCTGCGTCATGAGGTCCTTGAACTTCTTCTGTATCTCATCGCCCTTGAGCAGCAGTTCTTTCGTCTCGACCTTTGTCCCGAGGATCTTGTTAAGGGTGTTTATCATCACTGCCGCAGAAGCAGGATCCGGGAAGGATAGGAATGAATCCGACATGAGGTACAATGCCGGGATATCCTCCTCCATAGCCTTGAGGAGGAACATGCCCTGTTCGCCGAATACCGCACCCTCTTTTATCGGCTTGAGCTTCAGCCTCTTGAGTATCGCCTCGCTGCCTTTGTCAGAGGGTATCCCGTATAGCTCCGGATCCTTGGTGGCTGCGCGCTTCGGGTTCGGGAAGCCGCCCAGTATCAGGAGGCGCTTGGCTTTCTTCTTCTTCAGCCACGCCGCGATGGCGTCGTTGAGCTCCTCGGTCGCGTGCGCGAGGACCGGCAGCTCCGAGAGGATTATGATGAGGCCCTTGCCAGAGTATAAGCGTATCGGGTAAGCCGGGCGGTTCTTGTGGATGAGGACTACGCGGGGCGTCTCAGGGGAGTCGATGTGGCCTACTTCCTTAAGACCTAGCTTGTCGATCATGTGGGTCAGAGCGATGCTCCCGACCATCCCCACGCCGGGGAACGCCATTATCGCTGTCGAGCCGGAGCTCTTGAACCTTGAAGTCTCGATTATCTCGACTTTTTCATCTATCTTTTGGGCCATGATATATTATCGGGATTGGGATTAATAAATGCTATTTCTTGGCCTTGGTCATATACACGGAGTATACCTGGTCTCCGTGATTCGGGTCTTCGATGCCGACTATCGCCTTTACCACGTGAGTACCGCCTTTTTTCACGACGCGCATCGTATTGGCATCGACAACCTCGCCGATGTCCAACATCGGTTTTGCCCTGACGTCATGCCACACCAGGTCGGGCTTCGGGCCCCTTTTGCCAGGCTTGCCCTCCAGGTCCGAGTGCAACATGCCCGTACGCATCGCTCCTGTTATCTCCCTGTAAAAGGTCTCCCTGTCAGGAAAGCCGCGCTCATACCTGACCGCTTTGGCTGTGATCATGCGGGACCTGCCGAACACCTTACTCAACAGGCCGCGTAACCGGCCGGCTTTGGTACCGACCATTATCTTCCTTGTTTTGCGTTTCTTTCCTGGGGGCATATAAGTTGTTAATGATGGTACGGATATAAATCCCTATCATCGCTTCTCGAAATCGAGGGCGAGAGAGTTGATGCAATAGCGCTTGCCTGTTGGTCTCGGCCCGTCGCCGAAGACATGGCCGAGGTGTGCGCCGCACTCGGCGCAACTGACTTCGATGCGGCCGTCGGGTTCTTCCTTGAGCTTCACCGAGCCAAGAGAGTCGAAGAAGCTGGGCCAGCCGGTCCCGGAGTCGAATTTGGTCTTGGAGTCGAAGAGCTTGTTCCCGCAGCGCGCACAGACGTAGTTTCCGTCCTCCTTGTGTTTAAGGAACTTTCCGGTAAACGGGAGCTCCGTCCCCTTATCGCATATTATATGCTCCTGTTCCGGCGTGAGCTTCCGCACCTGGTGGGTCTTCGCCGCGGCCGCCTTCTTGGTTTTCATCACAGTCTTCTCCAGGATTTTCATATCGCTAGGTTCAAGTTTAAGGGAATAAAAGGTGGACCATCACAAGATAAAATTACGGCTGAAGATGCTGAAGAGGGGCGCGGAGGACGTGAAGGCGGACATAGACGCCATCCTCAAGCGGAACGACCGCGTCGAATTGGCAGTCATCAAGGTAGGCCCATACCAAGACGACCTCTACAGGCTCATCGAGAAGATGCTAGATATCGCCGCGCCTGCGCTCAAGGAGAAGGGCCTGGACTACAAGGCTGCGATGAAGGATCTCAAGGAGCTGATAACCATCCTGGACGACAACAAGGAGAAGGGCCTTTACTTCGCGAGTGTAAACGTTGACGCCAAATATGAGCGCAACGCCTACATCCTGAAGAACCTCAGCAAGTGGTACGCCCGGCTCATCGAGGACATAACCAGGGTCAAGGACATCGTCGACTCCAGATGGGAGAAGAGGGTTCTGGAACGGGTCTTCGAGAAGGTTGACTCGGCGGGGGGACTGAACCTGGGAGAAAAAGAAGGGCTCAAAGAAGAGTTCCTGCGCGCGCTCGAACAGATAAAAGAATGAGCGGGAATCGTCATCAGCATCCAAACGGCTTTTATTCCCAATCCCGTTAGACACTCATGGAAAAGAACATCTTGGTTATCGCTGTGGTTGTAATACTCGTTTTGGCTGTTGCAACCTTGGTTTTGATGCAGGGGCCGGCCCCCGAAGCCGGGCCGGTGGCTTGCCCGGCAGACGCGAAGATATGTCCAGACGGGAGCGCCGTAGGGCGGGTGGGGCCCGATTGCGAATTCGCTCCATGTCCAGAACCCGGACCAATAGAGCCCCCAAGTCCAGGAAAGCTTGAGGAGCACATCTGCACCCCCGAAGAGAAAGCGGCCGAGATATGCACCATGGATTACACCCCGGTCTGCGGCTATATGGAAGACGGCTCGATGGCTACCTATGGCAATGCCTGCGGAGCATGCGCTACAGAGGGTGTCGTGAAATACATCCCAGGCGAATGCCCTAGCGCTGATGCGGAAGAGACCTGCGGCGACATGACTCTAAGCACAGCCATCGCGATTGCTGAGGGAAGTGACTGCGTAGCCAACGGCACGCTTACGGGCGACTATATGTGCAATGACTACACCGGGACCTGGTGGCTCGACCTCGACATCGACAAGGAAGGGTGCAATCCGGCGTGTGTCATCAATGTCGAGACTGAGGAAGCCGAGATAAACTGGAGATGCACAGGGCTTCTGACATAAGCCCTTCTATTTCTTTTTTCTTTCTTATACGACCCGCTAGACCCGGTCTTATAAAGCCGTTATAACTCTAGCCCATAACTTTAGCCTTATTCCTCTATCCGCTTGAATAGGTACATAGCCAGTCCGATGAACGTCAGGGTGAATATCAATATCACCGCGAATGACAGAAGGAAGCTCACTTCGGAGCTCCCTGTCAAGAGATACCTCAATCCGTTGACGCCATAGGTAAGCGGGTCCAGCATCGAGATAGAGCGCAGCAGCTCAGGGGCGGAAGTGAGCGGGAAGAGTGCGCCGCTAAGGAAGAACAACGGCATTATCAGGAAGTTCATTATCAGCTGGAAGCCGTGCATGTCCTCCATGGTCGAGGCGAGGGCTATGCCCAGCGAGACGAACATCATGGATATCATGAACATGAATACCAACAACAAGAAGATGTTCAGGACCTGTATCTGCACACCCATGAGCATCGCGATGAATAAGATTATTATGCCCTGTATCATCGCAGTGGTCGCGCCGCCGAATGCCTTTCCCAATACGACTGAAAGCCTGCTTATCGGCGCGACCAGCGTCTCCTTGAGGAAGCCGAACTGGCGGTCCATTATGACTATCATGCCGGAGAACATGGAGCCGAACATCAGGACCATGCCGATTATCCCGGGAGCGATGAAATCGAGGTAGCCACCCCCGCCAGCAGAAGTCGCGGAGGCAGCGCCAAACGAGAATGCGTTGTTCAGCCCCGAGCCGAGGATAGCAAGGAAGAAGAATGGCATCGCCAGACTGCCGATCAGACGACTCTTCGACCTGAAGAACCTTATAAGTTCCCGCTTCCAGAGGGCGTATATGCCCGAAAGCTCCTTGTTCATATCAGTCATCGTGAATAATTTATCATCTTATTATCGTCTTATCTTATGGTCATGTGGTCATCTTTTGCCAAACGCCTTCCTCCTAAGCCTCACCATGTCCTTAGTACTGCCCTCGCCCTCGCGGATTGTCTTGCCTGTGTAATGCAGGAAGACGTCGTCGAGGGAAGGCTTCCTAAGACTCACCGACTCGACCTTGACCCCTTCAGCCTCCATCAGCTGCAGTATTCGGGGTATCTTCTGCTCGCCCTTCTCGACCCTGACGTCGATGTGGCCGTCATGGTTGACAGCAGATTTCACCCAGTCGAGCTTGGACAGTTCCTCCGCGCAATGCCCGTCCCGGTCGCACTCGATAGATATGACGTCGCCGCCGAGAGCGTCCTTAAGATCGTCTGGGGTATCTACTGCCATTATCCTACCATGGTCGATTATCGCTATCTTATCGCATACCTTGTCGGCCTCGTCCATGTAGTGGGTCGTGAGTATCACAGTTATGCCCTCGGCCTTGTTGAGCTTCTTTATGTATTCCCAGATGCCTGCGCGCGTCTGCGGGTCGAGGCCCAGCGTCGGCTCGTCGAGAAATAGTATTTTGGGGTGGTGCATCAGGCCCCTCGCTATCTCGAGGCGTCGTTTCATCCCGCCGGAGAACGTCTTGACCAGCGACTTCGATTTTTCGCTTAGACCGACCAGCCCCAGAACCTCCTTTATCCGCTTCTTTTTGATATCCTTCGATACGCCGTACATCGCAGCATGTATCTCGAGGTTCTCCAAAGCAGTCAGCTCGTCGTCCAGGCTCGGGTCCTGGAAGACTATCCCTATGCTCTTCCTGACGTCGTCGGGCCGCTCCTTTATGTCGAAGCCGTTCACGGCGGCGGTGCCGCTCGTCGGCCGGCGCATGGTGACAAGCATCGAGATGAACGTCGTCTTGCCCGCGCCGTTCGGGCCGAGCAGGCCGAAGATGGAGCCTTTCCTGACAGCCAGGTCTACCGAATCCACCGCCCTCAATCCGTCATAGGCCTTGGTGAGCCCCTGCGTCTCGATTATATTATCTCCGGCCATCCCGGTATATTTGCATGCAGGGGCAGAAAAGGGAGTAGGATCAAGGGGGTCTTGAAGAGTGGAGGACTGCGGCTGCAGGACCGACGTGCCGGAGAGGCTGAAAGAAGAGATGAAGAAGCGGTGCATAGAAGTAAGAGGATGCAGCGATGCGGCGCCGGGCCTTCTACAGCCCGGAGGGCTTAACGGCCCGGGAGCAGGATCACTTGCCTATCCCACGCACCATCTCCTCGTATTCCCGGTCCTTGCCCTTCAGTATCCTGTTCAATGTCGGGTCACCCTTATTACCTTCCTGGACCAGCTCCGGCAGGCTCGCACCGCCCTTCAGGACGCTCGCCCAAGCCGGCGGCAGTGGCATTTCCCCGACTGTGACGTGTTCCACCTTACCCCACTTGGAGGCGGTCGACCGAGGATTCCTGACCGGGGTCATCTTCCCGCCCTTCAGAGTTATGACGAAGGGCATGCCCTCCTTCTGGAAGGGGTTGTAGACGCTCCTCACCATCTTCTTTGGCTTGCCCTTGTAGGTTACGTCCGCGGTTATCAGCGGCTCCGTGGGGCTTAGATTGACTATACCATGTACTGAAGTCAGAGCCTTCAGGAACTTCCTCTGGCGGCGGTCTCCTACGCGCTCCCTGCCCGGGCCGAACGATGACGGCATCACCACCATGTCGCCCTTCCCAGCCGGCACGGATATCTGGTTGTGTTGCCCTGCGAGAGGTGATATCGTAAAGAGCGCGCCGTCGCCTACAAGGACCTGATAAACCTCCCTCGCGGGGGCGCTCTCCTTGGCGGCCTTCGAGACCTTCTTTATCAGGTGGCGCTCCGATTCGAGCATCGGTCCGGACCCTTCCGGGCCTTGTGGATATGCGGCGCCATACAAGCCCTCAAGTCTCTTGACTTTGCCCTCCTTCAGGCCGTAGGGCGTATGCCCATGGCCGGAAGTCGCCAGGAGGGCAGTCTGCTTGCCTTGCCTTTTAAGGGCCCTGTTGAGCTTGCCGAAGACATTCTCGGAGCCCCTGAATATCGTCACGTTCCCTATCCTGTTTCCCTTTGTCGCCAGGTTGCGCAGCATGATATAGAGCACCTCGTGGGCAGGGACGTGCTTCTCCTCGAGTTCCGGGGAAGCGAACCTGCCCCTCATCTCCTCCGCCAGCCTCGCGTCGACGGATATGTCCCCCATCTTGGGGGCTTCTATCAGGTATTTGGGCTCGGTCACGAGTCCGGGGATCTCGACACCCCTGGCTTTGAGTTCGGAGGAAGCCTTTTTCATGAGGGCGGCTATCCGCCCGCGGCCGGGCCGCATAGAGAGGCTTTCGCCTGCGAGCTCGACGCTGTGCTTCCCCTCGGAGAACGGGAAGCTCACTACCACGCCCTTTCCTTTTTTCTTCCTCTCGAAATTGACCAGGTTCGCAGATTTCGTCGTCGGGAAGAACGCGATTATCTTCTGCTGGCCCCTCTTGAGGCCCGGAAACTGTAGGAAATAGTCCTCGCCCCTGGTGATGGCGCCCTCGTCATAACGGACGGTCAGGCCGTACGCGTTCGGGATGCGATATGCGCCGCCCGTCTTCACGGAGAGCGGCTGTCGCTTCCGGGCTTTCTTTGTCTTCCCAGTCTTGTCAATCTCCGGTTTCTTACGGGTCCTCGGGGCCATAGTAATCTAAGCATATTAAAAATAAAAATAGAATATGCGAGTTGTTTGTCAAGCGCCTCTCAGTCCGCCTATCAGTCATCAAGAATCAGGGGTTGTTCGCATCCTCACAGAGGCGGATATTAGGAAATCCTGAGAAGAAAAACGCGTTTTTGGGATATTGCCTGCCGGAGTCGCTATATCCTGCCAATACCGGGTCACAGCAATAATAGCATGACCAGGACCCCCGCTACCAAAAGGCCCACCATGGCGGCCAGTATTATCCTCATCCGCCCCTGCTCCGCCAGGTCGTCGCGCTGTTTCTTATTAGCCAGCATCGGGATGAACACCGCGGCCCATATCGGGATGAATATGAACCAGGGGAAATCATTGTCATCGTCACCTTTGGGTTCGGAGGGATGGCGCTCCCTCGAAGCGAAGCCTACGAGGAGCGCGATACCTAGTAGTAATATCAAGATGCCCGTCCCAATTACCAAAAACCTCTTGTTCTTTCGCTCCATCATATCCTTGCGAGCAAGACCGTATAGTTATGGCCGTAGTGCTTCGCGCACTTCGGACACATGGTATAGAAGAAGTAGAGGTCCTTCATCTCCTTGCCCTGCGATTTGACGTAGTACTTCATCTCCCTGACCCACTTGCCCGTGTCCTTATACGGTCCCTCGAAGACCTTTGTGAGGAAGGTCCCCGACATCCGCACCATCTCCTCGCCCGGGACCACCTTCGCGACGTGGATGAAGACGTCGCCGCCGAAGAGGCCCTTGCATTCATAGAGCATCAGTGGCTCCTGCGCCAGAGCGCCGGCCTTGTAGATGTCCCCCATCGTCCGTTTCATAACCTTGCCGAAGTTGATCGGTATGCGAAAGAAGCAGCGCACATGGTCTTTGACGAAAAGCTTGTCCTTCATGACCTTCACCTTGTCGTCCCAGGGCTTCGGGTCGAAGTCCTGGCAACAGCCAGTCTCAGAGTCTGATAGTTTCATGTTAGGATCGTTCATTTCTCCTTCTCCTTCAGCTTCTCGTCGATGCGCTTGTCTATGTAGGCGTCGATGTGCTTCTTGAACTCACCCTTTACCTCGCCCTCGCAGAGTCCGGGGTGCTCCGCAGCGAAGTTCATGCCCCAACTGGCCCACATGATGGCAGTCAGGACGCCGGCGACGATTATCGACACCACTATCACAGCCAGGCCCTCGAGTACGCTGTGGCCCCAGCCGCCCGCCCAGACGAACAGGTACAGTATCAGGAAGCAGAACCAGGCCGCCCAAAGGACCATGGTGATGCTCACCCTCGCCTTGAACCCCTTGCTCTTGAGGAATTTGGTTTTTTCTTTCATTTTGGGATTTGAAACCTATTAACTAATGCGGGGGTATTCTAAAATGGATATGGAGGGGGTGAATATTCATTTGCCGGTCATTTGCGGACTAGTCGGATTTAAGATAAGGCTCCAAGTGGGCCACATCGTCCGTATCCAATCGATAATATCTCTTTGTTCCAGAACTCTCGTGGATTCCGGGGGGTAGTTTTTGGGGGGCTCCGAGCCCGAGGCTCCTGGAGGTGCCGTCGTATATCCTTTCAGCTACGTGGGGTTTTAAACCTGGCTCCGTAGATGCAGCATCCGGTATCCAGAGCGTCTTGACGCCGCGGTTTCTGAGAAAAGTCGCAAGCGCAACAACACCATGCGCATAACCGCGATATCTCGAATACATCCGTTTGCCCTCGGGACCGAGAGCCTCACTGGTGACTTTCTGGGGGCTTGACGGGGGGTTCAAGTCTTGCATAGTCATGGAACGGACTACTGCATTCTCCTTGGCTTGCTTCGAATCTTTCACATCCCGATTAGAATGGACAAAAAATCTTATCGGGATCTTTTTTATGAATGTATCCCGATTTGCAGGATCCACGTCGAACGTCACTCGGAATTCACTGTACCACTGTGGGATCAAATGCGCATCGGGGGTGCCGGTAAGGTCCTCTACATGCGCTTGCCGAAGCTGCTTCACCTTGCCGAAGACGACGCCCTTTGGCGGGGTGAACCTGGCTGGTCCCTTCATGAAATATTTATCGTTGAATGCATAAAACATCTTATTTCGCTCATATGCGCATTTTTATAGGGGCAGGTTCTAGATTGATGTGAGGGCGGGAAACAGAGGCTTCGGAAGAGGCGGCGGTATGGGCCGTGGAAGAGGCCGCGGAAGGCCGAGGCGGGTCAGGCAGGTCGGAATCGACCTGGACGTGACCTACTTCAAGCCGGTGGGGGCCGGGATGGCCGACGTTGAGGCTATCGTACTCACTGTCGAAGAGGTCGAGGCGCTCAGGCTCGCGGACCTGGAGGGGCTTGAGCAGGAGGAGGCTGCGAAGATGATGGGCGTGTCGAGGAAGACCCTCTGGCGCGAGCTCGAGTCGGCGAGGAAGAAGGTCGCCGGTGCGCTCGTGAACGGGAATGCCATCAAGATCGAGGGCGGGACTTATGAAAAAGATTAAACAAAATGAGGTGAATGAAAATGCCAAGATTTGACGGAACAGGGCCTGAAGGTAAGGGCCCACGGACCGGAAGAGGCGCAGGAAGCTGTCCACAGTCTGCAGTCTCCGATTCGCAGTCTGCAAACCGCGGACTGAGAACTGGGAACCGCGGAGGGCGTGGCGGAGCCAGGCGCGGAGCCCGGGGACGCGGGAGAGCTTAATCTCCCGCCTTTTCTTTCTTCCATAGCAAAGGGATTTATAACTGTCTTAGGTCTAACTAACCATGGTACTTCTCTGGATAGTCTTAGTCACATTATTCGACGGTATAGTAGCGTTCTTCGGGGCGTTCACACTCGCACTCAAGGAAAAGACCCTGCACAAAATCCTATTCGTACTGGTCGCGTTCTCTGCAGGGAGCATGATAGGTGGGAGCCTCCTGCACCTGCTGCCCGAATCGTTTGAGGGCCTGGGCGACGTCGACCTGGCGATGCTCTTGTTCATCGCCGGCTTCTCGATATTCTTCGTAGTGGAGCGATTCCTCCACTGGCATCACTGTCACAGCGGCGAATCTTGTGAGGTGCACACCTACAGCTACATGGTCCTCATCGGGGACGGGATACACAATTTCATAGACGGGCTAGTCATCGCAGCCGCTTTCGTCACGGAGATGTCGCTCGGCTTCATAACCTCGTTCGTGATAATAGGCCACGAGATACCGCAGGAGATAGGCGACTTCGGCGTCCTGCTCCATGGCGGCATGAAGAAAGGCAAGGCGCTGCTCTATAATTTCATATCACAGCTTACCGCGGTCTTGGGCGGCCTGGTGGGGTTCTTCTTTTTCAGCGACCAGCTGCGCGCGTTCATGTTGCCTTTCGCGGCAGGCGGGTTCATGTACATCGCCGCTTCCGACTTGATCCCGGAGCTTCACAAGGAGCCTAACCTGTCAAAAGCGGCGGTGGCGTTCGCCTTCTTCCTACTCGGAGTCGCCGTGATGCTTTGGATAAAAATCGTCGCCCACGGCATGCTGGAGCACTAAAAAGAACGATTTTACGCCAAACTCGCACTTTTATAGACCCAACAGCTAAAGCGACATAAACCACTGGATAGCAAGTCTTTCTTATGGTTTTTAATCGAAAATGGAAGGAACAGTTAAATGGTACAACGATATGAAGGGTTTTGGCTTCATAGAAGGTGAGGACGGCAACGACTATTTCGTACACAACACAGCCATCTCCGGCGGCGACAGGCTCCGCGATGGTGATGCAGTGACCTTTGACCCGACAGAGGGCGACCGCGGGAAGAAGGCAGAGAACGTCAAGCTGAAGTAGACGTACAGACCTAGTACACAAAACATATATGCAACAGGCCCCTCGGGGCCTTTTTGATTTCTTTTTATCGTATCTTATTGATCATATCAACATAACCCAATATACTTTATTCAAATAAACCTATCAAGATGGCTGGAGCAAAACAAGGCGATACTGTGGAGGTCAACTACACAGGCATGTTCAAGAACGGGGACGTATTCGACACTTCCAAGGGGCGCGGCCCGCTGAAGTTCACGCTCGGCGCGGGGCAGCTTATCCCGGGGTTCGAGGAGGCAGTCATGGGCATGAGCGTCGGCGAGACGAAGACTGTCACCATCCCGCCAGAGAAGGCCTATGGCAAGAGCGGCCACCCACTCTCCAATAAGACTTTGGTCTTCAGGATAACAGTCGTGAGCATCAAAGGGTGAGTCGGCAGATCGAGCGATACCCCCAAGTATATCTGATATCTAACATGGCTAGGCGAACCGTGGATACTGTGGACGTCAGGATAGACCCCAAAAACAGCGGGAGCATCCTGCAGTTGATGGCCAATGTCTACAGGAACATATACAGCGTCATAATCGAGTATGTCCAGAACGCCGCCGATGACACCGCCAGGCAAATCAAGGAAACAGGCAAGTTGCCCCCAAGCCCGTTGAAGATAACGATAGACATAGACGGGAAGACAGGGGACATCAGCATATTGGACAATGGCAGGGGCATAGCATTAGAAGCCCTGAAGAAGTTCGCTACAGACCCGTGTTCCCCGACCATCGACAAGAACGGCAATACCATCCGCGCAGGCATCGGCGTACACACATTCAGGTCATACTTCAAGAAGGCGACCTTCAGGACGAAGAGTAAGGGGACGAAGCTGCTGGAATTGACTTTCCAGAGGGGCGATGAGAACCTCGGCGGGAACAAGATAGAGGAGATAGGCGGTGAAGAGGAAGACTTCCCCTACGAGAGCGGCACCCAGGTCGTGCTCTCGGGCGTCGCACCGACCAACAAGAAGCCCTACAAGGTGTCGACGAGGTATCTTAAGAATAAGATCGAAGAGCGCTTTGGGCAGTTCATCGGGAAGTGGCTCGAAGTGACCATCTGTGTGGACGGGAAGGAAGATATGGTCTGCAAGGGCTCTGACGCCATGGTCTCGGGGAGCCAGACCGTAAGGGTGTCAGTGTGACGATAGCGGCCTATTCTGTTTTCTTCTTTACCCGGCTATTGAACTTGGCGGTGGGCAAATCTACTTTACAGGCTTCACATAGGGATTCGTCTTCGGCGATAAAATCGACTTCTTTGCGGCAATTCGCACATATGAATTTTTCCATGTATCATTAGAAGGGCTATCGAGTTATACCTGCAACAACGGACTGAAGCCAAGATAGCTGGGTACTCGGTAAACAGCGCCTAGATTGTTTTTATTACTTATATCATTAGTCTTACATGAGCTCATTGTTTTCCAACTCTAAAGGTTTTGGCATGATAATAGTACTGGTTCTGATACTCCTCTGCGTAGGCGCGGGTATGATTGTCGTCTGGGAGGGATTCGAACAAGGCTGGTGGGATCTCTCGACGACCAAGGGGAGCGTTACGGTGACTCCTCCGCCGCTACTCCCCGGCCAAACGCAACCGCCGGCGCAGGCAGGGCAGACCGGCACACAAACAGGGGCGGAGCCAGGGACCCAACCCGGGACTGAGACCCAAGATGGCGGCCCAGAAGGCTCATCATACGGCTGCAGTGTGCCCACGTGTTCCAATGCTAAATATTCGACTGTCTGCGACGACGGCTATGTGAAGCTGCCTTATGATCAGGAGCTTGCCTTCAATGATGATATCACAGCAAGAGGCAACGCGGCCCTGCAGGACATCGCTGATCTGACGTGCCTCGAAGAATTGGCTATATACTGGAAGAGTGAATTGACCAACCTGACTGCGATCAAGGGATTAGTGAATATGCGCTACCTCTCGCTTACCGATGCCGGCGTCAGCAGCGTCGCGCCGCTCAAGGATATGACCCGCATGCAGATCCTGAACCTGGGCGGGACGGGAGTCTCGGATATTTCTGTCCTGAGCAACATGAAGTACCTGCGCAGCGTTGATCTTAGTAGGACACAGGTCTCGGATATAACTCCGTTGTACGGGCTGCCCATAGAAGAGCTCTACCTCAGCGAGACCCAGATAACCTCAATGCCGGACATAACCAAGTTCCAGAACCTAAGGGTCCTGACAGTCAAGTGGAGCGCCCTGATGATGGGTAGCGACGAGATGGCGCAGGAATGCTTCGACGCTTTCGATATGTACTATCCGGGGATAGATATCAACTGCATATGAAGATTTTAAGATAAGACAGGATGAACCAACTGCTTATATTAGCCATGGTGGCAGTCATCGCCCTAGGAGCGATAGTGGTCATAATCATCTTACCGCAGGAATATGTGGGCGATGCGAAACCGCAAGACGGACAACAGGCCGAGAAGGTCTACACCCCACAAGAGGTCTGGGACAATCAGGCATCCTTGCAAGGGCAGGAGATCAAGATAAGAGGCGACGTGGTGGAGTTGGATGAGGCCTGCACAATGATGGCGTGCCTTGACGACCCCTGCTGCAACAGGTGCAGCGGGTGGCTCGGCTATGAGATAAGTTCTGATGAGAAACTCCACTTCAAGGGCGAATACCTGGGCGAGGACGTCAGGTGCCAAGGCGACACCTGCGTGCAGGAATGCTATCCCTTCGAGCCCAGCGAATATCTGGTGGACGCGATAGTCGTGAGGGACCAGACCTACGACACATACTATTTAGAACTGGTCGGGTTCGAAGAGGCTTAGCCCCCTCCTTATCCTCTTTTTTATCCATTCACTCCTAAGTTAGCTATGCCCACGCAAAAGAGGAGACGTCGTGATAATAGACGGAAACGGGAGAGAGCGAAACAACGCAAGAAGTTGCTCGCACTGACCCCCGATGAGGAAGCATCTATATCCGAGGTCAGGCGAAACCAGGCAGAATATGAAAAGGGGTGGGTCTCCAGCCCCAGGACGCGAGGGGAGGACCGCAGGAACCTCCAGATGGCTGATGAAGAGCATAGGAGAGCCGCCCCCGGCGGCACAAGAACGGGCGATCTCCTCGACGACTTAAGGATGCTCTCGAATAGGTTCCCGAATCAGACCATAAGGGTATACGATGACGGGACCGGGCACAGCACGTACGCGCAGGATTTGGCTGAGAAGGCGAAGGAAGAGGGTATAAAGGTCGAAGTGGTAAAGTCGGATATCAGGCCGGATATGAAGGGCGTCGACGATACTGTAGCCGAAGAACTAGTCAAAAGATATGGGAGGGAGAGTTTCCACATGGTCCTGTCCACCTACGGGGGAATCATGTACACGAGGGGGAACCAAAGGAAGGCGCTGGCGAACATAGTGGAGGTCATGAAGCCGGGAGGGATGGCAAGTATCGTAAGCTCCGACAGCCCGCGTTTTACAGGGGGAAAGCGCCTGCATAGGGAAATGATAAAGAAGGTCGTCAAAAGCAGAGGGGACATAATGGCTTCCGAGATAACCTGGGACCGTAAGCCCCCGAAACCCAAAGGCCCAGCAACCAGGTTAGTCTTGAGAAAGCTCTATGATTGATTTCTTGAGAATTAAGTCCCGCCTCCCGGAAGGACTAGAAAAGTGAGGATCCGTGACATTTATATTCTCCCCGATATTAATTGTCTAATGAAAAGAAAGGCTGGTGTTGGCACAGTATTGCTCATAATATTGTTAATGCTCATATCTGTTCCGCTGGCCTATTTCATAGCACTCCATATATCAGACCCCGTTAACTATCCATTAGAGATGCCTATGCCTACTACTGGTAATTTCACATCGCCGCCGATACAACCAGGTACTGGTGGCACTGGAACAACCGGCACGGAGACAACCACTCCAAGCACAAATGAGTCCACAGGGGGAACTCAACCGCCCGCCCCATCTGGCGGCAGCATACTCTGCTCCAATTCCAAATACTCTGTAGTCTGGGATGGAGAATATGCTGCATTGGACTCCAACGATCAGCTCAAATTCAGTGCAGATGTTGATGCTCGGGGAAATGAAGCCCTCTGGGATATAAGCGACCTTACATGCCTTGAGAAAGTCGACCTCTCCTGGAAATTCGATGTGACCAATCTGACAGCATTAGAGGGCCTCACGAACTTGAGGTATCTAATCCTCACGGATGCTGGAGTCTCAAACATAGCCCCACTTGCTAGGATGACGAAGATGGAAAACCTACTCCTTGGGGGTACTAAGGTGTCTGACATCCCTATAGTCGCCAATATGAAGAACCTGCGCTGGATAACCCTCGACAGGACTCCCGTCACGGATGCATCTCCACTCTACAACCTATCTTATTTACAGAAAATCTCTCTGCAGCAGAGCATGGTCTCGGAGATGCCACCCATAGAGAACTTCCCGTATCTTGAGGCGCTGGGTATCGGGGCGACACCTAATTACATGTATGCGAGCGATGAGAATGTAGAGGAGTGCTTCGCACTTAAACACCAGTATGCACCCTCTCCGGCCATCGGCTGTGGATAACTTCCACCCGTTCCAGGACGGCAATGGCAGGGTCGGGAGATTACTGCTGAACAACATCTTGATAAAACACGGCTTCCCTCCAGTCAATACCACCTTCAAGAGACGAGCTAAGTATTACAAAGCCATCAGGGCGTACCAGAACAATGGTGATGTGAGGCCCATGATCGAACTGATCCTTGAGGAGTACAAAAAGTCTTATAGAAATACGTGACCACAACTTTTCAAGAAATGTAGTCACAGCGCATTCATTTTTATAATATTATCTGCTAAAAATAGTAAGAAAATAAGATTATAAGAAAAATGGAGACAGAATTTACGAAACTCTCTTCGAGAGGACAGGTTGTGATACCCCAGGAGATCAGAGAGGATATGGGGCTGAAAGAGGGGACTCCATTCGCGGTAAGTCGCAGGAAGAATATCGTGATGCTGCGCGCAATGGAGATGCCTGATATGGAGAAGGAGTTGGACAAGCTGTTCGCTTGGGGGAGAAAATATGCGAAAGAGAAGGGCATAAAGCCTGAAGACGCCCAGAAGGCTGTCGATGAGTATAGAAAACGATGAGAGTCGTATTCGATACGAATGTTTATATCTCTAGCGTTTTCTGGAACGGGCCTCCAGAGGAGCTTCTAAGAGCTGCTGCAAGGGGCAAAGTTCAAGTGATAGTCTCTGAAAGCATTCTGGATGAAATTGCTGATGTCTTGAGGCGGTCTTTTAAGATGGACAAGGCAAAAACCGAATCTGTGAATGCCGTGTTTGAAGGCATCTCCATCAAAGTTTACCCAAGAAAGAGCTTGAATATCGTCCGTGACAAAAAAGACAATCACGTACTCGAATGTGCGGTCGAGGGTGAATGCGAATATATCGTGAGTGGGGATAAAGATCTGTTAGTTTTAAAAGAGTTCCAGGGGATAAAAATCGTTACGCCGAGAGAGTTTGTTCGTATTTTGGGATGACAGCTGAGAAGAACTTCAAATGCAGGAGATGTGACAGGAATATCGAAGGGCACAATCAGTACCTGCACGACAGCATGTGCGATGATTGTTTTTTCGAAGAATATTTCCCCGATTGCACGAGCGGGCCCAGAAAACTGAAAACTGAAGACAGAAAAAAGGTTCAGTCCCGCCTCCCGGATGGTTTGCCCTTCGGGCAGGTTTTCGGTCTGCTGTCTCGAGTCCTCAAAAGGTCGTCTGTCTACGGTCTTCTTAGACAGATTAGCCATTTTGACTCGCACTACTTATAAGGTAATAGATAAAAACATTTAGAGACGGAACGGAACCAACTAGGCAGCTATTTCTAGGGAGCCCTGTTCTTCTGAAGAAGAAAAGTCTGAC
>Ga0180434_10000866_pt1 | contig 44288 bp, 48 predicted proteins | sample SS_ome_7_FD_132453 | JGI IMG/M metagenome (GOLD analysis project Ga0180434, IMG submission 132453) | Hypersaline lake sediment archaeal communities from the Salton Sea, California, USA - SS_1_D_2 metaG | ecosystem: Environmental > Aquatic > Non-marine Saline and Alkaline > Hypersaline >... | reverse complement strand
CGGGTGCGGGCGGCCTACCGGCCGCGCCGAGCCCCTCAAGTTAAAGATCCTTTTTTCTGCTTCCATGTATAGCATTTGGTAAAACTATATTTATCGTCAAATCTGATTTAAAACCTTTCACCAAATATATCTCTCGAACCCAATATCGAGAGATAACGAAATACCCCGGTAGGGATGACCTATCGGGGTATTTTTATACCTTTATGTGGTAAAGACTTAGAGCCTTATTTCCATCAATCGTCATCGCGAGGGGGGACAAAGCCACGACTAAGCGATCCCTTATCCTTTAAAAGGGCCTGATAATCTCCCCATACCGTTTCTTTATCTCAGAATTCGCTTGTAGTTAAGGAGGTCTAGTTAATGGTTATATTGGCCGTATACCGGCCGCATACAGGGCATTAACTAGGAATTCGGATAGAGATAAGGTGTTTATTGGGGAGGGCCGGGGGAAAACTCGGCATTACTTGACTTATAGGACATGCGAGTTAAAATATTATAAGAGCTTAGTTATATTACATTTATATAAGCTCAGATGTTTTCAAAGCCTTCAGTTTTGAGGTACTGAACTTACGGATTTTTTGTTGGAACTATATTTTTTCTCAAGGAGGGTCTATGTTACCAGCAGGCCCTTTAATGACAGAGTATAGGCTGCAATGCTTGATGAATATTGGTAATTCGACAGAAAGCTTATACATGAGAAATACACTAACATGGTCGAGCGGATGACAAAAAAGGAACATTATGAAGAATTCTAAACCTAAAGTGACTATCATAGGCGCTGGTAATGTCGGAAGCACTTTTGCCTTTGCTTTGATGATAAGGGGTATAGCCAGGGAAATAGTTATTGTTGACAGGAACGCGGAGAAAGCAAAAGGCGAATGCATGGATCTTAACCATGGGATGAGCTTTACTCATCCAACAGAAGTGTATTCGGCAGGATATGAAGGATGCAAGGAATCCGATATTGTTGTTATTACCGCGGGAGCAAAGCAAAAACCGGGACAAACAAGGATAGACCTTGTCCGGACAAACGCGGATATATTCAAAGAAATAATTCCGGAAGTTCTTAAATATGCCAAAGATGTTATTATCATAGTTGTTACCAATCCTGTTGATATATTGGCATATGTAACAATGAAGATATCAGGGCTTCCTTCAAATAAAGTAATCGGTTCCGGAACGGTGCTTGATACATCCAGGTTCCGGTATTTAATAAGTCAGCATTGTGAAGTAGACCCGAGAAATGTACACGCGTATATCATAGGGGAACATGGAGATACAGAGCTTCCGGTATGGAGTAATGCTTCTATAGGAGGAATGCAGATAAATAAATATTGTCCGACATGTAAGAATTTTAGTCATTGTAAGAGAGAAGAAGAACTCGGAAAACTTTTCGAGGAAGTTAAGAACGCGGCTTATAAGATAATAGAAACCAAGGGAGCGACATATTACGCAATAGCGTTAGCTCTGGTTAGAATTGTAGAGACTATTTTAAGAGACGAAAATTCTGTTCTTCCGGTTTCGACGTTAATAGAAGATTATTACGATGTCGACGATGTTTATTTAAGCCTGCCATCAAAGGTAAATAAAAAAGGGGTTGAGCAGTTTTTGAGAATAGAACTTTCTGCCCAAGAACAGGAGCTGTTTAGTAAGTCAGCTGATTCATTAAAGAAAATCATCAAAGGTATAAAACTTTGAAGGGGGGTTGTTATGGGATTGCGCGAAGAGTATCAGAAAAAAGTAGAAGCCCAGATAAGGGAATGGGATGCTAAAGTAGAAGAACTGAAAGCGAAAGCAGAGCAAACTAAGGCGGAAGCCAAAATCGAATACCTGGAAAAAATAGAGGAGCTAAAAGCTAAAAGTGCTGTAATAAAGAAGGGTTTCGAAGAGTTGAGGTCTTCCGGCGAAGATGTGTGGGAGTCCTTAAAGAGTAAACTGGACACTGCAATGGAAGAGTTCAAAGGTATTCTTGACGGGATAATGTCAAAATTCAAATAATCAGAATTTACAATGCTAAGGAGGGGATTATGCCTAAGAGAAAAGTGCCGCCGCAACTCAGGGATAAACTTCCTAAAAGAGCCCAGGAAATATGGGTAAAAGCTTTTAATAACGCTTTCGAGCAGTATAAAGATCCGAAAAAACGCCGTGGAAAACAATCACTTGATGAGGTTGCCAGCAAAACAGCATGGAGTGCGGTTAAAAAAGAGTATAAAAAGGGAGATGACAATAAGTGGCATAAAAAGAAAAAATAAGCGCGCTAATTAGATTTTAAATTTTCGACAAAGGAGGCATATTATGTTGCGCAGCATTAAAGAAATATGGGGGTATACAATAGGAGCTGCGGATGGTGAGATCGGAAAAGTAGTGGATTTCTTTTTCGAAGAAAACGACTGGAGGATAAGATATTTAGTAGCAGAAACAGGTCCATGGCTTCTTGGTAAAAAAGTACTTGTATCGCCATCTGCTTTTGAAGGAACACCTGACTGGAAAAATCAGAAATTTCCGGTAAATATTACTAAGGAAAAAGTAAAGACAAGTCCTGAAATGGATGAACACAAGCCGGTTTCCAGAGAGAAAGAGCTGGAAATAATGAAGTATTATAACTGGCCGGTATATTGGGACTATGGGATAGCCATGGAAACAGGAGCAGGTATCTCTCCGATAGTTATTAATGAACTGCAGGAAAAAATAAGCAAAGATCAATTTAAAGACAGGGAGAATGATCTCAGGAGCTCAAAAGAGGTAATCGGATATAAGGTGAAAGCAAAGGATGGAAATATTGGACATGTTACAGATCTGATAGTGGAAGATACTACATGGGATATAAGGTATCTTGTGGTAGATGTTAATGATTGGCTTCCCGGAGGCAAAGTGTTAGTGGCAATAACCTGGGCTGACGGTATAAGCTGGTCAGAATCTAAAGTTACCGTAAGCATGTTGACCAAAGAAAGCGTGAAGAGCTGTCCGGAATATGACCCCGCAAAACTCGTTAACAGGGAATATGAAGAACGGCTTTATGACTATTATGGAAGACCAAAATATTGGGATTGATATCATTATTGCCTGATAGATGATGTGATGTGGTTGAAGTATCTAATAGAATGGGGCGTGTAAATGTGGAAAAACGATAAAAGAACTTTTGGAATAAACTTAAAAAGGTATTTATTCGCTGGGCTTGCCACCGTGGTTCCACTTTTTATCACCTTTTATTTTATATTCCTTATCTTTCAAATAACCAATAGATTTGCCGGTAGATATATAAATAATTTTCTAATAGAAAATTATAGTTTTTATATTCCCGGACTGGGACTTATATTTCTTGTTTTGATTACAATGGCTATAGGTGCTTTTGTAAGTAATTTTCTGGGACATAGAATATTCTCTTTTTTTGACAGGATATTTCATAAAATGCCGCTTGTAGCAAACATATATCCTTCGGCCAAGAAGCTTTCGGACTTCCTTTTCAAAGAAGAAGAACAAAAGAAATTCAGAAAAGTAGTTCTAGTGGAATACCCTGCTCCAGGGTCTTATTCGATCGGATTTCTGACAAATGAAGGATTAAAAGAATTTAATAAAAAGACAGGTAATGAACTGGTTACAGTACTTGTACCGCTTTCACCAATGCCTTATTCAGGTTTACTTTTGGTATTACCGAAAGATAAGTTGCTTGAAGTGGATATGACAATAAATGATGCCATAAAACTGGTTCTTTCGGGTGGTGTTGTTGTGCCTGAATCAAAATGATGATCTATTCTAAAGAGGTATTTTATGTGGACAAATTGGCTTCCATGGAGGCTGATAATAAAGAATTTAGCGAAGAAACATGGATTCATAGATCCGATACAACTTGTATCGACTGTGAATCGTATGGCTCAACCTTCCGAAGTTGCGGCACCCGTGGAGCTTTTAAGATTAGCCGCGGTACTCCACGCCAGGGGTCTTATAAACAGTCAGGTTATACAGAATAACCTCGATTGGATATGGCCTTACTGGGTCCAGCAGCAGTTTGATCCTAACAATAGATCTTTCATTCCTAGAGCTTTTTCCCTTACACATATAAACCTGACACACAGGAACTGGACCGCTGTGGGAGTGCCGGGTATTGATAGCCTGCCTATTGTTGACCCCAGAGGAATGGTAACTCCCATATATGATGGCTGGTCTATTGACAGCTGGCTTGTTACTGAAGATGGCTATAGGTTTCTACCCTCAAAAGCAGAAAAGGCAAAGCAGACATTTGAGATGCTGGACAATCTTTCTGTTATGACCGACATCTTGGATGATAAAAACTATATTACATCACGCGTGGAAGTGGAGGATGATAAGGGGGGCATAGTTTGTAAAATAAAAGTAACTGGAAGTATGCAAGAGAAAGGATATTTAGTTGTTTCGCTCAGACCGTTTAATCCTGAAGGGGTAAGTTTTATCCATGAAGTATCTGGGATTTCTTCTGGTTGGTTGGTGAACGGTAAAGATAAGATCTTTTTTGAAAACCAATATAATAGACAGCAGCTCTCGGATTATAGAAACGGAGATGTCGCTAACAATCTTTTTGACTTATCAGGTGAGTCTAAAAAAGCCAAATGCGATGTTGGGTTATGTACAGCAGCTGCTCTTTTTGAGATTGAACCAGGATCTGAGAAGCAGGCAAGAATAGCGGTTCCTTTAAGGAAAACAGGAAAAAAAACTCATAAAGTATCTCAAGTGAAATGGGCTGATGCTGTCAGGGTTGTTCCAAGGCTAGAAATACCCGATGATAAGTTTAAGTACTTATACGACACTTCCGTCCGAAGTCTCGTCCTTTTGTCTCCCGGAAAAGTGTATGCGGGACCTTATACATACAAGGAGTTCTGGTTCAGGGATGCTGTCTATGCTATTTTTGCCATGCTTGCGGTAAACTTACATGATAGAGCAAAAGACATTATTGGAAGATTCTTAAAAAGGCAAACTCCGACAGGCTATTTTAAATCTCAGGACGGTGAATGGGATTCCAACGGACAGGTTTTATGGATAATGAAGAAGTTCTGTGAACTATCGGGAGAAAATCCCGATAAAAGTTGGGTAAAGCCTGTAATAAACGCACTTAACTGGATAATAAGAAAGAGAACATCACACAAAAATGGCGGTAAGTGTTCCGGACTTTTTCCGGCTGGTTTCAGCGCGGAACATTTCGGACCAAATGATTATTATTATTGGGATAATTTCTGGGGAGTGGCGGGACTTGATGCAGGAAGTTTTCTTCTGGATAAATTGGGTAGGGAAGATCTGGTAGAGGGGTATCTTAAGGAAAAAGATTCTTTTCTGCAGAGTATTAGTGAAAGTATAAGGAAAGTCCAGAAAGAGCAACGGATTTCTACTATTCCATCCTCACCGTTCAGGCGAATGGATTCTAGTGCCGTTGGCTCTTTAGTCGCGAGTTATCCTTTGCAAATATATGCATCTCAAAACAAAAATATAATAAATACGACCGATTATCTGGTCAAGAATGATTTTTTAAAGGGACTATTTTTCCATGAAATAGCACATTCTGGAGTAAATATCTATTTAAGTCTTGAAATAGCTCAGGTTCTTTTAAGAAGCGGCGATCCCGGGTATTTTGATATTATGGAAGCATCGGCTGATATAGCATCAGATACAGGGCAGTGGCCGGAGGCGATCCATCCATGGACCCGTGGAGGCTGTATGGGCGATGGGCAGCATTTATGGGCGTCCTCAGAGTGGATAATGATGATACGCAATTGTTTCGTTAGAGAAGAAGGAAATACGCTAATATTATGCTCGGGTGTACCGAAATATTGGATAGCAGGAAAAAACAAGCTTTTTTTCGGACCTGCCGCAACATCATTCGGCAATGTAAGTGTAAATATCGATCCGGAAGACGGGAAGGTTAAGGTATCTTTTGATGCCGACTGGCACAATAAGGAGCCCAAGGTGGAGATACGTATGCCCGATTACAATATCGTAGAGATAAATCCGGGGGAAAGATCCGTCCAGATGGACGTGCGATAGATATGAACATATTAATGATGACCAATACATATAAACCCATAGTGGGGGGCATTGAAAAATCCATAGAGGTTTTTTCTTCCAAATACCGCGAGAGAGGACACAATGTCCTAATCGTTGCGCCTATTTACAAGGACATGCCGGATGAGGAGGGAGTGTACAGGATCCCCGCTATACAGAATTTCAACGGCACCGATTTTTCTGTCGAGCTTCCCGTGCCGGGGGTACTGAAAGGTGTTTTGGAGAAGTTTGAGCCGGACATAGTACATTCCCACCATCCTTTTCTTGTTGGGGACACAGCTCTCAGAGTATCCGCGAGTTTTGACATACCGATAGTATTTACCTATCATACAATGTACGAGATGAATACGCACTATGTTCCCGGGGATTCTAAAGCTCTGAAAAAATTTGTAATTAAACTGGCCGAAGGCTATTGCGATCTTTGCGATCATATCATCGCCCCGAGCGAAAGCGTAGAAGAGCTTTTGAGGGAAAGAGGCGTAAAAACACAAATTTCCGTGGTCCCGACGGGAATAAATATCAGTGAATTTGACGAAGGTGACGGAAAATGCCTCAGGGAAAAATTAGGAATACCTGACAATGTTTTCCTTGCGGGATATCTTGGCCGCGTAGCTGAAGAGAAAAATATGCGGTTTCTGGCAGAGGCAGTTGCGTCGTTCATGAAAAAGAATAAAGATGTACACTTCCTGATAGTAGGCGATGGTGATCTTTCGGAAGAGCTGAAGGTGAGGATGCGGTCCGGGGGAGTAGCGGACAGGGTGCATTTCACAGGCATCCTTAAAGGAGGAGACAAAATTAACGCGTATAACGCCATGGATATTTTTGTCTTTGCTTCCAAAAGCGAAACTCAGGGGCTTGTCCTGGCTGAAGCGATGGCTTCGGGCGTGCCGGTAATAGCGGTCGAGGCTCCGGGAGTAAGGGAAGTTGTGGAAGACGGGGCGAATGGCTATCTCTTGACTGGGGAAGACAAGAAATTATTTTCAGAAAAACTGGATAAGTTTTATAATATGAATATTACGGAAAGAGAATCGCTCAAAAGCAACGCCAAGGCTACCGCAGAAAAATTTGATTACAAGAAGAGTATACAAAAAACTTTAGATCTTTATGGAAACGTAGTTGACGTAAGACATAAGCATAAGAATATGGACAAAAGCGCATGGGCTTCTTCAAAAAGATCCATAAAAAAAGAGATGGAGATCATATCGAATATGGTTAGATCGGCGGGAGCGGCGCTGAATATAAAAAAGGATAAAAATGAAAAACGATAAGAAGCAGAAAATATACAAAGGTAAAAGCATAAGCTTCGGACATGCTGTCGGAAAAGCTTTTGTCTATAAGGATATACTTTCAAGGGACCTGTACTATTACAGTATTAGCAAGAGAGATGTTCAAAAAGAGCTGAAGCGGATAAAGGAAGCCTTTAATCTTGTTTTAGCGGATATAAAGAAACTTGAAAAAAACGTTAAAAAAGAACTGGGAAGGGAACAGGCAGGTATTTTCAAGGTTCACGCGGAAATACTTAAAGATAAAGCCCTTCTCAAGGAAATAGAAAAAGAGCTTAAAAATGAGCTTGTCAACGCGGAGCACGCGGTCAAGAACGTTTTGAGGAAGTGGGCCAACAAGTTTAAGACCTCCGAAAACGAAGTGACAAAAAGCAAAGCGGATGATCTTGAGGATCTGAGCAGAAAGATACTTTGTTCGTTCATGGCATGCGACATAAACGTACTAGAGAAAGTACCTCCTGAAAGCATAATTGTCGCTAAAAGGCTACTGCCTTCCGATACGGTCAGGCTTAAAAGAAAGAATGTAAAAGGCATCATAGTAGAACAGGGAAGCGGAGTTTCTCATAGCGCGATCATAGCCAGATCTTTAGGTATACCGGCTGTAACTGACGTTGAAAACGCTGTTAATATAATAAAGCCGGGAGAAAAACTGATATTAGACGGTTATAAAGGCGTAATAATCCAGGACCCCACTGAAAAGGAACTAAAAACATATAACAAAATAGTTCATTCCATGCAAACAATGGAAACTAAGCTCATAAAAAGAGCTAAACGCATTGCAAAAACAAGAGATAAAAAACTGATAAAGGTCTATGCAAACATTGCTTCAAAAGAAGACGCAAAAATAGCAGTTAGTAGAGGATACGACGGTATCGGGCTATTAAGGATAGAACAGCTGTACATGTCTTCCAAAGTCTTGCCTGATGAAAAATACCTGAAAAAAAGCTTATCAGGGATATTGGGGCCCGTGAAAAACAAGCTAGTAACTTTTAGGCTACTTGATATCGGCGCAGACAAAAGTTTACCGTATATTGAAATAGAAGATGAACCAAGTCCTGTTCTTGGCTTAAGGGGAGTGCGATTGTTGCTTAAGTATAAAAATCTTGTGAGGACACAGCTTAAAGTGGCCATTATTTTGGCAAAAGATCATAATATGCGGGTTTTAGTGCCAATAATTACGTTTCCTGATGAGATGGAAGAAATAAGAGAGATAGCAAAAGATTGCATGAAAGAAATTAAAAATAATTATGGGGCAAATGTCAAGAAACTGCAAATTGGAGCCATGATAGAAACGCCGGCAGCTGTTGAGAACATCGAGAAAATCGCAGAAGTATCTGATTTTTTGAGTATTGGCACTAACGATCTTATACAGTATTCAGTGGCCGCAGGCAGGGACAACGCCAGCGTTGCGGAGTATTACGAAGAAGGAGCCGGATTGGCTATGAAGTATATAAAGCGAATTGTAAATGTCGCCGATAAACAAGGAATTGAATGCAGCGTTTGCGGGGAAATGGCCGGTGATATGAAGTGGGTAAAGCCGCTTATTAAGACGGGAATCAGAGTCTTGAGCGTTTCGCCTCATATGATCCCGCTGGTAAAAGAAGAGATAAGGAAGATTTAATGTAAGAAAAGGAGGTGTATCATGGCAAAGAAAGAAAACAGAAATCTGCCGCAGTCCTGGCAACCGATGATGAATGAGATGATGAATCTCAGGAAACAGATGGACGACATGTTCAATAATTTTTTCACGACACCATTTTCGTCGATAAAGATGCCGTCCCTGTTCAAGGGGGAGAAATGGGCGTGGAAGCCGGAAGTGGACATGTATGAAACCAATAAGGAAGTTGTCGTAAAGGCTAATCTTCCAGGTTGCGAAAAAAAAGACGTAAGCGTTGACGTTCAGGACAATATTCTTACCATAAAAGGTAAAAAGGAAGAGAATAAAGAGGTCAAGGAAAAGGACTTCTACCAGAGAGAACAGAGTTTCGGATCCTTTCAGAGGAGCGTCAGCCTGCCCAAATACGCTAACATAGACAAGGCGAAAGCAAGCTGCAAGAACGGTGTTCTGGAGGTGAAATTTCCAAAGACAAAGGCAAGCGGAGGGAAAGGTAAGAAGATAGACATTAAGTAATAATGCAACTGGCGGGATATGTCTGGGGTATGCAGGGAGGCATTTGATAAGTATTTTGCAGCCTAAAAAGACCGGACAAAAAGGACAATATTACATATAACTATATCTCTTATTTTTGTCGGATTTCAGCTATTTTCGAACAATATTATATGTTGCTAACGTAGAGATAAAGTTATGAAATATACCAACACCCGTCACCACTTTAGTTCCCCTCTGGGCTTACCCAGAGGGGAATTTTTTTGCGGAAACACTTGACGATACTGGATTATTAGACTACAGTTGTCTTGATGAAACGTTACGAGCAGATACCGCATACCGCGGACATTGCCGCCAGGATCTACGGGAAGACCGTGCCCGAGCTTTTCGAGAACGCCGCGTACGCCATGTTCGACATGATGGGGGATCTCGAAGGACTGGGGCTGGATGAAACGGCAAGGGTAGAGGTGGAAGCCCCCGACAGGGAGAGTCTTCTGGTTTCCTGGCTCAATGAATTATTATATAATTCATATTCCAGACAGGCCCTGTTTGCCGAATTTCGCGTCCTTAAGTTGGAAGAAAACAGGATCACGGCCGAGGCCAAAGGGCAAAAACTGCAAAAAGGTACGGAGCGGCTCAGTTCTGAGATAAAAGCGGCGACGTACCATGATCTGGAGATAAAGAAGACGGATTCGGGGTACGAGGTCGTAATAATATTTGATGTTTAATGCCGAAGGGGCCGATCATGACAAAACCTTTTACGGGCAGACTGGAAAAGATAGACCCCTGGCGCTGGCGCATCCCTGCCGGCTACATGAAGGGAATGAAAGTCCCGGGGCTTATATACTCGGATGAGAAGATGCTGAAAAGCATTGTGAAGGACAATGCCCCCCAGCAGGTTGCCAATGCCGCTTTCCTTCCCGGTATCGTGAGGGCGTCCATGGCCATGCCCGATATCCACTGGGGGTACGGGCTGCCGATAGGGGGCGTCGTCGCCACGGACATCGAAGCCGGAGGCGTTATCACGCCCGGAGGGGTCGGCTACGATATAAATTGCGGGGTGCGTCTTATAAGAACGGATCTTATGAAGGAAGACGTCCATCCCCATATCAAGCAGCTCGTTGACGTCATGTTCGCGAGGGTCCCCACCGGGGTGGGATCTACCGGCAAGATCAGGGTCGATTTCCGTGAAGAGAAAGATATTCTGGTAAAAGGGGCAAAATGGACCGTCGACAAAGGGTACGGATGGCCGGAGGACCTGGAACACTGCGAAGAATCAGGCGCTATTTCCGGAGCTGACCCCTCAAAGGTCTCCAGCAGGGCGTATGAAAGGGGGCGTAAGCAGTCCGGTACACTGGGGTCCGGCAACCATTTTCTTGAGGTCCAGGTGGTGGACGAGGTCTACCGGCGGGATATAGCGGAGGCGTTCGGGATAAAAAAAGGACAGATCACCGTGATGATCCATACCGGCAGCAGAGGCTTCGGCCACCAGGTCTGCAGCGATTACGCCCAGAGCATGATAGGCTTGTTGAGTAAGTTCAAGATAGATGTCCCGGATAAACAGCTTGCGTGCGTTCCCGTCAAGAGCGATGAGGGGGCGGCTTATCTGGGGGCCATGCGGTGCGCCGCGAATTACGCGTGGGCCAACCGCCAGGCGATCACCCATCTCACCAGGGAGGTTTTCGAGACGGTTTTCGGGGAAAGCGCCAGGTCGCTGGGGATGGACCTTGTCTATGATGTAGCTCATAATATCGCCAAGTTTGAAAAGTATGAGATAGACGGCAAGCCGCGTCTTTTATGCATCCACCGCAAGGGCGCTACCAGGGCGTTCCCGCCCGGGCACGAGGACCTGCCGGAGGATTACAGAAAGGCGGGCCAGCCGGTCATAATCCCGGGCGACATGGGCAGATGTTCGTATCTTTTGGCCGGGACCGGTTCCGCGGAAGAAGCTTTCTATTCTACCTGTCATGGCGCGGGAAGACTTCTTTCGCGCAGCGCCGCAAAAAGGATTACCCGCGGACGCGCCATCGCGCGCGAACTTGCCGACAAAGGTATCATAGTCAGGTGGACGGGGAGGGATACGCTTCGCGAGGAAGTCTCCGATGCCTACAAGGATGTGAGCGAAGTGGTGGAAATAGTTCAAAAAGCGGGCATCTCCGACAAGATCGCCAGAATGCGCCCGCTGGGCGTTATCAAAGGGTAGCGCTTGAGGAGCGGACCCGATTGCGTTTGCATAATGCGAAACAAGAATATATAATTACTAATAACCCATTATGAGGAAAATATATGCTTGACCCCAGGTTTATAAGAGAGAATGCCGATGCTGTCAGGAAGTCCGTGAAGGACAGGGGCGATGATGTCGGCCTTGTGGACAAGTTCTTCGATCTGGACGGGACCCGAAGAGATCTGATCTGGCAGGTCGAGGACCTTAAGCGCCAAAAGAACGAGCTGTCGGACAGGATAGGCCAGCTCATAAAGCAGAAGGCCGATGTCTCGGAGGCCAAGGGCAAGGTTAAAACGATTTCCGAGAAGATCAGCGGGCTCGACGACAGGCTCAAAAAAACCGAAGAAGAATACCGGTTCGTGCTGGACAGGATACCGAACGTCCTGCATGAAAGTGTGCCCGTCGGGACCGGTGAGGACGACAACCAGATTATCAGAGAAGCGGGCAAGATCCCCAAATTTTCCTTCACCCCCCGCGATCATATAGAGCTCGGACAGATCAACCGGCTCTTTGATTTTGAAAGAGGGGCAAAAGTGACCGGCTCCTTTTTTCCTTTATATATCGGTCTCGGGGCCAGACTGGAAAGGGCGCTTTTCAATTTCATGCTGGATGTGCATGTCAGAGAACACGGATATACGGAAGTTTTTCCGCCGTTCCTGGTGAACCGCAAGAGCATGAGAGGCACGGGACAGCTTCCCAAGCTGGAAGAAGACATGTACAGGATAGACGAAGAAGACTATTTCCTTATCCCCACAGCGGAGGTTCCGGTAACGAATATGCATGCGGATGAAGTGCTGGACGAAAAAGAGCTCCCCATTTACTACACGGCATATACGGCCTGTTTCAGGAGGGAGGCCGGATCGTACGGCAAGGACACAAAAGGCCTTATCCGCGTGCATCAGTTCGATAAGGTAGAGATGGTCAAATTCACCAAGCCGGAAGATTCGCTGGACGAACTGGAAGCATTACTGGCTGATGCCGAGGACATACTCCGGCGGCTGGAACTTCCGTATCGCGTTGCCGTGCTTTGCACGTCCGAGACCAGCTTCTCGGCGCATAAATGTTATGATATAGAGCTGTGGGCGCCGGGAACGGGAAAGTGGCTGGAGGTATCCAGCTGTTCGGTGTTCACGGATTTCCAGGCCAGGCGGGCCAGCATAAGGTATCAGCCGTCGGACAAAACAAAAAAAGCACAGTACGTCCATACGTTAAACGGTTCCGGGGTGGCGCTGGCCCGGCTGGTCATAGCGCTTCTTGAGGTCCACCAGAAAAAGGACGGATCCATTACAATACCGAAGGCGTTAAGGCCGTATTTCGGTGCCGGAAAGATCGAACCGGGCATGTCCTGAAGTTCGCTATGTTCTCAAGATTTCTAAAGACCCTTATTGGCATCCTTCTTATCCCGATCGCTATCGGCACGGGTAAAGCATTCTATGTGCTTATCTCTGACGTAAGCCTTATCAGCAATGTGTTCCGCCTTCTGGAGAGAGGGGTCCTTCTTTATCTTCTGTTCCATGTCATAGTCATCCGCCCGGTTTACATATATGTACTTGGACACGAACTCGTGCACGTCCTGGCCACGTGGATCTGCGGGGGAAAGGTCGTCTCGTTCAGCGTGGCGCCTTCCGGCGGGAACGTGGTCACCTCGAAAACGAATTTTTTTATCGAGCTCAGCCCGTATTTTGTGCCCATTTACACGATCCTGCTCGGGCCGGTCTTTCTGCTGTTAAGAGCGACAGGGCAAGAGGTCCCCTTCATGACCGCTATTTTTATTTTTCTTGTCGGGGTCACCCTGGCTTTTCATTTTGTTATGACTTCGGAAGTGCTCAGGATGCAGCAGCCGGATATCGTAAAGTCGGGGCTTGTTTTCTCTCTTGTCCTTATTTTTGTGGGAAACCTGGTTATCGTGATGGCCGTGTTCTGCCCGATTTTTGACGGACTTTCATTTGTAAGCTTTATAAAAGCTTCCGCGTCGAATTCAGCCGAGATCTACCGTCTGCTATACGATAAAGGAACAGAGCTTTACAATGAAATGGCGGGATTTGTAAGCAGCCGGACGGCCTAATGGAACAGGCGGACTTAGCTGTTATGGATAAAGGCATTTATAGTAAGCCGTGGTTTGTGTATATAGCGGAATGCGGGGACAGAACCTTATATACCGGTGTCGCCAGGGATGTTGAGAGAAGAATAGAAGAGCACAATACAACCGGCAGGTGCAGGTATACGCGCTGCAGAAAACCTTTACGGCTCATGTATAAGGAAATCTGTTCCGATTACAGTGCTGCTCTAAAAAGAGAAGCAGAAGTAAAGAGGTTCACCAGGAAAAAGAAACTGGAGTTGGCCGGCAGCAAATAAGAGCGGAAGCGGAGGAGTGGCTGAGTGGACTAAAGCGGCGGTCTTGAAAACCGTTGTGCCTTCGGGCACCGTGGGTTCGAATCCTACCTCCTCCGCCATCAGTCTTTACCCTTTTTGCGGATAAAACAATATGGAAGATATAAAGATACAGCGGGCGGGACCGGAAGACTGGCCCTACATAAAAGAAAAGCTGCAGAAATACATGCTGGACGCTGCTGACGCGGACTGGCGTAAGTTTTTCATCGCGAAGAATGAAGGCAGGACAGTGGCTTTCGGCAGGATAATAGATCACGGCGATTATTTTGAGATAGGCTCTTTAGGCGTTGATTATTACCACAGGGGAAAAGGCATCGGCATCAGGCTGCTTTCGTTCCTTGTAGAAGAGGCAAAAAGGCTGGACCCTCGCAAGGAAATATACGGCGTTACCCACAGGCCGGGTTTTGTCGAAAAAGCCGGTTTTGAGGAAATCGCGAATGCCCCCGAAGCCCTGGAATGCAAGAAGAGCAAATGCCTCGACCCATCAAAGATCAAAATAATGAAAGTAGTTCATTAGGACATGAGATATAAGCTCATAGTCTTTGACGTCGACGGAACGATCACGCGGCACATTTCAAGTTGGAGGTATATACACGAGAAACTCGGGCTTTGGGACGTTCTGGCAAGAAAATATCAGGAGCAGTTTCTTGCCGGAAAGATAAGCTATAGAAGGTTCTGCGAGCTCGACGCGGCGCACTGGAAAGGTATCGGACAAAAGAAAGTACGGGAGGCATTCGGGCGCATAAAGTATTCAAAGAACGCCGAACGGGCCATAAAAAAACTGAAAAAAGCGGGATTCAAGCTGGCGGCGATCTCAACGGGGCTCCAGTTTATCACTGACAGGATAAAGAAGGAACTCGAATTTGATTATGTCCTGGGCAACCGCCTGAACGTGCGTAACGGCAGATTGACCGGGGGCGTTACTATAAATATCGGGCACGGGGCAAAGGGAAAGACCGTCAGGGCGATCCTGAAACGCTTCAGGGTAAAAGCACATGAGATGATCGCCGTCGGGGACTCGGAAGGGGATATCTCCATGATAAAACTTGCCGGATATTCCATAGCGTTCAACTCTTCCAGCGCGAAGCTTTCCAAAGCGGCAGATTATGATTGCAGATCGGATGACTTCATGAAGGTGTACGAGAGAATACTGGCTGTCTCCGAGATATAAGATATGCCCAGAGAGAAAATAACAAGAAGACAGAAGAATATTTCCCGTCTTGTGCGCGAGAAGAAAGAGCGGGTTGCCGTAAGACTTTCCGCCGTAAAAAGAAAGAAGAGACCATGATCGAAAAACGCGCAAGAAGACCTTTGGTTTTCATGATATTTTTTTGTGCGTTCGCTGTTACATGGCATATTTCGGGTTTTGTCTCTGCGCAGGACGACATTTTTGCCGCCAGAAGGCGGGAGATGGTAAAGCGGCAGATAGAGAACCGCGGGATCACCGACAAAGGGGTTCTTGCGGCGATGAGAAAGGTCAAGCGTCATCTTTTCGTCCCGGAAGGCCTGCGGGATGCGGCATATATGGATACGCCGCTCCCCATAGGGGACGGACAGACCATTTCTCAGCCGTACATCGTCGCGTTCATGACCGAAGCCGCCCGGCTCGGCCCGGACGACCGGGTCCTTGAGATCGGGACGGGTTCCGGATATCAGGCGGCTGTGCTGGCCGAGATCGCGAAAGAAGTCTATACGGTGGAGATACTTGAGCCGCTTGCGGACTCTGCCCGTGCCAGATTGGAAAAACTGGGTTACGGGAATATAGATGTCAAGCGGGGGGACGGTTATAAGGGATGGCCGGAACACGCTCCTTTTGACGCGATCATTGTGACGGCAGCGCCGCCGGAAATACCCAAAGATCTGGCCGGTCAGCTTAAGGTCGGAGGAAGGATGGTCGTGCCCGTCGGTGGTTTTTTTCAGCAACTTTACCTGATAGAGCGGACGGATACCGGATTTAGGGAAAAAGCCCTTCTGCCGGTCAGGTTCGTTCCGATGGTGAAGGGCGCGGAGGAGAAAATATGAACCTGAAAATAGGCTGTTGCGGATTTCCGGTCGCCAGGCAGAAATATTACGAGAAATTCAAGACCGTCGAAGTGCAGCAGACCTTTTACCGGCTTCCGAAGCTTGAGACCGCCAGGAAATGGCGCCTTTCTGCTCCCCGGGGTTTCGAATTCACCCTTAAGGCATGGCAGGCCATTACTCATGAACCTACCAGCCCCACCTACCGCAGGATGAAGGTCAAGATCGATAATTCACACAAAAAGAATTACGGTTTTTTTAAACCGACGGATGAAGTATTTGAAGCATGGGAAAAGACGGAAAAAATAGCTTCTGTACTGAAAGCGAAGGTCGTCGTCTTTCAGTGCCCGCCTTCGTTCGGGCCGGGCAGAACAAGCAGGAGCAATCTCAAAAGATTCTTTAGATCCATCAAGAGGAAAAAATATATTTTCGCGTGGGAACCACGGGGGAACTGGCAGGAAAAGGAGGTAAGGAGATTGTGCGAAGAGCTGGATCTCGTGCATTGCGTGGATCCGTTCGCGGGCAAGAGACAATACGGGAATATCCGCTATTTTCGCCTGCATGGTATCGGCGGGTACAAGTATAAGTACAAAGGCATGGACCTGAAACGGTTGCGGGATTTTTGCGAAGACGAGTCCGCGCTGGTCGGACGCAAGCCGATCTACGTCTTTTTTAATAATGTTTCCATGATGCGGGATGCGTTAAGATTTGAATGGATCGCCGAGAATACGGGCCGCATCAAAGAGATGGACCTTTCCTTTTTGAGGGATCTGTGTCATGAGATCGAGGCGCAGGAAGAAGACGAGAAAGTGCAGATACTGAGCCGGGAGGCGGAACGGATCGTTTCGCTGATATTGTATACCGATTACCCGAGAGTGGATATAGAGATCGAAAAGGGAAAACTTTATGAGATGTGCAAGAAATGGTTCCCGGACAAGGAATACCTTTATGAGATGATATACGGGCAGCGTTTTGACCGGCTGTGGGAACAATTCCGGGAGAAAAAGTGAATGTTCTTATTACCGGAAGGCCCGGGATCGGCAAAACGACCCTGATAAAAAAACTTATTGAGAGAAGTTCCGTTCCCTGCAGGGGTTTTTATACGGAAGAGATGAGGGAGGGCGGGCATAGAACAGGGTTTTTGCTTAGAACGCTGGGCGGAGCGGAAACGGTTCTTGCGAGTGTTTTCGTGAAGTCTTCCCGTAAAGTCGGCAAATATGGTGTTGACCTGGAGGCTTTTGAACGCGTCGGCCTGCCGCCGCTTAAAGAAGCCGCTTCCGGGGGAAAAGAACTGATAATAGTGGACGAGATCGGGAAAATGGAACTGTTTTCCGCTGCTTTTCGCGAAGCGGTCGGGCAAGCGATGGATACCGGACGGGTAGTCGCCACGATAAGATCGGGAGGGGATGATTTTGTCGGCAGGATCAAGCAGAGAAAAGATGTCCGGCTCGTCACGATGACTTTACAGAACCGGGACGATCTTCTTGAGGATGTTCTTGAGATGATCGGATGAATGCAGGCAGGAACGGGACAGGGAAGGAGATATCATGACAGTAGCCGGTCATACTAACGCTATTTTAACGTTTGGCGCCATTCTTATTTTCGGATATATAGCCGGAAAGATCGCCAATTTTTTTAAACTTCCGAAAATAACGGGATATATTACCGCGGGAGTGCTTATGGAACCGTCATTTTTGGGGGTACTTCCCCAGAGACTTATCGAACACTCAACGGCGGTAAGCAACTTCGCCCTGTGCATCATAACCTATGCGATCGGCGGTTCGCTGAACTTCCACCGTATACGCGAACAGGGAAAAAGTATAATATGGATGACGCTTTTTGAAGCTGAAATGACGTTTCTCCTGGTTTTTGCGGGACTGTTCCTTGCCTTTCAGGTGCTGGGCCGCTATAGCGGGATATCCGTACAACCCATATATTACATGCCTCTGGCGCTTCTTTCCGCGGCCCTGGCTTCCCCCACCGACCCTACGGCCACCCTTGCCGTCAGGGATGAGTATAAAGCACGCGGTCCTGTTATTACCACCATGCTGGGAATAGGCGCTTTTGACGATGCCCTGGGCATAATCAATTTCAGTGTAGGCATGGCGGTCTGTGTAGCTGTTCTTGGAAACACCGGTGAAGGTATGCTCGCGACCATTCTTAACCCTCTCTCAGATATAGTGTTTTCCATACTGATGGGTGCCGGGTTCGCGCTATTCTTGCTTTTTGCCGGAAGGAAGGTCGAAGACAAAGGGGTCCTGATCGTTCTTATACTGGGATCCCTTTTTGCCTGTTACGGGACCGCTCAGTTCCTGAATCTGGATGAACTTTTATCCACGATGACCCTTGGATGCGTAGTGGTGAATCTCGCGAAGAATGAGGATAAGTTTTTTGTCTCGGTGAGGGATTATCTTGAAGAAACGGTGTTCGTAGTGTTCTTTGTTGTTGCGGGAGCCAACCTGCAGCTTGGTATTTTGAAAAGCTTATTTTGGATCGTCCTGATATTCGTGGCGCTGAGGACGTTCGGCAAGTTCAGCGGGGCGTTTTTGGGCGCACTGCTGTCAAAGGCGCCGGACAGTGTCAGAAAGTATACGGCGTTTGGATTGATACCACAAGGCGGGATCGTTGTGGGACTTGCTCTTCTGGTGAAACAGGATCCGCGTTTTTCAGAAATATCCCTGCCTCTTTTGAACCTCATATTGGGAACTACGGTTCTGCATGAGTTTGTGGGTCCGCTTTTCACCGAAGTGGCGCTGAAAAAGACAAAAGAAATTACCGTGAAATAGCGGTTCTCCTGTTCGCAAAAGAAAAACAGGTACATATAATAAAAAAGCAACCCGATATTAAGGTTGCTTAAAAAATTAGCTTTTCTTTAACCTTTTCTCAATGTTATTGTTTTAAGGGGGAAGAAAAGCTATAAAAGACCCAAACTTTTCAAATAACTCATTTTTCCTCACCCTCCAAAATCAAGTATAGCATAGAATGCTGTTGAAGCAACTTTTTGTAAAATAAATGTTTTACATGACCGAGGCGCATGTTAAATAACTAAAAAGTTAAACCCTCATCGACGGTATATGTTCCCGTGACAGCAAAGTTGCCCGGTTGCCTTATATATTTAGGTGATGTATAATAAAACCTGAGCACCGGGACGGGATAACCGGCGACGCAAAAAGGCGGCAATTTATGGTATATTTAGTTGTTTCCAACCTTGTTTTTCTCTTCATAGCCTTCTATCTGACAAAAAAATACCTCGATTATAGATACGGGCAAAAAACGTTTCAGAGGCTCATAGATCATGTTGATGCAGGGTACTACAGGTACAGATGCCGTGACGGAGTGATCCTTGCCGCGAATAAAGGATTTCTTAAGATCCTCGAACTGGATATGAGCACTGAAGAGATCGTCGGGCGGCCCTTGAGCGAGTTTCTCATTTATGTTGACCGCAGAGAAAGCATACAGGAACAGCTGAAGATGAGAAATGAACTCAGGAATTATGAGTATCACTTCAAGACGCTCAGCGGAAAAGACAAATGTGTCCTTCATAATTCTTACATGATAAAAGACCTTTACAATAGAGAGGAAGTGATCGAGGCGCTTATTGAGGATATAACCGAAGAAAAATTGTCGTACGAGAAGATGAGAGGGACTCGGGAAAGATACGAGAAACTGTTCAGGAATTCCGGCGATATGGTCATCATCTGCAGATTGGATGATCTTATCATAGAAGAGGTCAATCCGATAACAGAGGTCATTACCGGTTTTTCTGAAAGTGAGCTTGTAGACGTGTCTTTTGAGAAGCTGTTCCACCCGTCCCATAAAAAAGGCCTTAAGGAAGCCCGGGAAGACCTGTTGTTCAAGGGGGCGGCGAGACTGGAAACAGTTGTGGTCTGCAAGAGCGGGGCGTACAAAGAGGTTATTATGACCATGAGCGTGGTCGAGATCAAAGACAAAAGGATCGCCATGGCCGTCGTTAAGGACGTATCCGCGCTGGTTAAGGAGAAAGAGGAACAGGAACGCCGGAAAAAGGAGCTGGAAGACTTCTGGAAAGCTTCCGTCGAAAGGGAAGAGAGGATAAAAGACCTGCGCCTGGAACTGGAGAGGACGAAGCAGCAGCTGAAACTGCTGAAGGGAAAACATGAAGCCTGACGATCCAAGAGAAAAATATGACGCCAGTCTCGCGGAAGATATGGCTTATCAAACGAAGCTGCTTTGCGTCTCCTTCGAAATGCGCATTTTTATCATTCTTCTGGGGCTTATCTTCGCAGGGATGCTCAAGTACATGATCGGTGCGGATATACCGGAGAGATCCGCCCCGGTGCTTTATGCGTGGTTTCTCACGAGCGTGATTTATCTGATCGTCCTTAAGCGGAATGCATGCAGGACAAGGAGATGTCTTGATAACCTTCATTTCAGTTACTATTTTCTGGGATTGTCTTACGCCACTGCGCTGGTTTATTACTGGGGAGGAGTGGGTTGGGTAGCGGTCCTGTTTTACTCTTTTGATCTGATCTATGCCAATGTTCTGATGCGGCGCTTGAAAGGCGCTTTTATCACCGTGCTTATAGGGACATGTTATCTTACCCTGCTGTCGCTCCAGTATAAGGGCATCATTCAGCAGCAGGATATATATCCGTTGACGGGCCTGATCCGCGACGATTTGGGATATGTTTTTCACGGTAACGTGCTTTTTGCGGTCATTCTGCTGTTTCTTATATCGTACAGCACCGGTCTTTTTTCGAAGATGAAGGAAGAAAGGGAGAAGAGTTTACTTCAATCAAAGGACAGACTTGCGGTCAAATCCGGTCAATTGGAAGAGATAACCCGGACTCTCAGGAAAAACGTGGCAGAGAACAAATATCTAAAAAGAGCCGCAATGGGATATATCGAGGAAAAAGAGTTTGAGCTCGGAACGGCCAAAAAAGACCTTGAAGGCCAGATCGAAAAACTCCGGAAAACCCAGAAATCCATGTTTTTTATGATAGAGGACCTGAACGAGATGAGCGCGCAGCTCAAGGATACCCGCGATAATCTTGAAGAGAAGGTCAGGGAGCGGACGGATGAATTGCTGGATATCAGCCGGAAACTTCACAGGAGCGAGAGACTGGCATTCCTCGGCAAGCTTGCCGGGAGCGTTACGCATGAGCTCAGGAACCCCCTGGCGGTCCTTAAGAACGCAGCGTATTTTCTGAAAAAACGGCTTAAAGAGGAGAAGGACGAGAAAGTTCTGAAATATATCGATACGATCGCAAAAGAAATATCTATTATAGATTCGATCGTGGATGATATCATGGGGTTTGCCCAGACCAGGGCCCCGGAACTTGAAAAGAGCGATATAAAGGATGTGATCGAAAATACCATTTCAGCGATCAAGGTGCCGGGGCTTGTCAAGGTCGAAAAGGATTTTGAACAATTGCCGCAAATAAACATTGACAGAGATCAGGTCATGCACGCGTTGATGAATATAGCCAATAACGCGATAATGGCTATGAGCGGTAACGGGACCCTGACGTTCCGTGCCCTGAAAAAAGACGACTGCGTGTGCATCGAAATAAAGGACACGGGACCGGGGATCCCCCCCGATCAGAGAGAGCTGATATTCGAGCCGCTGTACAGCAGCAGGCCCAAAGGGACGGGCCTGGGGCTGCCGATAGCTAAGATGATGGTCGAAAATCAGGAAGGCAGGATCGAGTTTGACAGTGAGCTGGGGGAGGGCACGGTATTCAGGATATTCCTGCCGATAAACCGTGCACGCAGATGAGGCAAGCACAGAAGGTTCCCCGGCATAGGCAATATATCTTGTTGGCCGGGAAACCGTGCGCGCAGATGAGGTAATAAATAAAGGCTTGGCTCAAATTGTTTTAGCCTGTATACTATGGAACAGAAAGGAGCGAGCGGTTAAGGTGGGTGAGAACCAGAAGAGGAAAATAGTCATAGCCGAGGACAATCGCGAATTATGCGATGTATTGAAGGCCATTCTGGAAGGAGAAGGGTACGAGGTCGATTTTGTCCATGACGGTTTTTCCCTGCTTGCTTACCTGAGAGAAACCCAGGATGTAGACGCTGTTATACTGGATCTGATAATGCCCGAGAGGGGCGGTATAAGTATTTTTGACACGATCCGTTCCGTTTCCCCGGCCTCCAAGCTTATTATCTATACGGGCTACACGAGCTACAGACATTCTATATTCGCGAGAGAGTCCGACGCCTTTATAAACAAAACTGACGGGGCTGAAAAACTTCTCGCGGTTCTCAAAGAGCTTCTTGGCTGAACAATGCGGAGATCAAGACTTCTCACTCCCTTCGGGGATTCGAAGTCCGCTTTGCCGGAACGCAGCGGCGAGCGAAACGGAGAGGTGGCTGAGCGGTTGAAAGCGGCGGTCTCGAAAACCGTTGTACCTTCGGGTACCGGGAGTTCGAATCTCCCCCTCTCCGCCAGGTATTTTGAGCGCTTTTTATTGATGACAAACCCGGAACATATATGTAGAATATTAGGACCCGTAACCATAAGGAGCATTTGTTGTGAAAAAATTTCTTACCAGTGAAAAAGTCGGGGATGTTACCGTTGTCAATCTTTGTTTTAACGAGATAAACCTCGAACAGCGCGAACAGCTCAAGAAGGGGTTGACCGCTTTACTTCGCAGCGGAGAAACTAATTTCGTCATTGATCTTTCAAGGATCGGTTTTCTTTCCTCGCTGGTACTGGCGACCATAGTGTTTTTTTCCAAGGAAGTGCGGGGAAATAACGGCGCCATAAAATTATGCGGCCTGTCCAGCGAGGCGTTCAGCATATTTCAGCTGACCCAGCTTGACAAGATCTTTGAATTGTATGAGACCAAGCGTGACGCCCTGGAAAGCTTTAAAAGACCTTCATAGGACCGGCGGAGAGGTGCTGGAGTGGACGATCAGGCTTGTTTGGAGAACAAGTGAACCGTAAGGTTCCCAGGGTTCGAATCCCTGCCTCTCCGCCATTATGCTAAAACCCAGCCAGACCTGTAAAAACAGCCGGATATACGCGTCAAGAAAAAAAATCCAACTTTTTTACGGCTAACTATATATTGTGCCCACCCTTGACAATATAGCCAATATATGGTATTTTCTGATTTGTTTTGGCCTGAAGCCAGATCCTAGACATGGATTTTTAAAGCGGTGTGTAACGATGTGATGTAAAAGGTATTTATCGGCTGAAATGCGGTTTTACAAAAGGAAAGGGTAAGAGATGTACGAGACGGATATCAAATTTGTCAGAAAAAGAGATGGGCGGCTGGAACCTTTTGATCCGAAGAAGGTCGAGATCGCGGTCTTTGCGGCGGCCAAAGCCGTGGGCGGGGAAGACACGGAAAAAGCGCAGGAAATAACCCGGCAGACGATTTCTTTCCTGGAAGTCCTGTATAAGGGGGACAGGGTTCCTACCGTTGAGAATATCCAGGACCTTGTTGAAAAAGTCCTGATCGAGAACGGACACGCCAAGACCGCCAAAGCGTACATTCTTTACAGGGAACAGCACGCTAAGCTGCGTCAGACAAAAGCGCTTCTCAGTGACGCCGTTAATATGGTCGATAATTATATCCAGCAGAAGGACTGGCGCGTAAAAGAAAACGCGAACATGGGATACTCTCTTCAAGGGCTGAACAATTTCATATCGACCGCTGTTTCCAACAAATACTGGCTTGACCGTATTTATTCCAGGGAGATCGCGGAAAGCCACATGGAAGGCGACATTCATATACATGACCTGGGATCGATAAGCGCGTATTGCTGCGGCTGGGATTTGAAAGACCTTCTTACGCGCGGATTCGGCGGAGCATACGGTAAGGTGGAATCGAAACCGCCAAAGCATTTCCGCGTGGCGCTCGGCCAGATAGTGAATTTCTTTTACACTCTTCAGGGCGAAGCCGCGGGAGCCCAGGCGTTTTCCAATTTCGACACCCTTCTCGCGCCGTTTATTTATTATGACAAGCTTTCCTATCCTCAGGTCAGGCAGTATATGCAGGAATTTATATTTAATATAAACGTGCCTACCCGCGTTGGGTTCCAGACACCGTTTACCAATATCACCATGGACCTGACCGTTCCGGATTCTTTTAAGGATGAAGCTGTCGTTGTCGGCGGCGAGATCAAGGATAAAAAATACAGGGACTTCCAGCACGAGGCGGATCTTATCAATAAGGCTTTCTGCGAGGTCATGATCGAAGGCGATGCCAAGGGCAGGATATTTTCCTTTCCCATACCGACATACAATATAACCAAGGATTTTGACTGGAGCAACCCCGACCTTAAAGGGCTGTGGGAGATGACCGCAAAGTACGGCATCCCGTATTTTTCAAATTTTGTCAACAGCGACATGAATCCCGATGATGCCAGGAGCATGTGCTGCCGCTTGCGTCTTGATAACAGGGAATTGCGCAAGAGGGGCGGGGGGCTCTTCGGGTCCAACCCGCTGACCGGGTCGATAGGGGTCGTTACGCTTAATATCCCGCGTCTGGCTTATATGACGGGAAGCAAGGAGAATTTTTACAAGGGCCTGGATGAGCTTCTCCGCATATCCAAAGATACGCTGGAAACGAAAAGAAAGGTCCTGGAGCAGCTTACGGAGCAGAGACTGTATCCCTATTCAAGTTATTACCTGGCGAATATCAAGAAAAGGGAAGGCACCTGCTGGGCGAATCATTTTTCCACGATCGGGCTGGTGGGAGTGAATGAAGGCTGCCTGAACCTTCTTAAAGAAGACATCAGCACCCGAAGGGGGAAGGCTTTTACGCTGGAACTGTTGAATTATATCCGGGAACGCCTCATGGAGTTCCAGGAGGAAACAGGACATATGTATAATCTGGAGGCGACACCGGCCGAAGGGACCGCGTATCGCCTGGCAAAGATCGACAGGGAAAAATACCCGGGCATTATAACCCAGGGGAAAGAAGAGCCGTATTACACCAATTCATCGAATCTGCCCGTAAAGTTCACGGACGACCTTTTTGCCGCACTGGGGCACCAGGACGACATACAGTCCCTTTACACGGGCGGGACGGTATTCCACATATTTCTTGGTGAACGGATCGAGGATGTTGAAATATGTAAAAAACTCGTCCGCAGAATAGCCCAGAATTACAAAATGCCCTATTTTACGATATCGCCGTCATTTACGATATGTTCCGTCCACGGATATATACCCGGGGAACATTTTGTATGCCCATATGACGATGCCGGCGGTGAAAAAGAGGATGCCAGCAAGGAGGTTTTGGTATGAGCGATAGAAAATGCAGCGTTGAGGTTTTTGCGCGGGTTACTGGATTTTTCAGGCCTGTCCAATCCTGGAATGAGGGAAAAACGGAAGAATTCAAGGACAGAAAAAAATATAACATAGATACGGCAAAGAAGAACATAGAAGATGATAGTAGCAGGGTTACAAAAACTGTCACTGGTTGATTTCCCCGGACATCTGGCTGCGACAGTGTTTGTACAGGGATGTAACTTCCGTTGCGGATACTGCCAAAACCCGGACCTGGTAGTGTCCGATAAGCATTTTGATTTTTCCGAAAAAGACCTTTTTGATTATATCGTGCTCCGGCAGGACATGATCGATGCTGTCGTTATTACCGGCGGGGAACCCACCATCTACAAAGACCTTCCCGATTTTGCAAAGCGGATAAAGGATATCGGGCTCAAATTTAAACTTGATACCAATGGGACAAATCCCGCTCAGCTTGAGCATATGCTGCGCGCCCGTCTTCTTGATTATATAGCTTTGGACATAAAGACATCCTTTTCCAAATATCATCTTGTGGCGGGTCAAGAGAATGTCGAAGAGGCCGTGTCGAGGAGCATATATCTTACTATGCTGTCGACCGTGCCGTACGAATTCCGCACGACCTGTGTTCCAGGCATAGTCGATGCGGAAGATTTCCGGCTGATAGGGGAAACGGTCAAGGGGGCAAAGAGATACTGTCTCCAGCAATTCCGGCCTTATATTACATACGACAGGAGCTTTCAGGAGGTTAGGCCGTATCGGAAAGAGGACATCCGGCGCTTTCAGGGTATCCTGGAGGATTTTGTTGAAACGGTAGAGACCCGCGGGATTTAGGGAGCTGTTCCACCGCAGGGGGAACTTATGAAAAGACTGAGAATATTGATCTTGCTGGCGTTGTTAAACATGTCATGCGGCCCTGCTTTTTCTCAGCAGATAAGTGTTTGTATCAACATCAGGGGCGAAACGGGGATCGAAAACATGGTGAAAGACGTAATATCAAGGGAATTCGAAACGTTCGATAATATAACGGTTACCGAAGACAAAAGCGAATGTCATCTTTATTTGGATCTGGCTCTTGTTGAGCAGAAGCCGATACGTTTTTATGGTCTTGGAGTGTGTATTGCATACCGCTTAAGCGATGTATTTTACAGCCGCCCCACGGCAGATGTTGCTCAGTTTGGCGAGGAACGCATGAAGGAAGTATGTCGTTACCTTGCCGGTGAGATCGATAAAGCCTTTCTTGAGCCGCTCAGGCACCCTTCGGAATAAGCTATACAGAGGCATTGAAAATGAGTATAATGGGAACTCGTCCGGGATCGACGCGTCCCCGTAGCTCAGTTGGATAGAGTACCGGCCTCCGGAGCCGGGTGCGGCAGTTCGAGTCTGCCCGGGGACGCCATAAAACTGTTTTAAGAGATCTTCTTTTATGGGCATGGAACGGGCATTGCAGAGCGTTAAAGCGCTGAAACCCTTGTTCTTGCTAATTTATATTGACAACGGCGAAGATTTTTAGTATATTTTCTAAAAGAGGTTTTTGTCGTTCAAAAAAAGGAGGTAATGAATGAATAAGGCACAATTTATCAACTCGATCTACAAGCTGGGCAAGTATGACACTAAGGTCGAAGCGTCCAGGGCTTACGACGCAGTGGTAAACGCTCTTGCCAGCCGCCTGAGCACGGGTGGTTCCGGCAGCAGAGTTATCCGTCTTCCTGAACTGGGTACGTTCCAGATGAAGACGAGAAAAGCCAGAATGGGCAGAAACCCCCAGACCGGCAGGTCCATTAAGATACCGTCCAAGAAGGTCGTGACCTTTAGAGGCGGCAAAAGCCTGTCAAAGAGCCTCTAATATCCTGTTTATCAGGATGCTTGAACGACCCCCGCTTCACACTGGAGGCGGGGGTCGTTTTTCGGATGTATGTTTTTAAACTTTATAAAGGAAAAAACAATGTTTACGGTTAATGAAGCGGCAAAACTTGTCAGCGGCGCGGTTATCGGTGACGGAAATGCCCGGGTCAAGGGGATGGCGCCCTGTGACTTTGCGGAAGAAGGGGATATAACCTTTGCGTTTGACGGGGAAGGGCTTGAGCGCGCCGGGAAAAGCAGGGCATCCTGCGTCCTTACTACCTCCGGCGTGGAGAATTATCCCAAGACCGTTCTGCAGGTCGGGGACATGAAATTGGCGCTTACGGTCCTGTACAACGCCATGCTTGAGATGAAACTTTTCGCTAAGGGCATCATACACCCTACCGCTATTATCTCTGAAAACGCAGTACTTGGCAAAGATGTCTCGATCGGCCCGAACGCGGTAATAGATGATTCCGCGAAGATAGGAGATAATTCCGTCGTGGGCGCCAACTGCGTGATAGGAAAGAACGTGACCATAGGCCGGAAATCCTATCTGCACCCCAATGTGACCGTTTACGAAAATACCGTGATAGGCAATAAGGTAATTATCCATTCAGGGACGGTTCTGGGAGCGGACGGTTTCGGCTATATCCCCAAAGACGGGAAGATCTACAAGGTCCCCCAGATGGGAAATGTCATCATAGAGGACGACGTGGAAATAGGAGCCAATTCCTGCGTGGATAAAGGCACGTTCGCTACCACCGTGGTGGGCAGGGGAACGAAGATCGACAACCAGGTCCAGATCGCGCATAACGTTAAACTGGGCAAAAACGTGATGGTGGCAGGACAGAGCGGTATTGCCGGCAGCAGCACCGTCGGCGATAACACCATGATGGGAGGCAATGTCGGGATCGCGGATCACGTTAATGTCGGCAGCAACGTCAAGATCGGCGCCAAGACGGGCGTTCACGGCCACGTTAGAGATAATAAAGTGATCTTCGGATATCCGTACAGGGAAGCCGCGGATGCCAGAAAACTGTACGGCCTGCTGAGTTTACTTATCAAAAACGGCAGAAAGTTCAGGGCGTTTCTCAGAAAATTGCCTGATGAATAATATGTTTCCCCGAAGGGGGACGTGAGGAGCACGCGATATGATCATACTGACGGGCGGCGCGGGTTTTATAGGAAGCTGTTTCCTGTGGAAACTTAACGAAGAGGGCATAGACGATGTGATCGTTGTTGATCACCTTGACGATTCTGAAAAATGGCGCAACCTTTTGGGAAAACGTTTCCGTGACTATATCCAGAAAGATACATTCCTGCGCATGGTGGAGGAGCATAAGCTTCCAAGGCCCGGATTCGTGGTGCACATGGGGGCCTGTAGCTCCACCACACTCACCGATGCCGATTATTTCATGAAAAATAACTATGAGTATTCCAAAACGCTTGCGGACTGGGCGCTTGCGCAAAAAAGCCCTTTCCTGTACGCGTCTTCTGCCGCGACTTACGGCAACGGCACGTTCGGGTACAGTGACAGCGACGATAATACCCGGCGCCTGCGCCCGCTTAACATGTACGGTTATTCAAAACACCTTTTTGATCTGTGGGTCATCAATAACGGTCTTGCGGATAAGGTGACAGGTCTGAAATTCTTTAATGTCTTCGGGCCGAACGAATATCACAAGGAAGAAATGATGAGCGTCATATGCAAGGCTTTCCCGCAGGTCCTGGATGAAGGGCGCATGCGCCTGTTTAAATCTTACCGCAAAGATTACGCGGACGGCGAACAAAAAAGAGATTTTATTTACGTCAAAGACGCGGTGGAAGTCATGTATTATTTTTTCCGCAATCCTAAAAAGACCGGGATCTTTAACCTTGGGACGGGACAGGCGCGCACCTGGAACGATGTCGCCCGGGCCATATCCACAGGTATTTCCGGTTTGGCGGCTGAGCCTGCAATAGAATATATAGATATGCCGGAACATCTCAGGCCCAAGTATCAGTATTTCACCGAGGCGGAGATGACCAAGCTGGGAAGAGCAGGGTGCGATCACAAATTCATGTCACTTGAGGACGCTGTCAGGGACTACGCGGGGTACCTTAAGGGGCATGAATATCTGTAAGGCCCGGCTGTTGCAAGCGTTTTGCCAGGGAACCCCCCTAAGAGGAACATCTTTTGAATTTCTTTGTCACAGGGTCGAACAGCGTTATCAGGTTCCGGCCGCTGTTCTTGGATTCGTAAAGCGCATGGTCGGCTTCGCCGATAAAGTATTCCGGTTTGAAATCCGCGCTTCCGCTGTACGATGATACTCCCATACTTATCGTGACACCCACATGTTTATGGTTGACCTCGATCCGGGTATGCTGTACTTTTTCCTTGATCCTGTCGGCTATTTCCACTGTCCGCTCCACAAGCTCTTTCAGGCGCTTGGCGACGGTTTCGGCTTCCTTGGTGCCGGCTTCCATGAGAAGTATGGCGAACTCCTCGCCGCCGTACCTTGCGACTATATCCGAAGCCCGGACGTTTTCGGAAATGATCCGCGCGACCGTTCGCAGCGCCTCATCCCCGGCAAGATGACCGTAAACATCGTTAAAATCTTTAAAGTGATCGATATCGCACATGACAAGCGAAAGCGGACATTTATATCTTTGTGAGCGATTGACCTCTCTTTCCAGGTGCTCCTTGAAGTATTTCTGGGTATAAAGCCCGGTCAAGCCGTCGTGTACGGCCTGATATTCCGCTATGCGTTTTTCGTGTTCGATCTTGGTGCTGTATTCACGATAGAGCAGAACCGACAAAAGCAGGGCGAGAAGTATAGTGAAGGAGATGCGGGTGATATTCATCACGTGGCTGTATTCCTGCAGACCTCTTTTATACTCCTTGTTTATGTCGTAGACCAGGAGCGTTCCGGCCTCATGGTCACCGTATTTTATGGGATAGACATATTCAGCGCTCAGGATATCGATCTCCTTGACGTCTTTGATGACGCTTCGCATGACGCCTTTATCATCCTGATATACAAAATTTACGCTCAGGAACGGTATGTCGTTGTACTTATTGATAAAGACGCGGATATTTTCCAGCGAAGGAGAAGGGACCTCTTTTTTGAAGCTCTGATATATTGACGAGGCCAGCCGCTCGGCTCTTTCCAGATTGTAGCTGGTAGGTTTCGCGATAAAATATTTGTACATGATAACGCTTTGCCTGTTAAGGAGGAAGTTGAACAGGAACCAGCTGATAACGGAAAGCAATACCAGGTATCCTATAAAACGTGTCTTGAGGAATGAAAGTTTCATTTTATAATCTATGTGACGGATAAAAACATGCAAAGCACAGTTTAGTATATTATATCTGCCGGAAAATCAAAAAGCAAAATATTTCCTGTTCCGACCCTGTTGCCGGAAAGTGTCGATGTTATGGTTTGAAAATTGTTTTGGAATATGTTATATTCTCCCATATATCGGTTGGGGCACCGTACAAGCCCGCGAGGCACGCACGGAAGGTTCCTTGTTCAGAGTTTACAGCTTGCACGACAAGAAAGGGGAGAACATATGGAAGAGGTATATACCTCCAGGGATATCATACAGATGGCCGTTCAGGCCAAAGCCAGAGGTGCGGAGCTGTACCTGGCTCTCGCGCGCAACAGTGAGAACTATCATGTCAGCCGGCTTTTTACGGAATTCGCCAAGGACGAGCAAAAACACAGGCTCCAGCTCGAGAAATGGCTGGATTATCTAAGCGGGGATAGGCGGGAAGAAGCATACCCGGGAGAAAAGGCGCTTTACCTTAAAGCGCTTGTCGATGCGAACACGTTCAGCTGTGATAACGCCAGGAAGCAGGCGCTTGAAAAGACTATAAGCGAGGAAGAGGCCCTGCAGGCGGGGATTACGTTTGAAAAAGATTTTATGCTTTTCCTGCACGACCTGAAACAGCATGTTGTCCGGGAAGGCGAGAGCACGATAGATTCCCTGATCGACGATGAGATCAGGCATCTCAGGGAGATGTTCCATTTAAAGGAGAAGATCGAAAAGGAGAGATAGATCACGGTTCCAGGACAGCCGGGACCATTCTCCTGACAGAATTGATCAGGAAAAGGCGGTCGGCTTTTATCAGGTCCTCCAGGGAGAGGACCTTTTCTTTTAACGGTAATATTCGCGCCTCAAACAGGTACTCGCGATAAACTCCCCCGAGAAGACCGCTCGAAACAGGGGGAGTCCAGTAATCATTTCCCTTTTGCACCATAACGTTTGTGATCGCTCCCTCAGTCACTTCATCGTCACGGTTCATAAAGATAACATCAAAGAAGCCCATGGCCCGATACTTTGTCAGTTCCCGGTCATAGAGGGCGCGGTTGGTCGTCTTGTGGTAAAGAAATATGTTATTTTTATCGGTTTTTTCGCGTGAAACAGCGGCTTTTACCGGGTACGCGCCCATGATATCGAGATCGTCCGACTGGATCCGGAGATTTGCGGATCGCTCGAGAAGAAGCCGCACGCGGTATTTTCCTGACGGATCGAAAGAGGAAGCCGCATCTTCAAGGGCCCCGGCGACAACGGCCGCGTTACAGGGGAAAGTGAAGCAAGCGGCGCTTTTCTCCAGCCGTTTCATGTGGAGGTCCAGGAGGAAGTACCTGCCGTTTTCCCATAGGATCGTTTCGATAAGGGCAAAGTCGTCTGTGTTCCGCATAAGCCTCATTCCGCTTTGTTTGACTAATATTATAGATGTGATACAATTAAAACACAATTGTTTAGTGCGTTGTTTGCGTGCCAGTAGCTCAGTGGATAGAGTAGCGGCCTACGAAGCCGTTGGTCGGAGGTTCGAATCCTCTCTGGCACGCCATTTTTTAAGAACCCCGTAACTATTTTACTCGCAGGGCCTTCTGTTCTTATCGGTTCTTGCCCCTTTCGTTAACCCCGAATTTTTTAATTGACAAGGAAAAGTTTATATTGTACACTTTGTATATTAATATACTAGACAAACAAAAAAAGGTGAGAAAAACATGCGGCTGACGACAAAAAGCGAATATGCCCTTTTAGCTCTTGTTTATATCGCCCGCGCAGGGAAAAAGAACGGCTATATAAAAGTTGAGGATATATGCAAAAAATACGGTGTTTCAAAAAAATACCTGGAGCAGATCCTTTCCTCCCTGAAGCAGAATCGCTATGTAGTGACCAGGAGAGGCGCGAGCGGGGGTTATAAGCTGGTAAGGCCTGCCGAAAAAATAAGTGTTGCCGAAGTAATACGGCTGATGGACGGGGCCTTAGCCCCTACTTTGGCAGTAAGTAAATATTTTTATTCGTCCACTTCATTGGAAAAAGAAAAGAAAATACTTTCGTTTTTTGCGGAGATCAGAGATTTTATTTCAAAAAAAACTGAAAAATTGAAAATTTCAGATTTAGTTTAAGGAGCTTATGGATTATAAAATATTTTTTATTATGCCCCTGGCATTTGTCTGTGAATTTATTGACTCAAGTCTTGGTATGGGGTATGGCACAAGCCTCACGCCCATTTTATTGCTTATGGGATTTGAACCGTTGCAGATCGTGCCGGCTGTGCTTTTTTCGGAATTTATCTCGGGCATTATAGCTGCCTCCTTTCACCATAGCTTACAGAATGTGGATTTTAAACCTTCTTCCAAAGATGCTCATGTAGCTTTTGTTCTCTTCTTTTTTTCGGCCATCGGCACGATCGCTGCGGTTTTTTTGGCGATAAGACTTTCTTCCGAAATCCTTAAGGTCTGGATCGGGTGCATAGTTATATTTATGGGCATTTTTATCCTGGCTACATTTAACCGCAGACCACGTTTTACGTGGAGAAAGATCACAATACTCGGCACGATCGCCTCTTTTAATAAAGGCCTGAGCGGCGGGGGATACGGCCCCCTGGTCATGGGGGGGCAGGTTCTTTCCGGTATCGGCGTCAAAAACGCGATCGCCATCACCTCTCTTGCAGAAGGAATGACCTGTTTGGTGGGAATAACCTTGTATTTCTTCCTGAGATCGCAAGCGGATTGGACTCTTGCCCCCTGGCTTATGGCGGGAGCCGTTCTTTCCGTTCCGTTTGCTGCGCATACCGTGAAAAAGCTCTCGGAGAGAAAAATAAAAGTTGCTATAGCCATTGTAATGGTTATATTAGGTTGTCTTACTCTGGGCAAAGTATTTTTATAAAAGTATTCCGGACGCGTGAACCAAAAATGAGAAAAATAATAATATCCGTTTGTTGTTTATGCGGAATATTTCTTACAACCGTGTCGGCCCGTGCTCTTGAGAACGGTGATTGGCAGCTCTGGAACACCGATAGCGCGGAAGTCAAGCTTGATAAACGATGGAAAATAAAGGCCGAGGAGGAATTAAGGTTCGGCAAAGATATTTCGGAACTTTATTATACGCACACTGACGGGGGGATACATTTAAACGTTACCGATGAACTTGACCTCGGCATTAATTATCGGCAGGTTTATGAAAAGAAAGAAGATGAATGGAAAGAAGAATGCCGTCCCCACTTTAACGCAACGATAAAATTGGAATGGGAGGAATTTAAATTAAGCGATAGAAGCCGTCTTGAACTTCGCATCTTCGAAGATAAAGAAGATGAATGGAGGTACAGGAATAAATTCTCTGTTGTTTTTCCCTGGAAATGGACGTTTCTGGAAATACAGCCGTATATTGCAGATGAAGTATTTGTTGATTTTCATGGCGAAAAGCTTAACCGCAACCGTTTTTATAGCGGCATCAGTTATAAGCTTTGCAAATATCTTAAAGGTGGCATTTTTTACATGTGGCAGATCAGTAAGAGAGCCGGCAATAAGTGGACAGGCTACAATGTGCTTGGGATAGAAGCAAAGATAGTTTTTTAGTCATTTCCTCTTTAGAATATTACAGCCAACCTCGCTTGCATATCTATTGAACTTTTTCCGATAAAAGGGTATATTAATACCATATCCGAAAAACGGCGGTGCATAACCCCAGTGAAAAGCCGGGCCTCCGGTTCATTATGACTATTCTTAGAGCTCACAGGTTGATGATCGGCATAGTAATCCTTGGCATTTTCGGCATAATCCTTGAGAATGCTATGGTCCACGGCCCTGCCGCCGGCGCAATAGGCCACGTGCTGGATTTTTTGATCGTGCTGCTGTTCATATCGGGGTATCTGGTCAATTTTCTCGGCGTGCGGAATAAAAGATCTTTTGTAAAGAGAAACCTCCTGGAGATCCTTCTCGTATCGTTTTTCCTGTTCCTGTTCTTTTACGGAAAGTACCACTTCTTTTTCATAAGCTGGCACAGGTGGCATGATATTCCCGCCAAGCTTGTCTTTGCGCTGGGCCTCTTTGGTTTTTTCAAGATGGTCGTGCGGATGAGAAAAGTGGGCTTTTTCCTGCAGAGGCTCAGTCTTCATCCGGCCCAGACTATCATGTTGAGCTTTTTGATCATTATTTTGACCGGCACGGTCCTTTTGATGCTGCCGCCGGCGACCCAGGACGGCACGAAACTCGGGTTTATCAATTCCCTGTTCACCGCGACTTCAGCCACCTGTGTCACCGGCCTCATAGTCGTCGATACCGCGACTAAATTTTCTATTTACGGTAAGATCGTTATAATGTTCTTGATCCAGGCCGGCGGTCTGGGCATTATGATCCTGGCGTTTTTTACCGCATTCCTGGTCGGAAGAAAACTCTCTCTCGAGGAGCGGATGACGATATCTTACATGCTGGATGAAAGCAACACCAGGAACCTTGTAAGGGGAGTGAAAAATATTGTCCTGTTCACGTTCTTGTTTGAGTTGTGCGGCGCGGTATTATTGTTCACCGCGTTCAAGGGATCGGTCGGAGGCATTGTAAAAACCGCCTTTTTCTCTTTATTTCATTCGATCTCCGCTTTCTGCAATGCGGGATTCGCGTTATTTTCCGACAACTTTGCGGGGTTCAGGACCTTTACCTTTCTTAATCTCGTCATAGCGGGGCTTATTATCGCCGGAGGGATCAGTTTCGCCGTTCTGGCCAATTCGTTCAGGCATCTTAAATCCGGCTTTCAAAGAAGATTTTTGCACAGGGATATAATGCTGGAGAAATTGAAATTGAACACCGGAATTGTTCTGACGGCGACCGTTATCCTGATAGTGGTCGGGACGCTTCTTATTTACAAATTCGAACACAGGTCCATACTGCCCGAGGACATGAAGACCCAGTATCTAATGGCATTTTTTCAATCGGTGACCCTGCGCACAGCGGGGTTTAACACGATGGACATCTCCAAGCTGCATGCGGCTACGTATTCTCTTATGATACTGTTCATGTTCATAGGAGGGGCCTCCGGTTCTACTGCGGGCGGGATCAAGGTCAACACCCTTGGAGTGGTGTGGGCTTATGTCAGGTCGGTTTTCAGCAAAGAGGAAGAAGTGGTATTGATGAAGCATTCCATATCGAAAGACCTGATCAACCAGGCTTTTCTGGTAGTACTATTGGCCTTGACTGTCATATTCACGGGAGCGCTGGTTCTGACCCTGGTCGAAAGTAAAAGGTTTATAAATATTATTTTTGAGGCTGTTTCTGCGTTCGGGACGGTAGGGCTTTCAACGGGCATAACCCCCCAGTTGACCGGTGCGGGCAAATTGATAATAGTTTCTTTGATGTTCATCGGCAGGTTGGGGCCGCTGACGATCGTTGCTGCACTCGCCCGTAAAAGAAGATATCATTTGGTGAGTTATCCCGAGGGGAAGGTCAGTATAGGATAATAAAACTATCGTTGATCAAAGGAGATCAAAATGGAAAGAGAAAGGGTTTTCGCGGTTTTTGGGTTGGGGAGGTTTGGTTTTGAAATTTGCAAGGTTTTGTCCGTAAGGGGGGCGAAAGTGATAGCTGTGGATAAAGATGAAAAACTGATTTCAAAGATAAAGGACACCGTCACCCAGGCTGTTTTGATGGACAGCACCGACGGGGAAGCTCTTCGGAACGCGGGCCTGCAGGATGTGGACATGGCGATCATTGCCATAGGGGACAACATAGATGCGAGTATATTGACGACTATTTTGCTGAAGAACATGGGCGTCCCCTATATTATCGCAAGGGCCATATCGGATGTTCATGCACAGGTTCTCAAGCAGATCGGGGCCACGGAGGTGCTCAATCTTGAAGTCGATCAGGGCAGAAGGCTGGCACAGCGCGTCATTGCCCCCGATATTATGGACGTCATACCCGTTTCCGACAGCCAGTCTATTACCGAACTGCGCATCCCGAAAGGATTTATCGGGAAATCTCTCCGGCAACTGGAAGTGAGAAAGAGGTATAATGTCAATATCATATCCGTCAAGAGGGCTGATACCGTTGTCGATGATATGGGTAATCCGCAAAGGAAAGAGAGCGTTTTTTCGCCGAAGCCGGATGAGACGCTGAACGCTAACGATGTTTTGGTGGTACTTGGAGCGGAGAAAGATATTAACAGGTTAAGGGAGATATAAGATGATCCTTGTAAGAAAAAAGTATCTGTATGTTCTTGTTTGTCTGTTTTTCCTGTTGCTGGTCTTCGGAGAGATAAAATTCTTTTTTGCCTTGAGAAGCATCAATTTGAAGGCCAACCTGGACGTGAAATACGAGATAGAGAGCTTTATTTTTGCTTCGATCGTGTTCGTCCTTATCGTATATCTGTTCTTGATGAATTTTATCAGGACCAGTGAGAATATATTGAAAAAACTGGATAAACTGATAGAGCTCTCCCGGTACGGAAAATACGATATAAGCATGCAGCTTAAACAGATGGGCATCCTTGGCTTGAAGGTAAATTATCTCATTTTAAGCTTAAACCGCTTGAGTGGCATGAAATCCCTTAAGATCAGCTCGCTGGCGGGGATCAACGACTTTCTTATAGCCGGAAGCAGTAAACTGCTTTTTCTTTTGGATCATCGAGGGAACATATTGAATTGCAGCGACCGGCTGCTGGGCTCCATGAAGATCAGGAAAAAAAGAATCGTGGATCAGGACCTCAGGGAACTGTTCAGGAATATAGATTCCGAAGAATTGCTTTTCGGGATCAGGAAGAACCGCGGCACTGTAGTAAGGGAGGGTTTGCCGGTAAAAATGGAGGGCAGGGAGCAAAGGCGCAAGGTGGTTTTTTACCCGATCGCCAATACCGGCAACGAGGTCTCTCACGTGATCGGCGTGATAGCGGAAGAATGAACGCGCATGAACTTTACATGAAACAGGCACTTGCTGAAGCGTATAAAGCTTTTGACGAGGACGAAGTACCCGTGGGGGCGGTGATAGTCCATCAGGACCAGATCATTGCCAGGGCCCATAATCAGATCAAGACCCTCAGGGATCCCACGGCTCACGCGGAGATGATCGCCATCACGCAGGCCGCTGCATACCTGAGAAACGAGAGATTGAACGAGTGCATTCTTTATGTTACGATTGAACCCTGTTCGATGTGCGTGGGCGCTTCCGTTCTTGCCCGGCTTAAGACTGTGGTTTTTGGCGCGAATGACCCGAAAGCGGGGGCCTGCGGTTCAGCTGTAGACCTGGTAAAACCGGGACTTTATAACCACACGCTCGAGGTCATAAGCGGCGTAATGGAAGCCGAATGCCGCACCATTATACAGGAATTCTTCCTCGCCAAGAGGGAGTAGGCGAAAGAAGCGGAGAGGCGGCTGAGCGGCCAAAGGCAGCGGTTTGCTGAATCTCGCCAAGCACAAATCCCCGAGTCCGATAAACAGCCCTATTTAACTCTATAACCCTTTGATCCCAAGCACTTCCCGGTTCGTATCTATTTATACCAGTCTTGTTTCTTTGTGCCTATTCGGTTGTATTGCGGACGCTATGCGGATACCAGAACCAGACCCCCCAGCCCGCTTTAAGGCCTAAATCCTTGTACTATTTATCCCCCGGAGTTACAATAATATAGCCACAACGGGGTGGTAGATGCAGGTTATCATAAGGGCAATCTATCCCTGGAGCGGGGTGGGTTGCTTTTTTATTGGATGACAAGTGCGGCTGTTGTGAGGAAGGAGGAATAATGGGAAAAAATGCAAATAACGCAAACAACAATAAGTTGTACGGGACCTTGGAAAGCAAGCATGTCTGCTTATTTTATGGCTCTAAACAAGACTTACTTGATTTGCTGATCCCGTTCTTCAAAGTAGGAATAAAAAGAAATAACCTCTGTGTGTGGATCACTACAAAGCAAATAGGCGTTGAAGGCGCAAAAAAAGCTCTGGGTAAAGCAGTAAAAAACCTGGATAGCTACATAAAAAAGGGACAACTTGAGATAATAGATTACAAAAACTGGTATTTAAAATCAGGAAAGTTTAATCCGGACGAGGCATTAAAAGGCTTGGCTGAAAAAGGAAAACAAGCTCGACAGCGAGGTTTCGATAAGGTGCGCGCAAGCGGAGATATGTCGTGGCTCCGGAGGAGTGATTGGGAAGAGTGGGTTGCTTATGAGAAAAGAGTGGATGAGGCGGTTGACAAATCGGGGATGACAGCGCTCTGCACTTATCCTCTTGCCAACCACGATATCGTCGATATGTTTATTTTGAGCAACCATCACAAAATGGCTTTCAGTAATAAAAACGGGCAATGGCACATTCTGAGAAATGTTAAAATAAATAATTTGCTGACAAACATTAAATATTTCCTTGGTGATTACGACAAAAAGGATAAGGAAGATGAAGCGCCGCCCCAAAGTAAAGGAGCAGTTTGAGTGACCACGCCAGCATATACCCCTCGTCTACTTTAGTTTGTAAACCCTTGAATTGCCCGGCATAGAGTGATAAAATAGCATTCGCATAAATCAGTTCATAGTTGGCAGTTCGTAGTTCACCGAAAAGACTGCGGACAATGGACTATATGCTAAAAATGCGGAGAGGTGGCTGAGCGGCTGAAGGCAGCGGTTTGCTAAACCGTCGTAGGGTTTAAAGCTCTACCGAGGGTTCGAATCCCTCCCTCTCCGCCATGTATAAATTGGGTGTTTTCTGAAACGCCCATAAACATAGAAGATAAGGCTCAAGTCCTTTTAAAATAGGGATTTGGGCCTTTTCTATTAGTATCCTCCGTTATCTCCTGTTAGCCCCTAAAAGTGTATAAATAGGGTATAAATCTGAAAAAGGTGTATACTTTGTGTATACCTGGGGCAAAAAAACCCGTGGTATTTTCACAGAATTGTCACATTTTGTTCATGATAATTTCACATGAAAACCATATACTATATCTGAAAATATTATGAGTTGATTCATCTGAGAACTATGTAATAATAATAGATAAAAGCACTTAACAAGGAGGTAGTAAACGATATGAGTAAAGAAACAATTTTAATTGTTGAAGATGATAAGAATATATCCAAGCTTATCAAATATAACCTTGAGAAAGAAGGCTATAAATGTATGGTGTCTTTTGATGGAGAAGATGCAATAAGAACACTGGATAACAGTTCCGCTGATTTGATCATACTTGATATTATGCTTCCGGGTATAGACGGATTAGAAGTTTGTAGGCAACTTAAACAGGACAAAAAACTTTCCAATACGCCTATTATAATGCTTACGGCTAAGGGGGAGGAAGTTGACAAAGTTGTAGGTTTTGAACTTGGAGCAGATGATTATATAGTTAAACCCTTTAGCCCTAGAGAATTAATCTTGCGTATTAAGGCAATACTAAAAAGACTGCAACCAGCAGAGACCGAGAAAGATGTATTAAAATCAGGGAAACTTACAGTTGATCTATCGCGACATAAAGTGACTGTTGATAAAAAAGAAGTTGATCTTACAAATATGGAATTCAAGCTGTTAGTTACTTTGATGCAGAGAGCCGGAAGGGTGCAGTCAAGAGAGACATTGTTGGATGATGTATGGGACATAGCGTCTGATGTTACAACTCGCACAGTGGATACACACATTAAGCGGTTGAGAGAAAAACTTGGTAAAACTGGTGACTTAATAGAGACGATAAGGGGTGTTGGATATCGTTTTAGAGAGAAGGGATAGGCCTTGAAAATAAGTATTCATTATAAAATAACACTTATATTTTGCTTGATAATAGCATGCATTTTATTTGGTGCTTTTTCTTACCTTGACTCTACTCTTAAAGATTATACGTATCATAGGGTTGAGACTGCGCTGACAAAAGAAGCTTTACTTGCAAAGTTGTTCCTCGAGAAAGATTTTCCGGGATATCCACGTTTAAAAGAGGTGGATAGTATAGCGGACGAAACAGGTGAAACCATAAGTTCCCGAGTTACTATTATCGGGCTTGACGGTAAAGTGCTAGGGGATTCAGACCTTAATGGAGAAAAATTAAAAGAGGTAGAAAACCATCTTTATAGACCAGAGGTACAAGAAGCCCTGGAAACGGGGATAGGGCATAGTGTACGTTTCAGTACAACCATTCAGAAAAATATGCTATATATAGCTGTACCCTTTGGAAAGGAACAGACCCAAGGTATTGTAAGGCTGTCATTACCCTTATCCGATATCGAGATAATATCAGGACATTTGAAGAAAGCTTTATTTTTTGCGCTTCTAGTAGCTTTCGGCATTGCGATAGTGGTTAGTTATATAGCGGCGCGTTTTATTTCAAAACCAATAGAACATATTTCTGCGGTAGCTGGTGAAGTGGCAGAGGGCAATTTCACAAAGAAAATATCAATTAAAGGAAAAGACGAGATAGGGGATCTCGCCAGAGCTTTTAATCATATGTCAGAGGAGGTTTGTTCTAAAATAGAACAACTTGAGGAAAATAAAGCTAAGCTGGAAGCTGTACTTTTAAGTATGTTTGACGGAGTGATGGTAGTAGATCAAAGCGGCATGATAGTTCTTATGAACAGGGCCTTAAAGGATCTCTTAGCGGTTGAACATGAGGTTGAAGGCAGAAAGCCTCTCGAAGTTATACGGAATGTTGAAATTCAAGAGATAACCGATAAGGCGTTGGAAAAAAACCCAGGTGTTGAATCAAGGGAAATATTTGTTTTATTGCCTGAGGAAAAGCGAATAATCATTCACGGAACTCCTATCTTTAGGGAAGAAAAGATCGAGGGAGCAGTATTAGTATTCCACAATGTCACAGAAATCCGGCGTTTAGAAAAAATACGCAAAGATTTTATTGCTAATGTTTCACACGAGCTTAGAACTCCGGCATCAAGCATTAAAGGATTCGCCGAAACTCTAAATGCCGGAGCCATGGATGACAAAGAAAGCGCGCAAGAATTCATGAAGATCATAGAAGAAAATTCTGATCGATTAGTAAGGCTTATAGAAGATTTATTGGACCTCTCAAAGATAGAGTCGGGAAAAATTGATATGAATCTAAGTCCGCGTTCACTCTATCCTATAGTTAAAAGAGTTGTATCCCAAGTTTCAGAGCAGGCAAAGAGGAAATCAATATCAATAGAAAATAAAATTACTACTAGTCTTCCGAATGTTTTAGCCGATGAAACATTTATAGCTCAGGTTTTTTTAAACTTGATAGATAATGCGGTAAAATACACAGACGAAAATGGTACGGTTTCTGTTTCTGCTCAAGAAGAGAAAGAATTTATTAGAATTGATATCAAAGATAACGGTATAGGCATTTCCGAGAAAGACCTTCCCAGGGTCTTTGAACGTTTCTATTGTGTTGACAAAGCACGGTCCCGCAAGTCAGGTGGAACCGGGCTTGGACTTTCTATAGTCAGGCATGTGGTAGAACGACATGGCGGGAAAGTCACGGTAAAGAGCTTACTTGGCCAGGGTTCCACGTTCAGTATTACAATTCCTAAAGCATAATTACAAGCACATTTTTACGTCTTTTTTACTCCTATCAGGGTGAAATACGCCCCTATTTTAATTCACTTAAAGTTCACTTTTCCGTAAAAATTCCTCCATATAAAAAAGATACAATTTGGTTGAAACTAAAGAAGGGAGGAAATATGGAAACAGTTGTAACAGTCTTTTTTATAGCAGCAGTTCTGGCTATAGGAATAAGTCACTTAAGGTTTTCTAAACGAATGTCCGAGGATTTAATAAAGACAATTAAACTCCGCAGAAATACGGAAAAGGAAGGAGGTGACAATTGGCCAAATCTACAACCAGAGATGTTCAACTTTGATAGTTCCGATGATTTGACATATGCGGATTTTGAAACAGAAAACATACAAAATAGATCAAAAGAAAAGATCTGCAATCAAAAATAATATATCAAAAAATATTAAGAAGGAGGAAAGAGAAAGATGAAGAAAAAGCTGTTGATTATGGTGTTGGTGTTGGTTTCATTTATGGGCTTTTGTGCTGTCAAAGGTTGGGCGGGCGAAATGGATATACTGGTTAACAAACTGGTAGAGAAAGGTATCCTTACGCCTTATGAAGGACAAATACTTAAAGCTGAGGCAAAAGAAGAAGCTGCAAAAGAACTTGCCGCAGGCAAGGCAATTACAGCGCCTTCGTGGACCCAGAGAATAAAGGTTAAGGGTGATGTAAGATTCAGAACGCAGGTGGATTGGCAGGACAACCATGACAATTCAAACGGTAGCAGAGTGAGGAACAGAATTAGAGGAAGATTAGGCGTAGAAGGGAGAGTAAATGATCAGATAGCAGCTGGTATTAGATTAGTCACCGGTAGTGATGATGCAAGATCAACAAATCAGACTTTATCTGATGATGGGGACGGTACTTTTGGTCACCCTGAAGCCCATCTTGATAAGTATTATATCAAGTGGATGCCTGAATTACCCAATAATCTAGGAAATGCTACATTCTGGGGCGGTAAATTCTCAAACCCGATGCAGAAGACAGAATTATTGTGGGACAGTGATATTACCCTGGATGGTGTCGGAGCTCAGTTTATGTCTTCGTCTTTTAATCTGGGTGATGTATCTACAAATCTTTATTCAAATGGTGGTTATTTTTGGTTGCTCGGAGATCAGTGGACCAAAGGGGATCCTATGCTGATAGCTTTACAAGGTGGGCTTAAAATGGATTTGATAAAAGATTGGGATGCAGGACTTAATATGGGCGTTGCATACTATGATTTTACCAATGTACAGCGGGAAGGCAGAGATTTTACAGATGCATTGTCCCGGCAGGGGGCAGGAACAAACACTTTTGTTCCAGGAACCACAGAATTTGAACATGATTACAACTTGGTAGATTTTTTAATAAAATATGACAGTAAGCAGTTTTTTGATTTGAAAATGGGTCATGGGCTATATACCGATCTTATCTGGAACACGAGCCCGAACAATGACAATTTTGGGGTCATTGTTGGTGGATATCTTGGTGATAAAAAACCTAAAAAACCGGGTCAATGGAAATTATGGGGTAACTGGCGTTATCTTGAAAGAGACGCAGTGCCTGATTATCTTCCGGACTCGGATTTTGTCGGCTGGGTAAGAGAAACCGGTGCTTCTTCTGGCGGAGGTACAAATTCTCAGGGGTTTAATGGTGGAATCCAATATGCGATATTGAAGAATACCGTTCTTTGCCTAGAGTACTATTGGATGGATCCGATACACCTTGATAGTGGCGTTCCGGGAGATGTAGAGCCATATCAATTGCTGCAGCTGGACATAAAGACAAAATTCTAAGTACACAAGAAGTTCACATAAGTGTAATAATTGTGAAACAAAACAATAGTAATATTAAAGAGACAAAAGGAGTAAAACAATGAAGAAATATACTAAAATAATTGCGATGTTCGCTTTAGCTTTGTGTTTGTGTGCGAGCAATGTTCACGCGAGAGATATGATACAGATTAAAGGATCTGATACCCTTATTAACCTGGTGCAGAAGCTGAGTGAAGTCTACATGGAGAAAAACCCCGGCAAATACATAGCTGTAACCGGGGGCGGATCAGGTACAGGAATAGCCGCGCTTATGAACAATAAGTGTGATATCGCAAATGCTTCCAGAAACATGAAACCCAAAGAAATTACCAGAGCCACTTCTTTGGGGATAACACCTAAGCGGGTTGTTATCGCAATGGACGGGTTAAGTGTGATCGTTAACGGAGATAATTCTGTAACAAAATTAACCATGGATGAGATCGGAAAGATATTTAGAGGAGAGGTTGCTAACTGGAGTGAGCTGGGCGGCGACAATATCCCCATAACTCTTTATGGCAGGCAATCAAATTCCGGGACATTCGTCTTTTTCAGAGATGTTGTGCTGAAAGGGGATTATTCTCAAAGGAT
>Ga0180434_10000865_pt1 | contig 44329 bp, 35 predicted proteins | sample SS_ome_7_FD_132453 | JGI IMG/M metagenome (GOLD analysis project Ga0180434, IMG submission 132453) | Hypersaline lake sediment archaeal communities from the Salton Sea, California, USA - SS_1_D_2 metaG | ecosystem: Environmental > Aquatic > Non-marine Saline and Alkaline > Hypersaline >... | reverse complement strand
TATTCAAGAACGAGCATACACGGAATAGAAACTTTCTTTATCGGAGAGTACATGAAGCCTTCCGTTTATGACGAATACGGAAGACTTGGCCGGAACATATTCAACGGAACGATGATGGACGAGCTGATAAGGGGAATGCCCGGATGCAAGAATGCGGGAATGTGCACTGCATCGGGCGTGATAACCGGCCATTTCGGTCTTACCTCTGAAACGATAGACGAATACGGAGCAGGCAGCATCGACTGCGGAGACGGGGCGGAGTGCGGATAATATGAAAAAAGGACAGGCGTCTATTGAGAGAACTTCGTTCTCTGCTCGCCGCCTGAAAGGACAGGCATCGATGGAATTGTTGATTACGCTCGGGATAGTGCTTGCATTCACCATTCCCGTTGTATTCCTTCTGTTCACTGTCACCCAGGTTGGATACGAAGACACTGCCAAGGCCCAGGCGGATGCCACTGCGAGAAGCCTTGCGGACAGTCTTAATTTCGTTTACAGCCAGGGAGAAGGGGCCAAGAGGATGATACTGCTCAATACGCCCACCACGATGGAGTCGCTTACGGTTGGAAACGGAGAAGTCGTTGCAAGGATAACTACTTCGGACGGCTATTATGACGGAGCTTCCCCCACATTTGCGGAGATTTCAGGCGGTACGCAGGAACTGGACGCAAGCGGGCTTTTCATCCTCGAAGTTAAGGCGGTTGCAACGGGCACGGCTCCGGACGAGGAAATAAAAGTAGAGGTGGAACCAGTTGGCTGAAAAGGGTCAGGTTTCAATAGAATTCTTTATTTACGTTACCCTGTTCATGTTCGTAGTGATAGGGGCATTCATTCTGATAAATTATCTTCAGAGTATGGAGATACCCGCGCAGCACAGCAAGATAGTGAAGTTGACGGGGGATGAATTTGCAAATGCGATTACCCTGGCGGTCAAGGGAGGTTCGGGATTTACATATAATTATACTTTCCCGAAAACGATACTGGGCGTGCCTTACGCGATTTATTTCCAGCCCGCAGGCTCGAATACGATGATAATGGAATGGCCCGGACCTTACGGAAATTTCAGCTATTCGTATACGCTTCCGGCATATGATTACGCTTACGGGGGGGATTCGGGCTGCATACTGGACAGGGAACTGACGAGCAATGACTGCAGCAACAGGATAACTTTAAGTAATGATGGAAGCACATTAACAATATCCCAGGAGAGATGAAAAATGCATAAAAAAGGACAGTATTTCAGCTTTGATGCGATTATCGCCACGGTGATATTCATAATGGCGATAGTGCTTCTGCTGAGCTACTGGCACAGCGTAAAGCTTTTCCTTGACTACCAGACAAGCGATGTTTCAAAGGAGACAATGAGAATCGCATCCCTTCTTTTCGTCCCTGCATTCCCTGAAGGCGCGGACTGTTCAGATGTTGAGAATCTCGGTTTTGCCAACACTTGGGAGGATAAAAGAATACGAAATGACCTTCTGGAATGCGCGAGAAGCGACAGCGGATGGCTTAACGAAAAACTCGGAAGCCCGTACAATCTTTCGATAAGAGTGACCAACGTTGACGACGAAACCTGGTACTACATCGGAGGAGGCATACCTTCCGAGGCGACCGAAGTGAGCAATTTAAGAAGGGCGGCAACCATCCTTTACGAAGACGGAAACACGAGCCTTGCCGTATTCGATATTTCCGTATATAAATAAACTTTTTCTTTGAGTGTATGTTTAAATACATTTGTGTTTAATATAAAATAGGTGTGATGGATGAGGCTGAGAAGGGAATGCTTGAAAGAACGGGAAAGCAGAGGTCGTGAAAAACCAGGAAAATTCTCAAAATTAAAAAAATTCGGAAAAAGGCTGGCAAAGTACGCCATCATTCCTGCAGCCGCGCTTGCGCTTAATTATGCTCCTATGGCAAAAGAAGCAAATCCTTTTCATTCAAAGCCGGCAATGGCGCAGGAAAGCCCCATGCCTTCGGACAATACAGGGGAAACTTCCGAGAAAGTGGAGGTAAAAAACAAATCAAAATGGAAAATCGGGGGAGAATTCGCAAGCAACGAAACCGGTGCTGCAGTATCCGGAACAGCGGACCTGTTTGATGGCATGATGGGCGCGAACATCGGGTATCTCAGCTATTACGGCGGGGTGCAGACGCCCTTTTTCACGATAAAGGGGACGCCCCACGGGGATTTCAACGGCTTCAAGATGTTCTACAACGGAAGCTTCATGTTCGCGAATCTAAATTCATGGATGTACACCTACCAGATGGCGGGAATGGGCTACAACGCGGAGCTCCCGCACGACCTTAAGATCAATTTCGGGGTTATCGGCGGGGGGGCATTGTCCTATCCGCAGTTCGACAATATACATTTCAAGATGAACTGGGGATTGTCCTTCGGATGGAAAAACAACATCGCGGTTTACGGGATAGTGGAAACTTATTTTGCTGCAAACAGCGCGATAAAAGCGTCAAACGTTTTTGATTACGGAATAAGATTCCAGTCCGTAGAGGCGGGGATAGTCGGCAAATACAAAAAAGTATTCGGAGTGGCATTCGGAAAATACGACGTGATACAGAGCTTTTACGGAGGAAAGGTCGGGGTAACTCTGGAGTTCACGGACAGGGTCACCGGAAACCTTTGGGTTGGAAGCGGAGTAAGCAGATACACCGATTACCTTGCGGGGAACCTGAATTTCATGCTGCTTGCAGGCATGAGCATGGACATAAATTCGGCGGTTAACACCGAATGGAAGATGTCTCATGAACAGTACGGGCCGGGGGGAACTCCCATGCTTCCCGAGATAAGCAATCCGCCTTATGAACAGCCGATAAGCCCTGACGATACAGAAGCCGAAATCAGGGTAAAATCAATAGACAATTTCGATGATTTCACGCAGGCATACGAAGGCGCCTCGGAAGAAGAGAGCATAAACGCGGCAAGATGGCTTTCAAGAACGATAGGGGCATGGGGATATGCATTTGACGTTATGAACGACCTCTACAAAATGGACTTTTTCAGCTCCAACGTTCAGTGGCTTGCGGACACTGATTACCAGGATATTTACAACTACACCCACGACCTGCTCAACCTTCTGGACGTCTACGGAAACTGGAGCAGCATACCCGGGGACATAAGGAACTATTTCGAAAACGGCATTGCGATGTGCAGCGGGATACATTCCCTTACCGCTAAATTCCTTGACGGAAACGGGATACATGCGCTTGCCGTTGCGGTAAGCTCGAAAGGAGGCCCGCATGTAGTAACCCTGGGAATGACCGATGAGATGACGTTCATAATAGATTACGGCGACTGGTACCAGACGAATCCCAAATCAATGGCGGAAATACTTGCAACCTATGCAAGGTTCAACAATGCGCCTACATTCTATTCCCAGATGTTCCATCCGGATGACGGCTACATAGGAACTTACACCACCGATGAGGCGAGGCTTCTTGAAAAAGTGATGGATGCCGACCAGAATGCGTGGATGAAGTCGTTTATCCTTGATCTTCCGGGGCACTAGAAAAAAGAGAGCCGTGGTTTGCGTCTTTTATTTTTACTTTTATCCATTTCCCCGGTTCTGAATCCCCTTTCAATGCGACCTGCTTGTAATTTCCTGTCCTTCCCTTTCCTTTTTCGGTTACCAGGACATCCATTGTCTTTCCCGTGTATTTCCTGTTGTTTTCCGAACAGATTTTCTTTACCGTTTCGCTCGCTTTCCTGCTTCTTTCTTTTGTCGTTCCGCTTGCCAGCTGCTTCATTTCCGCCGCTTTCGTTCCCGCCCTGGGAGTGAACTTGGAAAGATTGACCACGTCCGGCTTTACCGTTTCCAGAAGTTTTACCGTTTCCTGGAAATTTTCTTCGGTTTCTGTCGGATAACCTACGATTATATCGGTAGAAATGGTTATATCGGGGAACCTGCTCCTGAAATACGAGACCGTATCGGTGAAATCCTTTACCGTATGTTTTCTTCCCATTTCCCCGCACACTTTTTCGCTTCCGGACTGGACGGGTATGTGCATGAACCTGAATAGTTTTCCTTTTTCCATTATTTCAGCAATGTCTTCCTTCATCTTGAATGCATGCTCGGGGTTTATCATTCCTATCCTTACCAGGAAATCACCGTCGATTCCGTTTATGCATTTAAGCAGGTCGATAAGGTTCGTTCCGCGGTCTATTCCGTATGCTCCGGTGTCCATTGAAGTGAGCTGGATTTCCTTTGCCCCTTTTTCAACCCCTTTGCTTATCCATTCCGCGATTAATTTTTCAGAATAGCTTGCCAGGACCGGCCTTGCAAGCTTGGTCTGGCAGAAATGACAGTTCCCGGTGCATCCCTCTGAAATCGGGACTCTGAATATGGGCGCGGTATACGCCCGGATTCCGGATTCCTTTCTTTTCGGTTCATTGAATTCTGCCGGAAGCCCCTGCACGGCCGCATCAACCGCATCGTTTATCTTTGAAACCGCGGACGGCCAAACCAGGGGAGCGCCGGGAAGCACGAAGCGTATTCTTTTTCTGTTGATTACCAGGCATCCCGCAACAACAACGCGTTTTCCGTCCAGTGTCTTGAGTCTTTCTATTATCTTGTTTTCCGTAGCCCCTTTGACAGTGCAGGTATTTATGATTAAAACATCGGCTTTGTTTTCATCTTCAACAATTTCATGACCGCTTTCGCTGAGCAGGCCCTTCATTATATCGGTATCCGCCCGGTTCAGTGTGCAGCCGTAAGTCTCAAAGTAAATTTTCATTATACAAACCCACCTGAAAGTAATTTTCGTGCAAGGAGTTATAAAAAGATTGTTTTTCTTAAGGAGTTTAGGTGGGAAAATGAAATCGCATACCGAATATCTCTGGTTTGACACCAAAAACAAGATAGAATTCATAAGGATAACGGAAAAAGTGCAGGAAGAGATAGGCAGGAGCGGGATAAAAGACGGGCTGGTTCTGGTGAATCCGATGCACATAACCGCCGCGGTTATAGTGAACGACGATGAGGAAGGTCTGAAAAGGGATTATATCGACGCATTGCAGAGGCTTGTTCCCTATGATGCAAAGTACAGGCACAATGTTGGAGAAGACAACGGGGCCGCGCACATCTGGAGGCAGTTCATGGCGCACCAGGTGGTAATGCCGGTTACAGACGGAAAGCTCGACCTTGGGCCATGGGAGCAGATATTCTACTGCGAATTTGACGGCAAAAGAAGAAAAAGAGTGCTCGTAAAAGTGATAGGGGAATGACTTACAAAAAAGAGACTTTTATAAACCCTAGATACTCTTATATTAGTATAAAATTTGGTTAATATTACTAGGTGGTGAATAAATGACTAAAAAAGAAGAGCCCAGAGGAGAATCCATGGATTCCCAGTCTGTCAGCCCCACCATGCTCGTGGCGGTTGCAGTAGTGATGCTCGCTGTCGGACTGATAGGGGGATACTACGTTCTGGGAACATACATGCCCATGGAAACTGAAACGGTTTCCAACGGAGGAACATCTGCGCAGACAGAAGAATTCGTTTACAACGAAGCGAAGATAAATGAGATAACAGAAACATTCGGGGATTATTTCTATGTCTATTCACAGGGACAGGATGTCGAATTTTCCTATGATTCCTATATAGAGATGGACAACTACGTAAAGCTCATTTACGTACTGGATGGACAGGAGTTCGATATATACATGTCCAAGGATTATAAGGAGCTCTACCCCAGCGTGCTCACATACGATGAATTCAAGAGCGAGGTAGAATCGGCAAAGGCGCAGTTTGAAGCCATGCCCGAGGAAACCGAAGAGCCCGCGGAACTTGAGAAAACGGACGAGCCCGAAGTGCTTCTTTTCGTAATGAGTTTCTGCCCGTACGGAAACGTTGCAGAAGATGCGATGTATCCGGTGGTTGACAGTATAGGGGAGAGCATGTACTTCGAGCCGGTTTACATAGTTTCCGGAGGGCCGGGAGCATGGAGTTCGCTTCACGGAAATGTAGAACTCAACCAGGACGTAAGGGAGAAAATTATATACAACCTTTACGGACCTGACGTCTGGATGGACTACGTTTATGACGTAAACCAGAAGTGCGACTATACCAATGCGGATACCTGCTGGAAAGACCCTGCGGAGACGATGGGAATAAACACTACTGAAGTCGAGGAGCTTTTCAACAACCAGACATATGTTGATGAACTGCTCATGAAGGATGCAAGCATTACTTCGGCTTATGGAGTAAGCGGTTCGCCCACGCTCATTATCAACGGAATGAAGATGAGCATTGCAAGAACCCCAGAAGCATACAAGCAGGCAATCTGCGATGCGGACCTTACCCCTGACGAGAACTGCACTGTTGAACTTGCAGCGGATTCTGCAGCTCCCGAAGGAAGCTGCGGTTGATTTCTTTTTTTTCTTTTTCTTATTTATTTTTAAAGTTTAATTTTGTTTATATGCCCATGCTAGGAATCATAGGCGGAAGCGGATTTTATACCTTAGAGGGAAAAATAAGGAACTGCAAAGTAAAAACTCCTTACGGCGGGGTTGCTGCACAGAAAGCGGAAGTTGACGGGAACGAATCGGTGTTCATACCGAGGCACGGGAAAGAGCATTCCGTTCCCCCGCATAGGATAAATTACAGGGCGAATATCTATGCATTGAAAGAGCTTGGCGTTTCCGCGGTTATGGCAACCTATGCGACAGGAATAATATCAAAGTATAAGCCGGGAGATTTGATTCTTTTAGATGATTTTATCGGATTTTTTACGCCCATAACTTTCTTTGACGATTTCAGAATGGGGATTAAGCACACCGATGTTTCAAGGCCTTACGATAAGGAATTGCAGGATCTTCTTTTGGGGGTTGCAAAAACGCAGAAAATAAAAATAAGCAAAGGCGGGATAGCAGCGACCACCCCCGGTCCGAGGTTTGAGACCAAGGCGGAGGTAAAGGCATTGAAAGGGATGGGCGCAAACCTCGTCAGCATGACGAATGCGTATGAGGCATCACTTCTAAATGAGCTTGGGATCCCTTCTGCTGCAGTCGCGGTCGGAACGAATTATGCATGCGGAATCTCGAAAAAACCGCTCAGTGCGGAGGAAGTAATGGTCTGCATGAAGAAAGCGGAGGGCAGTCTTGCAGGGCTTGCCAGCGGGATGATAAGGGAAGTTTATTAGCACACCCATATCCACCCGCAATAACTAACATTTAAAAACCCTTTCTTACACAATTATTTGGAGAGATAGGAGTATTAGAAATAATATTAGATGGGTGAAATAATGGGTGACATGGATCCAAACAGACTTAAAGAAGGACAGAATGCTGCGAGAGCCGCACAATCAGGCAAAAAGAAGCCTAAAAGAGAAGGAGGAGTATTTCCAACCATTAAAAAATATGGAAAAAAACCGTTCAGTACAGAATTCTGGGTAGGTAAAGAAGGAGCACAGGGAGCAGAACATGGAAAAGAACACGAAAAAAATGTAAGAGAAAACGATCCCGATTACGGAACAGGAGGCGGACAGGATACGGAAACCACCCAGTCAGGGGAAATAAGAGAAAGAAAAGGAAATAAATTCGGGGGGGATGAAGCATACAATTCTTTTATTGCTGCTTTTATTGATGTGATAACCAGGGGGCATTCCAGAACCGATAAAGACGAGCCCAACAAGATTTTCAGTTACGTTACTGCTGAGGAATTCATAAAAGCAGTGAAAAAAAGGGAAAAAGAAACCCCTGCTGAAACCGAGGGATACAACGATTTTTACAGGGAAGGCATGATCAAACAGCGTGCCGATCTCGCGAAAAAACTCAGAAACAAAAACGTAAACGAACTTAACTTCCAGGAAATAGATGTTCTTCTTGTAACAATGCTTAACAATGAAAAAGGAGCGGAAACGTTCCTTGAATTCCTGCATGATGTCGCAAAGATGGAGAGTACTCCTGAAAAGGTGGGAGAGTTTATCGGAGGAGCGCTTCTTACCTTAAGAACATTGAAATCAACGGCAAGCAGTGTAGAAAAAGAAATTCAGGAATCTAAAAAGAAGCACGAATACCGGCTTGAAACCATTCTTAGCCCTTCCATTGCAAATGCCTATTTTGAAGCAAACAGCTACCCGGTGATAAGGGAAGCAGTAAGCGAATTCGAGAAAAAACTGTCTTATGAATTCAACCCCGCAGACCTTCCCCCGGAAGAAAGAACGGAATATGAAAAACTTGAAACGAAAGAAAAGAGGGAATTCGAAAAAAGATACGAAACCATGGTGGAGTCAGACGAAGCATACAAAGCAACCAAGAAAAGGATGGTCGACTCTTTCAGAAGGTTGCTTCTTTCAGACCCGGCCGTAATAGAAGACGGTTTAGTGCTGGAAAACAGAATGCCCGCAACCTACAAGAAAAATGTTGAAGACAAGGTAAACGACCTTAAGGCGCTGATTAGTGACATAGGTGCATTCAAAGGTTCGGAATTGAGAAAAGAAAGGCTGGACAAAAGAATAGAGAAGCTGGAAAAGGAAATAACCGGCATAGAACAGATTGATGATAATTTAAGGGAAATCTTACTCAAAAAAATTACAGAATTAAAACGATTGTACGAAAAAAAACAGGCAAAGATAAAGGATGTCAAAGTCGCAAGCATAAAAATCAGCTCAATATCAGAGGAGATGAAAGAGGAGGACAAAAAGAAAATAGAGGAGTTGAACCGGGCCAAGATGGAACTTGAGAACGTGGACTCCGACATAGACCTGCTGACAGGAGAAATCGACACGGAATCAAATCAGGAAAACGAGATGATAAAAACCGCCAAAGACATAGTCAAAAAATTGAAAGACAGTGTTACCGAAGAAGACATAACAAAGGACCAGTACGTGATTGCGGCGATTATATATGAAGGAGGCGTCAGGAAAATCGGCGACATTGAAGAAAGCAGGGAAGTGAACATACATGAAAAAAGAAGGCTGGACAGGGTAGTCAGATGGATACTTGGAAAATTGACCAAAAAACTTGACATAGAAGAGGAAAGGATATTATTCAAAAAATGGTGGAGAAACAGTGACGAAAGCAAAATAGAGAGAAGATACACAATAGCGAGAACCCTTTCAATACTTGCATGGCCCGCATACGGCTCTCACTTCTCAAAATGGCTCAAGAAAAATTGGCACATGAAGGCATTTGGTTTTGGAATCGTGGGTGCCATGCTTGAGGACCGCAGAAAGTTCTCAAAAAGCAGGGCTAAAATAAAGGCTGTAGAGGCAGGCGAAGATTTCATAGGCAAGGAAGAAGTATTGGAAAGAATGAGAGAGGAAAGGAAAACCCAGAAAACCAAAAAAATAGTAAGATGGTTCGCGTGGCCGGTAATAATAGCCGGAACGTGGATAACTACTGCGGCGGCGATTGATTCATTCCCGTGGATAGGAACAAAGCACTGGTCTGAAAAGAAGAAAGATGAAAAGGGAGTGATAATGCCGAGAATAGCCAGGGCATTGAATGTTTCCAGGGAATCTTTCCGTGAAGTCGCATTTCCGGTTCCTCTCGGACTGCCATGGAAGATGAAAAGCTGGAAAGTAAAGGAGAGACATCCTGAATCGGAAAGGAAAAAAACCGAGATGTCCGTGTTAGGAGATATAAATACCCAGGGATATGGTGCGGTTAAAAAAGAAGACCTTGAAAACATCGGATCTTCTGAATATCTCAATGCAACAAAGGACAGGAAATTCATGCTGCAGCTCTATTATCCGGGCCTCAAGCAGAGTGAAATAGATGAAAAGGGTTCTTTGAAGGCGTTAAATGAAAAGGAAAAACAGTACAAAGAACAGCTGGAATGGCTGCAAAACCATCCCGAGGTCGCGGATTTCCTTGCAGAAAGGAAATTCGGGGTTAAACTTATAGAATATGCGAAGAACGGGGAGACCATACACAAAGAGAAGAGCCACAGATACAACAAATTCGGAAAAGTGGACGTAACGTTCGGAAAAGGGGAGATAAAAGACAGCCTCAGGCTTAATCCGAACAAAACTCCGGAATTCATTGCGGAACTTATGGCAATCGAGCAGGGAATGGAGCTTGTAAATACCGGAGTGAACAGGGAGCTCAAGGATATCGGAGAAGACAGCGGAGTTTACAGGGAGATGGCAGGCAAGCACGGCGAGCCCGAAGTTGCGGGTGCAATAGAGGGACATATCATAGGACTGATAATAAATGCGATGAGCGTGGATAAAGATGAAGCGAAAGAAGCAAAGAAAGAGCTTGCCGGATACGGAATAGGATTCGACAAGAAAGGAAAGCTTGAAATACAGGACGATGAAAAGCTAAAAACGGCTGTCGTTGAAAACGTAGTCAAAAAGATCGAAGAATACGGAATAGAATATTTCAACGACGAGATAAAGCTTTCCAAGGCAAGCATAAACCACAAATACCTTTACAAGAACCTGAGAAACTGGGAGGACAAGGAATACATAATCCCGAAAGACATTCTCGGTTACATGAACACCTATGGAATAACCAGCGTTGAAAATGCAGGATTCCTCATGGCAAATCCCGACGTGCAGGGATGGCTCGGAAAAGCAACCGTGAAAGGCCATGCGACGATATACATTCCAGAGGAAAACGTTGAAAAGGTTGTTGACAAATTCAGGGAAAGGGCAAAAAAAGCCACCGAAGGCGTCGGAGTCGTAACCGTACTTTCCGAAAGCAAGAGACTCAGCATAACCGCAGCCATTGAAAACAGCGCGCTTAAAGAGGAGCTGGCGGTTGACACCACGGAAGAATACACTATACATCTGGAGGAAAAAAGAATCGCGGAAGAGCTGGGAGAAGGAGAAATCGGAGACGTATATCCTGAAAGCCAGGAGCTGATAAATTACCTCCGCAGAAATGAAGTGAAAAGCGAATGGTTTGACTATCTTTACGGAGAAAAGACAAGCCGTGATAAAACAGAAATCAAAAATGAACTGATTGCATATCTTGAAGGGCAGAAGAAACAGCTTGCCTCAAACCGCGCAAAGAGAATAGACGAAGAGCTGGCTTCGGTTGAATCCGAAATGAAGGAGCTTGAGCTCGAGTACGAATTGGCTGAAACCGATGAGGAGAGGACGGGCAAGAGTATTGAAATGCTGGAGCTTGCGCAAAGAAAAGAGTATCTTGAGCAGGAAAAGAAAGACCCGGAGAAATACATAAACAATATAATAAATTATATCAAATACGGAGTCAAAGAGGAAGAAACAGAAGGAATCATGACCGAAGAGGCGCAGGCGCTTCTGGCGATGGAGAGGGAAGCCAAGAAGATGCAGGCAATAAACTATCTTGAAAACGCAAGAAAGGAAAGAGACATCAAGTACATGCTCAGCACCTACAGGAAGGCTGCGGCAACCGCAATAGTGAATGAAGACCAGCTTGACGACTTCATAAGGTACGTGTTAAAGCATATCGAAAAGGGAGGACGCGCAAGCGACTTTAATGCATTCGGAAATACCGAGATGAACAGGAGATATCTTGAACATGCCAAGAAAGAGGGTTATCTCAGGGACAAAATGGTCGCAGTAAGCACAGTGGACGGCTCTGGCATAGCGATTAAGGAAAAAATTAACACGCATGCGCTCGACATGTGCGAACCCATAACCATGAAACTGGACAATGTATTCGAACATATGGCTGGCAAGGAAGGATACCATGATGCGCTGGAAAGCGAAGGTGAAGACGGGCTTAAGAGAATAGCAAAGGCATTCATGTACAAGAAGATTGAGCAGACACTGGATAAGGACAAAACGAAGAGCGAAAAGATGAAAAACGAGCTCCTGGCAAACGGAGTCAAGTTCAACAGCAAGACCGGAAAGGCGGAAATTGCGGATGCTGAAAAGCTTGCGGACTACATTTACGAGGGAAAAATAAAGGAGGCGGGAGTATCTGCAGCAAGCGAAGAGCTGATTGAAAACAGCAAGGCTCTCTTAAGTGATATAGACAAAATGATGGAAAAGCAGATAGGCCAGATAATGAAGAAAAAGGACTACAGTGAAGAGCAGGTCCTCAACGCAATGCACGGATACCTCATGGCCCAGCTTTCAGCAGTACAGCAGGGAGACATCGTAATGCAGGACAAGCTTACCGAAAACGGAATCGAATTCGACGATGAGGGCATACCCGGAATAACCGAGGATAAGAATGCAAGAAAATATGTAATGAGCGAGATTCTCAAGCCGATGATGAAGTTCGGGATAGAGAACGTTGAGAACAGGACCGACAAGATAAAGCAGACCTTTGAGGTTTCAGCCGGTGAAACCATGGGCGAGGACGTAATGTCAACTCCCGAAGAAACCAAGGAGGAAAGGGCTCTTGAAGGGCTTGATTATTCCAACGGAGTTCAGACGTTCGTTGACAAAAACGACCCGAGCAAGATTTACGTGAAGTTCACCAAGGACGGGGATTACAGGGACCTTTACATGACACCCCGCGAAGCGATTGAAGAGGTAAGGAAAAACAAGAAAATCAAGAAAGTAGAGAAAGGACCTATGCTTGTGAACAAGGAAGGAAAGCCGGTGTACAAATTCGAAGTAATGTATGACGCGGGAATAGTGAGCAAACAGAAACCTGCAACTGCATACGTACCGAGCAAGGGCATCGTGAAGATAGAGCAGTAATCTAAAGATATTTCTCTATAAGCGGCTTTATGCTGACTTCAGATGCATCTGACGGGATGCTGTCGGTAACGAACACTCCGTCGGATACTTCTTTTAATTTTTTCAATGATTCTTTCAGGAAGAATCCGTGCGTTGCAGCGCAATAGACTTTTTCAGCGCCTCCTTTTTTCACGTTTTCAACTGCACGAATCATAGTGCCGCCTGTTGAAATCATGTCATCAAGAATGAGTATGTTCTTCCCTTTTACCTCGAAATCCCTTTTCAGGGATTCGATTTTCCTGTATGCTTCATCTCCTTCTTCGTACTCTCCTCTTTTCTTTTCCATGCTTTTTCCGCCCACGCCTTCCACCAGGTATTTGGCTCCGGCGTCAGGACTTATCACTTCAACTTCTCCTGCTTTTTTCCTTGCATGTTCTATAAGGAGCTTGTTTGCAGAAATGTTTTCGATTTCCAGTTTTCCGTATGTGAATGTTCCTTCTTTCTTAAGGAAATGGCAGTCTATCGTTACAAGTTTCTTTGCCCCTGCATCCGCAAGAAGATTGCATGCTATTTCCGCGCTTTTTGCCTCGCCTTCCCTGAAAACCTTATCCTGCCTTGAATACGGAAGATACGGCGAAACCAGGGTGGTGGGCGCTTCTGCGCGCTTGAGCGTGTCGAGCATGAGGACTGCCTGGAAAATTGCGGTATTCTGCTCAGGATAAAGCCGGTGGAGAAGGATTGAATCCTCTTTTTTGATATCCGGTATCCTTACGTAGCTGTCCCCGTCAGGGAAAGTCTTGAATTCTATGTTGGGTTCTGCAAAATCCGAAAAATTCGGTGATATGAATCGCATGAATTTCTATTAATATAAGCCATTTTTAAAACTTAACAGACACTTCATTTCAGTATGGACAAGAGGGGGAAGGCGGTAGAGTTCGTAATAGAAAGAATACTCGGAGGGCGCAGTGATATCGATAAATTGAAAAGGGAGGCCATGGACGAGTACCCTCTTGCGCACATGATAAAGAATTCAGAGATTATGGAAGCGGGAAAGGGAAGGCTTCCGGAAGAAATGCTGGACATGCTCAGAAAAAAGCCGTCGAGGACGATGGCAGGCGTCACGCCCGTTGCGATAATGATAAAGCCCGGCGGTTCATGCGGGCACAAATGCATCTACTGTCCGTTTACCGGAAGGGCTGCAAAAAGCTACACCGGAGACGAGCCTGCGGCAATGAGGGCGATACAGGCGGATTTCGAACCGGACAAACAGGTGCGGATAAGGATAAACCAGTATGCGGAGATGGGCCATCCTACCGACAAATGCGAAATAATCATAATGGGCGGGACGTTCCTGCAGATGCCCGAAGATTACAAAAACGATTTCATAAAAAGAACCTATGACGCGCTTAACGGCTTTAGCTCCGCAAGCCTGGAGGAAGCTGTGCGGAAAAATGAAACTGCGGAGCACAGGGCGATAGGGCTTACAATAGAAACTAGGCCTGACGTGTGCGGAAAAAAACAGATAGACGGGATACTCGGATACGGGGGAACGCGTGTTGAGCTCGGGGTGCAGCATCCTGACGACGATATTTATGCGGGAATAAACAGGGGGCATACGGTTGAAGATGTCGTAAGGGCCACGGAGTTATTGAAAAATGCCGGGTTCAAGGTTCTTTACCATGTTATGCCCGGCATATACGGCTCAAATCCTGAAAAAGACATTGAAATGGTTAAAAAACTGTTTTCAGATGGGAGATTCAGGCCGGACATGCTCAAGATTTACCCTACGCTGGTAATCGAAGGAACTGAACTATACGGAATGATGGAGCGCGGGGAATACGAGCCGTACAGTTCGGAGCAGGCCGCGGACGTCATAGCGGAGTTCTTCAGGCATATCCCGGAATACGTAAGGGTGATGAGGATACAGAGGGACATACCTGCAGGATTGATTGCATCCGGAGTGAAGAAAAGCAATTTACGCCAGCTCGTGCAGGAAAGGATGGAAAAAAAGAAGATAAAACCGAAAGAGATAAGGTCGAGGGAAGTAAGGAATGCTGATTTTGACATCAATGATTTTTCGGTTAAAAGAACGGAGTACGATGCAAGCAACGGAAAAGAGATGTTCCTTTCTTATGAAGATGCCGGCGGAAGGCTTGCGGGTTTTACCAGGTTGAGGATAAACGACGGTGAAAGCTGCAGGTGGGAGATTGACGATGAAAGCGCATTGATAAGGGAACTGCATACTTACGGAGCGGAAGCGGGCATAGGAAAAAAAGGCGGAGTCCAGCACAGGGGAGTGGGAAGAAAACTTCTTGAAACCGCTGAGAAAACAGCCGGAGAAGAATTCGATAAAAAGAAACTAGTAGTAATAAGCGGAGCGGGGGCAAGGGAATACTATTTCAGGAACGGCTATGAACGGCTGGGAAGGTACGTTGCTAAGAAACTTTGACTGTCAGGTTCTCCTCTTCATTGAATTCCTTCAATATTTCATCCTGCTCCTTAAGCAGATCAAGATACTTCCTCTGGAGATTCTTGAACTCGTCTTCCTCGTCGTCGCTTAACTCCTTTATCTGCCTCTGCGCATTCTTCCACTGGAGCCTGGGATGTATCTGCCCCAGTTTGTCAAGATTCTGGTTGAGTTTGTCCGCAGCCTCCGCGGCAACCCACACCTTCCTGTTTGATATTACGAACGGTATTTCCTTCATGTCCGAGGGGCTGCCGGTTATGAGTTTTCCGTCTTCGGATTCCGAATGGGAAGCGGAAATTCCAACCCGGTTGAGCATCAGCATTATTTTTTCCGTCAGCCCGGAATCACAGCCCTTCACTTCTATCGCTTCGTTCAATTCCCCTTTTTCGATTGCGCCGGTAAGACCGCATCTCATCTGCGGGTCGGTTACCCTTGAAACGAGTATGAGCAGTTTTGCCAGATTCTCACGGTTCTCGAAATTCTTTTTTAGCAGGTTTCCCCTCTCCCTGAGAAGCTCGTAAACCTCGCCCTCCCTGGAAGTAAGCGCCTTTACCTGGTCTTCATGGGAAAAAGTGGAGAGCTTGCTGTTGATGTCGGATATTTTTTCCTGTCCGATGAGCCTGAATTTTATTCCTGCACGGTCGATATCGGAAGAAACCGAATTTGCAGACCTCCTGGTTTGCTCCAGTTCGCCTGAGATTTCACCGATTGAGTCATCTTCTTTTTTGTTCAGCTCGAGATAGCTTTTTTTGAGTTCCAGTTCCAGTCTTTTTTTGTTGAGCTCTATCAGCTCCACGACGTTTTTTACCGCTACTTCCATACGATCGCCTTTTTAATTTCGGGAGAATGAATAGTAAAACGAAAGAAAACAATAAAAAGATTAGGATTGAGAAGGCGAAAAGAAATATGTCGTTTTCCCTTGTTTCCTTTTCCCCATACTCCATCTCAAGCTCCATCTGCGCTATGGAATTGTCGAGCTCGTCCGCATAGATGAAAAGACGGTACGCAGCCGCATAGTTCGGCTCGTTCTGCCTTATCAGGAACAATGCCTGCGACTGGTATACCTTTCCCCAGAGGGAATTTCTTTCACGGTTGGAATAATAGCTGACCGTGCTGCTCAGGTTTTCATCGGTCATTTCAAGCAGGGCCAGGTCGGAGTAATCCATTGATATAACGTAAGCGGCGTCGAATATCGCAGCCGCATATTTTCCATCCCCGTAAGATTGCTTTGCGATTTCCAGCCGGTCCAGCGTCTCTGCGGAATGGGGGTAATCCTCGGCTTCGGATATTTTCTGCTCTGCAAGGCGCTCCCACCCGCTTTCGTCTATTTCATTTCCTCCTGCTACCGCATTTTCCGCAAGCATTCCCGAAACCCTGCACCAGGCATCGGCATACATCAGGGAATTGTACGCTGCATGCTTTTCTTCTATAAGCAAGGTGTCGGTGTCGGTATCGTTCAGCTTGTTTTCAGACCATGCCCTCCTCAGGTCGGAGCCGGCGACCCATTCGAAATTCTCATCCGTCATCACGGGGCGCTCAAGCGAGTCCAGACAGTATTCAACAGAATCGCGTTTTACACCCAGGTTTATGTCGCCGGTGAACACGGTGTTGATGGTGGATATCTCGATATAATTCAGGAACGCGTCATTGGCGGCAGTGAAATAATATCCGAGTTCGATGTATTCCTTCTGCTCTTCTATGGTTGAATTGAAATATTCGTTTATCCAGAGGGTTTCATCCGAACCGGGCATATCGTCAAGAACATACCGCTCGAATTCCATCATGCCCAGCGCCACATTCCTGAAAGGCTCCAGCCCTTCATCGTAGTAGGGAGCCATGTCCTCCGGTATCCTGGATTCGAATACGCTCGCTTCCCTTTCCTCTATCGTTTCGTTGTATATCATGAAATTTATTACTTCGGAAATCGTATTCGCCTGTATTATCCTTATCCCGTACTGCTCTTCGACCGATTCCAGAGTTATGAATTCGTAAACGTTTGTGAAGGGGGTTATGAAATATTTGATTCCCGTCTGTCCTGATGTTTTTGCCTTTTCGTACAGGCCGCCCACCGGCCCTATTAGTCCTCCCGGCTCCAGGGATCCGGTGATAACCGCATCCTCCCTTACGGGAAGGCCTTCGAAAAGAGCGTACGACATCACCGCCATCGAAGCGCCCGCGCTGGGGCCTTCGACATATTCGCCTGTTGGGAGGTCTCCGAAAACAACGGTGATATCGCAGTCCGAAGTATCTTCGGAAGCGGCGTTTCTTGCATAATTTATCGCATATTTCGCGGACTGCTGGGTTGAAACCCCCGCATAGGGAAGAAGCCCTATGTAATCCTCTCCGGTTCCTGGAGACGCCCTGATCGTGAGGTTTACCAGCCCCCCTCCGTCGCCCACTACCGCAACCACAGGATGGGTAATGTTTCCTGAGCACGCGGAAAATGAAACTGAAACAAGAAGAATGACGAATAAAGCGCTGCGCATCATCGGTTTAACCTCTTTACCGCAAGAACACCTCTTTCGGTCCTGAAGAATTCGTAGTCTTCCGAAAGATACAGCTTTTCCAGCTGGCTTCCCGCTTCTTTTATATACGAAACAACGCTTCCCTTGGGTATGTCCTCGTAAAGATAAGCTATGCTGAAAGAATAGTTTCTGGAAATTCCCTCCTTTTCCCGCTCCCTTAGAAGTATTCTTCTTATCCCCCTCCCCTCATATGCGAGAAGGACCGCGGGGTCCTCTATGTAAATTGAATTGTATTCTTTTCCGGTTATCGTCCTTTTTTCATTGTCGTATGATGCGGGCCAGGCAAGCCCGACCCCTATAATCATCCTGTTTACGAAAGCGCCGTAGCTCATATCGTATTCTATTATCGTTTTGACCTCGGATTCAGTAACGTCGAACGCGCATTTTCTCATGACCTTTACCGCATCCTCCAGCTCTTCCATCGTAAGCTTTTTTACCTCTACCTGGTCCTCGTCAAGGAGGTCTATGAAATCCATTTTCTTTTCCTCTTTCTTCTCCTTGAGGAATTCTTTCTTGGGTTCTTTTTTCTCAGTGAATGCAGGTTCCATATATTACACCTAGACGAATCTCGTTCCGCACACCGGACAGCGCGTGAGGAACACTTCATGCCTGTATCCGCATATAGGACATACGTAATAAGTTTTTTTAGGCCTTTCCAATTGAGCTTCGAAATCATATCCGCAGCTTGCGCATTTTTTGATGTCAAGTTCGTTGAGCGTTCCGCATCTGGGGCACTTCCTGCGGAACATGGATTTTATCCTTACGCCGCATTTCGGGCATCTTTCCATGTCCAGGGTAATCGGCTCACCGCAGTTCGGGCATTTCTGCTTCTCCCCCCTGGGGCGCTTTCCCCTGAACATTCCTCCGAAAACATCAAGCAGACCCATTATATCAACCGGGTACGAAAGTGCAGTTCACGTCATAGTTCCGCATGGGTACTACCTCCTGCCCGCAGAAAGACGAACTGATGCTCATTGCCCCGCCTATGCACGAAAGGTCGGCTCCGCTTGCCGGGAATACCGCCGGCAGTGACCTTAGCACTGGATAAGCAGTCTTGTCGTAGGAATACTTCGTCCCCTCGGTCTCCAGGCAGCATTTATCGGGAGAGCCGATTCCGCCTACAACATCCAGATAAAGGTCTGACGATACCTGGGAAGACGGGTATTCCCTTGTTGTTACCGTTCCATTGAAATAATTATAATCGCATACATACGTTCCGGGAGTTTCATTGCACAGGGTGCACGGCTCAACTACCGCTCCGGCTGGGCATCTCACCGCAGCAGGGTCGGCGCCTGAAGGAACGGTGCACTCGATGCCGTTGGAGCACGTTCTGCTGCACTGCCCACGGTAATAATCAAGCTGGGTGCAATTCGTGCAGTTCACGCTTTCATAAACCGGAACCAGCGAAAATATAGTGGAGGGCGGAGGGTTCAGGAAATTGTTCACCGCCTTCTCGAACTTGCAGAATTTTTCGCCTTTCACCCCGGGTCCGCCGGTAGCATCAACCAGTGCCTGGTCGGCAAGCGGTTCAAGAGTCGTTTTTGCAGGCGAATAGATCAGCCCTATCGCACCATTGTCAACGAATTCGCTCGACCTTTCCATTATCCTGTTGAAAAGGATTTCTGAATTTTCCGCGGTCCATACGTCCGAATTCTCTGAAACTGAAAATCCGGTGATTATGGAGGGCTTCCGGTATTCAAGAATCTTGTCGCTGAATGAAAGCATGTAATCTATCGTGGAATCCGCGAGCCGTATCTCATCATCTCCCTGGTATGAAAGCTTATACCTCGAAGGGGGCGTATAGTCATATGCGACTATCTGCGTATCGAGCCTCAGCCTCGGGTCGCTGAACAGGTCCGCAAGAAGGATTTCAAGGCTTTCATTGTCCGGAATTCCCCGTATCCATATCGCGGGCATGCATCTGTAGCATCTTGACTTAAGTATTCCCATCCTGTCGGATATTTCGTCGCGGACGGTGCCCGTTGCAAGCCCGTGGATGTACGTTTCATCCGTCTGCGCCTGCATGTCAATGGTATATACTATTGTTATTACCGCGCCCATGTCCCCGTAAACGTCTTCGAATGCATATTCACTGTAATCTTCCCTATCCCAGTTGCTTCCCCCGCTCATGTCTATAACCGGAAGTATTCCGCTTTTCATGTAATCTCCAAGCCTCGCCTTCATGGTCGTAGCAATCGGAGCGCTCCTGGGCGAGCCGGTTTCCAAGATATTTCCTCCCAGCTCCTGTACGTCCGTTATCCAGGGCGCGTCGCATGTAAGGACATAGCCGGAACCGAAATCGAAATCCCCAGAACAAATCTGCTCTGATTCGACTTCGTCTGCGAAAGAAGTCGTGCCTTCATGATGCACTATGGTTTCGCTGTAAGGCACATAGGGATACAAACCTCTTATGCTGCCGAATGCGATTGTCGAGCCGGTGCAGGGCTCGCACCAGCCGTAAGTCTTGACTTCGGGCATTCCGGTAACGCTGTTGACTTCGCAAGAGCCGAGAGTGTTGTCTTCCGGTTTTTTGATAAGGTAAATGTAATCCGCATAAAGCATCCAGTAGTCCCTGTCTTTCCTTTTATCCCCCCTGTTTCCGTTGTATCTCAGACTGCATAATTCCGTAAAACGGCTTGACACGCTCCTGTCGTATATATCATAATCATACAATACTGCCGCGGATTCAGAACTCAGGAACTGCGGGTCGTCCGGCCTCCTGTAGTCAAGGACCCATGGGATGGAACTGAAGATTACATCGGTAGACTCCATTCTCTTTCCGCATCCGTCCTCCCAGTTTATGGACTGCAGGCTTTCTATCCTTTCAATGAACATCGGCTCGAACGCATCCATAAGCCTCTGCCAGTTTGCCCCATCCGGCCTTCCGACTTCAACACGTTCGATGTATCTTCCTCCTGCGCCGAACGGGTCTACTATTTCCGCAACGGTCGTTTCACACGGGAATTCATCCTCGTCATGGCAATAGGCCGAGCATCCGCTGTCCGATGCCGGGTCGCCTATTTCATCAACGCACATGTGTCTGCACGTTGACCAGCAGTCAAGCGCATCTGCTCCTTCTGAAACAGTAGGCGGAAGGGTTATTTCATAAGTCTGCGCGCACCTGTCTATGAACATGTATTCATACAAATCAGAAGTTGAAGGAGGTCCAATAATATATCCTATTATCTCTTCCCCTTCCCAGTATACTCTTTTGTCCGGTTCAGATGACGAACCGAAGAAAACGATTCCTCCTGCCGGCGGATAGTTGTCCTGCGGGCCTACAATCGGGCACGGCACTGTTCCGGTGCCCCCGAGCATGCTTAGGTCGCATTCCGAGTTCGGCAGGTCTTCGAATTCATAATCAATGGGCATTTTGCTTATGTCGAACTGATGGCTTATCACCTGCCGGCCTAAATTGTATTCCAGGTTGCCCGGCGTGCTTCCATGCTCTCCAAGACCGAGCCCGCTGAAGTCCCTCCACTGCTGCACCAGCTCGCATACATTGTCATGCCCGTCGCAGTCTGTATACTCGTCATCGGCAGGCTCGTTTGAAAAAGAGCCCGAAGGATAGCTTTGAATCCTTACGCTTATTCTCGCAAGCCGGGCTGGAATAGTCGCGTAGGTGAAAGCCGGCGGGTCTTCGGGGGTAGGCGCGGTATTCACGTTCGTTGTGGGAGCGCATACCAGGACCTGCTTTCCGTATGAATCCTCGGAAAGATAGCAGTCGGTCGTAAGCGCCGAGCCCGATTCGGTAACCGTCACCGTCCTTGCATAAAAGCTGGAATCGCATGTCGAGGAATAACAGTCAAGCGCAGTAAGGCATTCGAACGGGGCCCTGCTCGTTACTTCGGAATAAATATCCTCCGCATGCGCCATCGAAAGGCCTCTCCTGTAAAAAGCCCGGTCTATTCTTTTATTCGGAGTCCAGTCTGTCGAATCCCCGTCCAGGTCTGTTATGGAAGTGCAGAAAACCTCGAAATTGTAATCGGATTCGTCAAGAATAGTATCGGTCGGCTCGCAGTCCGGCCATGAAACATAGTCAAGCCCGCCGTATCCGAAAGGCGAGGGAACTTCCTCAGAATCGTCAAGGCAGTCTATATCCATCTGCTCAGGGTCGTAGGGGGCGTTTACGTTCGAGCCTTCAACCCCCAGATAGTTCATGTACCTGTCTATCCTCACTTCGTCCGGATTCAGGGGGGCATTCAGATTGCAGAATTTGTCGGAAATCGGGAAATAATACCTGTAGTTGTCGAATTCATCAAAGCTTTCGCCTACGCCTATCCTGAAAACGTTCAATGATGATTTTGTGTTTTTCATTATCGCTGCAAGCTGCTGGTCCATTGGCATGAACCTGCACTGGGCCTTGTAGAAGCCGAGAACGGAGTCCTCGGATTCGTCTTCAGGGGGAACATCCGTAGTGCCAAGCCCTTCGTCATCCACTATCACTCCAGGAGCCACTTTGGGCTTGAAAAGGAAATCCCCGCAGACCATCGCGGTGCAGTCCGGATTGATGCAGTCATTGAGCTCATCATCGGTGCAGAAAGGAACCTGCTGGTACACTCCGCCCACGGAAACGTTGCAGAAACCTGTTGTGAGATTGCACGATTCCGTTCTTTCCGCATATTCGGGCATCAGCCTGCTGGTGGTCATGTTGAGCATCACGCATACTTCGTCGGTAGTTGCATTCTCTTTTGCGCAGCAGCCTACTTTGGCGACCGGCTTGAGGCAGCCTGAGGCAGCGAGCAGAACCAACAACATCAATAACGCAAATCTTTTCATCTAAATCACTTTTGTAACCATTTTCATCATCGAGTACGCATCCCCTCCCAGGATGGTTATGAGATACCTTACGAATACCAGGGTTATAAACAACGACACCAGCGGATGCAGAACCAGCGAAAGGTAGGTCTGGCTCAGCGAATTCGCAAGGTTGTTCAGTGAAAGATTGTCCATTCCGGTTCCCACTCCGGAATCGGTGACCATGGTGTTGTAAACGCTTGTTGCGAAGCCCATTGTCGGGTAGCAGTACTGGTTCGGCTGGACCGCGGGAGATTCCGGAAGAGGCGTTGCCACGAAACCCGGGTCAAGAAGCACGAAAACCACCGGGAAAATGAAATACAGGCCTATGGCTATGCCTATGAACAAAGCGCCCACGCCCCTCGTGAATTTGAAGCTTCTCAATATTATTCCCAAAGGAAGGAACACGTGAAGCATGTTTATCTGGATATAGGACAAAAGGAATGACTGGGCATTAAGCGACACCAGCAGGGACGTGCAGAGATTGTTCACTATCCTCCTGCTTTCCACGGACTTGTAAACGCTGGGGTACCAGTTCCCTTTCACCACAGTTATTCCGAAGAAACTCAGGTCGAAATTAAGGAAATTCATATTGTTTTTGGAATTCTGGTCGTTGCGGATTTTATGCTGTATTTTATTCAGCTGCACCGCTTTCGGAACTATCCTGCAGTCCTTTATCGCGTCAAATGCATCATCCACGGAAGAGATAGAGAACGTTCCTCCAGCGGCTGCGCACGCAAGGTCGCCGTGAATCATTTCGCCTGTAAATACCATCGCGCTTTCAACAAGGAAAACTAGGAAGATTGCCATGAACGCGGTTGCAATTGCCTGGAGCATTTCCGATTTCGACTCCCTTTCCAGGTCTTTCAGTCCGAACGCCCTCGCAATCATGAAGAATACGTTGTAGATTATGAAGACGGTTAAAACTGCGCCTATCGTAAGCGGCAGCCAGTTGTAAGCCCAGGCGACGCCGTTTTCGCCGAAGAAAGAATATACGTTCAATAATGGAAACATCATCAAACCATCCTCATTATCCTGCTCAAATCAATCTCTTCTCCATAGAGCCTGCCAAGATATACCACTGAAGCTATCGCCCCCAGCATCGCAACCGAGGGAAGGAAGAACGCCGCTATGAAAGCCGCTCCTCCGAATGCAATCGCTTCGCTTGTCATCGGTCCGGACATTCCCGGAGGGGATTGGAAATACAGCTCTCTTGCAAGGTCGGGGTCCAGCCCGCTGCCTATGCTTATGCCCACTCCCGCGCTGTTCTCCGGGAACACGTCCTCATTTACCGTGAACGGATACAGGTCCGCATCGTAAAGATGATCCCTGTTCATAAGGGAAGGGTCGCTCTTGAAAATCCCGTCTCCCATAAGGTCGAACACCGCAAGGAAGAACGGGAAAACTATCGTGAATGCTATCGCAACCGAAATCAGCGTCGAGCCCAGCCCGCGCATATAGGGCATCGAACGCAGGAATATGCCTATCGGGAAAAGGAAGAACGCGAATCCCCTGTATATATACATTAGTATTATCAGGTAGTTCAGGGACATCACGTAGGACATCAGCGTGGAATTGAATACCGTATTGAGCGCTGTGTTCAATGCAGCGTATCCCCCGAAGGGAAGTCCGCTCGTTCCAGAATAGCCGTATCCGCATCCCGAAAGGAAGGGGAATGCTATCACAAGCCCGCTTGAAAGGCTCGTGCATTGGAACATCCCCATGTATCCCAGAATGGTGTATGCCTTGAGATGGTAACGGACCGCCGCAAGCGCGTTGTGGCTGTATTCCGCAGAACTCAGCAGGTAATTCTCCGCAGCATCGAACATGTTGGGAGGTCCTGAATAGCCGATTTCGAAAACAGACGCGATTCCCTGCATGTTGAGCCCGCAGAAAAATCCGAACAACGAGCCGAGCAGAAGCAGTGAAGCGAAAGAAATGAACAACTGGACTATTTCGGTCTTCGACCATACCGTAAGTTTCGGATTGCTGAGCGCCTGTCCCGCCATGTAGGTTACCGCAATAACGGCTCCTGCAATGACTCCTGCAACGGCCGCTATCGGGAATATCGTGGAGCTCAGGAAATCAAGGAAATCCGCGCTGCATACCGCCGCCTCAACCATCAGAAAAACCTCGATATCGCGCTCACGTCGACCTCGGCGCCGAAAGCCGCTGAAAGCGCTTTCAGCCCTCCTATCAGGAAGAGGAGCGCGGCTAATGCCGTCATGGTCGCCCTCAAAAGGACTACGTAAATGTACTTGTTCAGTTCTTTCCTTAAATCGCGGTAAGTTCCTTTTGCCGCCTTTATCGTTTCCGTTCCCAATGTTTTCTCAGGGTCGCAGGACCTTCCCACGACTCCGGGTTCACCCGTATAATCATCGGTAGCATAATCCGATTCCAGGAACTGCTCGTTAAGCATGTCAACGAAAATTATTCCCAGGGGCATCAATATGTATGCGGAAATTCCCAGTGCAATCAGGAAACCGCCGGCTCCCCTGCTGAACTTGAACGTTCTCAGTATTATTCCTATGGGAAGCAGAAGCAGCAGGCCGTAATCGGTCGCAATCTGGGTGAGCATTTTTATCGCGGACACCTCTGCAATTGCAAAACCTGCTATAGAGCCCGCAAGTGAAAATGGAGCCTGGAGCATGGTGAAGCCCCCGCATGCGCTCACAGAGTATCCCCCACCTGCAAAACTGCACGAAGTCGCTTTTGCCGCCTGTCTGGCAATCTTGTTGTCCGTTTCCGCGAGAGTTTTGAGGTATTCGGAAAGAGTGCCGAAAGTGTCATCCAGGCTTGCCAGTGCCGCCTTCTGCAAAGTCGGATAGCCCTGCGTAAGTGCGGCATTCTGCGAGATTCCGTTCAGCAGTCCGTCAGCGCCGAATAAAATGACAATCATGACCGCCAGGACTATCAGCTGGTAGAATTCGTCTTTTGCAAGAACTTTCATCTGCTCGTTCTGCATTCCGTATCCTATCATGAATACAGTGATGAGGAGGAAAAGCGAAACAAGAATTGCCGCGGCTGCCACTGTCTGCCATGCCGCAAAGGAAAGCGGAACGAGCAACAGCAACGCAAGCAATATCTTTTTCATTTCATTCACCTAAAATAACTTCGATATTCCGGGAATATCGATATCCCCTCCTATCATCGCGGAGAGCGTTTTTATGAACACCAGTGTCGCAAGTATGTTGAACAGCGGCAGGAAATACGCCGGGATGAAAAGCTTGGAAACGTTTTTTATTTCCGGGTATCCGACCATCCCGTCGCCTATGCTCAGGTATTCCTCCGAACTTGTTGTGGGCTGGTTGTCCTCCGGCTTGCACATGTCCCCGCAGTTGGTGTTTATCGGCGGGTCGTAAGTATAAGATTCCGGAGTGAACAGGCATGCCTCGCATGAAGTCCTCGGCGCATGCATCCTGTAGTCCTCGGGGCAGGAATCAAGCCCGCACCCTCCGGTTATAAGGTCGTCGGGAAGACCGGTTCCCAGAAGCCTTTTTTCGGCAGGGCATGCGGTGCAGTTCGGAGCCTGCGGGTCAAGAGCTTCAAGCTGTGCGATGTTTATCTTGCACGTGGACGGGCATATTTCGCATCCTTCGTAAACCTCATCCGTTTCCTCGTCTATGCATCCTGAAGACAAAAGGTCTTCGCTTCCCCCTTCTATCCTGCAGAAGTCCGGGCATCCCGCGCATAATTCATCGCAAGGTCCGGTATCGGGAATGACCCATGTGCAGGATTCCTCCGCAGTAAGGTTTGCCGGACAGTCTCCCGCGTATTCGTTGCATCTCTCCGGGTCGGGGGCGTGGCTGTCTACGCTCGGCCTCCAGTCAAGGTCGCTTCTTTTTGCAACCCTGCAGTCCAGCCTTGATTCAATGCACCTGCCAACATCACAATCTGATTTCAATGGAGGAATAACCTTGCATTCTGCCGGACATTCTTCGTATTCCGGACGGGCGGTTCCTCCGGGAACATAGCGCACTACCTTGCATCTTTCATCTAGCTGCGCGCACAGAGTCTGGTTCTCTTCCGCAGAACATTCGGGAACCGAATTCGGATACGGCATTTCCCTGCACGCCCTCGGACAGTCGTAACCCGTTTCGCCGGCGGCTTCCCCGTAATAGCATGAACGTATAGTTATTCCCGAAAGGTTTGTTCCGTGGACCAGCGTACCGTTGGTTATGCCCTGCGCTTTCGCCCTTTCAGCATCTATCACTTCGGCGGGAGCGTCATCATCGTAGTCGAATGAATCGTAAACCTCGCTTACCGTATAGAGCTTTTCGCCGGTATCGGTGTATGCGAGAGGCGCGGCAAGCATGCATTCAGGCGGACAGCCATATTCCTCGCCTACTATCGCATTGTCCCCTTCCATAACCATGTCAAGAGTCATCCAGTCGAAAAGATACATTCCCGGGAAAAAGAACATCATTCCCGCGGCTATTGAAATCAGCAGGCCTCCCAGCTTCCTGGTAAAGAAGAAAGACCTTGCGACTATTCCGATTGCGAGTATCACCGGACCTATCTTGAAGCAGAACTGGGTGAGGAAAAACTTCTGCGAATACAATGAGGAGAGTATTCCCATGTAGTATTCGAATACCATGTGGTACCTGTCGACATCAAGGGAATAATACGCTGCAAAAGGAGTGCTGATTCCTATCTGCGCCACTTTTATCGAAGTTCCGTATATTCCCAGCCCTCTTGCGACCATCGCGCTTGCCTTGATGTTGTTTTTTATTACGTTTTTTACCCCCGATTCCGCGGCATCGACATAATCGTTGATATAAGTAACTGAAACCTTCTGCAGGCAGTTTTCCCCGAGCACGCATTCCATGCCCGCGGGGTTCACGCTGTTGACCATCGCGATTACAAGAACGTCTATGAATTCTATTGCCACGAAGATAAGAAGAATCAGTATTGCTGTTGCGATTATCTGCTTTATTTCAGTTCCCGCCCATGCTTTCAGTTCGGGCATCTCCATTCCTATCGATATCGCGTATGCTATTGCGACTATTACTACTGAAACCATGATTGCCCCAACCGCAAGAACCTGCCAGTTGTACACGAGTTCAAGCGCGGACGATTCGGTCTGCTCTATGAATCCCAGGGTGGTGTTTCCTTCCTGCGCAAGTGAGACTGAGGCAAACGCAAGAAGAATCAACAGTATAGTCAGTTTTTTCACTAGCCGATCACCCTCAGCGCCTTGTTAACCCCCACCAGGAAGGTTATCAGGAATGCTATCGTAAGATTCGGAAGGAAGAACGCCTGGGGAAGCAGTCTTGCTATGTCCCAGAAGTTTCCGGTGTCGCCGCACCCTCCGAAAGTGGAATCGTAAACAACATCATGAAATTCCATGCAGTAATCGTCATTGATTACGTCGTACATCGCAAGGTTGAAAGTGTACATGAACGGAACGATGACATACAGGCCTACGGCAAGGGCTATGAGCATGTTCCCTATCTGCCGGGTAGGCGGGAAAATCCTCAATACGAAAGCGGACGGAAGAATCCATTTCAAAACCACGTCGCTTACGAATTCCAGGAACAGCTGCTGCATGTTGAAACTTATCAATGAAGGGAAAACAAAGGTATAAAGCACTGTATCGTACTGGAATGCGTCAATTCTCCTGAACGCTCCGGCTGCGGAAGTTACGCTGTTAAGGAGCGGAATCGAAATGGTAACCGACCATGTCGAGCCCATGAGCTTGTCTATATACTTGTCTATGGAATTTTCCGCTATCACCTCGGCGTCTCTTTTTGCGAGGTCAAGGAAGCAGATTGAAACCTCGGTCATCTCCGCGCTTGAATCATAGCAGGTGCTGGCGGTCCCGATTTCCTCCAGCGTGGTCTTGTAAAAGAAATCAACGGAATTGCATGCAAGAAGCAGTATGACGCTGAACAGCATCAGCAGAACGAGAGAGAAGGCGAAATGCCATGCCTCGTCTTTCGCAAAAACCGTGAAGCTCGGATTGTTGGTTACTATTCCCGCAATGTATGCGAATATGATTATGAACATCGTCACCAGAAGGACGAGTGCTATAAGCGTTCCCTGCTCGGTAAGCACAAAACTTGTTGCGTTTTCGATGCATTCCAGGGAGTGGGAAACCGAAAGGAGCATGAGCAGTGAAAACAATAATGCAAAGTATTTCATATTAATCTCTCCACCCCCGCAAGATACCATTCGCCTCCAAGGGCGGTTGAAATCGACCGTGTTCCTGAAACGGTTATTATCGCTATCAGTGCCATGTCAAGATAGCCTATCAGCACCGCATTGTTTACGTTCTCAATGAATGGGAGAAGCGTATCGAATACTTTCTGCGGCCATAAGATATCCTCCCCGAAGCCTCCGTACGCCCCTACGCTTGTTTCGGCCCATATCAGCCATGGAATTGAAAGCCCGAGCTGAACCAGCTTCAACAGGCTCATGATCAGGGGATAAACAGTCTCGGAAACAAGCGGATAGCAAGCGGCGAATGCAGGAGGCCATGCAAGAAGGGGAAGGCAGACCAGGGCGGCGAATCCGTAATCGTTCAATGAAAGTATGAACCTTATCGGCTTCATTCCGCAGAACGAAGAGCTGAAAGTCATCGCGATATTGTTGGAGTCGAGCTTGTCAATCTGCTTTCCGGTTAATTTCACAACAGGATAGTCTATTATGCTGTTTACTTCGCCGGCTATTATTACCGAGAATGGAAGAATTACCAGACCTCCCAGGCATAATGCTATGAGAGTGTTTCCTACCCTCCGCGTAAACGGAATAATCCTGACGATGAATGCGAGGGGCAGAAGTATGGTCGGCACTACCACGTGCAGGAACCTCATGAGCAGGAGAAGCGCCTCGTAAATGAAGATGACGTTTGCAAGCCCCTGGGTTGCAGTGCTCAACGCAACGAGCATTATCGACATTCCTGATAGAGGCGAAGTGGAATACATCAATGAGAAATACCATACCGGCACGGTGAGCCAGGGCGAATAAGTCGCACCTATCCTTATCTTCGTTGCGGCTATTATGATGTTTTCATATGCGGTATCATACCCGTGCGTTTCGTTGGTGAGCATGTCGTCTATTATCATTTCCGCGGATTCCAGATAATCGTAGTTTCCGGAAACCACCCTGCTTCCGCCTTCGAGGACCATGAATCCGGCGAATATCACTAATATTAATATAATGGCGGCTATGAATTCCCTGAATTCGGTCTTCACCCATGCCTGGAGCCGGGGATTCATCGATGCGTTTCCGGCCATGTATGCTATTACAAGAAGAATCGCGATTATCAGCGCCATTCCGGGGACTGCGGGCATGAGGTCTATCGGCTCGGCGAATGAAATGCCGAGTAGCAATAGAAGAACTATCCCGAACTGCATCAACCGCATACCCTAAATAGGAGTAATACATTTATAAATTTACCAAAAATCAAGATGTCACTTGAATTTTACTGTCATGCCTGCTGTTGCGGTGGTCGTTTTCTTTGCAGCAGTGACATCTTCCGTATAAACATTTACGTTTACCGAGAAATTTTCGGAAAGATGATATTCCCCGCTCACGCTTCCGCCGAAAGAGGCCCATCCTTCGCCCGCAATAACCTGCGGGGCAACTTCTACGCTGAAATTTTCCCCTTCTACCGCTACGGGCGCTGCTACCACTATATACCAGTCGCCTTCCATGCTCTCTCCGGCTTCTACTGAAGGCCCTCCGTACACTCCGGCCTCCTCGCCTTCCGCAAGAGTAAAATAATAGGATGCGGCTCCAGCCACTTTTGTTCCGGTCAAAGGGTCGCGGTAAACATTAAGATACAATGCACCGTCGTATGAAAGCTCACCGCTGGCAAGTACGTCGGCTCCTTCACCGGTTACCGTTCCGCCAGCTTCCACAGTTATTTCAACGGTATCGCCCACGCTTATAGTTTCTTCCACCGATGCCACTACCGCCGTACCCTGAGGGGATACTCCCGCGCCAGCCTTAACCGCTGTTTCGGCTTCGACTTCCGGTTTTTTCTCCTTTCCGGTTTCTTCCTCTGGTTTTTCTTCGGGCTTTGCGGAAATCGTTTTTTCGATTTCATTCGCAAGTTCCGGGTCTTTTTCTTTTACGGCTGCAACAAGGGCTTCTGGAAATTCAATGTCTTTTGACATCCTGGCTGCAACGTCGTCAGTAAGGGATGACAAATCGGTAAACCTTTGCTCTATTTTTACCTTTACCTGTTCGGGAAGCGCTTTCATTTCCGCAGCCGCCTTTTCCTTAAAAGCCTCTGGCATAGGGAAAGTAATATTGGCAAGCAGTTTAAAGATTTTGGAAAGAATCTAAATGCATGGAATTTACAAAAAAGGAATCTTTTGCCATCCAGATAGGGCACTACCTGAAAAACGGGCAGTACGAAGAAGCATGCGGATTGGCCGACAAAATGATTAAAAAATTCCCGAAAGAACCACTTTCCCATTTCATGGCTGCGAAATCATATTATTTTTCAGGAAAATACGATAAAGCAAAAACCGAGGGAAGAAAGGCATTCAATCTGTCGCATACAAAACAGGATATGATGGGCAGTGCTGTTGTCACTGCAAGTTCCCTCTTTATGCTTGGAAGGTATGATGAAGCTCATGACATACTCATTCCGTTCGAGAAAGAAAACAATGAAGAAATCAAGAAAATGCTCGTAATTTTCTTTACAGTTAAAGGAAACGGAGAAGAAGCCGCCAGATATTACAAGGAACTGGATGAGCTGAACAGGGAATTGGCAAGAAAATTCATAAGAAAACTGGCGGAAAGCAGCCAGGCATAATCTTTAAAATTATCCAATTCCATATGCCGTTATGATGCAAAGGGCAAAAATCCTGCTTGTGCTAATGCTATTGTTGTCGTCAGTCTCTTTTGCGGTTGATGAGGAATGCTACATCTGCGATCTGATGGCCGGAAAACCGCAGGCCCAGATTCTTTTGAGCGGAAACATCGCGGAAAAAGAGATTACCGCGCATCTTTTTTATGAGAATTTTTCTGCAGAAGTTCCGCGCACGGCGATAGACGACAGCCTGCTTTTCGTATACGTGATTTCAGGTGAAGGGGATACTAAAATACTGAAGATGTTCACCGATGAAGAAGGGTCTGCAACATTTGATTTCTCAAGCTATGCAATAATTGCGCAGGAAGACCAGGTCGTCTACGAGTTCAGGGTGATATACTGCCCGTTCTGCCATCCTGAAGACGAAGGGTATCCCTGCGGTTTTGACGAGTGCGTTTCATTTTCCGGAATGGAGGTTTCACCTGCGATAAGCGGTGCGGAAAATCCCGTTGAAGTGGTTCCTCTCGCCGAAGGGGCAACATTGCTGCCGGAAGACGGATGGAAGAGGGAATATTATCTTCCCGCGTCCGCAAGCTTCACCTACACTCCGCCTCCGCCTATTGTTCCCGAAGTTCCCGCTTTCTGCTTCCCGGTATTGTTGATATTCGCGCTTCTTTCGGGCGCGATGTATTTCTCGGGAAAGAACCCGTTTGCGGGATTCAATCTGGGGACTCCGAGGATGGGGAGGCACATCAGGTATACTCCCGGAGGCAGGGGAATGAGCATAAGCGGAAGGTACGTTGCGCAGAGCATCGCGGGAGCAGTCAGCGAAGGAAAGGAAATTGCTGCAAGCAAGAAAGCCAAAAAGGAAATGAGCAAGGAAGAAAGGAAAATAGCCGACCAGGAGGCAAAAACGGCCAGGAAACAGGCTGCAACCGAAGGCCTTTTGAATTTCGTTACTTTGGGCGCATATGGTACCGTAACCGGCGCGACTGGAAGGGTTGCCGCCGGCCCTAAGGGAGGATTCACCACCGCCAGCGGAAAAGGCTTGAAAACCGCAATAAAAGACGCCAAAAAAGTGGCGAAGGGTGCCAAGGCAAAAGGAAGGACTGCACATGTCCAAGTGGCGCAGAGAGGAAGAATAGGAGGGAAAGGAGGATATTTCAGGACAATGGGGAAAGAAATGGTAAAGGCCGGAATGATGATTTTAGGCGGTTCGTTCCTTGGAAGCATCGGCATGAGCGCAGTAACAGAAAGAATCATATCGGCAATCGACCGGGACCAGGTCGCACTGCAGGCGGGATATCTTGCTTCAAGGGACCTTCTTTATGAAGAGGGAAAAGTCGGCGATACTAGCATACATGTAAACGAAGGGGCAGGAGTAACTATAGATGAAGATACAGGTACAGTTAAGATAAGCGGCATAGAAGGTCTTGAGAATGTTGAGATAACGCTGGACAAGACAGAGCTTGAAAGCGGAAACAGGACCGGAGAAATAACGGTGGAGAAAAGCGGGAAGGCCATTACCGTGAGCCTTGCCGACAATTCTATTTCGGGGTTGAGCATAAGCAGCGGCGAAGGAGCGAAGCGGGTGGTTACGGATTATAATGTGGAGAGTTCGGGCATAATAACTTCCGTTACGGTGACCACCGGAGAGGGAAAGAACGCGGTGAGCGCAACGGGAGTGATGAACCACGAAACAAAGGAAATACAGATACTTTCTGTTGTGGACAATTCAACCGGAAACGTAATGATTTACGACGGCACCAATAAATCCGAGATAGAGCAGTCGGTAAGCAAGGAAGCTATGGCCGCACTTGAAGAAGGCCTCAGGCACCAGGGAACCGCGGTGGGCGACGTGACCCGGGCGGTCGGAGGACTTGACGATTCCGCGATTACCAGCATAAACAATTCGATAAACCAGAATCTCACCATAGATACGCAGTATTTCATAGGAAAAGGAGCTGAAAAACAGGAAGTGATACTGAGCCAGCAGGCCGGGGCGGAACCAGGGGAATACAGCAAGGCGGTTGAAGTTCACGCGGACGGTTCAAAAACGGAGATAAAGCTTGATAACGGGCAGATAACCGGAATAACGCACATATCGCAGGACGGAACGAGAACAGTGACCGATTACATGGAATCCGCGGAAGGAAAAATACTGAATGTGGGGCAGAAATACGATGCGGTAAAGCAGGTCGACGACATCCATGCGGCAGAGCAGGCCGTATTAAACTCATACCAGGTTGCACAGCAGCATCTCCAGGCGGATGCATTACAAGAGCTTATGGGGGGCGATTCAAAGATAGTTGGACTGCAGGAAGCCAGCGAAACATATGTCAAGACATACAATGAGGGAATGGAAAGGCTTGACCTTCAACCCGGCGGGGAATTGTTCCTCAGAACAGGGGACGTTACACCCGAAGAGGTAAAGACGGCGGTTGAAGCGAAAATAGGAAAACCACCGGGCAAGGGCGCCACTGCCGATGAAAGGACCGAATACGCCAAAAAATTCGAAACAACCGCAACCGAAGTCGCTGCGGAGATGTACAAAGGAACCGCGGAAGGATATTTCGAGCAGAGCGCCAACGATTTATTGATGAAAAAAATAGATGCCGAAACAAAGCCCGGCCAGGAGAGAAGGCAGCCCACGGATGCGGAAAAAGCAGCGGTACAGGTGATAACCACCATGGGAACCAGCATAGCGGACATGAAGCCAGAGGATGCCTACGCTGCTGCAGAAGCAAGAATAAAATCGAACGTGACACTCACCGAAAAGGAAAAAGAGGATGCGATGGCTACCGCGATGGCCCTTATACCGAATGCCAAGCTGATGGCAAAGACATACAACGACGGGGCGGCAGACGCTGCCTCGGCTTATTACGATTTCATGCTCGTACATACCGGTGCGATGGAATCCATGAAAGGGGTGGTTGCGGGCGTAGACGAGAAAAACAGGCAGGAGGTTCTGGGACAGATAGAAGACGGGGTTTCACGTGTCAATATGGCCGGAGAATCAGAAGCAGCCGTAAGCAACATTGCATACGCGACGGTAAATGCAACCGCGGATAATCCTGCAAAAACAAACATAACGGTGGGAGACAGGCAGAAGGAACTGGTTGAAGCGATGAACGGAGGGGCTTATAAGCCTCCCGAAGTGGGAGCTCCGCCCAAACCGCCGAAGCCCCCGGAAGAATTATACGAATCCCTGCAGGAACATTCCAAAAAACTCGGCGAAGAGCTTTACTACAATCTTGAAGCGCAGGAGTATAATGCAAAAGTGGATGAATATAATAAAGCGGTAAAAGCACAGGATCCTGATGCTCCGGGAATGCCGAAAGTCGCAGTTGCGCCGCCCGAGCCCGATTTTAAGGTACTGGGCAATGCGATTGAAAAATACGAAGCCAATCCGGATAGCCTGACGGAAAAGGAATGGCAGGAACTGACAAGATATTCTCTGGACCCGCAGGGATATATGGAGCAGGCCGGAAAGGCGCAGGAACGCACACAGGAAATGCTGTCCGCGATAGAAGAGGGAAAAGTCCTTGCCCCGCCCCCGGCAGCGGGCCCTGAAGAGGATTTGCTTTTCGATATGGGTAAAAAGGAATTTGATGATTACAGGAAAAAACACAACAAGGAGAATCCTGATGCCGGGATACCCGCTCCTCCGAAACCGCCGAAGATGCCTAAGGAAATCAGTGGGTCCAAGGATATCATAGAGAAGGCGATAAAAAAGGAGAAGCACAGCAAATACCAGAAAGAGCTCGAAAACTACCGTAAAGAGGTAAATGAGTACATAACAAAAAAAGAAACATACGAAGACAGGCAGAAAAATTACCGCAACGACATACTCTATGGAACAGTGGATGAAAGCGGAAAACATAATTACAATGCATCCGATTCGCTTATCGCATCTTCGGTCTTTATAGGTGCGATGAAAAAGAACGAAAAGATACCCGACAAGATATACAAGGATGCCAGAACCGCAGCCGAAAACGGAAACGTCGCCAAATACGAGGATGCTTCAATTGCAGTAGGAGAGTACCTTGCCAAGGAAAAGGCAAAAAGAAGAAAGAAAATGGCAGAGGACCTTAGTGAATTTGAAATGTGAAGTTTATGAAATCACTTGAGGCGTTGGGAACGACACCCGTCAAAAGGCTCAGAAACCTTCTTACTTCGGGAAATCTGTGGCTTTACATATTATCACTGATTAAAGCGAACAAGAGGATACATGCCTACAAGCTGGATGATGAAATAGATAAGGAATACCTGTTCAAGCCCAACAAAGTGATGGTTTACGTAGTCCTTTACAAGCTTGAAAACGAGAAACTGATAAAATCCGAATTCGAAGGAAGGAGAAAGTATTACATGCTTACGAAAAAAGGGGAAGAAACCCTGGAATTTTCAAAAGAATATTTCAGGATTCTTGCTGAGAAGCTTTAGGTGTCTATATGCGCGTGGTAATTACAGGAACACCCGGAACAGGGAAAACGAAAATCGCTGCGAAACTGGCCAGAATTCTTGATATAAAGCTAATTTCCATCAAGGACCTGGTTGAGAAAGAGAAAATATACCGCATAAGGGAAGGGGAAAGGGTCGTTGATACCGTTGCGCTTGAAAGGATTATGAAAAAAGCTTTGAAGAACGAAAAAGATTACGTTGTTGAAGGCCATCTTGCATGCGAGGTCGAAATTCCATGCAATTATATTTTTGTGCTAAGAACGCATCCAAAAGAGCTGAAGAAAAGGCTTTCGGCAAGGAAATACAAAAAAGAGAAAGTAGGGGAAAATCTCATGAGCGAAATGCTCGACTACTGCGAGCAGAGGGCGGCCAAGGTTTACGGAAAAAAACCCATAGAGATAGATACCACGGATAAGACGATTCTGGGTTCCGCCCGCAGGATTGCCGGAATGATAAGGAATAAAAAGAAAAAAGGGGATATTGTAGACTATTCGAAAGAATTGCTGCATTACCTGAGGTTGACCGGATGAAAGAGGAAAAAAGGCTCATGGAAGCCGCATTGTTCATAAGCGCTAGGCTGATGTCACTCGAAGAGTTGAGGTCATTGACAGGAATAGGCGCACTGGGATACCTCAAGAAGGGAATGACGGAGCTGCAGAAGGAATACGAGGATAGGGGAAGCGCAATAGAGATAATAGAAGTAGAAGGAAAATACATAATGAGAATAAGGCCCGAGCATGTTGAAAGGGTGAAGGAGTTTGCGCAGGATACCGAAATAGGCAAATCGGCCCTCAGGACCCTTGCATTCATTTCAAAGCATGACGGAATCCTCAAATCCCAGCTCGTTAAGAAGATGGGAACGGGCGTTTACCAGAACGTTAAGGAGCTCACTGAAGCGGGATTCGTAAAGCAGCAGAAGGCGGGAAGGAGCTCGAAACTGATTCTTACTGATAAATTCAGGAAATATTTTGAAAATGAATAAAAACAAAACGCCGAGAACTGAAATGACGAATCATTTCAGAAACGGCCTTTTTGTGAACAAAAACGCCGAGAGAGAGATTTGAACTCCCAAGCCCTTACGGACACCAGATCTCAGGTCTTTCCTGAGAGACGTGAACCGCAGTTCACGCAGATCTCAAGTCTGGCGCACTACCGGACTGCACGCGAACCGCGGGCAGATATTGAATGCAGTTCAATGCTTTATGCGACCTCGGCGAACGAAGTGAGTTGAGGGACTTGAAACCAAAGTTTCAAGAAGACCTCGGCATTTAATGCTGAGGACTGATGACCGAACCGTCGGTCAGCTAAGCCTCGGCAAATAGTACAACAAAATAGCAAGTTGGTTTTTTAAGTGTTATCTACGAAATGAATTTTCAAGGGTGAGGCGTTTATGCAGCTGAAAGAAGAAGATGGCGAGATTTACGGCTTGGTAAAGAAAGAACTGGAGTACCAGAAGGACACTCTAAGATTAATTGCATCCGAGAATTATGCCAGCAGTGCGGTAATGGAAGCAACCGGTTCGATACTTACCAACAAATATGCGGAAGGATACCCGGGCAAGAGATATTATGCGGGAAACAAGTACGTAGATGAGATAGAAACGCTCGCGATAGAAAGGGCAAAGAAGCTTTTCAACGCGGGCCATGCGAACGTACAGTCCCATTCCGGTTCATCGGCAAATTTTGCAGCATTCTTTTCATTCCTTGAGCCGGGAGACAAGTTCATGGGGCTTGAACTTCCCCATGGAGGGCATCTTACCCACGGTTCTCATGTTAATTTTTCGGGAAAATGGTTCAAGGCAGTTTCATACGGAGTAGACAAGGAAACCGAAGCGCTTGATTACGACGCGATAAAAAAACAGGCGGTTGAAGAAAAGCCCAAGCTGGTTATCTGCGGATATACTGCATATCCCCTGAAAATTGATTTCAAGGCATTCAGGGAAATCTGCGATGAGTGCGGTGCTATTATGATGGCGGACATAAGCCATTTTGCAGGGCTTGTTGCAGGCGGAGTTTACGATTCGCCCGTTCCTTATGCGGACGTGATAACTTCGACTACTCATAAAACATTGAGAGGCCCGAGGGGTGCAATGATTCTCGGTCCTGAAGAGAACCAGAAAAAAATAGATAAAGGAGTATTCCCCGGAACGCAGGGAGGTCCTCTTGAGCATGTTATTGCCGCAAAAGCCGTCTGTTTTCATGAGGCGATGCAGCCCGGCTTCAGGGAGTACGCTTCGCAGGTAATCAAGAATGCAAAAGCGCTTGCGGATGAGCTTGCGGCATTGGGATTGAGGATAGTTGCGGGAAAAACGGAAACCCACATCATACTTATCGATTTGACTGAAAAGGGAATCAGCGGAAAGGAAGCGCAGGCGGCCCTGGAGGAAGCGGGAATTATTACAAACAGGAACACCATTCCTTTTGACACGAGAAGCCCGTTTGTTACCAGCGGATTGAGAATCGGCAGTGCGGCAATGACCACCAGGGGAATGAAGGAAGAAGAGATGAAACATATTGCGCAGACGATGATAAAAATAATAGAAAACCCGAATGACAGCGAACTCAAGCTGAAAACAAGGGGGGAAATAGAGGAATTGTGCAGGAAGTTTCCCGTTTACGGAGAATTAGTGTATTAAAAAAAATAAAAAAATAAAACAAAACCACATAAAGAAAATAGGAGCGAACCCCATGAGAGTACCGCCCCGAACCAGTCACTTATCTATTTTTTCTTCCTTTTAGTTTTTTTCTTTGTTGCTTTTTTCTTTGTGGTTTTCTTTTTGGTTTTCTTTTTTGTTGTTTTCTTTTTTGCTTTTTTCTTTGCCATTTTTTTTCACCTCAAAATATTTTTTTTCATACTTTAAACATAAAATAGTTTTATAAATGTAATTGAAATTTGCGCGGAAAAAAGGCATTTTTGAAACTTTTTCGGCAAAAATCTGCAAAAACCTGCAGAAAAAAATTTTAATAAAAAAATTATTTTGATTTTTTCACAACCATAACAGGGTAGGGAATTTCTATTTTGTTTTTATTGAACTGCTTGTAAATTTCCCTGAAAACTTCACCATGGATTCCGTATTTATTCGCATAACCCTGCACAAGGTATCCGAACTTGAATTCCATCGCGAAATCCCCGTAGTTGTCTATCCTGGCCCAGACAGTTCCCGGAATAAGGTTCTTGTTTTTCTTTTCAACCGCCTTCACGGAATTCTTTATGAGTTCAACGACCTTGTCTATGTCCGAGCCGTATGCCACTCCAATAGTATAATATACCCCTGTTTCGCCGTGGGGCCTGGTCTGGTTGTTTATAATGGATTCTGCAAGCTTTCCATTCGGTATTACCAGTTCATCCCTTGCAAGCGTAAGTATCTTGGTGGTTCTCCAGCCTATCGTGTCAACAACTCCTTCCTGCCCGGTATCCAGTATTATGTAATCACCCCGCTTGAACGGTTTGTCAACAAGTATGTGGACTCCTCCGAAAAAATTGCTAAGAGTTGTCTGCAGTGCAAGAGCAACCGCAAGAGCCCCGATTCCAAGTCCTGTTATCAGTGCGGTGGTGTCAAATCCGGCTATCTGCAGTATGAAAACCGCAAAAAGAAGGTATAAACCTATCTTCAATACATTCCTTACGAAGGGGAATATTTTTTTCTCTGTCACTTTTTTCCCGGGGGGCTGTATATTCATTCCGTACCATATGAGGGTTACGTCCACTATTTTCACTACAAGAAACGCAAGTACTGCAAGCAGAAGCATCAGATACAGGTCGAGCTCGGTATACTGCCCGATAGTAAGAGCGGGATAAACAAGCTCAAGGGATACGAATAATGCGGTGAGGAATGCAATCGGGAGCAGATAGGCGGATGTTATTTTAAGCAGCCTGTCATCAAGGGTCGTCCTGGTTTTCCTTGAAGCCGCTTTTGCTATCATGTATGCAATCATCAGCAATACCATCAGGATTATCGTAAGCCCCGCAAGAATAATCACGAACGTGGTTAAACTGCCCTCTGGAACAATTATACCATAGTTTGCAAGAAAATCCTGTATATATGGCTTTATGTCGCTCATGAAAAAGTTAAACACGCAAAATTTAAAAAAAGAAGGATTAGCTCTCCCTGTCCGCAGCTTTCTGGAAGAGTTTCACCATTTTGCTCTTTACTGTAATTGGGATAGGCACAGCCACTTCGACAAGCTCCACCGTGACCTCGTCCCTGCCCTCATCAACCTTGACCACTCTTGCGCGCTCGCCCTTGAAAGGCCCTGAAGACATTTCAACCGTATCCCCGACTTCCACAACCATTATCGGCTGCTTGGTGAGGGTAATCAGCTTTTCTATTTCAGCAAGTTCGACCGGGGTCTTGAGGAACCCTTTTACGTGCCTTACTTTCTGTATCAGTTTTGCCAGCACGTTCTTGTCAGGAACCTCTATGAACAGATATCCCTTGATATTCTCTATATATACTATGGAGTATACGTCAAGCTTTTCCGCTCTTGCCTTTTTCTCAAGCATCTGCGCTATTATTTTTTCCTGTCCGGAAGTGACACGAATAGTATAAATCATTTATTCACCTTATATCAGTCCGAAAGCAAACCAGATTACCACTCCGATAAGCCCGAATAGGAACATACCCAGCGCCGCAACCCTTGCGACCCTGTTGAATTCCGCGGGCGTCGGCTTCCTTGCAATATGAAGTATACGTATGCATCTTCTGATTAATTCATGGATTTCCAAAACATCACCCTATGATATCGAGGTCCAGCTCTTCAACGTCCTGGTGTTTTGCAACCTTGTACTGCGGGAACTGCACCCCTGCCAGCACCACCAGAACGCGCATCGAGGAGCGCTTCAGGTTTTCCTCAACGCGAGAACCCCAGATGATATGCGCATCCGGATTTATCCTCTTGGAGGTCTCTGCCACGACATACTCCGCCTCCTTAAGAGTCATATCCTCTCCGCCGATAACATTTATAAGCGCTCTGCCGGCGTTGCTTATATCCGCGTCGAGAAGCGGGGACGTTAATGCCGTTTCAACCGCAATCCTCGCCCTTTCGTCGTGTTTTGCATCTATCGAAGCTTCGCCTATCCCTATTACAGCGTATCCTGCGCTTGCAAGTATCGTTCTCAGGTCCGCGAAATCAACGTTCATCATGCCCGATTTGGTTACGAGTTCAGCAATACCCTTGACCGAGCCTGCAAGAACTTCGTCGCACACCTTGAATGCGGTGTTCAGAGGCAGGTTCGGAACGAGTCCGAGCAGTTTATCATTCTTTATCACTATAAGAGTGTCTACGCTTTTCCTGAGTTTTTCAAGACCCTGCAGGGCATTTTCCATTCTTATTTTTCCTTCGGATGAAAATGGAAGAGTGACCACCGCAACAGTCAATGCACCCGAGCTTCTTGCAGCCTGCGCTATTATCGGCGCGCTTCCTGTTCCCGTTCCACCGCCTAATCCACAGGTAACGAATACCATAGAAGCGTTTTTCAGCGACTCCTTTATGTCGGCAAGCGATTCCTTTGCGGCCTCCTCCCCTATAAGAGGGTTTGAGCCCGCGCCTTTTCCTCCGCTAACCTTTTTTCCGATAATCATTTTCTTGTTTGCTTTTATTTTCAGTAGGTGTCTTGCGTCGGTGTTTACCCCTATGAGATTTACCCCCTGGGTGCCCATTTCATAGAGCCTGTCCAGAGTGTTGGTTCCGCTTCCTCCAGCACCTACGACATATATTTTCTGCTCTGTTTCCTGAAGGAACTTCATGATTTCCTCGTCGTCGCTCACTTTTTCCTCAGGTTTTGGGGCAGATGTTGTTTCCGGCGTTTTCGGTGTTGGCACAGCCTGGTCGGGTTCGGGCGGCGGTGAAGTTGTTTCGGGGGACGGCGGCGGTATCCTGTCTGCCGGTTTCGGAATCTCTTCACCTGTATCCGGTGTCTGCTCCGCCGGCTTCCGCTCCTCCTCGTTTGTTCCGCCTGATGCGGTTTCCTCCGTTTTTGTATCGGTTGAACCCTGTTCGCCGGATGTGCCTGGACTTTCTGTTTTTTCTGTTTCGGTTATCTCAGTGGAAGTTTCAGAGCGAACCGCTGGAACATTGTCCTTTTTTTCTTCTTCACCCATAATTTCACCTGAAGAATCAGTGAAGTATATTTAAAGCAAAAGGTATTTATAGATAGCGAAATACTACTAAGGCAACCATTCTGAGAGGTGTAAACAAATGAACGTGATGACAGAGAGCGGACTTTCAATACCGCTGGTAAAAAAAGGAAAAGTAAGGGATACGTATAAACTGGACGACAGCCTGCTTATGGTGGCAACTGACAGGCTCAGTGCATTCGACGTTGTTTTCAATGAGGGAATACCGAACAAAGGGCAGGTGCTGAACACCCTTTCGACATTCTGGTTCGGGAAAACCAAAGATATAATAGACAACCATCTTATCTCGACAGATTTGCCCGGGGACATGCCCAAATCACTCAAGGGAAGGAGCATGGTCGTTAAGAAAGCAGCCCCGATAATGCTCGAATGCGTTGTCCGAGGCTATCTGACCGGAAGCGGTTGGAAAGAATACCAGAAATCCGGAACGGTATGCGGGATAAAGCTTCCCGAAGGAATGAAAAACGGGGACAAGATAGAGAATCCGATATTTACTCCGTCAACCAAGGCGGAAACAGGACATGATGAGAACATTACGGAGGAGAAAGCAGCTGAAATCATAGGAAAGGACACTCTCGAATACGTCAAGGGAAAGGCAATCGATTTGTACAATTTCGGAAGGGATTTCGCATATGACAGAGGATTGGTCCTTGCAGACACCAAATTCGAGTTCGGATATGATTCGGAGGGCAAAATCATATTAATAGATGAAGCCCTTACCCCCGATTCAAGCAGGTACTGGCTGAAAGAGGATTATGACAAAGGGGAACTGCTCAGCCTGGACAAGCAATACGTAAGGGATTACCTGGAGAAAACGGAATGGAACAAACAGCCCCCGCCCCCGCCGTTGCCTCCTGAAGTCGTTGAAAAAACTTCGGAAAGATATCTTCGTGCATACAAGATGATTACCGGGGAGGACCTGCCTGTTTTCTGAACAGCAGGCCCTGTAATTTTTTATCGTACTTTACAGAGGTAAAACCTGCTTTTTTCAGTCTTTTTTCCGCTTCTTCGGCTATTTTTCTCCCTTTACCCTGACCTACCGAGCCGACATAATGGTAAATCCTTGCGCTTTTCTTTGATATTCTGTATAATTCTGTGTAAAATTTAAGCGAATAGAGCTGGGGAGCTTTTGAAAACCTCGGAGGGTCGTGGATTATTACTGAAAAAGAATTATCATCCAGATTCTTTATTTCCTCTGCAATATCGCCCATGCTTATTTCTATGTTTTTGCTGAAAAGCAGTTTGCTCCACGGATTCCATTCCGCAAGCCTCAGGACCGCAGGATTCAATTCAAAAGTATAAACTTTCTTCGCTTTTTTCGATGCTTCTATTGCAGTGTAGCCAAGACCCATGCAGGTATCAAGAACAGTATCAGACTTTTTTATTCCCAGTTTTGAAGCGATTTCCCTGGAATATTCAAGAGGTGTTTTGAAATCCTTAACAAGATGCATCCTGAGTCCGTCAATTTCAAGAATAGGAACTCCTTTGAACACTCTTAGCTTGTAAAGATGCTCGTCAAAAAGCGAAAGAATGTATTTCTGCTCGCCTTTTTCAACATAAACATTTCCATCTTCGTCGCTGAAATAGGCTGCATCTTTCGTTTCAAGGATTTTCTTAAGCTCTTTTTCTTTCATGCGAATCTTATTTCCTCTTCTCCCATGAAGTCCCTGAGCACTTTCGGAATTACGATTGTTTTCTTGTCTTCCTGGTAGTTTTCAAGAATAGCTATCAATGTTCTTCCAACCGCAAGACCGCTCCCGTTAAGGGTATGGACATAGTTCAGCTCTTTTCCGCTCCTGAATTTTATGTTCGCCCTCCTTGCCTGGAAATCGGTGAAGTTCGAGCATGAAGATATTTCTCTATAAGTATCCTGAGAGGGTATCCATGCTTCTATATCATATGTTTTTGATGCTGCAAAGCCCAAATCCCCTGTGCAGAGTTCGATTACCCTGTAAGGAATTTCAAGAAGCTCCAGAATTCTTTCCGCATCCTTGGTAAGCGATTCAAGCTCTTCATAGCTTTTTTCAGGATTCGTGAACTTGACCATTTCTATTTTATCGAACTGGTGCTGGCGCATAAGCCCTTTAATGTCCCTTCCGTATTCTCCTGCCTCCCTCCTGAAACATGGAGTGAATGCAGTGAGCTTTACCGGAATGTCTTTTTCATCAAGAACTTCATCAGAATAAAGATTTGTAAGCGGGACTTCGGCAGTAGGAATCAGCCATAAATCATCATCCCTGCATTTGTATAGCTGGTCCTCAAATTTGGGCAGTTGTCCGGTTCCCTGCATTGCCTTGGTATTCACCATGTAAGGCGGAGCTATCTCGGTATAGCCGTGCTTTGTCTGCACAGAAACCATGAAATTGATTAGTGCCCTTTCAAGCCTGGCCATCGGCCCCTTAAGCACGCTGAACCTGTGTCCTGCAAGCTTTACTCCTCTTTCAAAGTCAATGAATCCGGTGATTTCTCCTATCTGGTCATGCGAAAGAACATCTGCTGATTTCTTCTTCGGCTCTCCCCATTTCCTTACTTCAACATTTTCGCTTTCATCTTTTCCTACGGGAACCGATTCGTGCGGAATTGCTGGAAT
>Ga0180434_10000862_pt1 | contig 44379 bp, 32 predicted proteins | sample SS_ome_7_FD_132453 | JGI IMG/M metagenome (GOLD analysis project Ga0180434, IMG submission 132453) | Hypersaline lake sediment archaeal communities from the Salton Sea, California, USA - SS_1_D_2 metaG | ecosystem: Environmental > Aquatic > Non-marine Saline and Alkaline > Hypersaline >... | reverse complement strand
TTTTTTGTTCATTTAAAATAAAAAGTATGTTAATATAGTTTCAAAATGAAATATATATTATTCATTTTAAATATATTTATTTTAACTTTTCCGCTTCATTTAGAATAAAAATCATGAAAATAAGTTCAATCTGAAACATTTATGTGTTAATATTGCATAACATCTACGATGAAGCACCTTGACGAAATAGATAAAAAGATTATTATAATGATAAATGACAATTGGCAACAGGGAACTACAAAGATGGGGAGAAAATTGGGATTGTCCCATACAGCAGTAAGATCAAGACTGAAACGTCTTCAAAGAGAGATGCTAAAAGTGAATTGCAGCATAGATATTGAAAAATTGGGACTAAAAATGTTTTTCATTTGCTTAGAAGCAAGATTTAAAAGTAGAGTTGTCAACCATGTGAAAAACTGTCCTAAAATAATCTGCTACTTCAACACGTATGGAGAATATAATTTTGTAATGCTTGCGGTTGCCGAAAACACAGATACCATGGAGTCAATGATTGAACAGTGTTTTTCATTTAATTTTACTGATATCACAAAATACAATGTTATGCCCATAGCCACTTCCTCTTCTGCATGTCATCACGTCAGATTTTTTACAGAAGCTGAGAAAAGCAAAATGAAATGCGACTTCAAAACAGATTGCCCTAACTGTGAATCTTTCAAAGAAAATAGATGCGTGGGATGTCCTCTATATGAAGGTTATAAAGGAATACTGTGAAGAATAAGTCAAAAGACACATTTCTATTTCTTTCCTAGAGTTTTAAGCATTGTAAGAATTTGCCCATCTGTAAAACCTTTATGCTGAATGGCACCCGAGTAACAGGCACCAGCGCAGGCCCCACATCCTTTACATAATGCCTCATTTACCTGTGCAACAATTTTTTCCTTTCCATCAACATTTTTTGTAACAAGCTCTATTGCTTTGTAGCTACATACTTCAACACATAAACCACAGGCTACACAATGCTTCTCATTGATCTCTGCAACCTTGCCTGGAAGCTCAAGATAATCCTTAGTTAAAATAGTACAAGCCCGTGAAACAGCGGCGCAAGCCTGAGAAATACTTTCATCAATAAACTTTGGTGAGTGAGCCATTCCTGCTAGAAACACTCCATCCGTCGCAAAATCGACTGGACGTAATTTCATATGTGCCTCCATGAAAAAACCCTCCTCATTCAATGGTACTTTTAGCAGATGAGACAATCTCTGATTATCTTCCAATGGAACAATGCCAGCACTCAGAGTTAAAATATCTGTATCAATAACTAAGTCCTCATCCAATAACATGTCGTGAACTGTCACTAGGAGTTTATCACTATCTTTTTTAACCATGGGTTTTTTGTCTGGTGTATATCTAATGAAAATTATTCCTTTTTCACGAGCTTTTTGGTAATACTCCTCTTTGAAACCATAGGTTCTCATATCGCGATAAAGAATGTACACATTTGCTTTTTCGTTTATCTCTTTAATTTTCAAAGCATTTTTTACTGCTTCACTGCAACATACACGACTGCAATAGGGATGATCGTCATCACGCGAACCTACACATTGAATCATGATTACATTCTGATTATTATTAATTTTGAAAATACCCGTGAATATTCTTTGTTCCAACTCTCTTTGTGTTAGCACTCTTTTATCTTTGCCATACAAATACTCCCTTGGTTTATTTTCCCGAGCCCCAGTAGCAACAATAATGGTACCATGATCTACTTCCATCTTTGTGTCTTTGTCTTTATTTTTAATGATGGTTTTGAAATTACCAACATAACCAGAAATATTTTCAATCTCAGCACTAGTGAAAATTTGGATTTTATCGTTATTGTTAACTTTCTGAATTAAATCCTTTAAAAAATCTTGGACATTTTCACCATAAAGAGTATAATGGACATCTCTAAGGTTTCCACCAAGTTCTTTTTCTTTCTCAATTAAAAATGTTTCAAATCCCTGTTCAGCAAGCTTCAAAGCACTGGTTAGACCAGTCAGGCCGCCACCAATAACCAATCCTTTGTGGTTCACATCCAATTTAACTATGGGCAAAGGTTTCAGTAAAGCAGCTTTGGAGACGGCCATCTTAATTAAATCACGTGCTTTTTCTGTTGCGTTCTCGGGTTCCTTCATATGAACCCAGCTGCATTGATCACGGATATTAGCCATCTCGAAAAGATAAGGGTTCAAACCAGCTTCTTTAATCGTATCCTGAAATAACGGTTCATGAGTCCGCGGAGTACAAGAAGCCACCACTATCCTGTTAATATTATACTCTTTGATCATATCCTTAATATGGGTCTGTGTATCCTGTGAGCAGGTAAACAGATTATCCTCAGCATATGCCACCTTGGGAAGGGTTTTAGTATACTCTGCTAGGGAGGGAACATCAAGATATCCGCCAATATTATTGCCACAATGGCAAATAAAAACACCAATACGAACAGGCTCATCCCTCACATCCATTTCAGATGGATACTGTTTCACCGTTACATGTTCACCACGTGATTCAGAAAGTAAACCAGACGCCATGGCAGATACACCACTGGCCTGAGCCACAGTTTCAGGAATGTCCTTTGGACCAGAAAAAGCACCAGCCACATAAATACCAGGTTTATTGGTCTCCAAAGGACGAAAAGTAGATGTCTTTACAAAATTATATTTATTTAAACTTATTCCAAATTTATCTGCTAAATTAACCGAATCGTCAGGAGGACTAAGACCAACAGATAATACTACAAGATCAAACTCTTCACTACTCAGAACACCTTTTTCATTTTCAAATTTAATGATAAGATTATGAGTCCTTGGATCTTCATCAATATTCGAAATACGTGAACGAATAAATCTTACATTATTTTCTTCCTCGGCTCTGTCAATATATTTATCGAAATCTTTTCCGAAAGCACGCATATCCATAAAAAAAATCGTGGTCTCAATATTTGGTGCATGCTCTTTTGCAATTACTGCCTCTTTAACCGCATACATACAACATACTGAGGAACAATATCCCTTATTGATATGAGGATCACGACTTCCTACACACTGAATCCAAGCAATCTTCTTAGGTTCCTTTTCATCAGAAGGACGTACCACATGGCCTTGGAATGGACCAGAAGCACTTAGGATCCTTTCAAATTCAATACTAGAAATAACATTAGGAAAACGATTGTACCCATATTCACTTTTAATCCCAGGGTTAAACTCGTCAAAACCTGGAGAAATAATCACTGATCCTACATCCAAAGTAACCAGTTCGTCCTGCATATCATGGAAAATTGCTTCAGGTTCACAAGCTTCTATACATTGCATACATTCACAGCAACCACCACAATTCAGGCAACGTCTTGATTCTGATATTGCATCTTTTTCAGAAAAACCAAGTTCCACTTCATCAAAAGATCCCCTACGTTTCCTCAATTGGAGCGTATCCATCTCCACGCGTGGAACTTTTTCCAATCCTTTAATATCAACTTCCATATATTCATCAGATGCCCCTTCTCCTTCTCTGTTAAATCTAAAGTCCTCTCCACATAAATAACGATCAATTGAAATGGCTGCTTTTCTACCAGCCGCCATAGCCTCAATGTACGTCCGAGGGCCTGTAACTGCGTCACCACCAGCAAAAACACCAGAAAAGTTTGTTTCAAGAGTCACCGGGTCAACCTTAATATTGCCCGATTCCGAAATATTGAGCGCCTCATCTTTGGAGAGAAAAGACATGTCGGGTTTCTGGCCTATTGCAGGCAATACCATATCAACATCGATTGTAAATTCCGAATTTGAAACAGGAATAGGGCGCCTCCGTCCGCTTGCGTCTGCCTTCCCAAGTTCCATTCGCTGACATTCAATACTAGCAACTTTACCATTCCTTGCCAGTATACGAATGGGAGTAGATAGAAAAATAAAGTTTACGCCCTCTCTTTGAGCTTCTTCAATCTCTGATTTCTGTGCAGGTATCTCTTCAATTGATCGACGATAAATAATGGAAACTTCAGCATTATCACCATATTTCTGTTGGGCTAGGCGAAGCGATGTTCGAGCTGCATCCACGGCAGCATCGCCACCACCAATCACTGCAACCTGTCGACCTATATTAACCTCCTTTTTAAGATTATATATCTTCAGGAAATCAGTAGCTGAGATAACGCCTTCTAGTTCTTCACCAGGAATGCCTAACTTACGAGCAATATGGGTTCCCACTGCAATAAAGACAGCATCAAAATTATCTCTTAATTCGGAGAGAGTTACATTCTTTCCGATACAAACATTGGTTTTAATCTCGACACCAAGATCCTTAACCGAATCGATCTCTCTTTTCAAAATATTGCGAGGAAGTCGATAACTTGGAATTCCTACAGCAAGCATGCCACCAGCCACTGGGAGAGATTCAAAAACAGTGGGCTCATGACCTTTTAATGCCAAATCATAAGCAGATAATAATCCTGCAGGTCCAGAACCAATAATGGCAATTTTTTTGTTGGTGGAAGGTAATCTTTCAGGAAGTTGAATTTTTTCATTACACTCTCGGTCACAAACAAAACGTTTTAGATAATCAATAGCAACTGGATCATCCAGATCCCCACGTCGGCAAGCAGTTTCACATGGGCGAGTACAAATGCGACCCGTGATGCCCAAAAAGGGATTCTTCTCACGTATAAGCTCAAACGCTTCCCGATATTTGCCCGTAGAAACCAAGGCAATATAGCCCTGAGCGTTAACATGAAGGGGACAAGCAGCACGACAAGGAGGAGTGCCTTGTTTTTCAATTACAAACCCGCTGGGATTTGCTTGGGGAAACAGTTGATAAATAGCATGTCGATCAGATAAACTCTCTTCAAAAGTATTGGGACGAGAAACTGGGCAAACATCACTACAGTCATTACAGCTTTTGCATTTCTCAATATCTACATAACGGGCATTTTTACGAACCGTTATCTGAAAATGACCTGCGTTACCTTCAACATTTTCCACATCTGCATAAGTTAAAAGTTCAATATTTGGATGGCGACCTGCATCTACTAGTTTGGGTGAGAGAATACACATGGAACAATCGTTAGTGGGGAAAGTCTTGTCCAATTGAGCCATCACACCTCCAATACTGGGTTTTTTATCTAGAAGATATACTTTGAAACCTGAGTTTGCCAAATCAAGAGAAGATTGTATACCAGATATGCCACCACCTACAACTAAAACTTTAGAAACAGGTTTTGAATCGTTGTCGTTCTTACTCCTGTTGTTTTTCATCTTTCGCCTTTGATACTTTTTAGTTGTTCATATGAGAAGACGGGTCCATCTTTGCAGACATATACATTGTCAATGTTACATCTACCACATTTCCCTATGCCACATTTCATTCTCATCTCAAGGGTGGTAAAAATTTGGTCAGGTGAGAAACCTAGTTTCAACAAATTTTCAATTACAAACTTTATCATAATCGGTGGGCCACAAGTAACAGCTATAGTATTTTCTGGAGAGGGGCTAATTTCTAGAAGATTATCTGGAACAAAACCTACAAAATGCCCCCATCCATGTTCTTCTTTATCAATAGATAGATGAACATTAATATCGTTTCTTTTTTCCAATTCAAATAATTCTTCTTTAAAACATAAATCCTTAGAACTTCTTGCACCATAAATGACATCAATTCTGTCATATTTTTTACGATTAGCCATTATATAATGTATAACAGAGCGTAATGGCGCCTGGCCGATCCCTCCACCAATGAAAACCATGTTTTTACCAATCCAATCATCAACATTGAAACTATTTCCATATGGTCCCCTCACCCCTAGTGTGTCACCAATCTTTGCCTCATGAAGGGCACTGGTTACTTTGCCATGTCTCATTACACTGACTTCAACATACTCTTTTTCAGTTGGTGATGAGGCAATAGCAAACATGCATTCTCCTACGCCAAACAGGCTTACCATTATGCATTGACCAGGTTTAAACGAAAAAGTCTCCTGGATATTTTTGTCTTTAAATTTCAGTATGAAAGTTTTGATAGCACGTTCACCACCAACTTCATCTGTAATGTTTTCTATAATGGCAAGCCAGGGCTTATAGGGGTTATTCATCTTTTTTAACCTCCCGTGCCTGATTCACTACTTCAATTATGTCAATGTTTACTGGGCATTCGGTTATACATCTTCCACAACCTACACAGCCAAAAACCTGATTGTTTTTAGGCAAATAGTTGAATTTATGAAATACTCTGTTTCTAATGCGATTCATCTGATAAGGCCTAGGGTTATAGCCAGATGCTTGCATAGTATATTCTGGGTACATACATGAATCCCAAACACGTATACGAGCGCCCTTATCTCCTGCGGTTTCATCTTGCATATCAAAACAATGGCAAGTAGGACACAGAAATGTGCAAATACCGCACCCTAAACATTTTCTGGCTATTTCCTCCCAATATTTATTTTCAAAAATTGAGTCAAGAATGGATGCTAGTCTCTCGCTTTTTATATGTCTTTTAATGCTGTCCTTGGCTTTTTTCACTATTTCTTCTTTTTTCTTTTTATCCTCTTTGTTTGCAGGTTTAAAACCTGGAAAGTTTTTCACAATTTTTCCCCCTCTGCTAGTAATCAATTCGACATAGTATTTATCACCAATATCTGTTAGTAAAACGTCCAGGCCATCTGTGTCAGCTGGACTACTGTTGACAGAAGTGCAAAAACAATTTAAGGAGGGATTGTGACACGTTAAACCAATTAGAATTGAGTTTTTTCTCCGCGATAGATATAGAGAATCTTTGTATTCACCGGTGAAAACCTGATCAAGGATTTTCAAGCTCTTGGCATCACATGGTCTTATGCCAAATAGAAGCGTTCTTCCATCCTTTTTAGGTGTTTCAAGATTTATATTTTGATTTTTTGAAAATCTAAATAACGTCTCGGTCTGAGGCAAATAAATCGATTTGGGAGGAATCCTACTATTATTGTAATCCAGTGTCATTTCATCTGGTTTTTTAATCTGTTTAAATAAGACCATATCCTTGTTTTTCACTGGAGCAAAAACAATATGGTCTGAAATAATCTGATTGATAAAAGCATTAATTTTGTTCTTGTCAATGATCATTTCTTCCATTTTTTATTTGATATCCTCCTCAGGATCATCAGGTTTAAATATTGCCAGTAAAGGTTTGCTGTCTAATTCCTTTCCAGCATTATAATCAAAAAGTTCTTTGATGTCTTTTTCCACTTTTTTATTCAACAGCATCAATGGTATATCCATGGGGCAAGCACGCTCACATTCTCCACAACTAGTACATCGACCAGCAAGATGAAAAGCACGTATAATATGCCAGACTGTATTCTCAGAAATATTCACTGAACGGCGAAGCCATTGAGGATCCAACTGTTCAGCCATACATTTTTCACAGTAACAAACCGGGCAGACATTTCTACAGGCATAACAACGGATACATTTGTCAAACTGTTGTTCCCAGAATTTCCATTTATCAGTTAGCGAATTCTTTTCAAAATCTTTTACATCACAATAGTCCTCTTTACCTAATGGTTCTATCTTATCCCCAACTAGAAAATCATAAATCAAAGGCGTTGGATATTCGCAATGGATACATTTATCAAAAACAATCTCCCTTTTTGGAATCTCCTGTTTTTTACCATTAACAGTGAAAACAAATTTATCATCTTTTTCAACAACATCAACATTCTCTAAAGGTTCAGAAATTCTTTTACTACGTTTTTTAGGATCAATTACTCCACCACAAGACACCCCAATTATGAACAATCTATCGCGAGGAATTCTTTTTTCATTTATCATTTGAATTAGTGATCTAGAATCGCAGCCTTTTACAACAATTCCAATTTTTTCTTTTGCATACTCATTTTTAATATACATTGTTAGATTATTCAAACAAAATGGAGAAAAAATAACCTGAGATACTTCTTCTCTTTTTGAAACAAAAAAGGGTGTGGTTTGAAAACCATATGTTCCCTTCTTGTATGCGAGTACATATTTTACGTCCTTGTGATCCATGATTTTCCGAATTTCATTTTGGAGTTCTTTATTGCCTACCATTCATTTCTCCTTTTAATCTTCTTTATGGGGCCAAGGTTTCTTATTTCATCTGTAGCAGTTTTAATCACATCAGCAAACTTGGCGCCTTCAGAGGCAGAAATCCACGCCATCTGAACACGGCGTGGATCAATTCCAATATATTCTAGCAATTTCTTCAAAACCGTGACACGTCGACGTGCAAGATAGTTGCCTGTCTCATAATGGCATTCACCAGGATGACAGCCGCCTATGATCACTCCGTCAACACCCTGTTGTAAAGCATTAAGGACAAAAACAGGGTTAACGCGACCGGAACACATCACTCGTATTATTTTTACGTTTGGCGGATACTGAATACGACTAGTTCCTGCCAGATCTGCACCGGCATAACTGCACCAGTTGCAGAGGAATGCTACAATATTTGGCTCAAATTCTTTAGACATTTTTCTACCATTTTAGATAACATATGCCATATTGTCCATAAAAAGTATGAGCGGATTATATTTTATTGTTTTATTCAGTTACTGCATCTATCATTGAAATGATTTGTTCTCGTTTGAATCCTTTTTGTTCGATTGCACCAGATGGACATGCTGATACACAGCTACCGCATCCTTTGCAGACCCCTTCTAATACGTGTGCGAGTCTTTTTGTTTTATCGCCTTCTGTTTCCGTAATCATTTCTATTGCACCATAGGGACACATTTTTTCACAGACGCCACACCCACTACAGAGATCCTCATCGACACATGAGATTGGTGCATCAGTATAGTATTTATCCTTGGAAATGATGGTGAGTGCCCGTGATGCAGCTCCATATGCTTGTGCGATTGTTTCAGTTATTGATTTAGGTGAGTGTGCCATACCTGCAAGGAAAATCCCCTCAGTTGCAAAATCAACAGGCTTGAGTTTTACATGTGCCTCTAGGAAGAAGTTATCTTCATTTAGTGGTACTTTTAGTGTCTGTGCAAGTTCAACATTTTCAGCTCTTGGGATAATTGCTGGGCTAAGAGCTAAGTAATCAGTATGCAGTAGTAGCTTCTCGCCAAGTATTAAATCTTTTACCTCAATTTCTAGGTCGTTTTTACCTTTTTTAACCTTGGGTTTCTTATTCTTGTTGTATCTTACAAAAATTATTCCTTTTTCTCGTGCTTTTTCATAGTATGTCTCGCTAAACGCATATGTTCTCATATCGCGGTATATGATGTAGATTTTCGCATCAGGGTTTTTTTCTTTGATTTTTAAAGCGTTTTTAATTGCATCAGTGCAACAAATACGGCTACAATATGGTCGCCCTTCTTCACGTGATCCAACACACTGTATCATTACAATTGTTTTTTTACCAAAACTTGATCCTGTTGCTATTTTTTTCTCAAGTTCCAATTGCGTCATCACACGATTGTCTTTTCCATAGAGGTATTCATTTGGTTTGAATTCCTCTGCACCAGTTGCAACAAGTATAATGCCATGTTCAATCTTAAGTTTCGCTGTACTGTTTTTGATTGTTGTTGCATAATTTCCAACAAATCCATCGACTTTTTCAACTCGGGCTTTTTTATAGACTTTTATCTTTGGATGTCTTTCTACTTTCTCAATAATTGATTTCATATATGGTTTTACATCATAGTCTTCAAGTGTAAAGTAGATGTTTCTAAGGTTTCCACCTAGCTCTTTTTCTTTTTCTATAAGATGGACTTCAAAACCTTGATCGGCTATTGAAAGAGCAGAGATCATACCAGCTAGTCCCCCACCTATTATCAGTGCTTTCTGGGTGACATCAAGTTCAATTGCTTGTAACGGCTCAATGAGTGCTGCTTTTGCAACAGCCATTTTAACCAGTTGTCTTGCTTTCTCTGTTGCTTTTTTCGGCTCTTTCATATGGACCCAGCTGCATTGATCACGGATGTTTGCCATTTCAAAAAGATGTGGATTGAGTCCTGCCTCTCGGATTGTTGCCTGGAAAAGCGGTTCATGGGTCCGTGGTGTACAGGATGCAACAATAACCCGATTTAGTTTATGCTCCTTTATTTTTTCAACTATTTTTTTCTGAGTATCTTGAGAACAAGTATACAGGTTATCCTCTGCATATGAAACATTTGGAAGTGTTTTGGCATATTCAACAAGTGATGGCACATCAACATATGCTCCGATGTTTATGCCACAATGACAAATGAAAAGTCCAATACGTGGTTCTTCACCGGATACATCAATCTCTAGTGGATATTCTTTCTTTTCAACAAGAGTGTTTCTTTCAGAAGCAATAATGCTGCCGGCTTTTGCAGCGGCACCAGAAGCCCCCATCACCGTTTCAGGTATATCTTTTGGGCCTGAGAATGCCCCACAGACAAATACACCACGACGTGTCGTGGCAATAGGATCAAACTCTGGGGTTACACAGAAACCAAACTCGTTGAGCTTGATGCCAATTTTCTTTGCGAGTTCTTGTATGTCCTTTTTGGAAATAAAACCAACTGATAGTACCACCATGTCAAATGTTTCTTCTTTTAATTGACCATCTTCAGTTTCATATTTGATATGCAGGCTTTTAGTCTTATGATCTTCTTCAACTGAAGATATGCGGCAACGTAAGAATCTCACTCCTTGTTCTTCTTCTGCACGGTTATAATATTTCTCAAAATCTTTACCATATGTTCTCATATCCATATAGAAAATCGTAGGTTCAATACTGGGAGCATGCTCTTTTGCAATTACAGCCTCCTTTATAGCATAAGTGCAACAAACAGATGAACAATAATTCTTACCACAAGCGTTATCTCGAGAACCCACACACTGAATCCAAGCAATCTTCTTAGGTTCTTTTTGATCAGATGGACGAACAACATGACCGCTATATGGTCCCGATGCAGAAAGTATGCGTTCAAATTCTAAAGAATTCAAAACATTTGGATACCGCCCATATCCGTATTCACTTTTCAAAGTTGCATCAAACAAATCATATCCCGGTGAAAGTATAACGGATCCAACATTGAGCTCAATTGCTTCATCAGTCATATCATGGTTAATTGCATCCGCTTCACAAGCGTCTATACATTGTTTACAAATCGAACAGGAGTTACAACTAAGACACCTACCGGCTTCTTTGATTGCTTGCTCCTCTGTAAGTTCAAGTTCTACCTCATCAAAACCATGAATACGTTTTTCAACACCAAGTTTAGGTAGTACTACGCGAGGTATTTTTTCAAATTTCCGATCAGGTTTTGGTGCAACAAGTTTTTCTTTACCTGGCCTTCCCTCATGCAGATCTTCTCCGTTTAAAAATCGATCGATAGAAACAGCGGCTTCATGACCCTGAGCAATTGCCTCGATGACAAGGCCCGGCCCATAAACTGCATCACCTGCTGCAAACATCCAAGGAATGTTGGTTTGCATAGTAAGATTATCAACCTGTAGTAAACCACGCTTGGTTACAAGAACGCCGTCAGCAGCCTTTAGTAATGTGTAGTCTACTTCTTGACCTATTGCAACAATAATTGTATCTGCCTCAATAATCGATTCGGTATTGGGCTTAACCTGTGGGTTAAATCTACCTTTGTCATCAAAAACTGAAGTACATTCTAAAGTCTCAACACCTACTGCTCGACCACTGACACCAACGATTCTCTTAGGCATACGGCGAGTATGCATAATGACGCCTTCTTGTTCTGCTTCTTCTATTTCATAATCAAAAGCAGGCATCTCACCCTTAGACTCTACACATGCAAGGTGGATTTCCTCGGCGCCAATACGTAATGCTGAACGAGCGACATCAATAGCAACATTCCCACCACCAATAACCAGTACTTTTTTTCCAATTGGAATTTTCTTACCCATACTTAGTGCTCTAAGAAAAGCAGTGAATCCATACACGCCCTCGAGTTCAAGGTTTTGTATTGGGATCGAAACAATGCCATCCTTATTTAATCCCAGCTCCACTTCAACCTCAGCAAGTGGTGACAGAATAGGTGCCTGGCCAACAGCAGATATGACAACATCGGCATCGAGTTTAAACGTAGACCCCTCAATTGGTATAGGTTTTCTCCTTCCAGTCTCATCTGGTTCACCAAGCTTCATACGCACACATTCAAGACCAATAACCTTGCCTTTTTCCCCTATAATCTTAGTAGGGGCAGCAAGATAATAAAATGAGATGCCTTCTCTTTCACATTCCTCTAGTTCCTCTTTATTTGCAGGAATCTCCGCTCTGGACCTACGATAAATTACAAAAGCTGTTTTTGCTCCAAGACGAAGAGCAGTACGAACAGAATCAATAGCAACATTTCCACCACCTATGACAGCAACGATCTTTTCATGATAATCAACTTTCTTACCAATGCCTAAGTCGTGCAGAAATCCAGCTGCATGTACAACCCCCTGTAGATCCTCTCCATCTACACCAAGCTTCTTACTCTTATGTGTCCCAATCGCGATGAAAACCGCTTCATATCCCGCGTGATAAAGATCATTTAGCTTAAGATCAGGGCCTATCGGCGTATTAGTCCTAATTTCCACTCCTGCATCCTCAATTATCTTAATGTCATAATCAAGGACGTCATGAGGCAAACGATATTTTGGAACACCAACCCGTAGCATCCCCCCTGCTTGAGATAGAGCCTCAAAAATCGTTGGTTTATACCCCATCTTAGCAAGATCATAAGCAACAGTTAAACCAGCAGGACCAGAGCCGATAACAGCTACCTTTCTACCCTGTCCTCGAGATTCAAGTTCATCTTTTTTCTTTTTCTTTTCTTTTCTACCGTGTATTCTTTCATAATCAATAGCAAATCTTTTCAAAGCTCGAACGGCAACAGCCTCATCGACATCCTTCCTATTACAATTATCCTCACAAACATGAGTACATATTCTTCCACAAACACTAGGTAAAGGGTTTCTCTCACGAATTAAATCAGCAGCTTCTTGGAACTTCCCTTCCCTGATAAGTGCTACATATCCTTGGACATTTAAATGAGCAGGACACGCATCCATGCAAGGGGGAACACCAATCTTATCAATAGTAAAAACATTAGGAATTGCCTGAGGATACATCTTATATATGGCGTGACGGTCAACGAGTCCTTGATCAAACTCAGATTCAATTGACACAGGACAGACTTCCGCACATTCTCCACAGCCAGTACATTTATCAGAATCGACATAGCTTGCTTTTTTACGAATTTTAACGTTAAAATTACCAGCGTTTCCAGATATGTCTTGTAACTCTGAATATGTTATAAGTTCAATGTTTGGATGTCTTCCAACATCAACAAGTTTAGGAGACATTATGCACATCGAACAATCATTTGTTGGAAATGTTTTATCCAACTGAGCCATCACGCCGCCAATGGCCGGTTTTTCCTCTAAAAGATAAGTTTTAAACCCTGAATCCGCTAGATCAAGGGCGGCTTGCATTCCACCTATGCCGCCACCAACAACAAGAACAGAGCCAACCTTACCAGTTTTAGAGGTTTTATCGCTCATATTTCCACTCCTGCTTTTTCAAGCAAAGCATTTGCTTTGATTTTATTCAAACGAAAACCAAGTTTTTTCTGATCAATGCCTAATGCTAGTCCCAAAACTTGTGGATAATACAAAACTGGGAGATTGTAATCTGAATTAAATTTGGATTCAATCTTCCGTTGGTTGTCCTCATACATGATAGAACAAAACGGGCAAATCGTAACCAAAGCGTCAACCTTGTTAGCCGTTACATTATCGAGTTTATGCTTTGCCATCGACAATGCAATATCTTCCTCAACGCCAAGAATCGCACCACCACAGCACTCAAGTTTATTTTTGTAATCAACAACTGCGGCACCGGTAACTGCTACAAGGTTTTCTACAGTAGAAGGGTTTTCTGCATCATCAAAGCAATCATACAACTCACTAGGACGGAGATAATGGCAACCATAATGAATAGACATACTCAACTTACCAAGATCTTTTTCAATTTTTTTACTAATTTTATCAATACCAATGTCCTCATAAAGAATCCTCGAGAAATGTTTAATCTCAACACCAGGTTTAAACTCCAAACCAATTTTCTCTAGTTCCTTATTTACCTTTTCACGAAGTTCTTTTTTCTCAGAAAGCTCCTTATTAGCCTCAGTAAGAACTGATGTACAAGCATTACAAAGCGTACAAATCTTTTCCCCCTTCTTTGCAGCAATGGCAATATTGCGAGCGGCAATTATCAAAGATGTTTCAGCATTAGTAGATTTAACAGGGAAACCACAACATGAAAAATCAGTAAGATCAACAAACTCAATATCTAGTTTTTTTGCAACCTCTCGTGCAGACATTTCATAATTCTGCCCACGAACAGGAATAGTACACCCTAAAAACAAAGCATATTTCACTGGATTTCCCCCTTAGAAAGAGTATCCTTGGTAATCATTGTTATGTCATCAAAATTCTTTTTTATCGGAGGTAGACCAAGTTTCTCACGTTTTTTGTTATCAAAATCTTCAACTTCATATAGTCGTCCAAACTTGCTAACCAGTCGTGCTTGTTCTTTGAAGGATGGATGAATATATCCTTCTCGGGCGGCTATGTTTTTCAAAGCAGTCATAATACTTGTCAACTGCACATCTTGGGGGCATCGATCATAACAAGTATAGCACGTTGAACATAGCCATATGAAATCACTTTTGAGAACACGCTCTCTCATACCAAGAAGCACCATTCGGATAATTTTACGTGGGTTATATTTATCATCGATTTCTCGGACAGGACAACCAGCAGTACATGTTCCACATGCAAAACATCGGTTTATGTTTGCACCGCCTATTTCAGCAGCTACTTCGTATTTAAAATTCGGATCCAAATCTTTTGAGTCAATCATGCCTGTTTTGCCTCCATAATTGCTTTTGTAAAATCCCTAGCCCTAACACCCGGCGTCTGAACATCTGTTTTTTCGTAGAACTCTTCTATTTTTGATGTAAGTTCACTTTTCTCTCTCTCTGTATCCTTAAGTGAATATTCGAGATTTTGCAGCTCTTTTTTTGGATAAAGGGTGAAATCACCAGAGATTCCAATATCTCTAAGTTGTTTATTTTCTACCTCTTGAGCCGTGCGAACAAGTCCGCCTTTAGCCTTATAGGTACTATAAAGAATTTCAATACCCTCTTTTATTTTCACTCCTTGTGGGATTCTAGGAGTCTTTTTATAAAAAAACTCAGGCGAACTAAACCATTTTGCAAGTTCTGTCATCTTTTGAATGATTTCTTCACTAAGCTTTAATGGTTTTAGTTTTCCAAAGAGTTTTTCATAATTTTTTATTAAAACATTTTTAATTTCTTTATGAGGGGGGGCTTTACCTATTTCTTTTTTCATATTCGTTACGTTTTCTTCCATTGTTTTATAGATTTTATCTCTAAATTTCTCATCTGGAACTTTTATTGCATGAGCCATTGTATTATAATTAAAATCTCGAATAATTGATCCTACAAAAGCCATTGAATCTTCAATATCTGCACCACCAAGACCTGCAATTTTTCTTCCTTTTGATGTCACTATATCATTTACTTCACGAAACTTTGTATCAATCCCAAATTCTTCGTAGGTTTCAATTGGCGGAGTTGAAAGATATTCATAAATATCTTTAATTCTCCTGGGAAAATTTGGATTATCCTTGTTCCAGATTACATGATAAAAAATTTGGTTTCGGTCAAGATAAACTGTTCCGCCGCCTACTTCTCTCCTAAAAATAGGAAGTCCTGCTTTCTTGCAATAATCGATATCAACTTCCTTTTTTACATCTTGAAAATATCCAATGCTAATGAAAGGCGTTTGAGGCCAAACAATATCAACTGCTTCGACACCCATCCGTGCAAGAGTGTGAAAGATTAGCATAGATTGTTCCCAAGGTCGCTCTCCCAAATCTAATAGATACATCTTTTTTCAACACCTATTTTAACCCTTTCCAAATAATATCCTCTATGTTTCTAACAACGATGTTTTCTCCCTCGCTTTCCCCTATTTCTGCGGCAGCTTTTTTCAGTACTGTTTCACATGTAGGACAAGAAGTAACCACGGTATCAGCACCTGTTTCTATTGCTTGTTTTATCCTTTTTTTTGCGATACTGTCAGACAGTGTTTGATCGGACATAAGTATCCCGCCTCCTCCACCACAGCAACTAGATTGTTCTTTACTGTTTTTCATTTCAACAACTTCGACACCAAGTTTTTCTAAAATTTTTCGTGGTTCATCAATTATTTTCAATCCTCGTGAGAAGTCACAAGGATCATGATATGTAACTTTCATTCCAAGATCTGCCTTTGGAATTTTTTCTAAAATAACTTGCAACACATGTTTAGCATCTATTCCATAACCTTCTCTTAAAAACACGGTACAAGTCGGACAAAAAGTAATCGCCTCTTTAAATGGAAAAGCTTTCTGGAATTTTTCTTTATGTGTTTTAAATTCTTTCCTAAAACCAAGTGCTTCCATGGGGAAACCACAGCATATTTCTTTTTTGACTACTGGATTTATATCAAGTTTCTCAAGGATTTTTATGTATTTTTTTGTCTTATTTGGGCGGGAAAGATATTGACAGCCGATAAAAAGCGGTGTTTTCCCATCCTGTTCTGGCGAGATAACTTCGGTGTCACCATATATGTTACCAGTATTTTTGATATTGTTGATTACATGATTATGCGTATCTGATGCAAAGCCTGCATCGACAAGATCTGCTCGTGCTGAAGATATAATATCAATTATTTTCACATTAGATGGACATCGTTCCATGCAATCTCTGCAAAATGTGCACTGATATAGTTTATCTGCGATATGCTGAGAAGGCGCAAGTTCTCCAGCCAGTAATCCATATGAAAGGATAACTTTTCCACGTGCACCATCGGAATCCCAGCCTACTTGCTTAATAACAGGACATTCTTCAAAACAATAAGCGCATCGTATGCAGACATTCATCTCTTTATCGAACTTTTTCAAATTTTTGGCTGTCATTAGTTCCCTCAATTGTTATATTTTATTTTTTTATTGGACTTATGATGTTACCTGATAGCGTAAATCAGTTGCGGTAACCCAATCATCAGGTGCGTCCATCAGTTTATGTGGATTTAGGATGTTATTTGGATCAAGTGCTTTTTTTATAGCTTTCATCATCTCAAGTGAATCCTTTTTTTCTTCTTTCCATGATGGTGCTTTTGATAACGCAACACCATGTTCACCAGAGGTTGTCCCACCGATTTTATAGACGTATTTATAGACCTCGTCTACTGCATGTTTTGCATCTTCCCATTGTTGTTTCTTACTTGTATCCATCAGTATCTTCGTATGAATCAGGCCTGAACCGCAATGTCCATATGCACTCATTACCACATTGTTACGCTTTGCAATATCGTGAATCTCATGAACACATTCAGCAATCTTAGACATGGGGACTGCCATGTCATCTGCAAGAGCTGTAGTGACAAGGCCTTCTTTGTACCGTGAAAGTGAGGGAAACAGTTTTTTCCGCCCCTCATAAATCCGGGTCATCTCTTTAGGATCATCGCTTACTCTGATTCCGGTCCCATTGTTTTTTTCACAGATTTTTTTGATGCGTTTCATATCAAAATCTATGGCTTCTTTTACCATACCGTTGCATTCAAAGACAACAATCGCAGCAACATCTGGAAGACCCAGGTTTTGTGCATTATTTACGGCAGTAATTGCTACATTATCCATCAGTTCAAGCATAGATGGGGTAACTCCTTCTGCAATAACACTGGATATCATTCTACCAGCATCTTCTAATGTAGCAAAGTTGGCAACTCCCATAGCACGATATCTTGGAAGAGGCGAAATCAGAAGCGTCGCCTCAACAACGATGCCGAGTGTCCCTTCGGATCCAACCATTAATCTTGAAAGTTGATATCCTGATGAGTCAACTCTTGTATTTGACCCCATTGTTACAAGATCACCATTTGCAAGTACTACTTTCATACCGATAACTGCATCTCGGGTAGCGCCATATTTAACAGATCGAATGCCTGATGCGTTAGTACCGATCATGCCACCGATAGTACATATTTTTCCAGAAGAGGGCGTGGGTGGAAAGAAGAAACCAGATGGTTTGAGTTGTCTGTTCAACTCGTCGTTAATAACGCCAGGTTCAACTTTACATAGAACGTCTTCGGGTCGTATTTCAAGGATACGATCCATACGTTTCATGTCAAGAACAATACCGCCATCAATGGGAACTGCATGCCCTGACATGCCTGATCCTGCACCACGTGGTATAACAGGGATTTTATTCTTGTTTGCATACCTCATGATTTTTTGAACTTCCACCGCACTCCCAGGTCTTACAACACACTCAGGCATACTCTGGTGTACTGAAGAGTCTGAAGCATATATGTAACGATCAGCAACCTCGTCGGTAACGTTATCTTCACCAACTATTTCTTTTAGCTTATTAACATCTATTTTCATGCTTCTACCTTAACTTCTACCTTAATTGGATTTGGACCTAATTTTTTCAATTCTTCTACAAACTCTGTGACAACTGATGCAAACTTCTGCCCTTCAGATGCAGAGATATATTCAAACCGTACGCGGTTTGGTTTTACTCCCATTTCTTCTAGGAATTTTTTCAAAAGTTTGATACGTCTGTTTGTTTTGTAGTTCCCAGATTGGTAGTGACAGTCACCGGGATGACAACCAGCGATGAGTACCCCATCAGCACCCTTCTTCAAAGCCTCAAGGACAAATACAGGGTCAACTCGTCCTGAGCACATCACCCGGATTGATTTTATGTTTGGAGGGTATTTTATCCGGCTTGTCCCTGCAAGATCTGCACCTGCATAGGAACACCAGTTGCACAGAAAACCTATAATGTTTGGTTCAAATTCTTTTTCCATTTTTTCACCTTATATTTTCATGCTAATCTATTATTCCAATTTTCAAGTTCAGATAATGCCATATCTACAGCTTTTGGTACAGCTGCAGCGATCTTTGAACTCAGTTGTTCTCCAAATTCATAAGGCGTTTCTTTGAGTAAGATACCAATAATTATGATTTCACGTGGAATTCTGTTTTCTCCTAGTTTTTCGGCCAGTTTTAACGCCTCAACAAAAGAAACATCATGCGGGTTACAAGAATGGACTGATGAGATATCATCTAGAGAGAATCGTTTCACCTCACCATGCTTTGCGTTTTTTGTTTTCACCGCATCTATAAGTATTGCCCTGTCATAGCCTACGAGTAGATCAAGTAGGTTCATGCCTCCAGTTAACGCCTCATCTATAGTTACATTTGGATCATGTATGTGCTGCTTTAGCTGTTTTGCAACATGAATTCCCACCCCGTCATCACAAAGAATTGGGTTTCCAACACCTAGTATTATCGTCTTCATCTTTTAGTTCCTTCTACAGATTTTGCCTTATCGTTTTGTATAATTTTTTATTTTTATCATAAATATTTACTTCAAGTGGCAGACCGCCAGGTAGTGTATGCGTTGCACAGGCAAAACATGGATCATAGGCACGAAATGCCATTTCAACCATGTTCAGCAATCCATCATCGACCTTGCCCTTTTTTATAATCCCTTTTGCTGCATCTCTAACTGACATATTGATAGCTCCAGCATTATTTGTTGTAGCAACAATAAGATTAGCTTTATCGACAAGCCCGTTTTTATCAAGTTTATAATGATGAATAAGTGTTCCACGAGCTGCTTCAACCACACCAATTCCTTCACCAGGTTCGCCAACAGGATTTCTGATTTTTGTCGAGATGATTTCTGGATCTTTTATGAGTTCCATTGCTCGTTCTGTAGCATAAAGAAGTTCTATGAGCCGTGCCCAATGAAATGCAAGAGTTGAATTAACTGCTTTTCCTCCAAGGGTTTCAAAAAATCTTTTGTATTCCTTATTCGCAAGTGGGGTGGCCATACCCTCTGCGGCATTAAGGCGGCCAAGTGGTCCAACGCGGTAAATTCCGCTGTCTTTTCCATCTTTGAATCCGCTCCATCCAATATCCTTTAGGTATGTAAACTTGATATAGCTCCATTCTTCAACATGTTCGGCTATCTTTTTGTAATAATCACTTACATCAAATTTTACATGCTCATTTCCTTTTTGATCAGTTACTCGTATTTTCCCATCGTAAAAGTTTACTTTGTTGTTTTTGTCAACAAGTCCCATGTTGTATGTTTTAAGAGTGTATGGGTCACTAAGAATAAGATCAACGTAGTCCTTATTTTTCAGAACTATGTCATCAAAAAGGTTCAATGAAAATTTTGCAAAATCTACACAGGATTTACCCATTTTTTCTATGTCTTTTACCTCATCTTTGTTGAGTCCTTTTGACACTCCACCCGGTAGTCCACATACTGGGTGTGTTGCTTTTCCACCAAGTATGCCTGTGATTTTCTGACCGTATGCTCGATGTTTTATTACTTCTTTACCAATTTCAAGACCTGCTTTTTCAATCACGCCCAGCACATTTCTTTTTGCAGGTGGTGCATCAGGACCAACAACAAAATCTGGCCCACCAAGATAATAGAAATGTAAGATGTGGTCATAGATGTAATATCCACAATACATTAGCTCCCTGAGTTTCTTTGCAGCAGATGGTGGATCTACATTGAACGCTGCATCGAGTGCTTTTGTAGCAGCAAAATGGTGTGCTACTGGGCATACGCCGCAGATTCGGCTAGTGATCTGTGGCATATCCTCTGCACGTCTGCCCTGCGCGAACCGTTCAAATCCCCGTAGTTCAGGAATCTGCAGATATGCATTTGCTACGTCTCCTTGTGCATCAAGAAAGATACTGATTTTACCATGGCCTTCAAGTCGTGTTATCGGATCAATTGTTATTGTCTTCAGTTTATCACCTTCCTGTTTATTATGGCCGCAGGTAACCCATATTTGTAAAATGTGCCAACTGGATCAACAATCTGGTCAATTAGCTTGTCAACTTCTTCATCACTCATTTTCTCTTCGCATTCTATACCAAGGATCGAAGCTAGTGCAGAAATCATTTTAGCACCTTGATCTAGAGAGTTAGGCGTAGGTCCACCGCAACCGGTACAAGGCATGTTTGCATCCAAACATCTTGCATCACATCCGCCCCGAGTGGCAGGACCCATACAGATAATGCCTTGTTCAAGAAGGCATTTATCTTCAATCTTGTCAACTTCATAGATGCGTTTTATCTCCGCTATTTTCTTTTCAGATTTTTCGAAACGACATTCATCACAAACTGATTTTAATGGACCGATAACAGATCCTTTAGGAGGCAGCTTATTTTCAACAATAGCCCCTACAGCGGTCATTATAATATCTGGTGTCGGAGGGCAACCAGGCAAATAATAATCAACATCAACTGTTTGATCAAGAGTTTTTACGGTGTCATAAAATTCAGGAAGTGTAAGTGTCCCTTCTTTAACTTTAACTGAGATTTTCGGAACGATTTTCTCAGGATTTTTAGTAGATGGGTTATCCAGATATGACACATTAAATATCTCTTCTTTATTTGCAATATTTGCTAATCCAGGGATGCCTCCATTGACTGCGCAGGATCCAAAAGCAACAAGAACCTTTGATTTCTTACGCAACAGTTTTGCGATATGTTCCTGTTCAGATGTACGAATGCTTCCATTGAAAAAGCAGATGTCAATATGGTTATCCTTCATTGCCTCAACGTCCTTGTATTTAAAATCCATTGCAACAGGCCAAAACAGGATATCAGCAGCTGCAACGACATCTAGGATTTTCTCATCTATGTCTAGAACAGCTATTTCACATCCTCCACAACTTGCAGCCCAATAAAATGCAATTTGCAACTTTTTGTTTTTTTCTGCATCGGATTTCTTTTTTTCCTTGCTCATATAACCACCATTTTTATCAAATTTTAATTGTTTTGTCCTCTTTTTCGAAGACCCCCTTTTTCTTCAATAATAGAATTGGATCTACAACATGTTGATCGAAACCACATACTTCTGTATTTAAACCCAATGCAACTGCCATAAGCTGGGTATAGTAATAAACCGGGATTTGTTTGTAATCCTTAAACATTTTTTCTGCTTCTTTCCCTCGTGCATCAAGATTAAATCTGCAAAGTGGACACGAAAGCACCATAGCATCACTACCTCTCTCAGTTGCAAAATTTGTAATTCTATATGCTCTCTTAGAAACCGATTCTTTTTCATCTACGGTATGATATGAACCACAGCATTCTATTTTGAATGGGTTATCAACTACTTCTGCACCAAGAGCAGAAAGAAGGTCACTTAGAATTGTTGGTTCTTCAGCATCATCAATTGCTACCTCACGCGGGCGTAGAAGCATACATCCATAATATGGCATAATTTTTATATCCTTAAGAGGGCGTTTTACTTTTTTCTTAATCACATCAAAACCAATTTCATCACGTAAAAACTCAAGAAAGTGAATAACCTTTACAGTTCCCTTGTAATCATTTTCGCGGTCCATAAATAGGTTTAGTGTTTCGAGATCATCGGGATTTTCTTTTATCCTAAGATTTGTTTGTTTAAGGGTATTACAGCACATATCACAGAGGGTCACAACCTTATTTTCTCCTTGGTCTTCTACATGTATTAAGCTTCGCAGTGGCGCGAGATGATGCATGAGATCATCATCAGTTAAAGATGCAACTACTCCACAGCAGTTCCAGTCTTCCATCTCTACCATTTCATGACCAAGAGCTTCCATTACTGCAAATGCGGATTCCTCTAGGTTTTTTGCAGATGTTTTGAGTGTACATCCAGGATAGTATAATAGCTTCATGGTATTACCCTACTATATTAGCATATCTTTTTCAATATTCTTTAATATATACTTTTGTATATCTCAACCTATATTTTTTCTAAATAAACTAACAAACGCCAACTGAGGAATAGTTTCTTTTTCTTTTTTAGAAATTTTTACAACTTTTGTTCGATCAATTTTTTTTCTAAGAACAATTTGACGTAACGCCTCCATAATCTTTGTAATATTCAAATCACGAGGACAACGCTCAGCACAAGTATAACATGATGCACACATCCAAATCGTATTTGAATTAAGTACTTCCTTTCGATCTAAAACTACATATCTAATAGCTTCATCAGGACCTAAATCCATGTCGTCAATAAACGGACAACCGGCCGAACAAGTTCCACATTGATAACATTCAAACACATTTTCCCCAGAGAGTTCCTCTACCTCTGTTGCAAGCCCCCCTTTTTTAAACTTGATGGCATCGATTTCTTTATTGCTTTCCAACTTTTTTTTCAGGCTGTCACCTCCTTTAGGAGGGCATCCAGCATTACATCAATCTGATTGCTTTTGTATCCTTTTTGATCTATAGCGCCAGATGGGCATGCACCAGCGCAAGCGCCACATCCTTTACATAATGCCTTGTTCACGACTGCAATAGAACGTTCAGGATTATCAGAACGAGGCTGAATTTCAATAGCAGAATAGGTACATACAGACTCACATGTCCCACAACCACTGCAAAGATCCTCGTCAACCTCTGATACAGCACCTTCACCCTTCATTGTTTCTTGCATAATGGGAATAGCTGCTCTAGACGCAGCGCCTTCTGCTTGTGCAATCGAATCAACCAGGTTTTTTGGATAATGTGCAGCACCACACAAATAGATACCATCAGTTGCAAAATCCAACGGGCGAATCTTTGCATGTGCCTCCATGAAAAAACCACCAGCATCGGCTGGAATTTTAAGCATATTCTTCAATACCTCAGTCGAAGCTTCCCCTTCAGTATTAATTGTAAGGATTACAAGATCTGCCAGTATTTTTATCTCTTCATTTAAAACATCGTCAAAAACGTTTACAGTTACAGAACCACCTTCCGGATTATCTTTATCAAGGATAATCTTTGGTTTTTTATCACCATCATAACGAATAGTTGTAACATGGTGATTCTTCAAAACATCTGAATAATACTCCTCCTCCTCTTTACCAAAAACTCTCATATCTCTGTATAATATATAGATTTTGGAATCTGGAAACTTCTGACTGACAAGTTTTGCATTCTTAATTGATACGCCACAGCCAACTCTGCAACAATAAGGACGTTTTTTATCCATTGCACCAGCACAGTTAATAAAAACAACATTTTTTGGTTTCTTTTTCAAAGAATCATTTTTAATCTTTATTTCAAGCTCAGTTTGAGACAAAATATTATTATTTTTTTGATATTGATATTCACCTTCGAGATCAATTTCTCTAAAACCAGTTGCTATAATAATTGTTCCAAACTCTATTTTTTTCTTCTTCCCCTTCTGTTTAACAATTGCTTCATAGTTTCCAATAAAACCATCTACATCAGCAAGCTCAGCATCAACCATAACCGTGATCAATTTGTTTTTCGTAACCTCTTTAATCAATGGGTTAATAATATCCTCAGATTTTGTATCGGACGGAAACATTGAATGAAGCTCTCTAAGCCTTCCACCAAGTTTTGAATTTTTTTCAATAAGAATGGACTTAACACCCATATTGGCAAGAGCAAGAGCGGCTTTCATACCAGAGACACCGCCACCAATGACAAGTGTTTTTGGAATAATTGAAAACTCTTCTTCGGTAAGCGGTTCAAGCAAGCCTACTTTTGCAACAGCTGCTTTAATCAGGTAAGTTGCTTTTTTAGTTGCTGCATCCCAATCATCGGAATGAACCCAAGAGCAATGATTGCGTATATTAGCCATTTCAAAAAGATACTTATTCAAACCAGCCTCCATGAGTGTATCCCGAAATAACCCCCCATGAGTACTAGGCGAACAAGCGGCAACAACAACCCTGTTCAGTTTTTTGTCTTTAATAGTTTCTCTAATTTTTTTACCACTGTCCTCAGAACAAGCAAACATCACATGCTCAGCATACACAACATTTGGTAGTTTTTCAGCAGCTTTAGTAACTTTTTCTACATCAAGGTAACTAGCAATGTTTTTACCACAATGACAAACAAACACACCAATACGAGGTTCTTCGTTAGTCACATCTATTTCGGGTGGGAACTCCTTACCAATATGACGTTCCCGATTCTTAATTGGTTCAACTGCTTTTGCTGCAGCACCACTTGCCATAGAGACACTATCAGGAATGTCCTTTGGACCTTGAATGCAGCCAGCTAGAAAAACCCCTTCTTTTGTTGATTGAATCGGATTATTTAGCAAAGATTGTTGTTTGAAAAAACCATTTTCATCAACTTCGATACCAATAGATTTTCCAAGTCTTCTGTTATCTCGATTAGGAATTATTGCAGTGGATAAAACAAGAAGATCCACTTTGTCTTCCTTTATATCGCTAGTAAGCGTATCCTTATAGCGTATTGTAAGGCTTTTGTCCCTGTTTTCATAAATGGACGACGGGCGTCCACGAACATATCTGACACCAAGATCTTTAGCATGATCATAATACTGCTGGAAATCTTTACCATATGCTCGGATATCCATATAATAAATTGAGATGTCAATATCAGGATTTGCTTCTTTGACAATAGATGCTTCCTTGGTTGCATACATACAACATACACGTGAACAATAAGGAAAACCAAGTTGTTTACTACGCGAACCTACACATTGAATCCATGCAATGGTCTTGGGTTTTTTACCATCAGAAAGTCGTAAAGGTTTTCCTTCAGTAGGGCCAAAAGAAGATAATAATCTTTCAAATTGCATTGCAGTTATTACATTTTCATATTTGCCGTAACCATATTCACGTCTCATTTCAGTAGGCTCAAACACTTCAAAACCAGTTGCAACAATGACACTTCCCACGTTTACCTCTATTTCTTCTGATTTTTCAAGAAAACTTATCGCTCCAGGTTCACAAACCCTATCACATGACCCGCAGCCTACACAGTTTTCATGGTCAATTGTATAAACAATTGGTACTGCTTGTGGAAACTCTATATATATTGCTTTACGCGTTGTAATCTTTTCATCAAAACTGCTTACAACATCAACAGGGCAAACTTCTGCACAATCATTACATCCTGTACATTTATCTGGATCAACATATTTGCTTTTTTTCCAAACATTTGCCTTAAAATTACCCTTTTCACCTTCAAGTGAGTTGAGCTCGGCATAAGTAATAAGCTCAATATTGGGGTGCCTTGACATCTCAACCATCTTTGGTGCTGCAGTACAAATACTACAGTCGTTTGTAGGAAACGTTTTATCAAGTTTGACCATTGACCCACCAATGGTTGAAGTTTTATCAATAATTACAACCTTGTAACCCTTATCGCCAGTATCAAGAGCTGCCTGCATCCCAGAAATACCGGCACCTACTATGAGAACATCAGCATTTATCACCCTTTTTTCTTTTTTTGTTTTAATTGTTTCAGAAAGCTTTACCTTACTTTCTACTTCTTCCATCATATTTGTTTCTAAGATTTCTTCGGGTTCATTATAAAAATAATCGTCTTCAAGGGGAATTCCCATATCGTGATCAATTTTTTTGTTATAATTCCTCTCTGGCATTCTTACCTGCCTCAAGCCCTTTTTCAAAAGCTTCTTTGTTAAGATCGATAAACTTTTTGGGCACACTATCAATAACTGCCTCTCTTACAGCATCATGCTTTAACACATCAAAAATTGCTGTAGCTGCACCAACCATGACAATATTAGTAACAATCTTATTACCAAGTTTTTCAGCTATCCTCTGAGCATGAACTTTGTACACTGGTCTTCCAATATCGTGTTTTGGAACTAAATCTGGGTCGATGACAATTACTGTATCCTTACGAATATCCTTTCGATACGTGTCAAATGCTTCTTGTGACATGGCAATAAAAAAATCAACACTTGTCGGCCGAGGGTAACCTATCTTCTCATCAGAAATAATCACTTAAGATCTGGCAGCTCCACCACGGGCTTCGGGCCCGTATGACTGGCTTTGGACCGCATTATAATTCATAAAAACAGATGCTGCTTTACCAAAAATGAAACCAGACAGGATTACTCCTTGGCCACCAAAACCGCAAATACGCATTTCTTTTTTCATTTCTTGCCCCCGTTAATCCGTTTTTCTTGTAATCTTTCAACAAGTTTCTCATACTGTTCAAAAAAACCGGATTTTTCTATATCTTGAAAAACACCACATTGTATTTTGTTTTTGATTTTTTCTTTTTCCTCATCTGTCCCATATTTCATAATCTTGTTATAATCCTCAATAAGAATCGTGTTATCATCATACCATTTCCAATGTTTTTTGATATCGCCGAGTTTATTACGTCGACCATAAGCAGTAGGGCAGGGTGATAAAAACTCTATTATTGAGAAACCCTTTTTTTGTATGCCTTCTTTTATTGATTTTATTGGTTGATACGGGTGGGTAACAGACCAGCGAGCAACATAATTTGCACCAAGAGCCTTAGCTAGTTCACAAATATCAAAGGGGTGCTCAATGTTTCCATATGGGGCAGTTGTTGCAATACTGCCCAGTGGAGCAGTTGGTGCGAGTTGACCACCAGTCATCCCATATGTAAAGTTATTAATCATGATGACGGTCACATCGATGTTTCGCCGAGCTGCATGAATAAGATGATTGCCGCCTATTCCTGAACAGTCCCCATCTCCTGTAAAAATAATTATGTTTAAATCAGGATTTGCTGCTTTAATACCAGTTGCAAATGCTATGGCCCGGCCATGAGTTGTATGTAATCCATCAGCATTGATATATCCAGGCAGACGAGATGAACAACCAATACCCGAAACAAAAACAGTTTTATCCATATCTAAATCTAGTTCTTCAATTGCCCAAAACGCATAGTCCAATACTGCCCCATGTCCACAGCCGTTACAAAAAATGGTGGGCCACATTTCTTCACGTAGGTACTTTTTATTAAGTTTATCGGCTGTTCTAACCTCGGACATATTATTTCCCCTCCAAATATTCATAAAGTTCATGTGGTAGATGCATCTCACCGCCTATCTTTGGCGCGCTAACAACTTTACATTGACCTTCTACATATTCACGAACCGGATGAACAATCTGCCCAAGGTTCATTTCAGGAACGATTATTTTATCAATTTTACTCGCTAGTTTTTGAATTTCTTTGAACGGGAACGGCCAAACAGTTTTAAGGCGAAGCATACCAATTTTTTTGCCTTTAGCTCTTGCCATTTCCATTGCACTTTCTGCAGGTCTGGCTGTTGCACCATAGGTTACAAAAACAGTTTTTGCGTCATCTAAATACAGTTTTTCAACATTGGTAAGTTTATCAAGATCGTCGGTGATTTTTGTAGTAATTCGTTTCACTAGTTTTTCATGATCTGGTTGTTTATCAGTTGCTGGAAAACCTTTCTCGTTATGAGTGAGACCCGTAACGTAGGTATGGTAACCTGTTCCGAATGTTGGAAAATCAGGAACCTTGCTGTTTCTAGTCTGTGAGCTTGTAAAAGGTATGAATTTCTTTTTATCAATTGTAGCAGGGACCCGGTCAATTATCTTCAGGTCTTTTTCATCTGGAATAACTATTCGTTCTCTAAGGTGCCCTATTTCTCCATCTGCCATAACACAAACAGGATTGCGATATTTCTCAGCGAGATTAAATGCTTCTACTGTAAACTCCATACATTCCTGCACTGTGCTAGGTGCAAGAGCTATTGCTTCGAAGTCCCCATGTGTCCCCCATTTAGCTTGCATCATATCACCTTGGGCGCCAAGAGTTGGCTGCCCAGTTGATGGCCCTGTCCTTTGGATATTAACAATAACGCAGGGGGTTTCAGTCATTGCAGCAAACCCGTAGTTTTCCATCATAAGTGAAAAACCAGGACCAGATGTTGCAGTCATAGCTTTAGCGCCGCCCCACGATGCACCAATAACAGCAGCGATACTGCCTATTTCGTCTTCCATCTGCACATATGTTCCTTTAACTCTTGGAAGCCTACGTGCCATGCCCTCGGTAACCTCTGATGCAGGAGTTATCGGGTATCCGCCAAAAAATGAACAACCTGCAAGTAGACCACCATAAACGCAGGCCATATCTCCAAGGATAAATTGCACTTTTTTACCTAAAACCTCTCTTATCAACTCAGGATCCCGTTTATATTTCATTTATTTTCCTCCAATCGGACTCAGAAGGATTTTTTTAACATCTTTTTTAACTTCCTTGTCAGGAATTACGGTTATTGCAAGATCTGGGCATATCAATTCACAGAGTCTGCAAAAATTACACTCATTCTTTTCTTTTAGTTGAGGCGGGCGAATGCCTTTTTTATTAAGCCTGTCTGATTCTTCAAGGGCACATACAGGGCATCGTTCAATACAGATGCCGCAGCCCTTACACCAGTCATCTTTAATCTCAATCATTGCTACACCTAAAGTATATCTAATGCTCTAGAGATCGCCATCTCACCCCGGTACTCTGGCAATAATATTGGGGCTTTTTTTGTTGTCTTAATATTTGCTTTTTCCAACATTCTATTATACTTATTAATATGGTTTAGGGTAATTTTTCCAGCCTTAGCTTTTTTAACGTATTTTGCAGCATAGATGCCCGCTCGGCGGCCAAATACGTTATAGTCAAGAAGGGAATTACCCATGAGGCGATTTTTACCATGCACGCCACCAGTAACTTCACCGGCTGCAAAAAGACCGGGAACCTTTGTTTCGCACTTTTCGTTTATCTCTACGCCACCATTTTGATAATGTAAGGTTGGATAGACAAGAATTGGATGTTTTGTCATGTCAATGTCAAATCGTTTGAACTTCCTTGCCTCACCTGCGAGTTTCTTTTCTATGGTACCTTCCCCATGAATGATATCTATCATTGGTGAATCTAGCCATACTCCAGGCATCCCTGTAGGTGTCACAATGCCCTTACCATTCTTACATTCCCGAATAAATGTTGCTGCTTCCACGTCACGAGGCTCTAATGGAAATACAAAGGGGTCACCGTTCTTATTGAGTGGTACTGCACCCAGTCCACGGATCTTTTCTGTTGAGAGGATGCCCACTATTGGTTCTGGATATGCATCTCCAGTTGGATGGATTTGTATGGTATCTAAATCAAGAAGATTAGCTCCAACGTGATACGCCATGATAAGACCATCACCTGTCGCACCATAATGATTAGTAGTTGGATAATTTGAAAGATGCAATCGTCCACTACCTCCTGTAGCAAGAATAGTGGCTTTTGCTCTGATGACATGATACTCAAATGTTTCTATATTGAACGCAATTCCACCAGCAACCTGACCTTTATCGTCCATTAGAAATTCGATTATGGGACAAAATTCCGAGACAGGTATCTCTAAGTTTCTTGCTTCGTCTCTGATGTTTCGTAGGAGTTCCATACCGGTGTAGTCTTTGGCACTATGCATGCGATTCCTGCAGGTTCCACCACCAGATAATTCCTGAAATTCTCCATTGTCCTGTCGATCGTACATCACTCCAAGTTCCTCATGCCAGTTAATGATCTTTGGTGCATCTAGTGCAAGTGCCCTTGCAAGTTCTGGTTTATTCATGAAGTGGCCTCCTCCATAAATATCTAGATAATGCAATGCTGGGCTATCTTCAGGCCGGTCTGCTGCTTGAATGCCACCCTGAGCCATCATGGAGTTTGCGTCTCCATGACGAAGCTTTGTCACAATCAATATATTTTCTTTTGGAATGCCTGATTCGTACGCAAAGAGCGAAGCAACAGTTCCTGCACCGCCACCTCCTACAATAAGTAAATCTATATCATAATCTATCTTACTTAGATCAACATCATTTGGGTTTAAAATGGGTTTTGCTTCAAGGAGATCCACGATACCATTGTACATTATTTTTCCCTTGTCAACACCGATACTTACTTTTCTCTTAGTGCTATTCATATAATCGGGATGATACTTGCTAAGCACTTGTTCTCGCTTCTCCATTGTCATTGGTTTGACTGCAGTAGAAATGTTTTTCTCTCTTTTTTCTTCGACTAGTTCTATAGATTTCATCATATAGTCTGGATACCCGTCTATTAACTTCATTTAATCGCCTCCAATGTCCCCCTCTTCCTCTGCTTCAATTCTCCTGTTTGTATACATCGTCATGATGTCTCTCTTATCTTTCTTTATCAGTTTTTCAATATCTCCATCGTACTTTTTATTCTCAATTTCCTCCAGACGTTTTGCAAGATTTTTGGATCTTGTATCAATATATTTGCCTCGTAGTCTTCTAGCAAGCTGTGAAACATGATAATGTTTAATATCGGCAGGGCATCTCATAGCACAAAGACCGCATTGGATGCAATCAAAGGAAATCTCAGCACATCTCTTGATATCTCCTCGAATTGCCATCTGAATATACTTCATGACCTCAATGTCTTGAGGACATGATTTTGTACAGGTATTACACGAAACACATCGCGCAATTTCAGGATAGATGGTCAAAAGTGTGCTCTCACTTGGTTTAAGCTTTCCGATATCGTATTCGGCCTTCGCTGCAGGAACAAAAGGAAGTTGCACAAGATACATCTTGTCTTCTACCAGTTTCTGGCATGCAAGTGCAAAACTGAGTTTTTGTTCATTTTCTATTCTATACACTGTAGAACATGCACCACAAAATCCAGCCCTACAGCCACAACTCCTAATAAATCTATAACCTGCATATTCAATGGCTTTCATTATGGTTAGACCAGTCGGAACTTGGTAGCTTTTACCCATTATGAATACTTCTAATGCTCCTGCTTTTTTTTCTACATCTGCTGCTTTTTTTATGTCCGGTTTCTCTACAAGGACCTGACTTTCTTTACTCATAAGTTTATCCCCACAAAACAGAACTAAATTTTTTCAATATGCCCGCTAAAAATTCTAAGGAGTATTTTTCTTTTCTAACATACCTATGGATGACATTCCCTGCTACTAGACCAGACAAGGCAACTCCTCCTAAATTAAAATTTGAATTCGTATGAAAGATTCATCATATAAATCTTTTGATAAAATTCTCCTAATAACAAAAGATATTAATATGGTCATATTTTTGCTAAAATATAGGCATTATTATGCCCCTTTTAACAATTAATCACTTTATATTTGTTAAAATGAGAAAAAGTTTATATTGAAAAAAACTTATTCTCAGTATGATGAAAAAGTTTGATTTGACCGACAAAGAAAAACTCATTCTGTATGGGCTAGTGAAATATCCTCAAATGACAGACAAACAACTTTCAGAAAAATTTGATTTGAATCATTCTACAGTTACTTCTATTAGACACCGATTAAGAAAAAAAGAATATTTTAGAACTCTTATTATTCCAAGACTTCAGAATATGGGGTGTGAAATGTTGGTTGCGATTTATACAAATTTTAGTCCCTTGATACCTTTGGAAGAAAGAGTTGAAATTACAGGAAAGACTATCGAGGTTTTTGACGAAATATTTTTTTCTATTGGTGAACAAGATAAAGGATTCTCCCTGAGCCTTGCAAAAGACTATGCTACCATTGGAAAAATTAATGATATCAGAACACAGACATTTGGCGGGCGTGGTCTTTTGGAGAACGAATATCCAAACATGGTAGTGTTTCCTTTTGAGATAAGCGCAATCCATAATTTTTTTGATTTTGCACCTTTACTAAGAAGCAGTTTCGCCTTGGATTTAGAAACAGATGAAGTAGCAAGAGACGTTAGTTTTAGAAATAAAGAGGATGTTTCCTTTTCTGATACTGAAAAAGATGTGTATTGCATGTTGGTTAGATATCCTGAGTTATCAGATGGGGCTGTTGGATCAGAATTGGGGGTTTCACGTCACACGGTCTCAAGGTTACGAAGAGGATTTGAAGAGGATAATCTCATACGGAAGATTAACTTGCCAAATCTCAAGAAATTGGGTTTTGAGATTTTGACATTTTTCCACATCCGATTCGATCCACGCAACCAACCGGATATGGAAAAATATGAAGCCTCATTATTGATGGGCGATTCGACCATTTTTTTGGCCAGGAGAATGTTTGAAGCAGTGATGATTTCTGTCTATGGTGATTATGATGAGTATAAACAGGATAAGACTAGGATTATGCAGGTATTAAAAGAAAATAAGTGGATTGCAAAGGATCCCCTGATACGAACATATGGATTGAACACGTTGGTGTTCATAAAAGATTTTAAGTTTGCTCCTATTGCTAGGAAGGTATTAGGTTCTGATTTGCTAATTTAAAAAGCTATTATATATGAGAATTTGTATTTCTGGGTCTATGAAACTTTTTGAGTATCGGGGGAAGGAATTGTTTAATAAATATGGTATTGCAGTTCCAAATGGTAAGCTGATAAACAGCGAGAAAGACCTTTCTGATTTGAAATTTCCTTTTGTTCTTAAGGCACAGGTTCCAATTGGTGGTCGTGGTAAAGCAGGAGGCATCAAATTAACTGATAGCCTTAACGATGCCAAAGAGAAATTCTCTCAGATTATGGGTATGGATATCAAAGGATACACAGTAAAAAAAGTATATGCTGAAGAGAAAGTTTCTATCAAAAAAGAACTCTATTTGAGCATTATGCTTGATAGAACTAAGAGAATGCCCCTCATTATGATAAGTGGAGAGGGAGGCATGGATATCGAAAGTGTTCCAGATACTAAAATTTTCAAGGAATGGATTAATCCCTTGATTGGCATTCAATCTTTTAATATTCGCAATCTTGTATCTAAACTTAATCTTGAAACGGAAGAAGGAAAAGAGATTTCAAAGGTAGTTACAAAGAGCTACAAAATGTTTCGAGAATATGACTGTGAACTTGTTGAAATTAATCCGCTAATCATCAAAACAGACGGCAGTGCGATGGCCCTTGATTCTAAAGTGATCATTAATGACGATGCGATGTTTCGTCATCAAGACATTACGCCAGAACATGTTGAACTGACACCTCTTGAAAAAGATGCAAAGGAAAAAGGGATTACATTCATTCAGCTTGATGGAAACATTGGAGTCATAGCAAATGGTGCGGGTCTTACTATGGCAACGCTCGATGCCCTTACGTATTATAAGGGGAAAGGCGGGGTATTCTTAGACCTCGGCGGTACCGATGATCCCGAAAAAGTCAAACAAGCTTTCGAACTCATGAAAAAAGCCAAACCTAAGGTTATTTTCTTAAACTTGTTTGGCGGTATAACCAAGTGTGACACTGTTGCAATAGGGGTTAAAGCAGTTATTACAAAGGAGGGCATCGATTGTCCAGTTATCACTCGAATCAAAGGAATGAATGAGGGGGCAGCAAAGGAAATTTTAAAGGATGCGGGACTCGTCACCGCAACTACCTTACAAGATGCTGCTGAGCAATCTTCTACGATGGCAGGAGGTGCGTAAATGTCTATTTTTGTTGATAAAAAAAATACCGTTGTTGTTCAAGGTGCAACCGGACATCAAGGCGTTTTTCATATCGGCGAGATGCTAAGTTTTGGTACCAAGGTTGTCGCTGGTGTGACACCTGGCAAGGGTGGCCAAGAGGTTCATCGTGTACCTATTTTTAACAATGTGGGGGAGGCTGTTGATGAAACTGGTGCAAACACTTCCCTTATTTTAGTTCCTGCTCGCTTTGCTAAAGATGCGGTGTTTGAAGCACTTGATGCAGGAATTAAAACGGTTGTTACCATTACCGAAAACATTCCATTTCATGATGCCATGGAATTTGTCCATTATGCAAAATACAATGATGCAATCCTAATTGGTCCCAACTGTCCAGGTATTGCCAGTCCCGGTAAAACAAAAATTGGCATCTTGCCGGGTAGTATCTTTAAAAAAGGCACCGTTGGTGTTGCGAGTCGTTCTGGTACTTTGACGTATGAAATTGTGAATGCGTTGAGTGAAAAAGGTATGGGGCAAAGTACTTGTGTGGGTCTTGGTGGCGACCCGATCATTGGGACGACATTTATTGATGCCCTTGACGCCTTTGAACAAGATAAAGGCACTAAAGCGGTGGTGTTAGTCGGTGAGATTGGGGGTACTGCTGAAGAGGATGCTGCCGAACACATCAAGGAGCATATCAGCAAGCCCGTGTTTGCATTTATTGCAGGAAGAACGGCGCCGCCAGGAAAAAGGATGGGGCACGCAGGTGCTATTATTGCACGAGGAAAGGGAACCGCTACATCAAAAATACAAGCGTTTAAAAAAGCACATGTGCCTTTAGCCCAATTCCCTACTGATATCGCAGATTTAGTTGAACAACATAGTTAGACACAAAGCGTTCCATAAGAGAAGACTGCTGGTGTTAAATGTGAAGTGTATCTTTGTCTCTGACATTCATGGGAAAATCAAGCGATACGATAGTCTGTTCAAGTTTATACAAAAACAGCAACCAGATGGCGTTTTTTTTGGTGGAGATCTATTGCCTCACTCTCATCCGAATGACGACTCTCTTGAAACATTTATTTCTCAGCATCTCTTTTCTAAGATACAGAGGATAAATGCTGCTGTTAAAAAACCTGTCAGATTTTTTCTTATCCTTGGTAACGACGATCCACGAATATACGAAGACGTATTTCTTAATGCAGATAGCAACAATATCATCACCTATGTCCACAATAAAACCGTTTCCTTTGGTGATTTCTTTGTTACTGGATATTCCTATGTGCCACCCACCCCTTTTCAGTTAAAGGATTGGGAACGATATGACGTTTCTCGGCATCTTGATGTTGGTGCCGTTTCTCCTGAAAGTGGATATCGAACGATTTATCTTCCTATGGATGATATACGATATACAACTATTTCAGAAGATTTAGATCGACTTTCTCAGAACGCCCCTGCCAATCGAACGATTTTTCTTTTTCATTCCCCTCCCTATCAGTCAGACTTAGATCGAGCTGCATTAGATGGTACGATGATAGATCATGCACCTCTAGATGTTCACGTTGGTAGTATCGCCATACAACGATTCATCAAAAAGAAACAGCCATTCCTCACCCTTCATGGTCATGTTCACGAATCTGCTCGATTAACTGGTAAATGGAGACAACGATTTGGTCGAACGTATGCTTTTTCTGCAGCTCATGATGGACCTGAACTCGCAGTTATTCGCTTTGACACTGATGATTTGAGCAAGGCATCGAAAGAACTTATTGATCTCTAAGTTTTTTCTTTTTTGAGGTTGATTTTTTTCACGCTCATATGGGGAGAAGTGATGTGTGATGCCCAGGAGGTTTTTTTCTTGATGTCTTCGTCGGTAATAATATGCACATCTAACAGGTCACCTGTTGCAAGTCCTGTTCGCTGTTTATTTTCTTCATCAAGTTTTTTACCCCACTCCTCAAACCAGACTTGGAGTTTTTCTCGTTGTTCTTCTGTTCCTTTGAAATGGATTAAGAGGTCGATATCACTTGCTGGTCCAGCGCTTCCATCTTTTGTGCTACCAATCAAATATATTGATTCTATTCCGTAGATTTCAGGGTCAAGTGCTCCAGCAATCTCTTCTACCTTTTGCATACGCCAACTCCAATGATCTGGTGGTTTTAAAAACGCAAGTGCGTCTCCCGTTTCTCCATCCATAATTACAGAAAGAGTGGTACCTTCATCCAAATCTGACGTTTTTATCACTTTTACTACGTTTTTGAACTTTTTGTATGATGGAAGTATTTTTGGTAGATGATTCTCTGCAGTAATCAAAATATCTTCATTGAATATGCTCTTTGGTTGATTGGGGTAAAGAGGCAAATATCGAATTTCGGCTTCTACAAGATCTTGAAAGAAATGTGTGCCAAATGAAAGTTCAGGGGTATACTCTCCTTTTTCTTTTGCAATTTCCACAAGCAATGATGTGTTGTTAATATCGCCATACTTCACCGGTACGCCAAGTTTAATATCTCCTCTACTTCCCCATCTGCCAGGCCCCATTAGAATAAATTTTCTTTTTGGTAATTTTGTATTGAGTTCGTTGATGATAGTGGCTACTTTTTGCATATCCTCTCTTGATTTTAGAGTTGTATATTCTTCGGGAACCACATATACAAGGTATTCGATGTTTTCTATTTGTCCCGTTGTGACGTATTTATTTGTCGAAAATACTTTACGATTCTGGGGGACATCCTTCGGAATCGGTTTTCGTTCGATACCTCTGCCTTGACTTTGCGGTCGGCATTGAAGCATATAAAGGTGTTTACCGTCAGAAGCAAATTCCACGTCCACAGGAGTACCAATTTTCTCTTCAAGAAGATGCATGATTCGTTTCATTTTTTCGAGAAAATCACTTTTTTCAAAAAGATTGGCAAACGTGACAACCATGTCTTCTTCCTTTGGATTGAATAAGATGCTTGGTGGACTCAGCCCACCGTCTTTATATACAGAAATAATCTGATCAGCATGTGGAAATTCATCTGCATACTCTTTTAGAAATTCAAGAGCATCAACTGTTTCAATTGCTCCTGTCTGTAGATTAATCACATCCATATATCTTGGAGAGTATTGAATTCGTTCACTGATCAACGTATTGACTTGCAGATTTGGTCGATTAGGTGACACTAGTACTGGGTAGTCATTACCGACCCTATCAACTGCTCGTGTGCCAAGGCCGGGAACAAGCCGAATCATCCCATCCTCACGTCGTATTCGTGGAGACCATCGAAATTCGTTTCTGCTAAAGGCAACTCCACCAAACACAGGTACGTAATAATGCCCTACCTTTGTTCCCACTACTTCTTGTATTAAAATGCCCATTTCCTCACTAAAATCAAGAAGTCCACGCTCACGGCGATACTCGATAGGATCAGGACTGAAGGTTGAAGCATATACTTCAGCAATGGCATCCATGAGCGAATACAGTCTTTCCTCTTCACTGCCGGTATTGGGGACAAACAAACTTTTATATTTTCCAGAAAAGGCAGCACCGAAGCTATCTTCAAGAAGGCTAGACGATCTGACGATAATTGGTCTTCCTTCGAACTCCCTAATGACCTTTCTGAAACCCTCTACAATTTCATGAGGAAACGTTGCATTTTTAAACACTTGTTCTAAAAACGGTTGTTCTTGTCGTATTTGATCGGGATGAAGATATTTGACATGGAATGCCTCATCTAAGTCATTATAATGAACAAAATTTAAGATCGTATCGGAGGTGACATACCAACTTTTTGGAAATGCAATATCTTTGAGAACGTCATCTGTTTTCATTGCTTCTTTAATAATTTTTTCCGCAAGCATCACGCCAGAAGTTTTTCCACCAAATTTACCTGAGCCCTGAGCAGGACCAACTACGTGATTTAATAGATGGATAAAATCATCAAGATCAATGTATCGTTTTGCAACATTGACATACTCTAAACGATCAGTAAAAAACCGTCGTATGAGTGCTGTTTTAATACTAATTTTATCTTCAGATGCAAGGGTTGTTTCTACGTCCTCTTGTTCAAAGAATCTGTTCAGTTCGTCAGTAATTTCCACTAGAGGTATGCCAGGTTTTTGTGATGAGAGAAGTAAAGGACGTGCCTTATCTTGCTTCATCCACTCTTGAAACATGCTGGAAATTTCATCTGGAGGAATACTTTCTTTTGCTATTTCAAAAATCTGTTTTTGTATATGCTTCAATGATTCTAGATCTTGCCTTGGATTTGGCATGTTAATGCCACACCACTGGCTTGAAGCTGCATTTCTGTCAACTGGACAAATTTTACTAAGAAGCATGGTTATTTTTTCATTTTCATACCGGTATAAATAATATATCATTTTTCTTGTCAGTCGGAGCAAGGTTCGCGGATCTGTTTTAATTAAAAGATCGATGATAACTTCCCAATCTTGCTTTTGCTCGACGTTGTCTGCTTGTTTCGTTCCTGTTTTTTCGCTTGATTGTATCAGCTTTTCAGCACGAGTAAGTCGTTCTAGAACATGAGCCTCGCTCACAAGCGTTCCGAGAAGATCAGCGATAGCATCTATTAATCGACGTTCATCAATAAGAAAAGGCCCCTCATCACTCTCCGGTTTTTCTTGTATATAATAAACTTCTAGCATGCCTATTTTTTCATTATCTGAGAAGATATTGCTGGCCTGCCCCCATTTTGTCTTTTTAAAATTTTTGGTTTTGTATTCCTTACTATCAATAGTTACCTTAGCGCACGTTATTTCAGGATATTGCCATGCTGGCGGGATAAGGTTTACAATTTTTTGTAACGCCTCATCAAACGAAATTGTTTTGTCTTTGACAATATTAGTAAGTCCATACAAGCAGTTAAGTTCCTTTACCCGTTCTTTTAAAGCATCAATTTCATCATCGGTAAACTCAAGCGTTTTTTCTTTTTTTGATTCGGTCATGTTCATCTTCCAGTTTTTCTTTCTTTTTTCTTAATTGGCATTTGTCTGATAATTGCTTTGCCTTTTTTTCCGTCTATTATTGCTTGAAGATCGTTGTTGGTTTTCACATGAGTAATAAATTCCGTTTCTTCTACTTTTTCTTGAGAAGAAAGCCAGTTCCAATCTATTTCTTCTTCTCTTCTTGTGATCATGTATCCTACTTCTGAGGCAATCATGTCATGAAAGAAATGCGACCCCTGTGAAGGATCAATATGGCGTTCTTTATACGGCATTTCAACGATTACCTTTGCACCAGCAATATCACTCCAGATTACAGGGATGCCAAGCCACGGGTCGGACGACCCCCAACGGCCTGGGCCTACGAGAATATATGGTTTGTTTTCTCCCATCAATTTGATGTTCATTTTTCTTATTTCTTTCGCTACTCTGCCCGAGTGAGAGAGGTCAAAGGAGTCCTGATTGACATAGATGATATCTTTAATGTTATTAGTGATACCATTTCCCAGTGCGTTTTCGCTATAAAACAAGATTTCTTTTTTTGGGACGTCATCAATGTTAATATCAATTTTTTTATCGGGAGATATCATATTTCTTATTTGTAAAATAACGAGTTCGGCAGGTTCTTTGGTTTCTTTGGGAATATTTACTGCAAATTCAATTTCTACAGGATAGCCTAATGCTTGCTCACTGATTTGTAAGAGCAGTTTTATTGCTTTTGCGAGAGGAATTTCATCGTGATCAACGATTGGCGAAAAGTCGATAACAATGCCCCCTTCATTGTGGACTCCTGGATATAATCTGTCGTCTTGAGGAATATATGTTGACACAATTTTATCCAAAACTCCGTGTTCTTTGGCAACGTCGATATCAAGTTTTTCTAGAGAAGTTTCTTCATTGTAATCCACAAATTTATAGATTGATTTGAGATTTAATGCATAAAAGCGATTTTGCGCGTATTTCATATAGTCTTTTGGTGTACCAAATAATGGTACTTTTGGTTTTTCTGGGCAGAACGCATAGGTACTGCCGCCGTCAACTATTGCTTTTCCTAGCCCCAGTGCAAGGTACACGATGCCTTCTTCCGGCTTGCATGGTCCTGAAGGGTAATAGTTGTATGATTTGGCTACGCCAGAAATAGTAGGATAAAAATACGATCCATGATGGTCTCCAACCAATTCTTGAATGAGAATAGCCATTTTTTCGTCGCCAATGTTTTTTGTGGTAGATTTAATGTATGTCTGTGCTTTTTCGAAATAGGTCGAGGCGTACACATATTTTATTGCATTGCACACTTCTTGAAAGCGAAGATCAGTTTCCCACGAATCATTGGGGAGCAGCATTGAAGCATAAATCCCTGCAAACGGTTGCATGAGGGAATCCTCAAGAAGACCAGACGACCGTACGATTAGAGGTTTACGTGTATTCCTGATGAATGCGCGAAGATCTCCAAGGACCGTTGCGGGAATGCTCGCATTCATATATTTAGCAGCGATGCGGTCATCAGAGGCATGTAACACATCGACATTAGAAAGACGATTATGTTCGATAAATCTGTCAAAAACATCTGTGGAGAGAATAATGCTTCGCGGGATAGTAATTCTCAGGCCAGGAAACATATCTTCAGTCAGATACTTTGACAAGATTTTTGCAATAAATGCTACACCGCGAGCCTTGCCGCCAAGAGCTCCATCACCAATGCGACTCATCTTCACTAATGGATCAACGATATTGCGGGTGAAACTTGAAATGGAGGCCTGGTTAATCGAATAGTTGTATTCTTCAAACAATTCATTTAGGCGAGACTTTAACAAGTCGCCTTTTTCATACTTGCGTTCTATCGTCAAAATTTTTTCTGCAAGTTCAACTTCGCCGATTGCTTTCAACCACTTAGAAATATTATTTCTCTTTGCCGATTGGAAAATAATTGCATCATCAAGTGTTGTTAGTGCATGTTTAAATTCTTTCATGTTTTGAACTTGAGATGCGGCCATTCCCGTTTCATCAATAAATACAAGTTTCCGAGGGCCAAGAGCTTCATGAATAAAATTCCGTATTGTAAGAAATGCCCCCTGAGAAAGTTTGGAAACAAAATGGACGTTATTGCCAGAAATATCTTTTTTTTCGATGGACTCTGATGATTGAAGAAGTACCGGTAACTCTGGTTTTTCACTTGCTATCTTGTTAGCAAGCTCAACACCTGCCTCTTGATCCTGTTCTAGCTGATTATCTGTAATGACGCAGATAAGATCCTCCTTGTATTTTTCATAGAGGGCAACTCCTTCTTTGAGATTGTCTGCGTGAAGAACAAACGGTCTTCTTTTAAACCGAAGATTTTTTTGTTCGCATGACAAATCATCCTGCAGTATCTCATTTAAAAACATACATATTTCTTCATGGATTAAAGAAAGATAGCTAGAATAATGTTGAATGGAATCTTCCAGCAGCAGGATACATTTCCTTCCATCTGGTGATGAGGATGATTCGATATTTTTTTTGTCTTCAAAATACTGAACAATACTGAGAATGATTTTTCCGTCACCATTCCAGGTGAAGAATTTTTCAATGGTTGTTTTTTCATCTGCAAGTTTAGCGAAATCAGCGTTATTGTTGCCTAACACAACAATGGGTGCCTGTGCTTTTTTTCCAATTTGTTTGATAATTGGAATAATCAAATCGTTTTGTGGTAAGAAGAAAAGGATTATCAAATCAAAGTTTTCCTTTTCAAGAAGTGATAAAGTCTCTTCTACCGTTTCTGCATGGGTGATAATCGGAGGTGATTCTTGTTCATTGTAAGAATACCACTCCGAAAAAAGACTGCTGAGTCGACCTTCTTCTTCTAAAAGAAAGTATTCAAAGGACGAAGAGAGTAAAAGTATCTTTTTAATTCCATATCGGCGAAAATGTTTGACCAAGTCATAGCAAACGTCTTGGTTTATTTGAACTTTCTTTCCTGTTATTTCTTCGATCCTTTGTTGAATGTTTCGTTCTTTATTGTTTATGAACATGATCGTAAGATAATTATACCCATCCTCTTAACTTGCAGGCTTCAGCCACTCGCTGGATGGCAATCATGTATGCCGCATCACTAATTCTGACTTTTTTGCGTTGTGCAAGTTCCCATACTTTGTAAAAAGCATCAGTCATTTTGTTATCTAATTTTCCTAATACTTCTTCTTTAGTCCAATAGTAATTTTGGTTGCTCTGCACTTGTTCGAAATAGCTGCATACTACCCCACCTGCATTTGCTAGGAAATCGGGTATCACCGCTACACCATTTTTCGTGAGCACGTCTTCCGCCTCAGGAGTTATGGGTCCATTTGCTCCACCGATTATAATTTTTACACCCGGTTTGATTTCTTTAACGTTGTCTTTTGTGATGGAATTCTCAAGGGCTGCAGGAATAAGCACTTCCACATCGTGTTTAAGCCACTCGCTACCAGCCATTGCTTTGTATCCTAGCTTTTCTGCTTTTTGTTTATCGATGGTTCCAAAACGATCAGTGATTTTTCGCAACTCTTCCATGTTAATACCATCTTCTTTATAGTAGCTGTAGGCTCTCCCCTCTTTTTGGTCCCAGCATGAAACACATACCACAGTGCCACCATAATCGATGAATAACTCTGCTGCATACTGTGCAACATTTCCAAATCCTTCAATCGATGCTTTCGTTTTTGTAATATCCATATCCATTTGTTTGAGAACTTCTCTCAGTTGATATATCAGTCCATAACCTGTTGCCTCTGTTCTTCCGAGTGACCCCCCAAGTGCTACTGGTTTACCAGTAATAATGCCAGGATATTGGCCACCGACAATCGTCTGGTATTCATCCATCATCCAGAGCATGTGTTGGCTGTTTGTCATAACATCTGGCGCAGGCACATCTCGTACCGGACCGATGTCCCGGCACACCTGTCGTATCCATCCACGGCATAACCGCTCTTGTTCATTCTCTGAGAGGTTGTGCGGGTCACAAATAATGCCTCCTTTTGCACCCCCGAGCGGAATATTTGCTACTGAACATTTCCACGTCATCCACATGGAAAGTGCACGAACAGTATCAGCGGTTTCCTGCGGATGAAATCGTATTCCTCCTTTACAGGGGCCAAGTGCATCGTTATGTTGTATTCTAAATCCCCTGAAAATTCTTATTTTTCCATCGTCCATTTTAATGGGAATGGCTACATGATATTCTCTCAAGGGATTCCGTAATAGATCTCGTGTGGGTCCATCAAGGTTCAACATATCTGCAATTCTATCAAATTGTTGTTGTGCCATTTTGAATGGATTGTATCCTTCTTTTGCCATGGTCTCTTTCCCCTTAGAATTTGGAGTCGAAGAGCGGATATATACAACTACAATATAAATCATTGGTTTCTTTTTACACCAATTGTCGAAAAAAAAGAAAAAAGAAGTTTATTAAACTTCTTTATACAGCACCATGGTCAAGCATGGCATCAGCAACTTTGACAAATCCTGCGGTGTTTGCCCCTTTGACATAATTTACATAGGCGCCTTCTTTGCCATATTTCACACAGTTTTCATGGATGCTTTTCATGATCCATTGTAATTTTTCATTAACTTCTTCTCTACGCCAGGACATTCGTAAGGAATTTTGTGACATTTCAAGAGCACTTGTCGCAACACCACCGGCATTTGCTGCCTTGCCGGGCCCATAGAGAATCTTTGCTTTTTGAAAAGTCTCAATTCCTTCTGGCTCTGTTGGCATGTTTGCTCCTTCAGCCACACATATGCACCCGTTATCAACCAGTATCTTTGCATCTTCTTTGCTAATTTCATTTTGTGTGGCTGAGGGAAATGCCATATCACATTTGATATGCCACGGTCGCTTTCCTGCTTCATACGTAATGCCATATTTCTCTGCATATTCTTTGATTCGCCCTCGTTTAACATTTTTCAATTCCATGACATATGCTAACTTTTCCGAGTCAATACCATCGGGATCATAAATTGTACCAGATGAATCTGACAAGGTAACTACTTTTGCGCCCAACTCGTTCAATTTTTCAACGGTATATTGTGCAACATTACCTGACCCAGAAACGGTACAAATCTTTCCTTTCATATTCTTCCCGCTAAGCTTCATCATCTCTTGGGCAAAATAGACACAACCATAGCCAGTTGCCTCCGGTCGAATGAGGCTTCCT
>Ga0180434_10000861_pt1 | contig 44390 bp, 69 predicted proteins | sample SS_ome_7_FD_132453 | JGI IMG/M metagenome (GOLD analysis project Ga0180434, IMG submission 132453) | Hypersaline lake sediment archaeal communities from the Salton Sea, California, USA - SS_1_D_2 metaG | ecosystem: Environmental > Aquatic > Non-marine Saline and Alkaline > Hypersaline >... | reverse complement strand
GTTGCGCGTTTTTTTGCACGGGTTGCCGTATGGGGGGTGAGGTAATGCGATTTGATCGGCGTGAGGCGTTGCGTCTGGGGCCGCTGGGGGCCTTGGCCTTGGTTATGCGTCCTCGGGTATGGGCTGGCCAGGAGGCCGTCAGACGGCGTGTCAGGCGGTCTAAGCCGGGCATCCACGATCTGCGTGGGCTGGGGCTGGCCGAGGTGGATCGGCGGAGGATCGAGGAATGAGCAAGCCAGGACCAAGACCGACACCGACGGGTGTCCTCCAATTGCGGGGGTCGTGGAGGGCCGCTGGGCGAAGCGACGCGGCGGTCAAGCCGAGCCGGCCGGCCTGCCCGCGGTGGCTGGGGGCTGAGGCACGGAAGAAGTGGAAGCAGCTTGTGCCGGAGCTGGCGAAGCTGGGCATCCTGACGACGGTCGACCGGGAGGCGTTGGCCCGGTACTGCGACACCTGGGCACTGTGGCGGCGGATGCGGGAGCACGTCGAGAAGTACGGCGTGAGCTATCCGCTACGGACGGACGACGGCGAGGTGAAGTGCTTTCAGCAGTTCCCCGAGGTCGGGGCCATGCACAAGTTGGCGCTTCTACTGGGCCGGCTGGAAGCGGAGTTCGGGTTGACGCCGTCGGCCCGGACACGGATCGACATCGAGAAGCCGGCGGAGGTGCCGGCGGTGCGGACGAGGGTGCGTAGGGCATGAATAAGCGGATCACCAAACGCTGGACACGGAACGAATCGGACGCACTGGCCGTGGCGGAGGGCTACTGGTTCGACGAGGCCCGGGGCCAGTTTGTCGTCGACTGGATGGCGGAATACTTGCGGCTGTACGAGGGGGACTGGGCCGGGGAGCCGTTCGAGTGCCGGGACTGGCAGTACGAGGCCACGATGCGTTTGTTCGGCTGGGTCCGGCACTCGGACCGCTGGGGCCGGGACATCCGGCGGTTCCGCAAGGCGAGTATCTGGGTCCCGAAAAAGAACAAGAAGTCGCCGACCCTGGCGGCCTGGGGATTGTACCTGCTGTTGGGCGACAGCGAGCCGGGCCAGAAGGTCTTTATCGCGGCGAAGGACGGCCAACAGGCCCGGGAGATCGCCGGGAAGCACGCCGTCGAGATGATGTTGGCGTCGCCCGTGCTGGCCTCGGAGTGCTCGCTGAACAAAAACCTGATGCAGATCACGCACGAGCGGAGCCGGTCGTTGATGCGTCCGCTGTCGTCGGCCAACTCGCGGACCAAGGAATCGAAGGAGGGGATCAACGGGTCGGTGCTAATCGACGAGACCCACGTTGTCGACCGGGATTTCATTGCGAGGATCGCCAGGGCGGGGATCTCCAGGAGCGAGCCGCTACACATCGAGGTCTCGACGGCCGGCAATAACCCGGACGGTTATGGCAAGGAACGCTACGACTACGCCAAGCGGGTGATCTCGGGCGAGCACGTGGACGCTCAACTACTAGCGATCTGCCATGAGGCCCCCCAAGACCTGACCGACGGCGATCTCGACGCCGACCCGGTCCGCTGGGGCAAGCTGGCCAATCCGGCCTGGGACCACACCGTCGGCGAGGAGGAGTACCTGGCCGACTACAACGAATCGAAGCAGTCGATCACGGCGTTGGCCGACTTCAAAATGTACAGGCTCGACATCTGGCAGCGGTCCAGCAACCCGTGGCTGCGGCAGGACGATTGGGCCAAGTGCCGCCGGGAGTACACCGCCGAAGACCTGTTGGGCCGCGTCTGCGGCGGCGGGTTGGACTTGTCAAAAACCGATGACATGACCTCCCTGTGCCTGATGTTCCCCGAGGAGGTTGACGATGACAACGAGCCGGTGGAGGTCGAGGAGGGGGACAAGCCTGACAAAGACCAACCAGTCTCAGCTCTGTGGTGGTATTGGCTACCGAAAAGCGCAATTGACCGGTATGGCCACGAGGTGCCCTATAAGCAATGGGCAAAGGATGGCTGGCTAACGGTTGTGCCTGCGCCGACCATTGAATATGCGTATGTCGAACATGACATAGCGGAGATTCTACGACGTTATGATTGTCGTATCTGTGCATTCGATGAGTGGTATGCTAAGGGTGTGTGGGAAAACCTACGTATACAACATGGCTGGCCTGGGCAAGAATACAAGTTCCGGCAAACGATAACCAGTTTTGCGGGACCCACGGCTAAATTCGAGCGACTCGTCATCGGCGGGAAACTCTGGCATCGTGGCAACCCGATCACGACGTGGCAGGCGGGTCATGCTGAGGTGCAACCGGACCCAAACCAAAACATCCGGCCGGTCAAGCCGCCGACAAGAAAAAAAGTCGACGGCATCGTGGCCGGGATCATGGCCCTGGACAGTGCCAGCCGGCTGCCGCCGCCGTCGCCGTACCTGACGCGAGGCTTTGCAACCGTATGATCTCGATCGAGGACTTGGTGTTTCTGGCCGGGGCCGGGCTTGGCCTGGCCGGCTGTTGGCTGCTGGGGCCGGCCGCGATGCTGCTCGGCGGCGGTGTGGCGGCCTGCGTCGGCGCGATGGTACTCGGGCGCGTGAGGCAGCGGAGGAGCCGCAGACGATGATTGTCGATGCACTGCTGCCGTGGGCCGGGGAAACGCCGGCCCCGAGCGATGACTTCTGGTACACGCCGCTGCATGGCGGCGGGGAGGTGACCCCCGACACGGCGATCCAGACGGCCGCCGTGATGGCCTGCGTCCGGGTCCTGGCCGAGACGGTCGGGCAGCTGCCCTTGCACCTGATGCGTGAGACCGGCCGAAAGAAGGAGAAGGCCGTCGAGGAACCGCTGTATGAGGTCCTGCACAACCGGCCGAACGACTGGCAGACGCCCTTCGAGTTCCGCGAGATGCAGCAGGGGCACCTGGCCCTACGTGGCAATGCCTACGCCCAGATCCGGCCCGGGGCCCGCGGGGCTGTCGACCAGTTGGTCCCGCTGCACCCGGATCGGATGCAGGTCTTCCGGCTGGTCAACGGCCGGATCGCCTACCTGTACCAGGACGAGCGGGGCCGGCAGTACCGCTTGACGCAGGACGAGGTCTTCCATCTGCGGTTCATGTCGCTGAACGACTGCGTCGGGATGTCGGTGATCACGGCCTGTGCGAAGGCGGTCGAGCTGGCCCAGCAGGGCGAAACCCACGGCGTGAATTTCTACCGGAACGCCGCCAGGCCGTCGGGGGTGCTCACCCTGCCGGCGGAGCACCCGCCGCTAGACGAGGATGCCCTGAAGCGGCTGCGGAAGTCCTGGCGGGACGCCCACACCGGGGACGACCTGTTCACAACCGCCGTCTTGGAAGGCGGCGTGAGCTGGCAGCAGTTGGCGATCTCGAACGAGGATAGCGAGTGGCTCGACGGGCGGCGGTTCCAGATCAACGAGATTGCACGGTTGTTCCGGGTCCCGCCGCACATGATCGGCTCGGCGATCGAACATGGGATGACCTACGCCAACGTCGAGCAGAGCGACCTGGCCTTTCTCAAACACACGATGCTGCCGTGGCTGGTCCGGTGGGAACAGGCGATCGGCCGGGACCTGGTGGTCCAGCCGGAGCCGGCCGGCGGGACGCGGCTCTACGCCAAGTTCGCCGTCGAGGGGCTGCTGCGGGCCGACTCGACGACCCGGGCCCAGTTCTACTCGACGATGTTGAGTGCCAAGGTCTACACCCGCAACGAGGTCCGCGAGCTGGAGGACATGAACCCGATCGAGGGCGGTGACGAGATCGACGAGCCGGCGCCCCCGCCGCAGTTCGCCCCGCCGGAACCGGGCCGGGACGAGGAGGACGACGAGGACGACGACCGGAAGGGGATTGTTCGGGCCTGGGTCGCGGACTGTGCCACCCGGCTGGCCAACCACGAGATCGGGGTGTTGGCCTCGCGGGTCGACAAGGCGGCCAAGGATCGTACGCGGTTCAATACGTTCGTTACCCAGCACTGGCAGGGGACCTTTTTGGAATACTTCGATCGGACCGTCTCGCGGCTGTTTACCTCCTGTCGGCCTCGCGTCTCGTCGGAATGCCTCGCCGGCGAGATTGCGGGGTCGGCGGTGGCGCACCTGGTAACGTACGATCCGAGTGACGTGTTAGCGCGATGGAAAAAAACGAGGGCGGCTGATCTGGCGGCCAAGCTGTCCGATGCCTTGGAGGAAAACGATGGACAAGACGATCCATAACCAGGCCTACCTGCTGGCCACGCACGGAAGCCTCTGGGCGATGGACCGGGCCCGGCTGGAGGGATACGCGGCGACGATGGTCGTCGACACGCTGGCCCCCGAACAGATCGAGCAACGGACCGGGCCCCGGGGGTTTGCCTACTACGACGAGCAGGGCACGTTGGAAGATCGGTCGGCCGGGCCGGTCCGCTCGACCCGGCGGGCCATCGCCGTGTTGCCGCTGCTGGGTCCGATCTCGCAGCGGGCCGGGCTGATGACCGCCCTATTCGGCGGGTCATCGACCGAGCGGTTCGGCCGGATGCTCGACGAGACGGCCGCAGATGCCTCGGTCGGTGCGATCGTCCTGGAGGTCGACAGCCCCGGCGGATCGGTCGCCGGGGTCCCGGAGCTGGCCGTTAAGGTCGCGGCGGCGAAGGCCAAGAAGCCGGTCGTGGCTGTGGCCAATGGGATGATGGCCTCGGCGGCCTACTGGATCGGTTCCCAGGCCTCCGAGCTGGTCGTGACGCCATCGGGCGAGGTCGGGAGTATCGGCGTCTGGTCGATGCACACGGACCTGTCCGAGGCGTTGGCAAAGGAGGGCGTTAAGGTCACCCTGATCTCGGCCGGGCCGCACAAGACGGAGCTGAATCCGTACGAGCCCCCCTCGCTGGAGGCGTTGGAGTACGAGCAGCAGCAGGTCGACCGCTACTACGGCGAGTTTGTCGACGCCGTGGCCGACGGCCGAAGGAAGACCGCCGCGACGGTCCGCAAGGAGATGGGTGGCGGGCGGCTCGTGGGCCCGAAGGCGGCCCTGGCGGCCGGGATGGCCGACCGAGTAGCTACGATCGAGACCACGATCCGACGGCTGGGGGGACGGCTGGCGGAACAGGACCGGGCCGCCGCCGAGGCAGAGCGAAGACGGGTGATCCTGGAAAGGATGGAAAGAGAAGATCGAATCAATGAGTGAGCGGCTACTCTGTGAGATCGAGGCCCATCCGTCGCGATTCAGCGATCTGGAGCGGCGGCTCGCCGCTCGGGTGCGGCAACTGGAGCGGATCGTCCAACGCCATCGCGACGAGGGCGAGCGGATGGATCGGACCCTCGCACTAATGGAGGCAACTATAACGAGCGGACCGGGCAAGAAAGGGGTTGTTGTGGGAAACCACAACGGATAGAATGATAGGCGAGACGGGTGGCCTCGGCGACAGCCGGGTCCCCGGAATCTGAATCGTCACGCGACAGCGGACGAGATGCAACCGGAAGGCGGCATTTTGTCCGCTGTTGTTTTTTTGCCGTGACTCCACGCGACAGCGGGTGCAGCGGCGCACCTGTCGAACGTGGAGATCACGATGGACAAGATCAAAAAGCTCCGCAACCGGATCGCGGCCTTGACCGCGGCGATGCGGGAGCTTCACTCAAAGGCCGTCGACGACGACGGCAAGGAACGAGGCCTCAACGAACAAGAGCAGGCCTCGTTCGATTCTCTTGAAGCCGAGCGGGCCGAGGTCAAGGCGGCCCTGGCCCGCGAAGAGCATCTGCAACAGCTCGAACGGGACCTGATCCCGACCGAGCCGCCCCCGACCGGGACGACCGGGGCGACGCCGGTCGACGACGGCGGCGAGCCGTCGGAGCCCGAGGAGTTCGCCTCGCTGGGCGAGCAGCTGCGGGCCGTCGCAGCGGCGGCCGATCCGAGCCGGACCCAGGATTCGCGGCTGCGACAGGCAGCCACGGGGCTGTCTGAGGGGATCGCTAGCGAGGGCGGGTTCCTGGTCCAGACCGACTTCGTGGCCGGTCTGATGCAGCGGGCCTACAACAACTCGCAGATCCTCTCCGGCAGCGGGTTTGCGAACCCGACCCGAATCCCGATTAGCTCGAACGCCAACGGGATGAAGCTCAACGGGTTGAACGAGACCAGCCGGGCCGACGGCAGCCGATGGGGCGGGGTGCGGGCCTACTGGGCCGCGGAAGCGGCAGAGAAGACCGCCAGCAAGCCCGATTTCCGGCAGATCGAACTGAACCTCCGGAAGCTGATTGGGCTCTGCTACGCCACGGACGAGCTGTTGCAGGACGCGGCGGCCCTGGAGGCGGTGATCTCGAATGCGTTTGCCCAAGAGTTCGCCTTCAAGATCCAGGACGCCTTGATCAACGGGACCGGTGCCGGGCTGCCGCTAGGCGTGCTGAACGCCGCGTGCCGGGTCCAGGTCGACAAGGAGACGGGTCAGGCAGCGACGACGCTAGTCGCCGAGAACATCGAGAAGATGTGGGCGAGGATGTGGGTCGGCGGCTTGCCGAATTCCGTGTGGTTGATCAACCAGGACTGCTACCCGCAGTTGTTCTCCATGTCGAAGGTCGTCGGCGTCGGCGGCGTGCCGGTCTACATGCCCCCAGGCGGACTGTCAGTGGCCCCGTTCGGCACGCTGATGGGTCGGCCGGTTGTGCCGATCGAGCAGTGTCAGACGCTCGGCACGGAGGGGGACATCATCTTCGCCGACTTCGGCGAGTACCTCTTCTGCGACAAGGGCGGGATGCAGTCGGCCCAGTCGATCCACGTCCGGTTCATCTACGACGAGACCGTCTTCCGGTTCGTCTACCGGTGCGACGGGCAGCCGACGTGGGCCTCGGCGTTGACTCCCTACAAGGGGACCGACACGGTCGGCCCGTTCGTCGTCCTCAAGGTCCGCTCGTAGAAAGGAGCCATGCCATGAGTTTTACGTTACCCGAGAACTGCAAGATCGTGCAGCTCGACGCGGCCAACACCGCGGCGAACGCACTGGCGGCAGATATCATCTGCTGCAAGAACGCATTGAAGGTCTGGTTCGTCGTCTCGCACTACAGCGGCGGCGGCGATACGGACCTGACGCTCTCGCTGGTCGAGGCGACGGACGTCTCGGGCAGCACCACGACGGCCGTCACGGCGACGTTCCCGATCTGGTCGGACACGAACGCCGGGACGGCCTCGGACACGCTGGTCCGCCAGACGGACGCGGCCAGTTACGTAATCAACACCGGCGCCGGGACCGATTACCTCGTGGTGATCGAGTGGGACCCGGCGAAGCACTCGGACGGCTACGACTGCATTCAGCTGGCCGACTCCGGCGGGAACGCCAGCAACGTGATCAACGCGCTGGCGATCATCCAGGAGCGGTACCAGGCGGATCAACCGCCGACGGCCATCACGGACTAAGGGGTGGCGAGTGAAGTTTATCGTCACGGGGACGCCCAGGTCGGCGACGCGATACGCCGCGGTGCTGTTCTCGCTGTTGGAGGTCCCGTGTCGCCACGAGGAGGTCTGTCGGCCCAATGCCGACCTGATATGTCTCCACGAGTGGCAGACCGGGCCGCAACAGGGGGAATCGTCGTGGCTGGCCTGGGCGTTTCTCGGGGCGATGGCCGAACCGGTGGTCGTCTTCCATAGCCGGCGGGACCCGTTCAAGGTGATCGACTCCCTGGCCCACCGGAACCAGATGTGCCGGCTGGACCGGCCCGAGACGGCGCACAACCGGCGGCAACAGCAGGTCATCGAGTGGTACTGTCCGCGGATTCGCCACTATACCGAGTCCGTGGACCGGGCCGCCGTGATGCTGCTGGACTGGAACCGGCGGATCGTCGAGGCGGCCACGCGGTACGCCGGCCGTTACGTCCCCTACCTGGTCGAGCGGGTCGATTCGGTGGAGGTGAGTGTCTGGCTTGACGCGATCGGATGCGAGCGGTCGGTCGAGCAGATCGATCGGGCGCTCGACGCGGTTGCCAAGGACACCAACTGCGGCCGGAAGGTCCGGCGGGGCTGCCCGATCAGCAACCAACAGGTCTGGGACTACATCGTGAACGAGATCGCCGACGGCCGGCGGATCGCCACCGCCGTGGTCGAACCAGCCACGGAGTTCGCCACCCGGGCCGAGATCCTCGACCGGATGGCCCCGGAACTGGCCGCCGAGGTCGTCGACTACGCCGAGCGGTTCGGCTATGTCGAGCCGGCGGTGTGTACTAAACCATAGCAGCGAGGCACCGATGCCCGAGACAACCGAAACAACCGAGGCGGCCACGCCGCCGAAACCGACGACTGAGATTCCCGTGTCGGCCACGTCGCCGAAACGGACCAAGGCGGAGCAGGAGTGCGAGATGCGACTGGCCGCCGACCTGTATATCCATGTCTTTTGCCGTGCGGGCTACGAAGCAGGGCATACTGCCTGGGAGGCGATCGACGCCGCCCGGGTCTTTATGGATACCTACCGCAACACCCATCGTTAACAAAGGAGAACCCCGAGATGGGAACCCGTTCACCGCTGTTCGCCCGCAACCGGCCGGGCGGCCTCTTTTCGATTCAGCCGATGCACATGACCACCGGGGACTGGTGGTTCGTCGACTCGGCCACCGGGACCGACGCCGTCGGCTACGGTAAGGACCCGGACAGCCCGTTCGACTCGATCGACTACGCCATGAGCCAGGCCACCGCGAGCAAAGGCGACACGGTCCTGGTGATGCCGGGACATACGGAAACGGTGGCCTCGGCCGCTGCGCTGGACTTCGACTGCGCCGGGATCAAGGTAATTGGGCTCGGCTGGGGCGACACCCGACCCGTGGTCAACCTGACGGCCACGGACTCGACCGTCGAATTCAACGCCGATGACATGCACATCGAGAACCTCCGGTTCAAGGGCTCGATCGCCGACCTGGTCGTGGGGCTGGACATCAAAACGGGTTGCGACGACCTGACGATCAAGAACTGCGAGATCGGCGGCGCGGCGTCGTCCACGGAGATGCTCAAGCACGTGACCATCGAGGCCACGAACGACCGGATCACGTTCGATGGCTGCTACTTCAAGGAACCGATCGGCGGGGACGCGACGACCTGCATCTTCACCGAGGGCGCGTTCACGAATTTGTTGATCCAGAACTGCCTGTTCTGGGGCGACTGGTCGACGGCCGTCCTGGACCTGGACGCGGCGGCCGTGACCACCAACGGTCTGATCGTCCGGGATTGCGACGTCTACAACGCCGACACCTCCGCCGGGCTGTTCTGCACCTTGGCCAACACGACCCAGGCGCACTTTATCCGCGTCACCTACGGGCTCGGCAAGTCGAATACCCCGCCGATCCCGACCGGGGACGACGGCGCAGCGACGGTGATCGAGTGCTACGGCACCGAGGCCGTGAGCACCTACGGCGTGATCTGGCCGTTCACCGCAACGAACTATGGTGCGTAGACCATGGCCAAGCTGGTACTCGACACGGCCCCGACCGGGACCGGCCGGATCGTCACGCCCGACGACGTCCGGGCCCATGCGCGGATCGATCTAACCGACGAGGACGTCGTCCTGGAGCGGCTGATCGATACCGCGCAGGCCGCGGCCGAGGAGTACACCTGGCGGAGGCTCCTGAAGCAGGTCTGGGACCAGTACGAGGACGGATTTGTCGATCCGATCCCGTTACGGTATCCGCCGCTGCACAGCGACGGGATCTCGGCCATTACGTACACCGACGCGAACGGGGACAGCCAGACTCTCTCAACTGACACCTATGAAACTGGGGAGGTCGACGGCGTCCCCGTTGTGCGTCGGAAGTACAATCAGACCTGGCCGACGACCCGGGACCACGAGGACGTGGTCAAGATCACCTACACGTGCGGCTACGACACGGCGGCCGACGTGCCGGAGAAGATCAAGCAGGCGGTACGAATCCACGTGGCGTGGCACTACGAGCACCGGGAGGGGCAGAACGCCGTTGGGACGGCGATCACGATGCCCCCGACCTTTTACCATTTGCTGCGGGAGTACCGGCTAGCGCGGCACCAACCGATCGGAGCGGCGTGATGGAGGCCGGTCGGCTGCGACACCGGGTGACGATCCAGCGGGCGACCGAGGGGTCGGCGGACGCGATGGGCGAGAAGGCCCTGACGTGGGCGGAACTGTACACGGTCTGGGCCGCCGTGATGCCGGAGGCCAGCCGGGAGTTTTACCGGGCCTCGCAGGTCCACGCGGAGATGACGCACTTGATCTCGATCCGGTATCGCAGCGGCATCACCAACTCGGACCGGCTGCGGATCGGGTCGAGATATTTGAATATCGTGGCCATCCAGAACGTCGACGAGCGGAACGTCGAGCTGCGACTGGTCTGCGTCGAGGAGGTCTGAACCGATGATCGGCATGAGCACCGGCGGCGATAAGCAGCTCTACGCCGTGCTCGGCGAGTTGGGCGACAAGATCTTCCACGACGTGACGACCAAGGCCATGGTCGAGGCGGCGAAGCCGATCCGGCGGTCGGCCAGGGCGATCTGTAGACAAAAGGTGGGGCGGCGGAGCGAGGCCAGGCTACTGCGGTTGCACCGAGCACGGATGGAACGACTGGCAACCCAGCCTCAACGGCGAAACCGTCGGAAGTACAAGCCGCCGACCGAGAAGCAGGCGACGAAGACAGGCCAGCTTGCCCGGTCCATCAGGTGGCGGGTCAAGAAGTATACGAAGCAGGGAGTCGTGTACGTCGCGGTGGGACCAGGTTGGCCCCAGGGCGCCCACGGCCACCTGATCGAATACGGCCACGAACCGAGCGGCTGGTACAAGAAACAGAACCGGGCGAAGCGGGTCCGGGCTATCTCCTTCATGCGGCCGGCCTTCGACGCGCACAAGTACGAGGCCTTGCAGTTGTCGATCCAGTATCACCGGGCCCGGTTGGAGCGGGCCGCCCAGCAGGTGGCGTATCACCGCTACGCCGGCAAGATCGGCATGCGGTGGTCGGACGTCTACAAGGCACACGGCGGCAAGGCCGCCTTTTTCAGGCTCTTGAAGTGAGATGCCAGAAACACGCATAGTCAACAAACTGAAAAACACCTCGGCGGTGACGGACCTCATCAGCGATCGCATCCGCTGCGGCTGGCGGCGGGAGGCGTGGGGGACGTCCGACGCGCTGACGTACCAGCGGATCTCGACGGCTTGGAGCAACCACGCGACCGGCACGACGACGCTCTATTTTGTGCGGGTCCAGATCGATCTGTTTTCGTCGACTGCGTTGGGCTGCCGGGCGTTGGCCAACGCGGTGCGAACCGCGTTGGGTGGCTGGAGCGACGACGCGAGTACGCCGGTGGTGACGATGTGCCACCTGGAGAACCAGCAGGATATGCCCGTCGAGGCGGACGCCGCCGAGGAAGAGACGGAGTTTCGTATTGTGCAGGACTGGCTCCTGCACTGCCACAACTGAAGGAGTATGGGCCATGGCCGACGATGGCTTCAATGGGTCAAGTGTCGATTGGTACAACGGCGCGTCGATCACGCTCGGACCGCTGCGATCGATCAGCTACCGCGAATCGGGCGCGAAGGTGGCGGTCCACGGGGCCGCCGACTCGCAGGCGAAGTACAAGACCGGGATTCCGGACCCCGAGGTCGTGGTCTCGTTCGTCGGCTGCGTGCCGGCGACGTCGTGCGACATCGGGGACACCGGGGCGCTGACGATCGCCTGGAACGACGGCGGCGCCGAGGGGACGCTTTCCGGCTGCGTGGTGACCGACCGGTCGTGCAACGGCAACATGGACGGCGAGATCATCTCGGAGGTGAGCTTCGCCCCGGACGATAGTTGATGGTGTGATGTTCGACGCCTGTTGGGTGATCAACCTGGATCGCCGGCCCGATCGCTGGCAGCGGTTCCTCGCCGAGGTCCGGCGGGTGGACTGGCCCTTCCCGCTGCCCGAGCGGGTCGCGGCGATCGACGGCGCGGCCTGCACGCCGCCGCCGGGGTTCGGTGGGACGGCCGGGGCCTTCGGCTGTCTGCAATCGCACCTGCACCTGATGCAACGGGCGGCCGCCGAGGGGATCGACTCGGTCGTGATCTTCGAGGACGACGCCGTCGTGGGCGTCGACCGGTTCGGCGATCGGGTCGCCGAATTCCTGGACTACGTGCCACACGACTGGGAGCAGCTGTATTTCGGCGGCCGGCACTGCATGTGGCACATGACGCCGACGCCGGTCAATGCCAACGTGCTGCGTGGCCGGTGCGTCCTCGGCACGTGGGCCTACGCGATCCGTGGCTTTGCCAAACACGCGCTGCACTACGCCTTGGCCCGCTGGCCGAACTGCCTGGCCGATCCGCTGTTCAACGTCGATCGGATCTTCGGCCAGCAGCATCGGCTCGGGATGGTCCGGGCCTACACGCCGTGGCAGTGGTTTCTGCATCACGGCGGCGGTCGATCGGACATCAACGGACACACGCATCGTACCAACGATTTCGACCTGCCGCGGTGTGCGCGGCGGCTGTTGCGGAGGCATTTGGCGGAAAAGGAGGTGAGCGGATGTCGTTGACGCTGGAGGCGATTCGGGAGTGTGAGGACCGGCCGGCCCGCGAGGTCGACGTGCCGGAGTGGGGCGGGGTGGTCTACGTACGGGAACTGTCGGCCTTGGACGCCCAGAAGGCCAGGGAGTTCCACGACAAACCGAACATGTTGGCGCTCTACGCGGCGTTGCTGGTCTGCGACGGCGACGGGCAGCCGTTGTTTACCCAAGACGACGCGGCGTGGCTGCAAGACAAGAACGCCAACGTGTTGGGGCGGATTGTCCAGGCCGGGCGGGTTTTCAATTCGATCGGCGATGACCAGGCGAAGGAGACGGAAAAAAACTAGCCCGCGATCCGGAACGGCAGATGCAGTTCCTGGTGGCCCGCTGGCTCGGCTACCTGCACCCGGATCGGATGCTCCGAGAAATGACGGCCCGCGAGTGGGCCGAGTGGCGGGCCGCGTTGATCATCGACCCGGACGTCCCGTTCGGCCCAGGCCAGACGGTGCAACAACAGAAGTCGATCTTCGCCACGGCGGCGAAGGCGTTTAACCGGCGCAGGACACTCACGCATGGCGGCAACGGTCGGTGAACTCGTCGTCAACCTGATCGCGCGAACTGGGCAGTTCGACCGGAATCTGAACAAGTCCGGCCGGAACGTCAAGCAGTTCTCGCGGACTTCCGAGACGGCGGCCCGGGTGATCGGGCGGCTGGGAACGGCGTTTGTCGGGGCCTTTTCCGCAGGAAAGGTGATCTCGTGGTTGCGTGAGGGGGCGCAGCAGATCGACGCGATGGCCAAGGCGTCCCGGGCACTGGATCTGACGATCAACCAGCTCCAGGCGGTCCACTTGGCCGCGGAGAAGGCCGGCACGTCGACGAAGACCGTCGAGATGGCCGTGCAGCGGATGGTCCGGCGGCTGGCCGAAGCGAAGCAGGGCCGAGGCGAGGCGCTCGTGGCACTGGAGATGCTCGGGCTGGACCCCAAGAAGCTCGGGGCCCAGTCGGCCTTTCAGGCGCTGCGGACGATCGCCGACGCGATGAACCAGGTCGAGGACGCCAACACGCGGCTGTTGATCGCGTTCAAGCTGTTCGACTCGGAGGGGGCGAGGCCAATGGTAGAGCTGCTAAGCCAGGGCAGCAAGGGTCTCGACGAGATGAAACGGAAGATGAGCGGGCTGGCGTCGATGAGCGAGCAGACCGCGGCGAACATCGAGCAACTGAACGACGCGATGACCGAGATCGGCTTTGTCGGGACCCGCGGCGGCCGGAACAAGTTCATCGGGACCGTGGCGGACCTGACCCGGGAGTTCCAGTTCCAGCAGCAGCAGGCGGGCGGGTTCTGGCAGCGGGCCCTGTTGGCCTCACCGTTGGGCGGGGCGGCGTTTATCCGGAACATGCTCCGCGGGTCGGCGTATGAGCATGACTTGATGCAGAAGTACAATCGCGCGGACTGGATTCCGGACAAGGAATGGAAGCGGAAAGAGGCGGCAAAGTTCATCGAGGAGCCGCTCTTCGGGCCTGACCCGAAGCTGGTAGGCCGGGCCCGGTCGCTCTTCGAGCGGCTCATGGCGGAGCAACGGCAGCCGATCCCGCTGGCCGCCGCCGCGGGCGTCGGCTCGGCGGACTGGTATAGCTCGATGGTCCGCCAGAACCTGCCGGATCGCGGCGAGATGCAACAGAAGCAGATGGTCGACCTGGTCAAGCGGCAGCTGGACCAGGACCGGGAACGCAACCGGCTGATCCAGCGGATGATCGACGAGCTGGACCTGCCGGAGATCGAGATCGAATAATGGCCGTGACCGCCGTGCGACGCAAACCCGGTAGCCGGCGCGGACCCGTCCGCGACCAGTCGGGCAACGTCTCGTACTACGACGTCTGGCTCGCGGTAACGGACAGCTACAACGACGACGGCCGGAAGGTCATGGCCGACGCCGGGCTGCCGCAGTACAACGCGGCCTATGACCAGGACGCCTCGGCGGTCGTCACCGAGATCGACCCGCAGCAGGTCGGCCACGACAACGTATGGGAAATAAACTATACCTATCGGCAGATCGCCCCGCACCCGGGCAAACCGGGCACGCCGCAGACGCCGCAGATGGCCGCCGAGGCGAAGCCGCAGCGGACCCGCACGAGCCGGCCCTACCTGACGCACCGGTTGCAGGACCTCGACGGCAAGGGGTTCAAGAACTCGGCCGGCGACCCGTTCGACCCGCCGCCGGGGATGTTCGTCTATCACCCGATCTACACGTTCCGGTGGGCCGCCGTAGCGCTGGACGAGCCGCTGGCCGACGGGGCCGAGAACTGTATCAACGAGGACGCGATCACGATCGGCCGGGCGACCTACCCGCAGCATACGGCCAAGATCAACCGGATCGACGCCACGGAGATGTTCGCCGCCAACGGGGAGCCGTACCAGCAGATCGTTATCGAGCTGGAGATCAACCCGGAGAAGTGGCACCCGTTTCAGGTGGTCGACGAGGGGTTCCGACACAAAAAGGACGGCGTCGACGGGCTCTTCCTGGACCGGGACGACTCGGGCGTCCTGACCGGGCGGAAGGTCTGGCTCAACGGGAACGGCTTCCGGCTGGAGCGGTCGTTCAAGAAACCAGAGACGATCGACTTCAAGACCCACAAGGCAATCAACTTCGCAGCGTTGGGAATCCCGCTGCACTGAGGAGGATAGACGATGGCGACCCACGTATGGCAGGGCGGGATGGCCGCCGTGGCCCAGGTCGATACGCTCACGCCGGCCAACGTCGAGGTCGACGACGTCTTCACGGCGACGATCAACGACAAGTCGATCAGTTTCACGGCGACGGCCGCGACCGTGGGCAACGTGACCGCCGGGATCACAGCGGCCTGGAACGCCTCGACGGAGCCGGAGTTCGCCGAGATCACGGCCACCGACTCGACGACGCACGTAACACTCACGGCCGACACGGCCGGGGTGCCGTTCACCGTGACGGCGACCGAGACGGACGGCGGCGGGACCGACGATCAGACGTTCACGAGAGCGGCCAGCACAGCCAACGCCGGGCCCAACCTGTGGATCGCAGGCAACTTCGATAGCAACACGTTGCCGGCGAACGGCGATACGGTGATCTTCGAGAACAACAACATTGATTGCCTCTATTTGCTGGATCAAAGCGGCGTCAATCTGGCCGCATTGACAATCAAGCAAAGTTACACCGGCAAGATCGGCCTTCCCGAGTGGAACGCGAACAACTATGGCGAGTACCGGACGACCTATCTGAAACTAAACGACTGTACGGCCGTGACGATCGGCCAGGGCGAGGGGAACGGCTCGGGCCGATTGAAGATCGACGCCGGGTCCAACGCCGCCAGCGGTCTGACCGTATGGAACAAGGGGACCCGGGCCGAGACGGGAATCCCGTGCATGCTGTACAAGGCGGGGCACGCCGACGGAACCGTGACGGTAATCAAGGGAGACGTGGGCGTCGCGATCTTCGGAAGCGAGACGGCGACGGTCAAGACGCTCCAGGTCGGCTACCTTGACAGCCGGACCGGCGACAGCACGGTCATCTGCGGCGATGGGGTGACGCTCAATGGGGCCGGCAGCACGGTCACCGTCGACGGCGGCGAGGTGGACCTCGGGGATAATGCGGTGCTGACCGTGACCCAGACCGGCGGCGAGGTGACCCTCGACGGGTCGGCGACCTGTACGACCTGGCACCTCGACGGCGGGACGGCCTACTATAAGTCGACCGGGACGCTAACGACGGTGAACGTCGGTGGCGGCGGCTCGTTGGACTTCCGCCGGGACATGGGTTCGCGGACCGTGACAAATTGCAGCGTCTACCAGGGCTATGCGATTCACGATCCGTTGAAGACCGTCACGTGGTCCAACGGGATCGATCACACACGGTGTTCGCCCATGGAGGGGACGTTCGACGTTGGGCAGCACCAGACGGTGAAGCTAGAGGCTATCTAGTGGGAAACACGTTCACCGATCGATCGACCCGGCGGATCGCCGACGTGGTGCGGACCGTCGAACGGATGCCGACGGATCTGACACGCGAGCCGGCCGAGGTCCGGGTCGTGCCGTTCGAGATCTGCCGATTCGAGATGACCGAGGCCTTGACGGTCCCGCAGAACGGGCCGGGGACCGGGCGGGCCTGGAAACTCCGCTGGTCGCCGACCGAGACGCACGTCGGGCTGAACTACGACACGCTGAACAGTTGGACCCCCGGCGCGATCCTCGACGCGACCGGTGGGATCTCGTACTACGAGACGTGGCCCGCGACCGACTGGCGGGGCGACTATACCAGCGACTTCGGCGACTCGGAGGTGGGCTACCACGAGGAGCCGATCACGGTCGTCGACTTTCTCCGGCGGCACTCGAAGCCGGCGACGCCGGATGGGGTGGTCGGTGCCTATGGGATCGCCTGGAACCCGCACGACGGGCCGATCGATCTGCCGAACGTCGGCAGCCGGCCGGTTTGGGAGATCCTCGCCATGCAGACGCCCGACGATTTCTACGGGCGGCTGGAGGGGAATCTCGACACGTCGGACGCCTCGGAATACGTGACCGTCTTCCGGCCGGACGGGACGACGGGGCATCAGACGGTTGGACCGGGCGGGTACGATTATTTTCTGGCGGGCGATTCGCAATTGGTGTGGAATCCGCCGGCCGATTGGAATAGCGGTACGTCGTCGTTCGACGGCTACCTCTTCGCGGGCGAGACGGGCGACGTGGTGCGGTGCTCGTGGAACATGCGCGAGTCGAAATACTACATCACGCAGATCGAGCCGAATAAACGCGGCTGGACCGGGCAGACGGTCGTGACCGACGTCGGCCCGCCGGTCGTCACGAAGACGATCTGGTCGCCGCCCTACGCGCCGCCGACCTAGCGCCGCATGTGCCACTCGTGGTTCAGCACGAGGCGGTCGACGCACCCCCCCCCCAGCGGGCCATTTCGGAGAAAATCCGCCCGGCGGCCATTATTCCTCTTGACCTATATCGGGGATGGCCTATAATACAAGTAATGGAGGTGAACGACATGGCACAGTTCCGAAAGACACGCGGTCAGGTCGGGTGGCCGGGTCCGCAGGTGCGGCAGATCGAGGGATGGGCACGGACCTGGAATATCGAGGTCCACGGCCACATCGCGCAGACCGGCACGCACTACCTCACGTTGACCGGCGACGACGGCGACGAGATCACGGTGCGTATTGCCGATCATGCGGACGCTTACGCGACGGCCGATTACACGGTGAATCCTGCGGAGGATCAGCGAGAGGCCATCCGGCGGTGGATCCACGAGCATGGATCGCGGACGACCAGGCGAACGACCGCTCAGCTCCGCAGGATCGCAAGGGAACTTGCGGAGGCTGGCTGGACCGTCGTGCAGCCGACGAGCGAAATAGTCCACGTCACCGGCGGCGGATACGTCCTCGCTAGGGTGTTCCGAGACGCACACAGCGTGAATGCTTCGGCGCCGGCAAGCCTCCGAACGTGCGTGGAGTCCGTGGTCGCGACCACATCGGCGAGAGGCAACAAATAGCGGCACACGCCGCACCCAGCCGCCGGGTTGGCGGCAGAAAGGGAGTGAGTAAGATGGGTAGTTATACGCTGGAGAAAGCAATAGCCGAGGCTATTGCAATCGCGCTCGACTCTTGTCCCGAGCGTGCCGAGCAGCGTGCAGTAGCGCTGCTATACCAGCAAGGTTGGATGGCCAACCTTAGCTGCGCAGAGCAGCGAGATGTCGAATCCAGCGTACGCGCTGCGCTAAGTAACGGAGAGTATGCGCAATGCCGCTGACAACAATCGGCGAGCAGATCCGCGCGGCGCGGACCGCCGCCGGGCTGACACAGATCGAGCTGGCCGAGCGAGCCGGACTCTGGCAGTCCTCGATCTCGGACTACGAGAGAGGCGAGGAGGAGCCCGATCGCCGGACGCTGCATCGTCTGGCCGACGCGATCGGCTGCGCCTATCGCTACGAGAACGGCCGCGAGCAGTTCGGTTAGGGGCGGTCACCGCTAGAAAAGGGACGATCTACTCGCCGCCCTACGCTCCGCCGACCTAGCGCCGCATGTGCCGCCTATCCTTAACTGTCTACGGGCGTGCCCACTTGCTGCACCAAGGCACAGCCCACGGCGGCCAGAAATCGTACGTGTGTACTGGGGTCGTTATCCGCGACGTCTTCTAGCTGGTGGATCAGATCCCGCATGTCCAGCTCGTCGCCATTGAGCATGCTGTAGACCACGCTTGGGTCGTTGGTCATCTCTGGCATCTCACCCTCCTTGCTTTGCCGGATTCCGCTCAGGCTTCCAGTGCTCGCACTTACGGCAGATCGCCTCAAGATCCTCGTAGCCTGGCGTGCCGTCGACGTGGTGGGCGTAGGCCCAGCAGTAGTCCCAGCGTGAGGTGCTCGGGTACTGGCAGCGTGGATCGAGATTTTCGTACATGAAGTCGTGGTACTTCATGGCTCCTCCGCCTCGGTTATGCGGTTCGCAACTTTGACAAATGTACTTGGTTTGCAGCCCGCCCACCATCAGGCCAATCAAGATCGACATGCTGCCCGTATGCCGCAACAATCACCAGCCGAGTGTCTGGGGAAATCCACGTACCACGCTTGTCCCCTCGGATCTTTTCCTTGGGGGCAACGTGAGTACCGATGTAATGGTCCAAGGTCATGGAATCACCATCCGTCAGGGGGTCCCGGGGCGTTAGACTCTTCGCTCACTCGTTCACTCCGCAAGTACCGATTCAGGTCCCGGCGGAAGTCAGGCTGCTCGTCGAGCCATTCCAAATAGTCGATGGGCACCTCGTCCACCCGCTGCCCGCTGTGTTTGCCGAACGGCATGGTCGTCTGGCCGAACTGCCTAGCTTCGGCATCGGTCATGGCGGGGATGGGAGCTGTCTTGGCCGGGGTGACTGGCAGGACATCTGCGACGAGACCGTTCAGTGACTCCCAGAAGTGGACTGCGGCCTGGCCTTGGTGGTTGAAGGCCTCGTCCCTCGCCAGGTCATGGATGGTATGGGCAGCCTTGCGGGCCGCGATGTTTGCTTCGATGGTCATCACTTCTCCGCCTCGCTAGGCCCCGATCCTGGGGCGACTGTCACCATACACCGCCTGTACCATAGTATTCCCGGTCCATCTCCTCTTCGTAGACGCCTCGCAGCTCATCGCGGTACATATCCCGCAATTCCGCTTCGGAGAGCTCCTCGTCGGGGGCTACGATGCCCATGCGTTCAAGTTTTCGGTCAAGCCGGGCCTGTGCCTCACTCCGCAATTGACCCTCACTCATCTCATCCTCCTTGTTGGTTCTCCGCCTCGCTAGGCCCCGATGTTGGGGCGACTACAAACAACCCACGGCGATCGGCCCACCCGGCTGCACCTGACGCAGTGGTATGGGCTGGCGTTATCTGCCGTCAAGCCCCGCTAGCCTCACGGGACCTTTGCCTTCGCAGCCGCCCGCTCTGCTTCTCACGACAGATCCTGACGGGCCGATCATACGCTGACACGCTGCCGTGGGTTGTCGACTTTTTCAACTTGACACGCTGTGCACGACAGTTTACACTTGGGGGCATGAAGATGTCAAGTCAACAAGTCGAAGCGTTCCGCCGAAATCTCGGCCTCGTCTGTAACGGCAACCAGGGACGCATCGCAGCGTCCGCAGGGATTTCCCGGGTATTTCTGAATCGGATCATCCGAGGCCATGCCACCCCGACCCTGCCCGTGGCTTTCCGGATAGCCGAAGCCCTTGGCACTACCGTAGATACGCTCACCGAAAAAAATCTCCCAAGTGCTGTTGACAGAAAGTAAACGATAGTTTACACTCAACGGCCGTCCTGGGAATCACCAGGACATGCGTTTCCCAAACCTAAGCACCTTCTTGCTGCCTCTGCGGCGACCAGTTGGTGCTCCAACTGACACGATTGGCACGGATTGCCCTATGGCGACTCCCTTTGCGGACTTGTTGCCTCCGTTATCGACCGAAGAGTTCGATGCGTTGAAGGCTGACATCAAAACCAATGGCCAGCGAGATCCAGTCCTCGTTGACGAGGATGGCAACATCCTGGATGGCCATCACCGGCAGAAGATTGATCCGAAGGCCAAGACACGGGTGATCCGTGGTCTGACCGAGGCCGAAAAGAAAGCCTTTGTCTTCCGGGTCAACTTCTGCCGGCGGAACCTGTCGCCGACCCAAAAGGCCAAGGCGAGGAAACAGATGCAGGCCGTCGCCAAGGCACTCCGCCAGGAAGACGCAAAGAAATGGACGCAGACCAAGGTGGCGGGTGCCCTTGGGGTGGCACGGCAAACCGTTGCGGTTTGGCTGGCCGAGAAGGGTATGCGTAATGCCAGTATTGGCATTACGCATACTCCAGCCCCGGACGCCAAGGTCAAGGTACCTGCTGAACAGAAGCCACGAATCGTTGAACGGATCAACTCGGGGGAGACCCAGGCGCAGGTCGCTGCCGACTACGGGATCAACCAATCCCAGGTGTCCCGCATCGTCACGGCCGAGAAGAAAGTGGCCGAGACAAAGAAGGCCAGGGCGTCCGCGGCCAAAAAGCGGAGGGGAGACAACGGTATCAAGGTGGCCGACTTCCGGACGGTCAAGCTGGCGGCTGGATCGGTGGACCTCATTTTGACCGATCCGCCGTACGACCAGGAATCGGCAAGCCTTTATGAGGACCTGGCTGCGTTTGCCGCGGACAAGCTGGTCCCCGGCGGTTGGTTGCTAGCCTATTCCGGCAAGGCCCATCTCCCGGACGTGATGACCGGCATTGCGAAGCATCTGAAGTACGCCTGGACGTTCTGTGTCTTGCATACTGGTGGCGATGCACGTTTTCGCAAGTTCCACGTGCGGACTGGGTGGAAACCCGTTGTTGCCGCCTATCGACCTCCTTTGAAAGTCGATTGGGACTGGTTCCGGGATGTGGTCTCCGGTGGCAAAGAGAAGGCCGATCATCCCTGGCAACAAGCGGTTGCAGAGGCGGCCCACTTTATTGCACCCCTCTGTCCCAAGAGGGGTATCGTCTGTGACCCCTGCTGCGGTAGCGGTACGGCGCTTCTTGCGGCAAAACAACTTGACCGGCGTTGGATTGGATACGACCGCGACAAGGACGCGGTTGCGACGGCACGGAGTCGCCTGGATGACCCGGCAGTATAGCGGCCTAGTTCACTGTCCGCATTGCGGACGGAGTCACACGGAAGAAACGGCCTTTGAACGGTGGATGCGCAACCACCATGGGCTGCGAAGCGAGGACGGCATAGTACGGTTCGACTGCGACGTGTTGTTGCACAAATACATGATGGTGAGCGACAAGCGTTCGTCCAGATTGATCCAATGCCTGATGTTTATCGAAGTCAAAACGCATTCAGCCGGTACCACGCTGGCGCAACGAGACACGCTGTCATTGTTTTCGCAAGTGCTCCGGAATCGTCGCAGAAATATGCACGGCGACAAGAAAGGGTTGCACGCGACGGACCATACACCACTGACGGTGGCATGGAGTCGTCTGAACAAGCGAAACATTCGTCTGCGGATGTTCGGCGGGCATTTGCTGCAACTCTCCGGGACAGACCCAGAGAATAGTGCACACATAGCGTGGGACAAGAAGCCAATCGATCTAGGGATGCTTGTCCAGCTACTGCGGTTCGAGATCGACCCCGACACATTGGGGGTTTTTGACTGGCGACGACGGTACAGCAGTTTCAACGGGCGCCGCCAACAGAAGGTGATTTGGACAACTTAACACACGACCGGCACGGACGCTCGATGGCCGGCGATTGGATCAAGCTCCACAGAAAGCTGCTCAAGTCTGCGGTCTTTGAAGACGCAGTCACGCTCAAAGTCTGGATAGCGATCCTGCTTGAGGCCAATTGGGAGGAACGACAGTTGATCACCGGACAGATTCTCAAGCCGGGCGAGTTGGTCATCTCGCAGCGAAAATTTGCGCTAACCCACGGTCTCAGTCGTCAAACGCTACGTACCCACCTAGAAAGACTAGTTTTGTGTGGAAATGTCGTAGAGAAGCCAACCCACCGTGGAACGCACCTAAGTATTTGCAATTGGGAGAGTTACCAAGTACGTAATGTTGCCGTCCAACCCAGTCCTAACCCACCGGAAAGTGCCCCCTACGCTACCGCCGTTACCCATACTGCCAAAACGGCCCCCACAAATCAACCCAGTCCCAACCCAGTCGCAAGTCGTTATAGCCACATGCCTTGCGACACACACAAAACATCAAATGGCCGACATCTAACCCACAAATCAACCCAGTCCCAACCCAGTCCTAACCCAGTCCCAACCCAAGAAGAAGAAAAGAAAGAAGTACAAGAAGCTAGTCCGCGCAGGCTTCGCTACGCGGACGAGGATATGGTTGTTGCAAAGTGGATGTTCTCTTTGATCCAGAAAATCCTACCGAATGCCAAGACGCCTCCATGGACCAAGTGGGCCAACACGATCCGGCTGATGCGAGAGCAGGACGGCCGGACCCACGCCGAGATCCGGGACGTCTTCCGGCGGGCCAACCAGGACGACTTCTGGCGGGCCAACGTGCTCAGTCCCGAGAAACTGCGGAAGCAGTTGGGCAACGGGCTGGAATTGAAGCTCAAGCGGCCACCCAAGCAAGAGCCCACCTCGTCTCCACTCCCCCCGCTCGTTAACCCGTGAGGATGCTATGGATGCTGAACTCCTGGACCGGATGCCGCCGCACGACGAAGAGGCCGAGAAGGCCGTCTTGGGCTCGATCCTGCTGGACCCGGGCCGGATGGCCGACATCGAGGCCGTGATCACCGCTAAGGATTTTCACGTCGAGCGGAACGGCCGGCTCTTCACAGCGATGCGGACCCTCTGTCGCAACGGCGGTCGACTCGACGCCCAGATCCTCAAGGACCACCTCCGGACCACGGGTCAGCTCGACGCCGTCGGTGGGATGGCCTACCTCCTGGAGGTGGCCACGGCGGTGCCCTACGCCGCCCATGCGGATCACTATGCCGAGATCGTGGCCAAGAAGGCGGCACTGCGGCGGATCATCCATGTCGGCGGCGACCTCTTGCGACGGGCCTACCTCGAAGAGGATGCCGGGGAGATCCTCGAAGGGGCCGAGCGGATTTTGGCGAAGATCGGGATCCCGGACCGAACTGGGCCGCGGCCGTTCAACGAGATCGTCGAGGAGACGATCGCCGCCATTGATGAGGCGATGGCCGGGAAGCGGGGGCTTGGGTTGCCGACGGGGTTTGCCGACTTCGACACGTTCTTCGGTGGGCTATTCCCTGGGGAGCTGTGTGTCCTGGCTGCCCGGCCGGGTGTCGGGAAGACGGCCATTGCAACCCAGATTGCCGAGGACAACGCTGCCCAGGGGCGGGTGACCTATTTCGCCTCGGCGGAGATGGCGGCCAGCGAGATCGTCACCCGGTTACTCTGTGGCCAGGCCGGCGTGAATTCACAAGAGGTCCGCAGCGGACGGCTTGTGGCGTCGGACGTGTCGAGACTGGTCCGTCACAGCAACGCACTCGCCAAGGCACGACTCTATCTGGATGACCGGCCGGGTCTTTCGACTGCCCAGATTCGCCGAGCGGCTACACGGGTCAGTCGGGAGGGTCTGCGATTGATGGTCGTCGACTACCTGCAACTACTACAGCCGGCCGACCGGCGAGTCAGCCGAGAGGAACAGGTGGGTTCGATGGCCCGGGACCTGAAGTGTCTGGCCCGGGAGTTGGAGGTACCGATCCTCTGCCTTTGCCAACTGAACCGGCAGGCGGTCAACGGGCCACCTGACCTGCATCATCTACGGGAGAGCGGTGCGATTGAGCAGCACGCTGACATGGTGATGTTTCTGCACCGTGAGCCAGAGAGCCGACAGGACGGCGACCCGCCACCGGAGACCGAGTCAACCCAGTGGATCGTGCGGAAAAACCGCAATGGGGAGATCGGTATGGTGCAGCTCTGGTGGTCGCGGTCGCTGGTTGGCTTCGACAGCCAACCGAAGGCGACAGTGTGGACCGGACAGGACGAATTGAGGGAGTTCGTTGGAGCCCTGGAGGAATGACATGGACGCAGCGCAGCTAACGGAGATCCTGGCCAAGCACAGGGCGTGGTTCGACGGGGGATGCAAGGACGGGGTGGGGCGGAAGGCCAACCTGTTCAGAACCAACCTGTTCAGAACCAACCTGAGCGCCGCCAACCTGAGGGACGCCGACCTGAGGGACGCCAACCTGATCAGGGCCGACCTGAGCGCCGCCGACCTGCGCGAGGCCAACCTGATCAGGGCCGACCTGAGCGCCGCCGACCTGCGCGAGGCCAACCTGATCGAGGCCAACCTGATCGGGGCCGATCTGAGCGCCGCCAACCTGAGGGACGCCGACCTGAGGGACGCCAACCTGATCAGGGCCGACCTGAGCGCCGCCGACCTGCGCGAGGCCAACCTGATCGAGGCCAACCTGATCGGGGCCGATCTGAGGGGGGCCAACCTGAGGGACGCCGACCTGAGGGACGCCAACTTGATCAGGGCCGACCTGAGCGCCGCCGACCTGTGCGACGCCAACCTGATCGACACCAACTTGATGGAGGCCAACCTGATCAGGGCCAACCTGACTGGCACCTGCCTTGACCCGCTCAACCAACCGAACGGCGACGTGGAGGGGTTCGAGCGGGACGGGGACTACGTGATCGGGTACCGGACACGCGAGGCCGGACACATCGACGAGTACCAGGACGGCCGCCACTACAGTGCGGACTGGTTCTCGTGCTGTCCGGAGACGGAGTGTCATCCGGGGCTGTACCTCGGCCCAACCGTTGAGCATGCCAAAGAGTTCGGCTCGCCGGTCATCCGGGTGCAGACCAAACCGGAGCACGTCCACCACGTCGGCACGAAGTGGAGGGCTCGGGAGTTTTACGTGCTCGGGGCAGTGAGGAAGTGAGATGGAACGATTCATCAAGGTCCTTCAGCACGAAGTCCCGGACCATGACACCCGAGTGCGGGTGTATCAGGCGTTTCTGGAGTATCGGCTAAATCGCAAGACTCGCTGGAGCCGTGTCGACCCGCGACGCCCGCGAATTCTGGCGTTGTGTTGCGAACAAGATGCGGCACTCCAGGAGGCGTATGTCAGACACGTGTCCTAGTGAATTAGCACAACCCGCCGGGCGACCGAGTCGACCGGCATAATCGGCACGGACGTAATGGACGGAACGCAACGGACATTTCGGCAGGATGGCTGCGACAACCTCCGAGGTCGTCAAGCGCGATGGCTCGCGCTCGGAGCGTGCAGGACGCACGGGCGGTGGCAGCCGCCGCGGCAGGAGGCCGCCTCCGATCCGTCGGAGCGTGGTGGTCCACGCCCGTTTACCGGGGTCACGTGGTGGACACCTCAACCGGGAGAGGTCCGGCCCCGGGCCAGCAGGGCCCAAGTCCAACGGGTTCGATTCCCACCGACGGATTCCTCATGTGGGTGCCTTCCCGGCGTCCGGTGCTTTCGAGCCGACGGCCCGGCGCCGGGGAGGCCCTTTGCTATCTACTGCCTACTACCGACTAAGCGAAACGATGGCCTGGCCGAGCCGTGAGGTATGGATGATCCGCTCCGCGATGCCGCTGTTAAGGCGTCTCGGGTTCGAGATCCATCTAACCGGGGATGATACCCTGGTCATCAGTCCGCCGGAGGAGATCGATCCCCTGTGGATTGTCGACCTGCTGCTGAAGCACTCTGCGGACGTGATGGAGATGCTCCAGACGGACGCGGCGTACGACCGTCAAATCTACGTCGGCGGCCCGTGTATGAGCTGCTCGATGATGGCCTGGCGATGTTCCGGGGCTGGGCCACCAGCCGGAAGAAGGCCCGACGAGGCAAGTTAGTCGAGGAGAAACCATGATCCACTACCTCCGCACGCTGTGGCGTTGGCTGCTCCGGAAGCCCGCTCCGCCGATTTGGGCGGCGATCCCAGGCGAGCACTGTACGATCCTCTTGGTGCGGCAGGTGCGACGTGGCTGGGCGAAGGAGGTCTTTTATTATGGTTTCGATTACGACAACCCGTTTCCGCTGGCCCAGCGATTGATGCAACATGCGTTCTTGCCGGAGCTCTCCTTGACGCTCAGCGAGGCCCGCAAGCTGATCGAGCTGGCCCGGTGGGCAGCGGCCGAGTGGAAATACAAGGTGGATTCCTCCCAGGCGGGCGCGGGTATTCCGTCGCTACCTCGCCCGTGCCCGCCCTTATGATAACATCCGGCCCCGGGAAACTGACCTTGTACTCGTAGGAGCTGAAGTGAAGTCGTGGCCAAGAATGACTTGCCGGATGGTCCGGCGACCCGGGGCCGGTTGAGATAACTAGATGACGCGACGTGACCCGACGAGACAAGACAGGACATGCCCCGACTCGACGCGACTCGACTGGACAAGACGCGAAGCCATTATCCATCGATTACAGCGACGCGACCCGACATGACAGGACAAGACGGGACTGGACATGACGGGACAAGACGAGACAGGACCCGACTTGACTCGACTCGACCGGATGTGACGTGACCGGACAGGACAAGACGCGACAAGACGAGACGCGAAGCCATTATCCATCGATTACAGCGACGAGACGCGACACGACCTGACTCGACATGACTCGACCCGACGGGACCAGACAAGACCGGACATGACCGGACCAGACTGGACTCGACACGACATGACCGGACATGACGAGACAGGACCCGACGGGACAGGACCCGACGCGACAAGACTCGACAGGACCCGACGCGACGCGACAAGACGCGATTTCATTCACGACACGAACAGGAGGTAATCATGATTGGTGCACTGAGTTCGTTTACCCAGCGGGCGATTGAACGCCTGCGGAAGGGCGACCCGGGCGACCGCATCACGACCGAGGAGATGTCACAGATCGTCGGCCGCGACTGTGCCGAGGGTAATGGGGCGGCCAACGTCCGGACTGCGATCCGCCACGTACGGCGAGAATATCGCGTCTGGTGGGAGCGTGTCCGCGGCGAGGGCTGCTGGCAGTGTCTCGGCGACGCGGACAAGGTGACCTCGCAGAACCGGGCGGTGCGATTGATGGCCCGGCGGGCTCGGCTGCACGCCCGGGAGTCGATCGCCATCTCGCCAGAGAAGTTGGACGCCAGTAGCCGCGTCGACTTCTACTTGAACCAGATCCAGTTTGGTCTGATGCTGACCGGTGGTAGCAGCGGTCTGCGGAAGAAATTGACCGAAAGCAAGATGATCGAAGACATGCGACAGCCGGAACTGCCGAAGCTGATCGACCTGATGAGCAACGGCGACCGGAAGTAATGAGAAGTACGCGACTCGACTCGACTCGACGCGACGGGACATGACGCGACTCGACATGACAGGACTCGACTCGATTTGACAAGACTGAACTCGACATGACAGGACTCGACGCGACAAGACAAGACGCGACACGACAAGACGCGAAGCTATCATCCATTGATTACAGCGACGAGACGTGACACGCCACGACTCGACAAGACACGACGGTGCTAGACTCGACTCGACGCGACTCGACTCGACGGGACTCGACGCGACGGGACTGGACGCGACTCGACAAGACGAGACGCGACACGACACGACGAGACTCGACAGGACAGGACATGACGCGACATGACGCGACAAGACCTGACTAGACCGGACCAGATAAGATGCGACAAGACGCGATGTAACTAGAACTCGACACGACAGGAGACCGCGGATGTTCAAGGCAAGTTTTCAACTGATGGGCGTGAGTGACCTGATGTTTGGCCGGCACGTGGCCGAAGGCAAACTGGACAACGAGACCGATGACCAGCGGGAGGAGCGGGTCTGGCAACAGAAGGTCCCGGTGGACGACAAAGGCCATTGCTACTTCAACCCATTTGCGATCACCAACGGACTGGTATCGGCGGCCACGTGGCTGAAACGCAAGGTGGCTGGCGAGCGTGGGGCGACGTACACGAAACGCTTTCGGTCCGGTGTCAATCCGCACAGCAAGCTGTATCTATTCGACCGGAAGGACAAGCCGATCACGATCGACAAGGTCGTCCGATGCCGGCTGTTTGTGCCCAGCGACGGGAAACACGGCGGGCCGAAGCGGGTGCCGCGTATCTTCCCGACGCTGCACGAATGGGTCATGCGTGGCGACGTCCTGATCTTCGACGGGAAGATCAGCGAGAAGATATTCCACGATCACTTAGAGGCCATGGGCCGGTTCATCGGATTCGGCGCGATGCGGGTCGAGAACGGCGGGATCAACGGCCGTTTCCTGATCGACGCTTTGGAATGGTCGCCGTTGGAGGCAGAGACAGTTAGTGCCTGACGAGACCCGACATGACGAGACCGGACGCGACAGGACTCGACCGGACGCGACAGGACTGGACAAGACGCGACAAGACGAGACGCGAAGCCATCATCCATCGATTACAGCGACCAGACGCGACGCGACACGACATGACTCGACAGGACAGGACGGGACCGGACCTGACGGGACGAGACAAGACGCGAAGCCATCATCCTGATCTAGGACCTCACGGCACGACGCCGTGACGGACGGAGCGGCACGGAGCCGCCTAAACAAGGACGCCGGGGGCTGCGGCAGGAGGCCCGGTCCCGGGCTATTTAGTACGGAGGCTAAACCATGCTTATTCTGACACGACGTCAAGGGCAGGAACTTCTCATTGACGGCCGCATCCGGGTCGTCGTCTCCGAGGCCAGAGGGCAGGTGAAACTGGGTGTAGATGCACCCCGGGAGATCCCCGTGGTGCGTGGTGAGCTGGTGGAGAAGGAGAATCCGAATGGAACTACCGATCGACCCGCCGCGTGAGCGGGACGAGGAGGAGGAGCGTCTGGCCCGGGAGGCCCAAGAGAACGAGCGGGCCAGGCTCCTGGAGGAGTACCTCGAAACCTGTCCTAATGTGACGATCGTGGAGGAAAAGCATGGGTAAGGCACGCCACGTCGAGTGCTCGATCGAGGAGTATCACCGGCGGCCGGAGTATAGCCGCTCGCAATTGGAGGTCCTGGCCGCGAGCCCGCCGCTGTTTTATGGGCGGTTCCTCGCCAAGCCGCCGCTCTATCCGCGTGAGGCGAGCCGGGCGCTAGAGTTGGGCACGGCGGCGCACACCCTGCTGTCGTCGTTTGCCGATCGCGACCAGCTCGTCGAGATCCCCGAGGAGGTGCTCAGCGCGAACGGGGCCCGGCTGGGCAAGGCCTGGGACCAGTTCGCCACCGAGCACGCCGGCAAGATCCTCCTTAAGGCGGCCGAGATGGCGACGTGCCGGGCGATGATCCGGCACGTGTACGACCATCCGATCGGGCGGCGGATTGTAGCCGAGGCCCTGCACTATGAGTACAGCGTGGTCTGGACCGACGCCGAGACGGGGCTCGATCTGCGATGCCGCCCCGATATTCTATGGGCCGGCCGACCGCCGGTCCTGGTCGACTTCAAGACGACCCGGGCGACCGACCGCGACGCGTGGCGGCGGGAGTGCGTCCGTTACGGGTATCATCGCCAGATCGCCTGGTACCTCGACGGCCTGAACGCCTTTCAGATCCAGGCCTGTCGGGGCCTGTTCCTCGCGGTCGACAAGTCGCCGGCCTACGAGGTCCGCGTTTTCGAGCTGCCCGAGGATGCGATCGCATTGGGCCGGCAGCAGAACCGCGAGAACCTCCGCGACCTGGCCCGGCGGCTCGACGAGGACGACTGGACCAGCGTCGACGGCCGGGAGATCCTCCTGGTCGATCTGCCCACGTGGGCATATCCTGATATTCAACTCAAACTGGGGAGTGAGACATGCATCATATAGACACCTTTTTCGACGATCCGTACCTCCGGGCCGGGCACCTGGCCGGCGAGGTCCACACCGTCACGATCAAAGCCGTCCGGGCCGAGATGGTCGGCCGCGAGGAGGACAAGCGGCCGGTCATCTACTTCGCGGAGTTCGACAAGGGCATGGTCTGCAACAAGACCAACGCACGGCGGATCGTCGCGCTCTACGGTGGCGACACCGATACCTGGCCTGGCTGTCGCTTGCTGCTGTACCCGACGACCTGCGAGATGGGCGGTGAGGAGGTCGACTGCATCCGCGTCAAACCACAAGCCCCGCCGGCCCCGTCCGCGCCACGGCGTAAACGCAAAGGACAAAAGTGAATGGCGATTGTACTGAAGTTACCCCGGGCCCGTGGGCGGACGGGGCAGAGCCCGCCCGGGCAACCGAACGCCAGGGAGCGGGCCTACGCCGACGAACTGAAGTGCCGGCAAGTGGCCGGCGAGATCCTGTGGTACGAGTATGAACGCATTACGTTCGTGCTGGTCCATGCGATCAGCAAGACGATCAAGGGCCAGCGATACACGCCTGACTTTGCCGTAATGCTCCCCGATGGGACGATCGAGATGCACGAAGTCAAGGGCTTCCGCGACGAGAAGAACATGAACAAGCTCAAGATCGCCGCGGAGATGTTCCCGTTTGTCTTCGTCCTGGTTTCCCGCCGGACCAAAAAAGAGGGTGGCGGTTGGGAGATCACCAAGTACGAGCGACGGAGTTGACCCCTAACAATGCCCCCAGCCACCCGAAGATTACCCGACGAGCTCTACAACGCACTCTACGAGGCGTTGCAGCGGGACCGTGGCGACGTGTTGATGCGGGCCGTCGGGCTGGAGGTGGATATGCAATCACACAAGCGGAAACTGAACCACGCGATCCGGCTGGGGATCGCGGAGGCGTTGGACCGGTACGCCGTGGATGAACTGAAACATCTGCTTGCCGAACAGGTGGCCGTGGCCGAGGGCGAGGTCCGCCGCCGGCAGAACGAGGCGGCCCGGTTGGAGGCCAACCGGATCGCTAAGGCCGAGAAACGGGCCAGGAAGAAGCGGAAGGAGGCGTGATGTTGCGGGTCTCGGAACATCTGCGGGCCCATCTGTTGGCCTCGCTCGGGGTGCCGGAAGGGCCTCGTCGGCCGATGCCCGACCTGGACCTGCTGTCCGTGACGGAGTGGTCCCCGGAGTTCGAGCGGCTCTGCCGAAACCGGTTGATCGTGGGGGCGTTTCGGTATGGACGGCTTGGGGGTCCCGATAAGTGGCGCGCGGCCGGCGGACGTCGGCACGACCTGATCGGAGGGGCGCGAATGAAGCTCGACCTCTACGAGCAGACCGGAAACCAGGAGCACCTCGTCGACCTGGCCAACTACGCCCTGTTGGAATTTGTCCACCCGTCGCGCCCCGGTGCGTATTTTCACGCCGAGGACGACCAGCGGCACTGCCCCGTGGCAGCGAAGAGGAGTTTGTGATGGACCTTGACCGGCCACCGACGGACAAACAAAAGCGGGTGCTCTGGCTCGTCGGCAGCACGATTCGGGAGACCGGGCTGCCGCCGACCCAGCAGGCCATTGCCGACTTCCTGGGGTGCAGCTCGCACAACTCAGCCGAACAGCATCTCTTTGGGTTGCAGAAGCGGGGGCTGATTGTCCGCCATTATGGTAAACACTGTGGCATTCAATTGACTGCCAAGGGCCGGGCACTGTACGAGTCCCTCAATTGCCATGGCGAATTCGCATCTAGCGGCGGGTGTGGGCCAATCCGTAGAATTGCGGGAGACAACAGTCCGCAAATTACGGAGGCGAGTGATGACGCCGGCGGAACTCTACGAACTGGTTCAGGAGCAGGTCGAGGCCCTGATCGCTGAGGCCCAGGAGGTGGTCAAGGACGGGATATCGGTGCGGGATGTGGCGGTCGTGATCCGGGCGTTTGTCCGGCGAGTGGCCGTCATTGTCCACGCGATTTCGGCGACCGAGGCCGAGAAGCGGGACCTGGTGCTCTTTTGTGTCGACCGCTTCTACGAGTTGGTGATCAAGCCGGTCAACATCCCGTGGGTGCCGGATCTGGTCATCGAGCCGGCCCTGGACCGGGCGATCGGGGAGCTGGTCCATTACGTGGCCAGCGAGTTCTACGACATGATCGTCGATCTGTTCGGTGCCACGCTCTGGCCGGAACTGCCGGAAGGGGAGTGGCGGCTGGCCACGATCCTCGACGTGAATCGGGCCCGTAGGTCGGCGTGATGAAAGGCTTCGACACGCTTTGGTTCCAAATCCTGCTGAGCGTCTTCTTCGGAGCGGTCGGCCTCGGGGCTGGTGTCCTGTTGTGGTTTCTGTGGGCATTCGATCAGGAGTGGCGGCGGCACTACCGGATCGATTTCTGGGCCGAGGTCTTTCTGCTGGCCGGCGTCGTGGTGGCAATGGCCGTGGCAATCCTACGCCTTTGGTGAGGAGTCTCGATGACGACGGTGACGTGGGCGGCCGATCGGCCACAGCCGACCTCGGAGGAAATCCGGGCGGCGATGGACACGTACCGTGAGGTGATGGCAGCCCAAGAGGCCCGCCGCCGACACCTGGCCGAGTCCTTGCGGACGTTTCGCTGTCCGGAGTGCGGCCGTGCGGCAGTGCATCAGTCGGACCCGGATCGGTTGCTGGTCTGCCGCCACGTCTACAAGTCGATCCGAGAGCAGATCGAGCCACGTGACGGGCCGGCACCGCTGGGTGCCCTGCGGGTTGATGTCACGCCAATCGACGAGCTGTAGGAGTCTATCATGCACGGATGTTTTGCGGCGGCACTCCTGTTCCTCGGCCTGGGCGGCTGCCCGGCGGCGATCGAGATGGAGGATCGCTACGAGCCCTATGAGCCGATCGTAGCGACGGTCTCGGACGAGGCCTCGGTTTATTTCTGGGAGTTCGGAGACGACCTTGAGGCGATCGAACTCGACAACGGTCAAACGCTGCACATCTGGGCGGCGCCGGGTGAGCACCGGCTGAAGGTGCTCTTGTTGACGATCGACTGGGAAAAGCGGACGGTCACCAAGAAACAGGTGATGAAAAAGTTCACCGTTGGGAAGGCCGAACCTCCCCCCCCTCCGCCTCCGCCACCGCCCCCGCCGGGCAAACTGGCGATCGTGGTGGTGGCGGAATCGGCGAATCGGCCGCCGGCACTGACCCGGGTGCTCGACGGATTGGAGACGCACCTCGACCGGGAAAACATCTGGGCCCGGTTCGAGGACCCGGACCTGGTCGACGGCCGAACCGGCAAGGTGCCGCCGTGGTTCGCCCTCTGCCTCCAAAAGATTGGGGAGGCTGGCGTCCGGCCACCGGCAATCGTGGTTGCTACTATCGCAACGGACAACTCATTTGCCCCACGGGCCGCTGAGGCCCTGCCGGCGACCGCTGCTGAGGCCGTGAAGGTCGTGGAGAAATACAGATGAGCGAGTTGATTATCCCGCCCGGAAAGAAGAGCGGCTGTTTGCCGCGGCTGTGGCTGCCGGGCAAAGCCTTTCCGTTGTTTGAAGATCGGCTGGAGGTTTTCTCGGACGACCAGTGCCGGGAGGAATTGGCGATCGGCACCCAGAGCCTGGAAACCGATATCGACGAGATTTTGGATCAGGACGGGCGGGGAAGTTGCGCCACGGAGTCGACCAGCCAGGCGGTAATGATCAGCAATAGCTCTCAACTCCGCCCCCATGTGCTCTTGTCTCCATGGTCGATCTACGCATTTACAAGCGATGGGAAGGATGGCGGCTCGAACATCGACCGGAACCTGGACTTTGCGAGCCGGCGGGGCATTCTGCCAATGGAAATCTGGCCACGGTCGAAGGGATGGAGCAACCAAGCACCTGATCAGCTATGGAAAGAGGTCGGGTGTTACTTTCGCATTGCAGAGACCTATGACATCACGACCATCGCCGAGACCCGCACGGCCCTGTTGCGGTCGTACCCGGTCGTGTTCGGCTGGCAGGGGCATAGTTGCGTTCTCATTTACCTCCGGGATATGGATACGGCGGACTATGCCAACTCGTGGGGGGCCGACTGGAACGGCGACGGGATCGGGCAGATTCGATTGAGTGCGATCAACTTCCGCTACGGGGCGTTTGCCGTGCGGACGACCGTTGACTCCCGAGGATATGTCGAGGCCCGCAAGGACAACCTGGCCCGCTGGCAGGAGATGGCCAGGGCCGCTTAATCAAGGAGATGCGATGAACACTTTGATTCTAGCCGCCGCCCTGTTGGGCACACCGCAGTGTGCCGACGGGCAGTGTACCATCCAGCCGGTCCGCACCGTGGTCCGAGCTGTTGTTACCCACCAGCCGGTTCGACGTGCCGTCCGAGCCGTGGCCCAACGGCAGCCGGTCCGCCGGTTCTTCTGTAAGAGACGGCCGGTCCGGCGATTAGTCGGTGCCGTGCTGCGTCCCCGATGCCGCCGGTGAGTTCGGCCGTATGAGACCACGACGAGATCTGCCAGGTGAACAACGGTGTGCGAAGTGCGGTCAGCCGATCGCACCGGGCGATGCCTCGATGGTCAACGGCACGGGACCGTACTGTTCGGTGTGCCTGGCGGGGGGAGTCAGACTCGGTGGCGTGACGATTTGGGTGCCACCGCTGGCCACGATAGAGATCGTATGAGCACCACAAAGACACTGCACCTTGCCAAGGATGTGATCGGCGCGGGAATACTGCCGACGGAGGTCCAGTGGATTGGGCAAAATCTCCACGTCGACTGGCAGCGTGAGGATCACGTCTGGGCGACGCTCCGGGTCGGTGAGGACGGCGTCGCGTTCCGAGTTGCGACCGGGCCGGACTTCGAGCAGTGCGACTACCGTCCGCTGACCGGCGTTCAGGAGACCCTCGACCGGGCCCAGGAGACGCTCGGCGAGTGGGAGCTGCCGGCCGTGGTGAGCTGGGAGGGCGAGCAGTTGTTTCTCCAGTGGACCGCCACGGGACGGAGGGCCTACATCGAGATCGACGAGGAAAACGTCTGCGTTGGAGTCGGCCTCGGTGCCGACCAGGTGATCGCCGACTACGAGGCCGTGGCATGACTCCCATCACCCCGATCCGTGACGACTTGGTAGCCTGCACCGACTTCTGCTTCCGGCGGAGCTGGTGCGTGCGGCGGACCCCGACGGAATCCCGGCAGATGATCCGGTCGGGGCTGGAGCTATTGAAGTTCTCCGAGAACCAGAACTACGAGCGATTCCGGGAGGAGATGGAATCCGAGGCCCGCTGCCGCTATCGAATGCGACATCAGGGACGCCGGCCGAGGTCGATTGGCTGGTGGCTGATCTTCGTCAAGATCGTGTTGCCGATCTTGATCCAGCTCGTCTGGAAATGGTGGAATAACCGCAACCGGGAGGGGTGGAAGGCGTGACATCCATCGAGGCCCTACGGAGCGTCGTGCCGCAGTGTAGTCGCCCGGCGTGTGGGTGGAAAGGCAACGGCTCGACGCTGATGCTGGAATGGCGCGACTGGGAGGTCGGGAAATCGGCCTACATCGAACTCGACGACGAACGTGTCGACGTGGTGATCTACGACGGTGACACCCGACAACAGATCCTGTACGACCGAACATGAGCGAAACCGAAATCTACGACCTGATCCGGCAGACGTACACGTCGCAGGCGGAGTTGACGACCAAGGTCGACACGCTGGCCGCTCGCCTGGATGAGCGGTGTCCCGCTGCGTTGGAGTCGATCCACCGGGTCGAGAAGATCCTCGACGGCAACAACGGGATCGGGCTGCGGGGCCGGGTCGAGGTACTTGAAAACCAGATCGGCTCGGATAATTGGCTGAAAAAACATTCTAGCAAAATGTTAGCTGCGATCTTGGCGGCCTTGTCTGCCCTGGTGGCCTACGCCTGTGGAGTCCAGAAATGAAACGACTGCTCTATCTACTACCTATCCTCTGCTGCCTACTCTCGACGGCCGTCTTCGGTGAGGGTATCCGCAGCGGGCACCACACTGACGGGGTCTACCTGGTCGTACCGTCGAACGCCGATGGGAACTTCCGCCGGGGCGGGCCACGGATCTACCTGGCCGACGCCACCGACGCCAGTGATGAGATCCAGGCGGCGATCGACGCGGCGGAGCAGAGTGCTACGGCCGACTACCCCGGCAAAGTCAAGCTCCTGCCGGGTCGGTACAACATCCAGAGCGCGCTGTACATCGGCTACGACACGGTCAACAACCACCAGGTGGCACAAGAGAATGAAGGCTGTGTCCTGGAGGGGATCGGGGATGTCTATATCCTCTGGACCGGCTCGACGGCGACGAACATGGGGGACGCCGACTTCATGTTGAACGTCGGCCCCAGCGGCTCGTCGTTTCGGGAGCCGATCGTCAAGAACATCAAGCTGCTTCCGAACGACAAGCAAAACGGGTTGTATCTGACAAATGCTGCCTATGCCGGGGTGGATGGGGTTTACATCTACGGGCCGAAGTTTATTGGGATATGCTCCCGGAGTTCTTGGTTGTGCGATCTGAAGAATATGGAGATCAATACGTGCGATGGTATGGCGGCGATTCTGGCGGGCGCCACGTCCACCACGATTCGCAACCTCACCGTCACCAACTCCGATGATAGTGAGATGCCGGTGGTGCGGTCCTATGCGATTGACAATGGGGACGACAGCACGCGGGATCGCACCGTGGATAGTGACGACTATCCGTTTTGGCCCGGTGAGGCGATCAGCGATGGGAGTAAGAGCGCGATCTACCTGGCCAACGGCGGACCGCTGGAGGCGATCAGCAATGCCAATCGCAACACGAAACGGATCATCGTCGCGCACTACGGTGGCGACACGACGGCGTTTGCCGACAACGCCGATTTGACAGGTGCAAGCTCGGGCAACACGGCGAAGGCCGATGTCTCCGGCGAGACGGCCTTTGACGTGCGGGCGGCGGTCTACTTAAACATGAGTAGTGGTCACGCGGACACCCTCGATTTCGAGGCGAATATCTACGGGTCTAGCTATCCGATGCTACGTGTTCACGCGGCCCACTCAAGCGTCCTGACGAATTGCCGGTTTGCGGACGCCGGCACGAGTGAAAGTGATGCGCGAGCCCAGGCGGACACGCACATTGAGGCCGAGTATTGCAATGGGCTGACGATCCGGAATGTTTCGTCGCTCAACAATGTGACGGACATGATGGATACACTTGTCAACGTGGACAAGGACGACTTGGACCAAGATAACGATGACACAGTGGAGAGCGTCTCCTACGTCTCGGGCGGCGCCACGACGCGGCTTGCCAATGGTGACACGGTCTATCTATGGGATGGGGCTGGCGGCATCACGGATGGCGAGTACACGATTACGGCGGACTCGTGGTACGGCACAGGATTCAAGATCGACGAGGACCCTGGAGCCGACGCTACCGGCATCGATATGTATCCGATCAGTGCTGTGGCACGAGACCTCGGGAGCGAATCCGTTCTCTTGGAGAGCTGCTGCAACACGATCGTCGATAACGTCGAAGTGCGGGGGATGAAGGATGCGATCGTCACGCTCGACAGCGGATGCACGAATTGCACCGTCCGCAACATCTGGGACCGGTCGACGGGGATCTATACGACCGAGGCGTACGGCCTGTACGACGGGCGGTGTGCGGACCTGGTGGCGGATTCTGGCACGGATACCCAGATCGCCGGGCTGAAGTTCTACGATTACTCCTCCTGGCAGTATTCCGGGCAGAAAAATACGACGCAGGTCTGGGACGAGGTCCGCAACGGGCTGCACAAAACCCGGATCACGCTGCACCGGCTGGAGATGGACATCACGGAGGTTGCCGCAGACCCGGACGGATGGGGCACCGTGCAGATCTACACGTTCCCGCAGGGGCGGGTTCTCGTGCTGGGGGTGACGACGGATCTCGTGTGTGATGCCACATCGAACTACGACGGGGATGGCGACATCGGCGATACGGCCGAGGGGGATTTTTCCATCGGTACGACGGCAACCTCGGACACAGATTTGTCTGGTGATGCGACAGACATTGATTTGTGTCCAGTGACCAGTGTTGTTTTAAGCAGCGGAACCGGCGACGGGCACGGCGCACTGGCTGCTAGCGCACAGTTCGACGGGACTAGCAGTGCCAAGGAGGCCCACTTGAATATGATCTGGGACGCTGCCAGCGTGGCAGGGAATACCAAGGTCGCTTGGTATGGCACCGTCACGATCCTCTGGGTCGACCTCGGCGACTATTGAGATGCCAACCGATCAGCACGAACGCCGACAGCAGCAGGACCAGCGAGCCCGGTTCCGGTACGACGATCCACTCAATCGTTCGCATGTCGAACGTCTGGCCGTCGCCGTAGTGGAGCGTGTAGTAGTCCAGGTCGAAGTCGCCGGTGTAGTCCGGGATGATCTCCTGGGGGTAGTGGTGGTAATCGTTCCGGCGATCCCAGGACCAGATCCCGCCGTCCTGTCGCCAGGCGAGGAAAGGCTCCAGGCTATCGTATCCATCGTGGCCGACCTGTGGGTTGTCAAACGGGCCCCAGTGGATGTTCGTCATCAGTGTGTTCAGTTGCCCGGGGTATCGCGGCGGTGGCTCGAACCAGGTCCCGCAGATCCAGCCGTGCCACAGCCAGATGGCCACGTGGCCGTCGACGTCCAACTGGGACGCCCCGCCCTTGTTCCAGATAGAGAAGGGCCCTTCCTCGTTGCCGAGGTCGTCGACCCAGACACTGCCATCGTCAAGCCAGACATCGAACGGCTCGGCGACGGCAACGGAAGCGACCAGACAGACGGACAGACAGAGAGTCAGACGGAGCATCGTTACGCCTCCCTTGGACAGGGGGTACTGGGTCAGAGCAGGTCGCCGGGTTTACAGCGAAGTGCCTCGGCGATCTGCCTGATCCGGGATACTGAGAGTTCGATCTCGCCACGTTCCCAGCGGGACCACGTGTTCGACGCCACCCCAAGCAGTTCCGCCGCTTGGGCTTGCGTCAACCCACGGGCTTTTCGGGCCAGGCGAAGTTTCTTCAGTGACTTATCCATGCCTTCCTATTATACGGCAGGCGTATAGGGGTGTCAAGTGACTGACGACGAATGTAGACGAACGTGAGGATGCAGCACACTGGTTGTTTCTACAACGGGCACGACTTGTACATTAACCGAACGGAGTGTTGATATGGCTGTTGTAACTCTTTCAGAACCGTCTGCTGAGGAACAGCAGGTCCATCTGTACAATACGAGGATGAAGAAATCGAATCGCACAACGCTGGCGACGGATCAGAAGTACGCGGCGGTGTTGCTCTCGTTGCATCCGTCTGTGACGCAAGGCGATTACGGGACGCTGAAGACAGCGATCGAGGCAATTACTGGCATCCTGGATGCCGAACTGCTGATCGACGGCCAGACACCGGCCACTATCCCAAGTGGCAAACAAATTACCATGATTGCTGAGGTGCATCTCCGGTTGGATAACGAAGAGATCTGATGGCCAACAACGTCTGGGACAACAGCGACGCCGACAACGACGGGAACAATGCCAACAATTGGTCGTTGGGTTGGGTACCAAAGGCCGGCGATACGATGTATTTCGACAATACATCGGACACTGACTGTACGCTCTCCGGCAACATCTCGTGCGACGCGGTCAATGTAACTAGCGACTACGACGGCACCCTGGATTTGAATGGAAATGACCTAACAACCTCCGGCGATATGACGTTCGACGGCGCCGGCACCGTCGATTGCGGCGAGGGGGTCTTGACGTGCAGTGGCCATTTTGACAATCAGGATCAAGCGACCTGGACCTACGGCACCTCAACGGTGGTGCTCGATGGAACGGCCAAGAATCTGACTGGGAGTTCCGCCAAAGATTTATACAACCTCACGATTGACGGTACGATTACCATAGTGGCGGCCACAACGAGTGGCGTGGACGTACATAATGATCTGGTAATCAATAACGGCAAGCAGATTACCATCGACGAGCAACTGCGGCTAGTGACAGGCGCCGTCACAAACAATGGAACGATTGTGTGTGACGATGTTCTGCTATTGTACGGCTCGACCCTTACGAACAGCGGCACGCTTAGTGGTACAGGTACCGCTCGAATAGAGTCGGGCAGCTCGGTGACTGGTACAGGTACGTGGAGCGTCTCAAATACCCACTCAAAGCGTGACAACACATTCGACGGTACGACCGGTACGACATACGGTGGCACCTGGCTGCTGCAGGCTGACAACGGCTCACGAACACTGACGCTAAAGGGGACGATCACCTGGAGTGGGGATGTCACGTTTGATAACGATCAGGGTGTTACCAAGACCTACACGATTGATTGCAGTACACACAATCCGACTCTGGCCTTTCAAGGGGATCTATCGCTCACGGCGACGGGGGGCGGGGCGATTGACTGGGGTCCCGGCACGGGAACGATCACGTTTTCCGGCAGCTCGAATCAAAGTGTTGATCTCAATGGTGATTCGGTCGAGGATATTGTTATCAACAAGTCAGGTGGGGTCATTACGTTTACCGATGACTTTACCTGCGACTCGTTCCAGGCCGATGCCGGGGACATGGACATCAACGGCAAGACGATTACCAGCGAAGGCAATGTAGACATCAATGGCGGGTCCGCCGGTGCCCAGTTCTACGATGGTGCCGCGCACGACATGGACAACGGTAAGCTGATCTGTGGCAGTGCAGGTGCCTCGGCCTTGACGTTAGATGGCGATGTCGGCGAACAACTGGAGATTGACAATCTTGATTTCGATCTACAGAATGCGTCAACTGGTGCAGCGACCTTCTGTGACGTGGAAGACTCGGACAACGCGACCGGGACTATCGACGCGACCGCGGCCAGCAACAACGACAACGGAAACAATACGGGCTGGAACTTTGGGGCGGCAGGTCAGACGTATCGGTCGTCGCACGTGATCGGCGGCGGGATCGTGGCGTGAAGGAGAAAAGATGGCGGACAATATTACACTTGACAGCGGTTCCGGGGGCGACACGCTCGGGGCCGATGAGATCAGTTCGGTAAAATACCAGCGGGTCAAGCTGATCCAGGGGGCCGACGGCACCAACGATGGGGACGTGGCCAAGGCCAATCCCCTGCCGATCGGTGCGAACACGGCCAAGGATGGCTCGGGAACGCTGTACGCCCCGCTGGTCGACGCCGATGGGCACCTGCAAGTCGACGCCCTCTCGTGCGTGGTGACCAACGAGGGGACGTTCGCCGTCCAGGAGACCGGGACGGTCACCGTCGACTGCAACTCCTCGAACGTGACAGTCGACGGGGTGCCGGCCCCGCTGAACGTCGTCGGCGGCGGGGCCGAGGCGACCGCACTGCGGGTGACGCTGGCCAATGATTCCACCGGAGTGGTGTCGATCGACGACGGCGGAAACACCATCACGGTGGACGGGACGGTCACGGCCAACGCTGGGACAAACCTGAACACCTCGGCGTTGGCTCTGGAGTCGGGCGGCAACCTGGCCACGATCGCCGGCGATACGACCAGTCTTGACGGGAAGGTGACCGCCTGCAATACGGGGGCCGTGGTCATCTCGTCGGGCACGGTGACGACCGTCTCGGCGGTGACGGCGATCAGCAACGCCCTGCCAGCGGGTGACAACAACATCGGCAATGTGGACATTGTCACGCTCCCGTCGGGCAACCTCGGCATGCAGGCGATGGCCGCCTCGCTGTCGATCGTGCCGGCGTCGGACATCACCGACGGAACGTACATCGGGGACATCAAGTTCGGGGAGGCCTTGCCGGAGGGGGCCAATGCCATCGGCAAGCTGGCGGAGAACACCGGGGTCGACATCGGCGATGTGGACGTGACCTCGGTCGTGCCGGGGACCGGGGCGACGAACCTTGGTAAAGTTGTCGACGCTGTGGCTGGGGCTTCTGACGTCGGCGTCGCAACGCTGGCCGTACGGGCGGATACCCTGTCCGCACTAACCCAGGCGGCAGCCGATTATGTGCTGCACAAGGTCAATCAGTACGGCGCATTGTACGTTGACGCAACGCAGGAAGTAGATCGTGTTTTTGACGGTGGCGTCTCGTGTACCGTAAAACGGTTCAATGTAGTGGCGACGGCCGATGGCGATACGATCATTGCGGCCCCAAGCGGAACAAAAAAAATTAGGGTGCGGAGTATGGCGATCGTCGCCATGTCGGCAACTCAATCAGAAGTCTATTTTGAGACAGGCACCACGGGCACGGACACGCTGGGCGATTCGACCAACGGGTTCCTGGTTGCGACCGACGCCGATGGAAACGACATTGCGGGAGTGACGTTGCAGTACAACCCGGATGGTTGGTTCGAGACAGCGGACGCCGACGAGACGTTGAAGATCAAAATGAGCAGCAACCAACCCATGATAGTACTCGGCACATACATCGAGGTTGCCTGATGGCTGCACTGGGCTGGCTGCTGAATCTGGGGTTTGCGGGGGGCGACGGGGGCCCGACGATCCAGCCGCCGGGGGTGGAGTTCACGCTGCGGGAGAATCGCTGTCATTGCGTGTTGGAGGAGAACCGGGCGCAGTATGAGCTACGGGAGAACCGGTGTCACTTCGTGCTGGAGGATGAGGATTGATGGGAGTGAGCACGGTGAGCTGTTGCGGACGTGAGAGAATGACGGCCTATTGCCCCGACTGCGGCAAGGCACTGGACTATCGCGGCGTGCTTGGTGGGTTGCTGGATCACATCGCAGCGAGGGTGCGGCAGCACAAGAATAGGGTGGCCTTCTGGCAGGCGCGGGTTGCTGAACACAAGTATTCCGACGAGGGGTTGGTGAGGGTGAAGCGGTGCGTCGCAGCCGAGCAGCATGTGCTGGCGAAGTGGCGTAGCTGGGACGCGGCCTTAAAAAAGCTGTTGGAATGCGCGGGAGATAGATGATGGGAGTCAAGGCACCGCAGCCACCGCGGAGGAAGTAATCAGTGGATAGTCGATAGAACCAACAGGGCCGCCGGTTGCTCGGCGGCACGTGCCCTTGGGGCTACGGCGGGAGTGATCACCCGTCGAGACGCCCCCTAACGTCGCAGCCCAGTAGGGAGGGTCGCACGGGGAACCGCGCGGCCCTTTCCCCTTTCTTGGGCGATGCAATGGGACTAAATACGGCACCGGAACGGCCTGTGACGGCGGTGGGGGAGACGAACCTCTTCGCCGTCTCATTTGCCGGGGTGCTCGACAGCGGCGAGTCGCTGACGGGTACGCCGACGGTGGCCGAGCAGACGACCAGCGATCTGACGATCACGGACCTGGCGGACGGGGCCAACCAGGCGACCGTCAACACGGCGGCGTTGACGATCCACGGGACGACCGTGGCGATCGGCGACGCCTTGCAGTTCAAGGTAAGTGGTCAAAAGACCACGGGATCGCCGTATACGCTCAAGCTGACCGTGAGCACGGACAGTAGTCCGGCGCAGACGAAAGTCAAGTATGTGACCTTTCTGGCGGAGGATGCGTGATGGGAAACTGGATTCGAGCGATGTGCATTGGCGTGGCCCTGGCAGGGTGCGTCTGGCTGGGATCGGCCTTTAGCGATCAGGCGGTCGATCAAACATGGGTCGTCGAGCAGGTGCCGGATGTCGGGGCGAAGTATGCCCCGAGCTTCTCGGCAGGGACCAGCCAGGTGGCCCAGGCCTGTGCAACGGCAACGAGTCTGACGGTGCCGGCGGGGGCACGCTGGGCGGTCATCTCGGTCGAAGACCAGAACGTCCGATGGCGGGACGACGGGACGGCACCAACGGCGGCGAATGGCCATCTGCTATATGCAGGGGATTCGTTGGTCTATTCGGGGCCATTGGGGTCGTTCCAGTTGATCCAGACGGCAGCAACGGCGAAATGGACAGCGACCTACTACCGGTGACCGGGCCGAGGAAGGCGGCGGTAGCGTGTAAGCGGCCTGGCTGTCGGGGCTTGGTCCAGCCGGGTGAGGTCTGTCCTGTATGTGGGCAAGATAGTAAGGCGGGCTGGCCTACGGATAGGGGATCATCAACGCAGCGTGGGTACGGTGTCGAGTGGCGACGGCTGCGGGCCAAGAAGCTGGCGGCCGAGCCGCTGTGCGAGGAGTGTCGCAGGCAGGGGCGGACCGTCGAGGCCGTCGAGGTGCATCACCTCGTAGCGTTCCGAGGCGTCGATGATCCGCGGCGATTGGAGTGGGAGAACTTGGAGTCGCTATGTCGGGAGTGCCATGCAACCAAGACGGGGGGGCGATAGGGAGACCCCCCCCCTTTTTTAGGGGGCGGTCGGCGGGGGAC
>Ga0180434_10000860_pt1 | contig 44397 bp, 48 predicted proteins | sample SS_ome_7_FD_132453 | JGI IMG/M metagenome (GOLD analysis project Ga0180434, IMG submission 132453) | Hypersaline lake sediment archaeal communities from the Salton Sea, California, USA - SS_1_D_2 metaG | ecosystem: Environmental > Aquatic > Non-marine Saline and Alkaline > Hypersaline >... | reverse complement strand
GGCCAGTGGACCATGGGGATATGAACAAAATGAAGCGTTCGCTTCCCGATGTCCAACGTATCGCCCGATCGCATAACCTGAAGCTTCCAGTTTTTCTTGTAGTGTCGCTGTAGTCCTTTTTCTCCTTGCGTTGATGTCACAATTGTTGCATCGGGGGCAACGTCTACAAGTTTTAGTAGTGACCCGGAGTGATCCATCTCTACATGATTTGAAATAATGTAGTCAATCTTTGCAGGATCAATAACGGTGCGTATACGTGCAAGCATTTCATCAAAAAGATAATGCTTTACCGTATCGACTAACACGATTTTTTTATCGATTATCAGATAAGCATTGTAAGTTGTCCCTCGATGGGTAGTATATCCATGAAAGTTACGGATATCCCAGTCGATACCGCCAACCCAGTATACCTTTGGTTTTATTTGATGAGCTTGCAGCAGAATCACTCCTTTTCAAATTCGCTTTTCGGTGCACCACAGACAGGACAGACCCAATCATTTGGAACTTTGTCAAATGGCGTTCCTGGCTTTACTCCATTGTCTGGATCTCCTTTTTCTGGATCGTACACATATCCACAGACTTTGCACACATATTTATCCATCTTTTTTTCCTCCTTCTTTTTCTGTTCTTTATCTACCATGCCGCTATACGTCGGTGCCGTTTTTGGTGAATACCCTCCTTTATATTTATGATAATATTCATACGTCATGGATGGATCATCAGTTAAGATGTCGCCATCAACCACCTTTGCTACAAAAAGAGTGTGGGTTCCCACATCTAAACTATCAGTAACTGTTGCTTCAATGTAGGCAACGGTATAATCGAGAACAATAGGGGCCTTAGTTTTTCCAATCTTATACTTCACGTCAGCAAACTTATCAATATCTCTTCCCGACTTAAAGCCAAAGGTACCGATAAAAGTCATCGGTGTCTGTTCTGAAAGGATAGATGCTGTGAATGTTTTGCTTTTGGTGATATAGTCATGGGTGAGGTTTTGTTTATTAATACACACGGCAACAGCTGGTGGTTGAGATGTCACTTGAAATAGCACATTAGCAATCTGTCCATTCATCCTATCATTATTTTTGGAACAGATGACGAAGAGCCCATAAGATATTTTATGCAATGTTTTAGGATTCACGACGTCTCCCCCCTTGTTGTTGCACGCACTGCTTGCAAAGACCTTTAAAATAGCCGTGCACTTCTTCTATCTCATATCCTTCCTTTACTATTTTTTCAATGTTTGGACATTTAATATCAATATCGATAATCTTACCACAATTGGTACAGAGAAAGTGATGATGCATGTCGTGCTTGAAATCATATCGTGCCTGGGTACCAGAAATTGTGAGTAATTGAATAAGGCTATGCTTTTGCAGCGTTTCTAGTGAGTTATACACCGTTGTTTTTGAAAGCGAAGGGGAGCTTTTTTTCAATTCTGAATAAATTTCTTCAACTGTTGGATGGGTGTTATGGGTATCAAGATATTTTAGAATTTGTAATCGCTGGGGCGTAATTTTAAGCGAATGTTCTTTCAAGAGTTCTACATATTTTTCTAGCATGATCTCCCCATTTTTGTAATAATTTCTAAATTGTAATTATTACAATTTAACATATAATACACATTCACTATTTAAACATTTCGCAGGAAATTATGTTGTGCAAAACACCAAAGAGTTGACTGTAAAGGAAGGTATTATATGAACGATGAACTATACCTTGTTACAAGAGGGAATTGAGGATTTCGCATGTTGAAGACACCCGTTATCGTTCTTAATGTCAAAACCTATGCCGAAGCAACCAGCAAAAAAGCGATAGAGCTTGCTTGTCTGATGGACACTATAGCAAACGAGACAGGAGCCAGCATGGCTATAGCTGTTCAGGCAACAGACATTTTCCAGTGTGCTGAAAAGGTAACGATACCTGTCTTTGCCGAGCATATTGATCCCATTATGCCAGGTAGCCACACGGGATGGACATTACCTGAAGCAGTCAAAGCTGCAGGTGCAGTTGGAACACTCATCAACCATAGTGAACATCGACTTTTGATGGCAGATATTGATAGCTGTATAACCCGTGCAAAGGAGCTTCATCTTGACCACATTGTCTGTACCAATAACGTTGCTACCTCAAAAGCCGCAGCTGTATTTTCTCCAAATTTTGTTGCTGTTGAACCACCTGAACTGATTGGTGGTGATATTTCTGTCACTACCGCAGATCCTGACATTGTAAGTGATTCAGTGAAGGCGGTAAAAGCCATCAATGGGCGGGTACGTGTACTCTGTGGGGCAGGTGTTAAAAACGGAAGAGATGTAGCCAAATCTATAGAGCTCGGTGCCGACGGTGTGCTTCTCGCTAGTGGCATTGTCAAGGCAAAAGATAAAAAGCAAGTGATACATGATTTAGTATCCGGATTGTAAACGTAATCTACTTCGTCTTATTACTATTAATCTAAATCGAAAGCAGGTATTCCCACCAAGTTACATTATTTTCCCAATTTTCTAATTTTAAATTCCCCGATTCCCAGGGGGATTATTTCAATATCATCCCCATCCTGGATATCGTGGGCTTTTGCTAACTGACTGGGTATAGTCACCACCAGACTACTACCCACTACTCGGGCTTTCCTAGTTAGAGGCATCTCCCATCCACCAGTCAGAGTAATGTATACGTAAATATATATATGTTTTGGTTTTTTCAAATATATCTAAATATATTTCTTATATCTGAACAAATGAGCAGACAAAGACCAACAACAAACCAAACTCTTATGAACAATAATATATTACACCTGCTGGGGTTGAAGTCTGATGAAAATATTTGTTGACACCGCAGATTTGAATGAAATCAAAGAGCTTGCCTCATGGGGAATTCTTGATGGCGTAACGACCAATCCAACGCTGGTTGCAAAAAGTGGATATTCGTTTACAGAAGTTATCAAGAAAATTTTTACGTTAGTTGATGGCCCAATAAGTCTGGAAGTAGTGAGTGAGCAGGCACCCGACATGGTAAAAGAAGCAAAGAAGCTTGTTGCAAGTATTCCACAAAAATATCGCAAAAATGTCGCTATTAAAATTCCTATGACTGCTGAAGGATTAAAGGCGGTAAAAATCCTGAGTAAAGAAGGAATTAAAACCAATGTCACGCTTGTTTTTTCCGCAAATCAAGCATTGCTCGCAGCAAAAGCCGGTGCAACGTTTGTCAGTCCCTTTATCGGACGACTTGATGACATCGGCCAAGAAGGGATGCAGATTATCGAAGAAATCATGGAAATTTTTGTTAACTATGACATCGAAACTGAAGTGATTGTTGCCAGTATTCGACACCCCATCCATGTCATAGAAGCAGCACGCCTTGGTGCAGATATTGCGACTGTTCCACCAGGAATCATTAGAAAAATGGTAACGCATTCGTTAACTGATGCGGGAATCAAAAAGTTTTTAGATGACTGGAAAAAGGTAAAAAAATAACTTATTTTATCTTTCCAAAATCTTTTTTTCTTTCTTTAGTATCTTTTCCCGTTGCTTCGAACAGAAATTGGTTCCATTTTTTGATAATGCTGTAATCACCACAAACTTTTTTTGGAGGTTCTATCTCAACAAACAACGAGCTTTTGTCTTGCCTCATATCAACTTTACCGATGCCGTCCACTTCAAAATGAACGCCTTTGTAGATGTCTCCTTTTGCGCCAAAATACGTTGATATTAGTTTCCCGACATCTACCTCATGTCCCCGTTTTATTCGATATTCTCTCATAGCAACCCACGTGTTGACATCAAACAACGAAATATTAATTTTTGGATTTATACGCCTAACTCACGATATCCTTCCTCAAGTTTCACATGAGAAACAACGATTGGCGGTGGCTTCCGTGCATTCTTAGGGTACTTTATTGTATCAACTTCTTTCACAAGGATGGTAACATCTGGTCCTACTTTCTTTTGATACGCTTTCATAATACGGTTCATGATAACAGAGACTGATGGACCAACATCCCTCAACTCTTCATCAATAACCAGAAGGATTTCAATGGCATCTATTCGGTGTTGGATGATTTGGTATTGTTTTATTTTGAAGGTATCAAAGCCTTGAAGGGCAGATTCAATAAAACAAAACGCTCCAGGAGGAAATACTTTTCCACCAGGAAGTATAATATTTGCCCTCATTCTTCCTTCAACACCACCCTCAATTACAGGCGTAGATAATCCACAGATGCAGTCTTTTGACGGGCGTAATCTCACCCAATCATCCATGCCAGTATATCGAATAATTGGTGTCCCCCGTCCAAAAAGACGTGTGATGGCCAGATGGCCCTGCTCCCCTGCTGAAACCAATTCATGATTTTTATCAATTGCTTCAAGATGAAAAAAATCTGCATGAATGTGCCATGTTTTTTCTAGACACTCAAAGGCAATATCTGCCTGTGATTCAACAGAGGTGTAAATATTTCTAAGAGGACAATTGAAAGCACCCTCAACATATCGTCGAGTGTACTCATCAAGCATAGCCCCGGCTGTCCAAAACACAGTCGGCGTAATGTGTTCCCCATAGCCTTTTCTTTTCAAATATGCCAGATGCTGAAAGACCGCAGGGTATGTCAGAATTAAATCTGGCCTAAATTCGTTAATCGTATTGATAAGCTTGGTCATCGGAATATTGATATCAAGGTTGAGTTTGTTGTCCATGGGAATGATTGATGTGAGTGGTTTATGAAAGCTCTCTTGTGCAACAAGATCGATACGATTGGGGTTAAAATTTCCAATATGGATAAATCGTGCTTTGAGCCAATTTAAATGAAAACGTTGTAGTTCTCGTAACACGGGGCTTGCTGCTTTTGCAATAGTACAAAAATCAGTATAAATGGAAACGGATTTTCCTGTTGTCCCTCCCGTACTCACCATATGCCCTTTGTTTCCATCATATCCTCTTGGGATAACGCCATCAAGAAAAGAGTTTCTGATATCTTGTTTCGTAATAAAGGGCAATTTCACGATGTCGTCGATTCCTGTAATATCACTCGCATGGATACCTGCCTTCTTATATTTTTGATGATAGAGAGGTGTCTCGTACGCGTATTTTACAATGCGTTTAAATGCCTTATTTTGATACCGCTTTAATTCGGCAGCATTCATGTGCACTAGTCGTGGTGGATCAAAAAAATAACTTCCAAGGAGCGGAAGAGAGTTTAGAGGATTAAAAAACGGATTCATGGCTAATCAACTATTACTCCTCAGGGTTAGGAAATCCATCGCCTTTCTGCATCTCCACGGGTATCATGTCATACGCAGCAACAGGAAACAAATCGCCCAATCTGATCATCATGACCTGCGACAAAGGAAATTGGATGACTTTTTTTCCTCTTTTAATACCTTTGATAATAATTGCTGCTGCTTTTTCTGGAGAAATTGCCCCAGCACGATGGTACTCCTCAATCATTGGGGTTTCGACAGAGCCTGGTTTTATCGTGATAAAATTGATATTGTATTTTTGCTTTCCTTCAGCACGTAAACTTTCCATTAACCAACTCAGTGCCGCCTTACTTGCACCATAGGCCCCCCACCCAGGAATTCCTCGTCGATCAGGCAACGTTGAAACCACAGCAATCGTTCCTGTATGTTGTTTTTTCATGACGGGCATTAACTGTTCAATGAAGTACACGTTTCCAAAAAAGTTGATTTGCATTGATTTGGTAATAATGCTACTATTGATCGTTTCAATTGGATTAGGCATGAGGACTCCTGCCGAAAGAAGGGCAATATCAATCCCTCCAAATTTTTTTTGAGTGAATAACACAGCATTTTTTACCTCGTTGGGGTTTGTTACATCACATTTTTTATATACGCAGGACGTCTTTTTTGCAAGTTGTTTACATAAGATTTTCAATTGTTCCTCTCGACGAGCAAAGAGAGCGATTTTGCATCCTTCCTGAGCGCATTGTTTTGCTAATGCTTCTCCCATGCCACCAGTGGCACCAGAAACCAAAACAGTTTTTCCCTTAAGATTCATGCTATCACATAATTACATTTAATATTAGACTCAATATATAATAGTTCTCTACCCGGCAATTGTTTCTTATTTTTGCAATAACTCCCCCCACGCTACACTATTATAGGGGTTTTGATGAAAGATTTCAAGATATCGGGCAGGAGTGTGATCAATCAATTCATGAAGCTGATGCTTATCCCAAGTTGTCACCCGGGTTGGTATTTTCGCAATATTCTTCTTTCCTTGAAAAACAATGTCATGGTGTTTAAGTGTAATTCCAAAAAACGAAAACATCTCTAGCATTTTTTCTTCATTGTTAAGGTCTTTGGGAGTTTCTAAAGCAAAGTAATCGCAGTGTTTATGATAAGTTTCTAAGAGATGCATTGCCCTATTTTCAAGTTCAATCCATTGCACAAGTAATTGTTGATATCGTGTTAGATTCAGTGAAATATCTTTGAATATTTGCTCATTCCCAGTAAGTGTCCAATCCAAATATCGCTTGTTATCCTCCCCCACATACGTGTGAAAGAGTCGAAACCATAACGAATCTGGCTCCCCAATCCAAACGGGACGATGATATTGACTTTTTGCCACTTCTAACGGATTGCGAATGAGATGAATGAGTTTCGCATCAGGAAATGCTTCTAATGCCACATCAGAGAATGATTTGAGAAACGCATGGTTTGTTTCGATGTATACCTGCGCCCGATAATGCTTGATGAGTTTTTTCTTGAGGGAAAAGCGTTGTCTAATTCGTTCGATGTCTCCCTGTTGATACCAATAAATTGGTTTGCCAAACATACTAAGATATGGCTCATGCTTAGCAACACACCGCCCAACATTATGTTGAAATAACTCGGAGAGATATTTTGTTCCCGAACGACCACTGGCCATAACAAAAATCTTCATCATAGGATGAATCACATCTTTATTTCAGATATTCAAGTGCTTTGCTCATCGCCTCTTTTCCAGAGTTTACAATATGACATGGCGGAGAGTTGGTCACCATGTTATTTTGGACGAGAGAATCAACACAACCTCCTGTCCCTTGTATCAGAATAAGAGGCTTATGCAAGATTTTTGCAAATGATATTTCGTTGCGTGTTCCCCATCGACCTGCAATAGCAATAACAACATCAGCAACGTTAACCACGAGAAAATTTCTCATAGACCCTAAATTTGTAGGAAGGGCGATATCAATATATGCATTTGCTTCTTGCTTTGATGCTGGCAATAAACCAACCGTCACCCCGTTGTTCTTTTTTGCACCTTTACATGTTGCCTCCATGATCCCCCCACGACCACCACACACAACGACGGCGTCATGTTGTGCAATTAAGATACCAATCTGTTCAGCCGTTTGTAAGGCATAAGAAGAGAGATCCTCATCGGAGCCATCACTCCCACAAACGGATATAATACGTTTCATCGAAACGCTTTAATGGTCAGTTGTTTTTAATGATTTCTCCCACAAATATTATAAATACCCCTCCCTTTCACTACAATCCGCAAGCCGGGAGAAATACCCCATGGTCAAGAAAAATCAAAAGACAAATCCTGCATTACTTTCATTAATCCATACCTTAAAAAAGGCCTCCTATGAACACGATGCAGTTATATGGAAAGACATTGCAACACGTCTGGAAAAACCCTCAAGAAATTGGGCAGAAGTCAATCTAAATAGAATCAGCAGACATACCAACCCAAAAGAAATCGCATTAATACCGGGGAAGGTTTTATCGACAGGGGAATTAACAAAAAAAGTTTCTATTGCAGCCTGGTCCTTTTCTGAGAAAACCGAAGAGAAGATTAAAAAGGCTGGTGGCAAATGCCTCTCTATTGAAGAGATCATAAAAACAAATCCAAAAGGAAAAGATGTTAGGATATTGGGATAACTATGACCGCCATTATTGATGCCGACGGTGCCCTGTTGGGACGATTAAGCACATATACCGCAAAACGTCTCCTCAACGGAGAAGAAATTGCCATTATTAACGCAGAAAAAGCCATTATCTCTGGTAAAAAGGCATCGGTGAAGAAACAATACAAAGCAAAACGTGAACTAGGGACATACCGTAAAGGTCCTTTTTTCCCACGAATGCCTGATAGACTTGTGAAACGAACCGTTCGAGGGATGATTCCTTATCAAACCCCTCATGGCAGAGCAGCATTTAAAAGGTTGAAGTGTTATATCGGCGTTCCTAAAGAATTTGAAGGGAAAACGGCTGAAGTTATTGAACAGGCAAAAAAGCAACCAGTTGACTTCATAACTATTGAAGAACTTTCAAGATCACTAGGGGCGAACGTATAATGGTTAAAAAAGTGGTTAACAGTTCAGGGAAACGCAAAACAGCAGTTGCACGAGCAACCATTCAAAAAGGAAAAGGACTGGTGCGGGTCAACAAAACGCCTGTTGAAATTTACGAACCGGAAATTGCTCGGTGGAAAATCATGGAGCCACTAAAAATTGCGGAAAAGCACATGGCGGGCATCAATATTGATGTGAGTGTTTCTGGTGGTGGGTTTATGAGTCAGGCAAATGCCATTCGTACAGCAATTGCCCAAGGAATACTCGAATTCACAGGAGATCCTAGTTTAAAGATTGCGTTTCTTGATCATGATCGAAGTTTGCTGGTAAGCGATTCAAGAAGAAAGGAACCGAAAAAACCTCTAGGAAGAGGAGCCAGAAAAAGACGGCAGAAATCATATAGGTGATGATGTGATAATTCCAGTAAGATGTTTTACCTGCGGAAAAATCATTGGCGATATTTACGAAGAATATAAAAAACGGTACGAAGAGTATCAAAAAGCTACCGATGCAGGTGAGAAACCTAAAGAAACGCCTCAACAGATTTTAGATGCACTCGGCGTTGATCGATATTGCTGTAGGCGCATGATTTTAACACATGTTGATCTTCTTGGGGAAGCTGCACCGTACGAATAAGGGACACTTTCCCATATGTTTATCTATTTTTAGCCAATACAGAACTGCTTGTAGATGTAGAGTTGACCATGGGCGCGTGGCCAAGCCTGGATATGGCACCAGCCTTCTAAGTTGGTGATCGCGGGTTCGAATCCCGCCGCGTCCGCTATTACTCTTAAATTAACAGAATTAATATAGTAAAAACGTATTTCACTTTTTAAGAAGAGGTCGTTTAGGACACCTTGATGGGATATCTCATGGGATGCCGAAAAAGAACCAGATTACTTGGTGACAGGGATCGTTTACGATTGTTTTTTGAGGGGAGGGCATGAAAGATCTTCCTGAAATTATAAAAATATTGCGAGAAGAGGAAAGCATTGGTACACTACAAAGTAGAGTGCAGACAGCGTATCAGGAACAAATGACTGCAGAGGGAATGCCCGAAGATTCAACAAAAAAAACCGAGAGTCGAACAGCCCAGTTTTTTGAAAAAGACATACCATCAACAGAAGAAGATGTTGAACCAACTGAAAAAAAGTTTAGAGAAATATTCAATGCCATGAGTGACCTCCTGTTTTATTTGGATACAAAGGGAAATATCATGGACATTAACAACGCTGCTCTAAAAATGATAGGAGTGGAAAAAGAACATATCCTCAAAAAACCATTTTCTAGCATTGATCATTTGTTTTCAAAGAAAGAGATGAAGCGGCATCTTGAGTTTATTAAAAAAGCTGCTCAGGGAGAAAACGTGAGCGATTATGAATGTGATTTAGAAACACATGATGAAACAAAACATCGTTTCTTGTTTTCACATGATATTATTAAAGAACGGGAAGTGGTCAAAGGAGTTCTTGTGCGAGCAAGAGATGTCACCCAACGCCAGCGGGCATGGGACGAACTTGTTAAACTCGAAGAAAAATATCGAGTTCTTGCAGAGACATCGGCAGACGGGGTCATTACCATTGATACACTTGGTCGATTAACGTACGTCAATCCCTCCTTTGAAAGGATGTGCGGAAGAAGAAAAAGCCAGATTTTAGCGACATTGCTTAGAGATTATCTGTTGGAAGACTCAGTCTACTTCTTCCAACAGGTTAGCCTGGAAGTGCGAAAGAAAAATAAAAAAATGGAAAACATTGAGTTAGAGTTGGTCCACATTGACGATTTGATCATTCCTGTTGAGGCAAATATTGCCCCGTTAAAAAAAGAGAATGAATTTGCAGGTATGGTTCTGACGCTACGAGACATTACTGAACGACGTAATATTGAAGATGAACTCAAGAAATCAGAGCGACTAAAAACAGAATTTATGAATATTGCTGCCCATGAGTTGAAATCTCCCGTGACCCCCATTAAGGGATATCTTGACTTGATTATTCAAGACAAACATGCAAGTGAACAAATCAAAAAATGGGCACATATATGTTTACGAAATGCTGAACGGCTATTAAAGCTGGTTAATGACATTCTAGATGTCTCTAGGCTTGATAGCGATACGATGAGATTTGAGATGGAAAAACTAGATACAACATCATTTCTCAAAGACGTGGTAGAGGACATGAAGCCTGCAGTCGTTGGCAAAGATCTGAAATTTATTGTAGATATACCCAAAAATCTCCCAAACATTATGGGCGATAAAAATCGCCTCTCTCAAGTATTGAAAAATCTCTTAGGCAATGCATTAAAGTTCACTGACAATGGATCGATCTCACTTTTGACAACAAGGAAAAATGATCATCTTCTCATTACCATCGAAGATACGGGAATTGGTGTTTCTCATGATGAGATTGGAAAGATATTTAACAAATTTTATCAAGCATATACAGGTGCAGATCGCAATAATGAAGGAACGGGGCTAGGACTTTTCATCTGTAAAGAGATCATTGGTAAACATAATGGCAAAATCTGGGCAGAAAGCCAAGTACGAAAAGGAAGCAAGTTTATAATCGAACTGCCCTACATTCACAAAATGGTTATTGATTTACAAGATAAAAAGTAACATGAGGGATACGTGTCAATCTATTAGTGGTGATGAGGGATTAAAAAAAAGTGTCCAGAGTGTGGGGCCAAAGCAGTAAAGCTCTACCGAAACAAAAGCATTGAAGGAAATCGAAAGTGGCTTCCTACTGCATGGTATTGTACTGCTTGCGGTCATACCTATACGGTCGTCGGTGATACCCTTATTTACCCTATTGGTGGAGAACCGTACAAAGACACTTACAAACAACGATGCCCCAAATGTGATCTGGGTTTGGTGAGACTCTACCGACACATCAATCCCAAACATGGAAAGCAACATTGGGTCTCATTGGGGTGGTACTGCACTCGATGTAAATACGTATGGATGGATAAGCATGCCTGAAATAAAAGTATTAAAAAATTCGAAAGTGCTAGGTGGAATATTAATTGCGCTTTATGCAGTTGCAAGTAGAAGAACGACACATAATTTTGCAGCTACAGTTATTGGTACGATTATCAAAACCCTAGAACAGAGTTACCCCTTTCTAAAACATGTCAAAATTGAAGAAGGCGAGATTGCCCGAAGCAGCGACATCATTACTATCAGCCATGCTATTGACGAAGTTGATCCGGTAAAGGTTGGCCGAGCAATTGAGGCAATTATTCGTGTTGTCTATATGGATCTTATTGGAAAAGCAGGATTGTTTTTTATCAAAGAGTTAAAAAGGAAAGCAGGTGAAGACATTATCGATCAGTTAAAAGAATTTGGTGTCGATCTTGCCGCGTTGCAAACCGAGCAGCATTACATTTATCGTCAAAGGGAGCGAAAAAAAGAACGCGCTACTAATAAACGAGGGAAAAAGGGCGAAGGCGTTAGCCTGCTTGGGTACACTTGGAATGAAGTAGCATCATGGAAGTATGATCCAGACAAACAAGTCTGTACTCTCTACAGCAAAGATGGAAAAGTGTTAGATAAATTAAATCTCGAAAGTATAATTGAGAACTATGTGAAAGATCTAACAGATGTTGTTGATGAGGTGCCTGAGGAATTTGAGGATGATATTAATCTTACAGAGAAAGAATTTCAACTGTTAAAAATGCTGTATTCTCGAGATGTTGACGCAGAGACTGCAGTCGTGTTATTGCACATCTCAAAAAATGAATTCAACGCCATGATCCATCATCTCTTAGAAGTAGAAATGTTACAGTATGTCTCCTTTAATATAATTGAACTAACTGAGATGGGCATCAGTTATATTTCAAAACGAGAGTCTATAAAAAATAACAAAATTCACGTTGGAGCCTAATCCTTCTTAAGATACGTTATTTTCCTAAATTATTAAATATGGGTAGTTGTTTAGGGCAAGCTATATTATCTGAGGAACGCTCACTATGAAACGTAGCTCACGGGTATGGAAGAAACGACATAAAATGCGTTGGAAATGGCGAAAGAAACGAATGAGACGTGAGAAGAGGAGTCGGCGTAATAAGTAATCACTGGGAGCATGGTGTAACCCGGCATCATTGTGGGCTCCAGTTAGGAATGATTACAAGAGGGTCATCTGAACGGTGATGAATAACTGGAGCGATGACCTAAGAAGAGACCCGCCGATCTGGGTTCAAATCCCAGTGCTCCCACTTCATCTTAACAAAAAAGAACGGTGGAAACATGCTGAAATTAAATCTCAAAAACATAAACAGTTATACCATACTTTCGCTGTTGTTCCTTATCGCAGGTATTGGCATTTATTTGTATTGGGGAATGACCCATGATGTATGGTATGACACTGGCATCTATGCCATCACCATTGTCTTTGTACTGCCAGGGATAATCGGTTTTGTGTTGTCGTTAATGGAAAAACCAGAAGATTAGATCATTTTCCAAGTGAGAAGGGGGGTTTTTGTTGCACCTACCTCATCCAGTCGCTTGACTGGAGTCTGTACCGGGGATTGTTTAACAACTTCGGCGGGTTCATCTGCAATTTTGATAAGTCCATCTACATACGTGTCCAAATCCTGTTTTGATTCAGATTCAGTAGGTTCAATCATCAATGCTTCTTTCACAATAAGTGGGAAATAAACAGTTGGTGGATGGAGGCCATGATCGAGTAGTCGTTTGGCAACATCCATTGCTCTGACGTCTTTCTCTTGCTTTAATGATTCACAACTTATGACAAATTCGTGTTTTCTCAATTCTTTATACGGCATGGTGTATTTACCGGATTTGAGAAGCTTTTCCTTCATATAATTGGCGTTTAATACGGCAATTTCAGAGGTTTCTTTCAACCCATTTCTCCCCATAAGAAGGACATAGACGTACGCCTTTAGGAGCACGGAGAAGTTGCCGTAGTGTGCTTTAATTTTTCCAATTGACTGAGGTGCATCATAATCAAAAATGTATTTGCCATCTCGTGTTTTGCCAATTCGAGGCAATGGAAGGAATTTTTCAAGCTTTATCTTCACACCAACAGGTCCGCTACCAGGGCCACCGCCACCATGAGGAGTGGCAAACGTTTTATGCAGATTAAGATGGACAATATCAAACCCCATATCTCCCGGTCGTGTTTTCCCCATAATGGCATTCATGTTTGCTCCATCATAATAGAGAAGGGCACCAGCTTTATGTACCATCTTTTGGATCTCGAGAATATCTGACTCAAAAATACCTAAGGTATTAGGATTGGTCAACATAAAACATGCAGTTTTCTCAGAAAGGGCTTTTTCAAGCATCGCTAAATCGACGGTGCCTTGTTCATTTGATGGAATTTCGGTAACGGCATATCCTGCCATCGATGCACTTGCAGGATTAGTGCCATGTGCCGTATCAGGTAATATTACCTCAGTTCGTTTGTCGTCATTGTTGTTTTCGTGATACGCACGAGCAAGCAAAAGGCCTAAAAATTCCCCCTGCGCGCCAGCAGCAGGTTGCAGACAAAAATAATCCATTCCTGTGATTTCGCACAACATGCGCTCTAATTCAAACATAATCTGCAAATTTCCCTGTACCGTTGATACGTCTTGGTGAGGATTTGTGCAGGAAAATGGTTCCCATGCAGCAATTGCCTCACAGATTTTAGGATTATATTTCATGGTACAGGAACCAAGAGGATACATGCCGGTATCCACTCCGTAGTTCATCTGACTGAGCCGATGGAAATGACGTACTACCTGCGTTTCATCAAGATTCGGCAATTCAAGCGGTTTTTTCCGCTGCAGGGTTTTAGGCAACCCAGGTACTACTGACAAACCATGAGTGCGAACGCTTGCCAATTCGTTGAGAAGAGGCTCATCATACACTGCAGATCTATACATGGGCTACCTCCCTCAAAGCATGCTGAAGTTTGTCGATGTCTTCATTACTGTAAATCTCTGAAATGCCAAAAAGCAGACAGTTCTTTAATTCGGGATACCACCTATTAAGTGGCAAACCACCGTGAACGCCGTGCTGCAATAGGTTTTTATTAATCTCTTTACCATCAGAGGAGCACTGCACCACACATTCATTGAAATGAGTCCCAGAAAACTGTTGTGTAAATCCATCAATGGAAGTTAATGCATTAAGAAGAGTTTGTCCGCGTTCAATATTTTGTCGCCCAATAGCTTCCAACCCTTGGCCTCCAAGCCATGAAAGATATGCAACAGCGGCAAGCGCACATAGCCCCTCGTTTGTACAAATATTGCTAGTTGCTCTTCCCCGACGGATGTGTTGCTCTCGGGTCTGTAACGTCATACAAAAGCCACGGTTACCATCAATATCTTTGGTCATACCAATAACGCGACCAGGCATTTGTCGTAAAAAGTCTTGCTTACATGCAAAAATACCCAATGTTGAGCCGCCAAAATCCATAGGATTACCAAGTGATCTTCCCTCTCCGATGACAATATCAGCACCGTACTCGCCAGGACTTTTTATAACACCGAGCGATAGAGGATCGGCACCAACAACAAACAGTGCTTCAGCATCATGAGCACATTCACTGAGGATGTGAACTTGTTCTTCAAACACGCCAAAAAAATTCGGATTTTCGCAATAAATGCCTGCAGTCGTACTATCTATCAGTTCTTTGAGGTGTTTGATATCAATCGTTCCTGTTTTTTTGTCATAGGGGGCCTCTCTGATCTCCATTCCTGCCCCTTTTGTGTAATTCTTGAGGATCGATCTTTTTTCCCAAGATACATTTCTTGCAACTATGAATGTTTTTTTGCGAGTGACGCGGGCACTCATAAGGGCTGCTTCGCCCACCGCAGTTGCCCCATCGTAAAGTGATGCATTGGCAATGTCCATGCCAGTGAGTTCAGCAATCATGCTTTGATATTCAAACATAGCCTGCAGAAATCCCTGACTTGCTTCTGATTGATAGGGCGTATATGCTGTGTAAAGCTCTGCACGAGAGGTAATTGCCTTTACAGCCGGTGGCAGATAATGGGGTTTCACTCCACCTCCAAGAAAATTGAGCAGTTCATGGCACGAGAGGTTCTTCTGTGCAATGCACCTAAGGCGGCGGTCAACTTCTTGCTGAGACAGCCCTTCAGAAAGGTCAAGTTTTTTTACTTTGAGTTTTTCTGGGATGTCGACAAATAATTCGTCAATATGTTTTTGACCAATCTCCCGTAATATTGTATCTTTGATAGTGGCATTGGGTACAAACTTCATAAACTCCCCAACCACTGTAACAACAAATTATTAAAGAACCTTATTGTAAAAATCTAAAGTGAAATCTTTAAATGAACACAACCCATGCAGAAGACATGCCCCAGTATCGTATGGACGATGCTACACAAGACCCAGTTGCAATAGGAAAAATTATCTGTTTGGCACGGACGTACAAAAAGCATGCCAAAGAGATGAAGAGCGAGGTACCAAAAGACCCGCTACTTTTTCTTAAACCGGCTAGTGCAGTGATTTTTGATGGAGAAGCCATCATTATTCCTCAAAAATCGAAATGCTTGCATCATGAAGTCGAGCTGGGAGTTGTCATAGGAAAAAAATGTAAAAACATATCAAAAGAAGAAGCGTTGGATTATGTAATGGGATATCTACTTGCATTGGACATCACTGCAAGAGACATCCAGGCGGAAGCAAAGAAAAATGGTTGGCCCTGGGGAATCGCAAAAGGATTCGATACCTTTGCTCCTATTAGTGACGTGCTACTCAAAAACAAGACAATCGACCCAAACAATCTTGAATTATCACTGAGTGTCAATGGAACATTGCGTCAACAAGCAAATACAAGTCAAATGATATTTTCAGTGGAAGAAATTATCGCATTTATTTCCTCGATTATGACCCTAGAGGCAGGAGACCTTATTATGACGGGAACACCAGAAGGTGTTGGTGAGCTTGCTACGGGTGATAAAGTAGAAGCAAAGCTTGGGGAATTGACCGCACTACATGTTTTTGTCAAATAATATTTGGAAAACGTTTTAAATTCGCATCTGATTGCCAGGTCTACAATTCTTGTTTGGAGGAGGCAATTAATACATGAAAGAAGTTGTAATTGTATCAGGTGTGCGAACAGCACAAGGAAAATTTGCCGGTGCGCTTAAAGGTTTTTCAGCACCACAGCTTGGTGGAATCGTCATTAAAGAAGTAGTAAAGAGAGCGGGCATTACCCCAAACGATGTTGATGAGGTTATCATGGGCAACGTTGTTCCTGCAGGCCTTGGTCAGAATGTTGCCCGTCAAGCAGCGATCGCAGCGGGCCTTCCCTATGAAGTTGGCGCATTTCACATTGACAAAGTTTGTGGGTCTAGTCTGAAAGCAGTTGTCTTAGCGGCTCAGGCAATTAAATGTGAAGATGCAGACATCATTGTTGCTGGTGGTATGGAAAGCATGAGCAATTGCCCGTATTCGTTACCAAAAGCACGGTACGGCTATAGAATGTTTAACGGTGAAGTTGTTGATTTAATGGTGCGTGATGGTCTTTGGGATGTATACAATGATTTTCACATGGGTAATACTGGTGAAGTTGTTGCTGAAAAACATAACATATCTCGAGAGGATTGTGATAAATTTGCTTTGTGGAGTCATCAGAAAGCAGCAAAAGCAACGGAGGAAGGAAAATTCAAAGATGAAATCATGCCTGTCGAGATTCCACAAAAGAAAGGAGAGTCGATCGTCTTCGATAAAGACGAAGGCATTCGTGCCAATACAACACTCGAAAAGATGGCAAAATTGCCACCATTCTTTAGAAAAGATGGCGTGGTAACCGCAGGTAATGCCTCGCAAATTACTGATGGATCATCTGCTGTGGTAGTCATGAGCAAAGAAAAAGCAGACGATATTGGTGTCGAACCGCTTGCTGCTGTCAAGGCATACAATACCAGCGGTGTTGAGCCTGCTTATGTGATGGGGGCGCCACTTCCTGGAATCAAAGCCATCTTAAAAGATAACAAGCTGTCCATGGACGATATCGATTTAGTCGAACATAACGAAGCGTTTTCATCTGCCTCTGCTGCAGTGATAAAAGAATTTAATATCCCCAAAGAAAAGTTCAATGTACATGGCGGGGCTGTTGCTATTGGCCATCCAATTGGATCCAGTGGTTCGCGGATATTAATAACTCTGATGCATGCAATGAAGCGGTATAAGAAACATCGCGGTTTGGCTACCATTTGTCTTGGTGGAGGAAACGCAGTACAAATGATTATTGAGAGGTGAAAAAATGACGGTTAAAAAAATAGGGGTCATTGGTGCTGGCCAGATGGGGCATGGCATTGCGTTAGTTGCTGCCCAAGCTGGTTTTACGGTCGTGCTCCAAGACATCAAAGATGAATTTGTGAAGAAAGGAATTGGAAAAATTGACAAGTTCTTAAACAAGAGTATAGAAAAAGGAAGAATGACTGAAGCTGACAAAAAAAAGATTATGGTTAATCTTTCTGGTACAACAAAGCTTGCAGATATGAAAGATGCTGATCTTGTCATTGAAGCGATTTTTGAAAATGTGCAGGTCAAAAAGGAGCTATTCAAGCAACTGGACACGCTTTGTAAAAAAGAGTGTATTCTTGCATCAAACACGAGTACAATTCCCATTACCGATCTTGCATCTGCAACAAGCCGTCCTGAACAATTTATTGGTATGCATTTTATGAATCCTGTGCCTTTGATGAAGCTTGTGGAAGTAATTCGTGGTCTCCGAACTGATGATGCAACAACCAGGATTATCTATGATCTTTCTGAGAAGATGGGCAAAATACCTGTCGAGGTAAACGATGGCCCAGGATTTGTGTCCAACAGATTACTCATGCCCATGATCAACGAGGCAATCTATTGTTATATGGAAGGCATCGGCACTCCTGAAAATATTGACAATGTCATGAAACTGGGGATGAATCACCCCATGGGTCCGCTTGCTCTTGCGGATCTGATTGGACTTGATGTGGTTCTCAATATTATGCAGGTGCTGTATGAAGGATTTAATGACTCAAAGTATCGACCGTGCCCCTTGCTCAAAAAGATGGTACAGGCAGGTCACCTAGGAAGAAAAACCGGAAAGGGATTTTATGAATATGACGGGTGAACAGTATATGAAATACTCCAACATACTTATTGAAAAAAAGGATGGCATCGGAACGATAAAAATAAACCGACCTGCCATGCTGAATGCATTGAACAAAGAAACAATCATAGAGTTGACAGAAGCAGTCAAAGAATTAGAGAACGATGACAGCATCAAAGTCGTGATTCTTACCGGTGAAGGGAAAGCGTTTATTGCAGGAGCGGACATCAAACAGATGAAAGAGATGACACCTGCAGAAGCAAAAACATTCGCAGAGCTGGGACACAACCTACTGATGAACATCGAGAAATCACGATTACCATTTATCGCAGCAGTCAATGGCTATGCACTTGGTGGAGGATGTGAAGTGATGATGGCTTGTGACATTTGTATTGCTGCAAACAGTGCAAAAATTGGGCAGCCTGAAATTAACCTTGGGATTCATCCTGGTTTTGGTGGAACCCAACGATTGCCAAGACTTGTTGGCCGCATGAAAGCAAAAGAACTGCTGCTAACTGGTAACAATATTGACGCTAACGAAGCGCATCGCATCGGATTAGCAAACAGGGTTGTGCCAGATGATAAAATCATGGAAGAAGCACAGAAGCTGGCAAACAACATTACAAGTAAATCATCTGTACAAACAGATTTTATTAAAGCACTGGTCAATAAAGGAATGGATGTCGATTTACCTAAGGCATGTTCATTGGAAATAGAATATTTTTCCAAAAGTTTTCGAACAGAAGACCAAAAAGAAGGAATGGCTGCATTTTTAGACAAACGTAAGCCGAATTTTAAAGGGAAATAAAATCTTCGTTCCCTTCTTTTATTTTATAATTTTACCTAAAATTTCATCAGCAGCCGTATAAGGATCTAATTCCTTCTTTGAGATTTGATCAATTAATATCTCGACCTTTTCTTTAAAGGTTGATTCATCAAAAATAAAATTCATCAGTCGTTTTCGAATGATTTCAACCAGTTCTGCTTCATAGCGTTTTCTTCGTTGAGTATCGAATAGTCGACTTTTTTTAAGATATTTTTGATGCCTCTCTATTTCATTCACCAGTTCAATAATACCCTGGTGTTCTTTTGCTGCTGTCTTGATAATGGGTATTTGTCGATCCTTACCGCTACAAGAGATATCGACCAAACTTTGGAGTTCTGCTTCAGTTTGCTCAACGCCAGGGCGATCTGCCTTATTGACAACATAAATATCGGCAATCTCCATCACTCCTGCCTTGATGGTTTGAATAGCATCACCAAGTCCAGGAACCAAAACAACAAGCGTGGTATCTGCAATTTTAACGACATCGACCTCCGCCTGCCCTACACCTACCGTTTCAACAAACACGACGTCTTTGCCAGACGCATCTAAAATTTCAACCACATCGTAGACAGCACTTGTTAGCCCTCCCAACATTCCTCGAGTTCCCATACTACGAATAAAAACACCATCATCGGTGGCGAGTTCCATCATACGAATACGATCGCCAAGCAAGGCACCTCCGCTAAAGGGACTTGTGGGATCAATAGCAATAATTCCTACTTGCAATCCCTTTTTACGATATTCTGAAGTAAGCTCGGCAATAAGCGTGCTCTTTCCACTACCCATCACCCCTGTAATACCAATAACGTGTGCATGACCAGTATGTGGATGGATATCCTTCATTGCTTGAGAGGCAAGAATATCACTATTTTCCGCAAGAGTAATCAGCCGTGCAATCGAGCGCTGATCCCCTTTTAAAACTTGAGATGCAAGTGCATTCATTGTTTCACATTCTTCTGGATAAACTCAACAATGTGTTCACATGGAGTACCCGGCCCAAAGACTCCGGCAATGCCTGCTTTTTTCAACGTAGGAACATCATCTTCAGGAATGATGCCGCCTCCAATGAGTAAGACATCCTCCATCCCTTTTTTCTTCAGGAGTTTTGCAACGTCAATAAACAACGTCATGTGGGCACCGGAGAGTAAACTTAACCCAACAACATCAACATCCTCTTGCATTGCGGTATCTACCACCATCTCAGCAGTCTGATGTAAGCCGGTATAAATCACTTCCATCCCTGCATCACGTAGCGCACGAGCAACAATCTTTGCACCACGATCGTGACCATCTAATCCTGGCTTTGCAACTAATACCCTAATTTTTCGTGTCATACTCTTTTCCTCATTCAATAAATCGCAGGTTCTTCATATTCACCAAAGATATCACGCAGGACCTGACAGGTTTCACCCAGTGTTGCATAACTATGCACACAGTCGAGAATATATGGCATCAAATTATCATCCCCTTGGGCGGCTTTCCGAAGAGCCTTAAGATGTCTCTCAACGTTCTGATTGTTTCTATCTTTTCGTAACGCTTTCAAACGAGCAATCTGTCGTTCTTCTCCTTTTTCATCTATTTTCAACAACGGAATGTCAATGGGTTCATCTAATGCATACTCATTCACACCAACAACAATTCGTCGTTTCTCATCAATTTCTTTCTGATATTTATACGAAGCTTCCGCGATTTCTCGTTGGAAAAAGCCTTTTTCAATGGCTGGAATGACACCGCCAAGTTTCTCAACTCTATCAAAATATCTGTAAGTTTCTTCTTCCATTTTGTCAGTGAGCCACTCGACATAATACGAACCACCCAGCGGATCAATGGTATCGGTTACACCAGATTCCTCTGCAATAATTTGCTGTGTTCTCAGTGCAATACGTACCGCCTTTTCAGAAGGTAGTGCAAGTGCCTCATCCATAGAATTGGTGTGCAATGATTGTGTACCGCCAAGAACGGCAGCAAGCGCTTGCATGGTCACTCGGACGATATTAATTTCTGGTTGTTGAGCCGTCAAACTACATCCTGCCGTTTGGGTATGAAAACGCATCAACAGTGAACGGTCTTTTTTTGCTCCTAATTTTTTCATTTCTTTGGCCCAGATTCTTCTGGCAGCACGATACTTTGCAATCTCTTCAAAGAAGTCATTATGCGCATTGAAAAAGAAGCTTAACCGTGGCGCAAAATCATCGATGCAAAGACCTCGTTTCTCTGCCCAGCGTACGTATTCGAGTCCGTCGCCCAACGTAAACGCTAATTCCTGAATGGCTGTAGAACCTGCCTCTCGGATGTGATATCCACTGATACTAATCGTGTTCCATCGAGGCACATGCTTGTATCCATATTCAAAAGTGTCAACAATTAAACGCATCGAAGGTTCTGGTGGAAAAATCCATGATTTCTGTGCAATATATTCCTTTAAAATATCGTTCTGGATGGTTCCACCAATAACCTCTTTACGAATACCACGATTTTCAGCATTGGCAACATAAAACGCCCACACCACCGCCGCAGGGCCATTAATCGTCATCGAAGTGGTGACTTTGTCAATGGGAATGTCACTAAACAATATCTCCATGTCTTTTAACGAAGAGATTGCAACACCACACTTTCCAAACTCGCCACGGGCAAGGGGCTGGTCAGTATCATAGCCATATAATGTAGGATAATCAAATGCTACAGAAAGGCCTGTTTCCCCATGATCTAAAAGATACTTGTACCGTTCGTTAGTCTCCTCAGCACTCCCAAAACCAGAAAATTGACGCATGGTCCATAATCGGCCGCGATGCATGGTTGGGTACACCCCACGAAGAAAAGGATACGCGCCAGGGAAACCCATGTCGCGTTCGTAATCAAGATGGGCAATATTTTCAGGATCGTAAAGATTCTTTATCTTGACGGCTGACAAGTTTTCAAACTTTTTTTTACGCGCAGGATGTTGGTTTACTGCAACACCATAACACTTTTTTTCCCACTCGGCTCGTTTCCGCTTGATTGAATCCAGTGTTTTTTTCTCATACATGTGTTCTTTTTCCCCTCTAGCAATCGATACCTTTTCTGGCTAACACTCCCTGCTGATAGGGGTGTTTGATTTCTAGCATTTCGGTCACAACATCTGCAACTTTTGTTATTTCTGGATGAGCATATCGACCCGTTAATACCAGTTCGAGAGAGTCTGGTTTATCTGCTAATAAGTTCAAAACGTCTTCCAACGAAATTAAATGGTAATCAACAGCAACATTAATCTCATCAAGAATGACCATGTCGTACTTGTTACTTGCTACTATCTCCCTAGCATGCGCAAAGCCCTTTTGCGCAAGATCGATATCAATCTGTTCAGGTCGCTCTTTTGAAACAAATTCATCACGACCATATTGGACAATGGTAAAGTGAGGAATGTTCTCAACGGTGTTGATTTCACAGTACCGTCTTCCTTTCATGAACTGAATCATATACACGTTAAGCCCTGCGCCTACAGCGCGAACACCCAAACCAAGAGCTGCGGTCGTTTTTCCTTTGCCAGGTCCCGTATACACATGGATGTATCTTTTTTCCACCGAAGTCACCCCGTCCTTAAATTAGCTAGGTCATTATATGTCTTTCTTTTCCCCTAGATAGAAACCTTTATGTTTCCTAATTTTATTCCCACCCCCATGAAATTAGAATTAAATGAACAACAAAAAATGATCCGAAAGATGGTACGAGAATTCGCTGAGAAAGAGATTGCACCTGTTGCTGCAGATCTTGACAAGACGGGAGAGTATCCTACAAAGATCCTTAAAAAAATGGCAGAGCTCGGCCTTTTAGGAATAATCATTCCCACTGAGTACGGTGGAGCAGGTCTTGATATCATTAGCTATGTGACAATCATTGAAGAAATATCAAGAAAATGTGCATCAACCGGTGTGATTACTTCAGTTCATAACTCATTGGTGTCATATCCAATAATGAAGCATGGTACTGATGAACAAAAAAAGAAATATCTCCCTTTACTAGCAAAGGGTGAAAAAATTGGTGCCTTTGCAGGAACCGAGCCGAACGCAGGATCAGATTTGGGCGCCATGCAAACTAAGGCAGATCTCAAGGGAGACCACTATGTCATAAATGGAGACAAATGTTTTATAACAAGCGGGGACAAAGCAGGCATCTTTATTGTCTTTGCGGTTACGGACAAAAGCGCAGGATCAAAAGGAATCAGTGCGTTTATTGTTGAAAAAGAAACGCCAGGGTTTAAAGTTGGAAGCCTCTTTGATAAAATGGGCATCAATGCAAATCATGTCACTGAGTTAATCTTCGAAAACATGAAAGTTCCCAAAGAGAATCTGCTGGGAAAAGAAGGGGAAGGATTTAAAATAGCATTAGCAACACTCGATGGTGGAAGAATTGGCATCGCAGCACAAGCTGTAGGTATTGCACAGGCTGCCCTTGAAGAAAGTATTGAATACGCAAAACAACGACAACAATTTGGCAGGCCTATTGCGCAATTCCAAGCCATTCAATGGATGATTGCAGATATGGCAACAAGAATTGAAGCAGCACGTTATTTGGTCTATAACGCAGCATACACAAAAGATAAGGGCGAACGTTTTTCTAAAGAAGCGGCCATGGCAAAGTTATTTGCTTCGGAAACAGCAATGGATACAGTCGTTAAAGCAGTCCAAATCCATGGAGGATATGGATACACCAAAGAATATACCGTCGAGCGTTTATTCCGCGATGCGAAAATCACCGAGATATACGAAGGTACCTCTGAAGTACAACGGATGGTTATCGCTGGAAGCCTTCTTCGCTAAAATACAATAGTTGAGTGATACCATGGGGGAGTTTACCTACGAAAAAGAATATCAGAAGTGGAAATGGGACATTCCAAAACAGTATAATATTGGTTATGATTGTATCGATAAACATGTAGAGGGGAAAAAGGGAAACAAAGTCGCTCTGTACTGGGAAGATGGCGAAGGAACTACTGATAAATTTACCTTCGCGGATATGAAAGGGTTGACCAATAAGTTTGGCAATGTATTGAAGGGTCTTGGATTTTTAAAGGGTGATCGATTTCTGATTCGTCTGCCCAACGTCCCTGCATTCCAAATTTCTTTTCTTGGCGGTGTCAAAATTGGCGCAGTTCCCATTCCTTCGAGCGTGATGTTTCGGACTCATGAGATTGAATATCGAGTCAAAGACAGCGGGTCAAAAGCAGTCATCACTACTGCAAAATATGCAAAAGAAGTTGACGAAATCATAGAGAGTTGTCCGTCCTTAGAGCACATCATTATTGTCGATGATGAATATGACAATCATCTTGCGTATGACGAGCTGATGAAAACAGCATCAAATAGGCTGAAGATAGAACCCACCACTAAAGAAGATATGGCTTTCTTCTGCTATACCTCAGGCACTACAGGAAATCCAAAGGGTGCTGTACATCTACATCGATGGGTTCCTGGGAATGACCCAAGTGTGCGGTATTGGCAACATGCCAACGACAACGACATTATTGCTCACACCGGCGATTTGAGTTGGATTTTTCCTCTTGGCAATGGATTTTTATATCCCTGGCGATGGGGATTTTCCACATTTATCTATGATGGGCGTTTTGGGGCAGAGCGATGGTTTGAATTGCTGGAAAAATACAAGATTACCAATCTTGCCTCAGTACCAACCGCATATCGATTATTTGTTGCCGTCAAACATGCTGAGAAAACATATGATCTGTCTGCATTACAACACTGTATCTCTGCAGGAGAGCCCCTCAATCCTGAAATCATTAAAGAATGGAAGCGGCGATTTAATCTTGATATTTACGACGGCATTGGTATGACGGAAGTGATGGTGTATCTATCAAATATGCCTGGCATGAAAATTAAACCAGGATCTTGTGGAAAACCACAACCTGGAAAAATCTGTGCCATTGTCAATCACCGAGGGAAGCCAGTTAAACAAGGAGAATCAGGAATTCTTGCCATAAAACAGACCGACCCAGGATTATTTAGAGAATATTGGAACAAACCAGAACGGACGGAACAAAGCTTCAAAAATGGATGGTTTTTGAGTGGCGATGTCTTGTACCAAGATGAAGAGGGGCACTATTGGTTTAGTGGCCGCGATGATGATTTAATCATGGCTGCAGGTTATCGGATTTCACCTTTCGAAGTTGAATCAGCAATTATTTCTCATCCTGAAGTGCTTGAATGTGCAGTTGTTGCCAGCCCAGATAAAATACGAGGAGTTATTGTCAAGGCGTTTGTCATTTTGCACGATAAAACAAAAGCATCAGATGGTCTGGTAAAAAACATTCAAGAACATACTAAAATGATTGCTGCTCCGTATAAATATCCTCGAGAAATTGAATTTGTTGAGGAGTTACCAAAAACTCAAAGCGGGAAGATAAAACGAAAACAATTGCGGGAATTGGAGATAGAAAGAAAGGGAGTGATAAAATGAACATTATTGTGTGTGCAAAGCAAGTTGTTGATGCGTCAGAGATGAAAATTGATTCGAGCACAAAGAAGCCAATATTACAAGGCATGCCTCAGAAGATTAGTGACATTGATAAAAATGCCGTAGAGGAAGCCATAAAAATGAAAGAGAAGCATGGTGGAAAAATAACGGTGATAACCATTGGACCTGCAAATGCTAGAGAGCGGATTAAAGAGCTGTTAGCAATGGGTGTTGATGAAGGAGTACTCGTCACCGCCTCAGATACTATTGATTACCATATGACCGCGACGCTGCTGGCTGAAGCGATGAAAAAGATTGGGTCGTATGATATAATACTCTGTGGAGAGGCATCTACTGACTTGTTCTCAGGACAAATCGGACCGCGCGTTGCCGGTCTTCTCAATATTCCACAACTAACCTATGCTCAATCAGTAACTGCTGAAAAAGACAAAGTAACGGCCAATCGGAACATGGGTGCTAACGCCGTAACTTCTGAGTCGACCTATCCTGTGCTGATTACGGTAACCAAAGAGATCAACGATCCTCGCTTACCAAGTTTGATGCAAATATTAGCAGCGGCCAATAAGCCTATACAAGAATGGACGGCAGAGTCGTTGAGCAGTGGACTCCAGCCGTTGGTCGAAACCATTGAACTAAAGGGAGTTACCATGGAACGGAAAAATGTTATCTATAAAGATGATCTCGATGAATCGGTAAATAAACTTGTTGATAATCTTGCAAAAGAAGGAGTACTGGGGAGGTGAAATGTATGGTTCTTGTCTACTCAAATAATAAAAATCTCACTATTGAAATGCTCAGTAAAGCTGTTGACATCGCAAAGAATCAGAAAAAAACCGTCACCGCAGTTATCATAGGAAAAGCAGAGGAAAGATTGGCTAAGGAATATATCTCCTTCGGAGCGGACAAAGTCTTTATTGCAGAAACAAGCCAAGAATCCTTTAAAGCAGAGGAATATGCAGATATTCTTGCTACTGTTGTCAAAGAAATTGGCGCGGAAACTATCTTCATCGGTTCAGATAAAAATGGAAAGGAGCTTTCAGCACGACTCGGCGGTAAATTGAACGCAGGATGTGTTGTTGATTCAAATAATATCTATATTAAAAACAGTAAGTTGATAGCTGAGCGAGTAGTGTATAGCGGCAATGCAATAGCAACAGAGCAGTTTAACACTACGCCTGCAATTGTGACGGTTCCCTCAAAGGCATTTGATCCGCTAAAAAAAGATGACGGGCGCAAAGGCGAGATTACTACCAAAAAAATCGAGGGAAAAACATCTGCATCCAAGATTGTAAAGGTCCAGGAAATGAAAACAGAAGGGGCAAATGTTGAAGATGCGGAAATTATTGTTTCTTGCGGCCGAGGATTCAAAGATAAAAGCGATATCAAATTAGTGGACGAGCTGGCTGACGTTTTGCAAGGAAAAGCCGTTGGCTGTAGTAGGCCTATTGCTGCAGATCTCAAATGGCTGTCTGAAGATCATTGGATCGGTCTTTCGGGTCGTAAAGTAAAACCAAAGCTGTATATTGCCGCAGGAATTTCTGGGCAGATCCAGCATATTGCAGGAATGCGTGACTCGGGCATAATCGTTGCGATAAACAAAGACCCTGAGGCGCTTATTTTCAAATCAGCCGACTATGGCATTGTGGGAGATCTCTACGAAATATTGCCCAAATTAACAGCTGCAATTAAACAAAAGATGGGGTAAACACTTCCTATCTTTTGTATATTATATTCGCCAATTCATCCAACTTGATGCGGAGGAGATAGCTATTAGCAGAGAACAAGATAAACAGCTCATTGAAGAAATCCCCAAGGATAAGCTTGCTGATTTTGTGTTCATGCATCTTCGAGACATGTGGGCCGTTGATGGATTATATTATCTTGGTATTGAGGAGCACTGGGGAACGGAAGCGGCAACAGAAATTGACCGGAAGGTATGGGAAGTGATGGGAAAAATTGAGGCGCGTAAGATAAAATCACTGTTCAACATCAAGGGCAATGATATCAAATCCATGATCGAGGGGTTGCAATACTCTGGTTGGGCAATGGATCTAGAAGACAAGGAAATTGTTATTGAAAAAAACAGAGCCGTCTTGAGGAATACAAAATGCCGTGTGCAAAACACACGTTTACAAAAAGGATTGACGGAGTTTGGATGTAAACCAGTGCGGTGGGGGTTTCTAAAGTCGTTTGCACATGAGTTCAACCCCGATATCAACGTTGACTGTATAGTCTGCCCACCAGATAGCCATCCTCCAGATTTATGGTGCCACTGGGAATTTATCATGAAGAGGAAATAATATGAAAACATCAAAAGAATATAAAGAAAGCTTACGTAAGATGGGGGCAAATATTTACAAATTTGGAGAGTTGATAAAGGATGTCACCACACATCCTGCTACAAAAAGAACCGTTGAAGGGCATGCACAGATTTTTGATGCTGCACGACAGCCAGAATACAGAGACATTCTCACCACTAAATCTATACTGACAGGCAAACAGGTTGTTCGCTATCTCTCCATCATGCAAAATGCAGAAGATATGATTGCAAATACAAAGATGAAACGTCTGATGTTTAATCTCACTGGTACATGTACTGGCGGAAGATGTGCAGGGTTCAACGCGATAAATGCCATGTGGGCAACAACCCACGACATCGATAAGGACGGTGGAACGGGGTATCATAAGCGATTGCGAGCCTGGTTGAAAGATGCGCAGGAACGTGATATTACCATCTCCGGTGCACTGACTGACCCAAAAGGGGACCGATCAAAATCACCAACCCAACAACAGGACCCTGATATGAGTCTGCATGTGGTTGAGAAACGAAAAGATGGTATCGTGGTGAGAGGTGCCAAGGTAATGATTTGCGGTGTTGCCGCGGCCAATGAACTCTTCATCATGCCGGGAACTGGCTATAAAGAGTCGGATAAAGATTATGCCGTTTCGTTTGTCATACCCCGCGATATTAAGAATCTCACGATCGTGGAAACCCGACGTCCAAGCGACACCAGAGAACAAGAAGAAGGCTTTGATGTACCTGTTGACATTGGCGGCATTACCCAGGCATATCTCCTGTTTGAAGATGTGTTTATTCCTAACGAGCGGGTATTCATGTGTGGCGAATATGAGTACGCCGTTCGAGCGGTTATGAATTTTATTGCACCATACCGTGCGGCCATTGGTGGATGTGTTGCCGGGCAAGGGGATGTCATGATAGGCGCCGTTGCACTCATGGCACGTGCCAATGGACTTTCTGAAAAGGTTTTTAGACAAAAAATCACGCAGATGATCATTAATAACGAAACGACATTTGGCATGGGTATCGCTGCCAGTGCTCTTGGTTACAAACATCCCTCGGGCGTATGGATACCTAACCAATTACTTTCCAACGTAAATAAGGTGCACGTGGCAACATTACCGTATGAGACAAAACGCATAACACAGGATATCGCGGGCGGTATCGCAGAAACAGGATGTCTACCCTCATACCAAGACATTAATGATCCACGCTACGGCAAGTTGCTTAAAAAATACCTGAAGGCAAACTGTGATGGTGAAACCCGAGCAAAAATCGCTCGGCTCATTGAATGGTTAACGATTGGCGCAGGAGTGCCTGGCTGCATGCACGGTGGCGGTTCACCGGACGGTGCAAAACTCATGATTAATGCAAAAGCAGACATCAACCACTATATCGACTTAGCAAAACGACTAGCGAACATTACCGAAGACATACAGGTTGAACAGAAGAAAAAATAAGTATATATCTTCTCCATTATAAGAGGTGGAGTTTCTCTTATGCCAAAAACGCTCAAGAAGAACACCATTTACCAGATGGATTGTCTCAAAGGCATCAAAGCGATGCAAAAGCAATCGATGCTTGTAGATGTTATTGTTACCTCCCCACCATACAATATTGGCAAAGAATACCAAACGTATAATGATGTGCGACCGCGAGATGAATATCTAGAGTGGATGGAATCAGTAGCGCAAGAAAGTCAACAGATCATGACTGAGGAGGGGTCCTTTTTCTTAAATGTCGGCGGAAAACCGTCTGACCATTGGATTGCTCTAGATATTGCGGCACGGTTTCGGAAATATTTTGTCATGCAAAATGTAATCCATTGGATCAAATCTATTGCCATTCCTCAAGAAGACGCGGGCAAATACCCCAATATTACCGGTGACATCTCAGTTGGCCATTATAAACCCATTAACAGTAACCGCTATCTTAACAGTTGTCATGAATATATCTTTCAGTTTACCAAAACAGGAGAAACGCCTCTTGATAAGTTAGCGATTGGCGTACCGTATCAAGATAAAAGCAATATCGGCCGATGGAAGGCAGCTCAACAGGACATTCATGATAGGGGAAATACCTGGTTTATTCCCTATGAAACCATTCAAAAGTCGCGACCACACCCCACCGTCTTTCCTATCAAACTCCCAGAGATGTGCTTAAAACTCCACGGCGTGCAGAATATTAACCTTGTAATGGACCCTTTTATGGGCATTGGTTCAACAGCACTTGCATGTAAAAAAATGGGAATACCTTATATTGGCTTCGAGATCGATCCTTCCTACATTGACATTGCAAAAAAATGTTTGATAAATAGTACGCAAGAAACGTTACGCTGTTGACAGGACGGATTGCGTTACCTTCTGTTCTTCCTGTTGTGTGCTAATGTAAATATCTTTATTACTAGCATTAAACTCACTTTTTAGTCCCACGTTTAGATAAAACAGATCAACAAGTTTCCAGTCGACAAGTTTCCAATATTTGTCATTTTCCTCTTCGATTTTCCATCCAATGAGAAGGTGGCGAGCATTAGTGGTAATCTTTTTGCCATTTGAATAGTAGAATGAACGGAAGGTGTCATCCCAGCGCTTGCTGGTAGCTTTTGATTCTAGGTAAGTTTTTCTCCCGTGTCGATCGTCCAATTCCATATCAGGATATCCTTTTTCAATCAAGAGGCGCGGTGAAAGATCAGTTTTTCTTAATTCTTGAACAAATTCTTCTTCAATAGCAATACCAACCTCATTGATACGATTTCCCTGAAAACGACGCCGTGTTTTGTGACAAATTTTTAGAAGGCTGTTGGCAGCCGTTGCTAGTTTCTCGTACAATTCATTATCCTTTGAGTCTGCCCTATCAAGAAAAAAAACCATATAACCAGAGGTTGCCTCAACAAGTTCGGGAAAGGAAACCTTTCTGAGAACCTCAGATGCTTTCACTGCCGATTGGATTAACAAGGCTTTATCCATGAAAACCGTAATTATATAAAAGTAGTATTATATATAATATACGCTGATTATTTCTTTCTGTTGATAGCAAAACGTTTAAGCAAAAAAACTTAATGATGTAAAGGGGCTTGACATGAACGTAACATGCGACCGGTGTAAAAAGACGTACAATGATATCTTTGACACCCATGTTCGAATAGACTATGCCGAACCGGGGAAAGGAAAGCCATACGAGCATCATCTTTGTCTTTCTTGTAGAAAGGAACTAATCAAGTGGATGACCGAGCAGGGATAGGAGAAGTTCTCATGAAGACAATACATGAAGATTTTCGAAAAAGGGTAGAAGATATTGCGCATTTATCTGAACTAGTGAATCCTGCCAATACACAAAAAATTCTTGAAATGATGCGCGAGCACGTTGATGAGATTGCCATACTCCATGCACACAGTAACCAACATTGGGCCATAGAAACTGCAGACCTTATCGTACTTTGCTATGAGCTATTGTTGGATGGACAACAGAACATCGATGATGTATGTACTCGTTGCTTACCACGATTCGAAAAGAAATTACGGCACCTTGCTGTACAAGAAAAGAAAATGACTAGACATTCTTCAGAGATATCTTTTTAAACAATAGCTTCTATATGATGTACCAGGGGCAACTTCATGAAAAAAGAGAATTGTCCGTTTTGTGGGCACCGCTGGATACGACGTTCGGGTGAATCCCCTATCGCTTGTCCCAATTGTTGTGCAAAGTATTACAGCCAGGAGCAGTTAGAAAAACGGAAAAGAAAACAACAAGCTCAGTAGATAATAGAAAGCTGGGATTCATGATGAAAAGATTAGAAAAGGAGTGGAAAGAAGAACTCGATCCTGCAGCATATCATGTCTTACGGGAGAAGGGGACAGAGTCGCCCTTTAGTGGAAAGTATCTCAACAACAAAGAAACAGGTACATATCTCTGTGCTGCTTGTGGAAATCCTTTATTTTCTTCTGACACAAAATTTGATTCTGGTTCAGGATGGCCAAGTTTTTTTGATGCTCTTGACCGAGGCAACATAACAACACAACCAGATCACGGTCTCGGGATGGAAAGGATAGAAGTGTTGTGCAGTCGGTGTGGCAGTCATTTAGGGCATGTGTTTGATGATGGCCCCCAGCCAACAGGAAAACGGTACTGTATTAATTCTCTGGCGCTTGCTTTTGAAAAACAATAGACTTTATTTAGTGGAAAAATAAGAGGCGATAATTTTGAAAAGGGGGTAAAAAAAGAAGGGGGCTGGCCTCATTAGGAGGGGATGGGATGCACTCAAAATAACTACCAGCCCGATTCCTTCCATCCCAGGAAATATTGTGGGGTTTTAAGTACCTTTTTCGTAGCTAGATATGTATCTAAGTATGTAGGTTTTCATTTTGACAGTGTGCAGGGACATATGTCCTGTCCTAACAAAATTTCATTTTGATAGTTTACCGCGACAGCTTTATATAGATTCACTGACAGAAAGAACGTTGTATATTCTCCAGGAATATTGAAAAATGAGAGGCGGAACAGACATGAAGCATCATCACAGTAAAATTGGTGAATATGGTATTCGCTGGGAAGCAGTAGAGGGATATACTACTAAGAGTGGTAAAAAAATCCCACCCCATATGAAAAAAGTTGAATTTACGTGGAAAAAACATTATACGAATGCCTAACTCCTCCTTTTTATTATTCATTTTGAATTTACTTTTTTGTTCCCATAAATGTTTTTAATAGTCTTACTGATTACCCTCATGATTTGTGGGGGATCTTTAAATGAAGAAAACATATGTTGTTTTGTTAGTAATCATCTGCATTTTGATGATGTCAATGACTGGGCTGCAAGCACAGAGAATACGTGAATACGACACAGTAGCGAAACAAGTACCAAGAGCAGTAACAGAACCTGTACGTGGGGAGTATGTTGTTCAATGGCAGATGAATTTTGGTGATGATCGAGGATATGGTGCCCGCTATGAAGGTCCACAGCCCATTGGTGATTGTGATAATGACGGTGATAATGAAATGCTGGTTGTGGGGAGGGACAATAAAATTAGGGTTTTTGAATGGGATGAAGACAAACAAACATATCTTGAGGTGAATACGCTGTTTCCACCATTCTATCCATTTCAAACACCAGATGCTGGAGGTTTTGCCATAGGTGATTTGACAGGCGATAAAAAAAACGAAATCGCAGCTACCTGGGGAACCTCCGTTCATAAATACATTAACGGTAAGTATCGAACCATTGGATTGAACTCTTATGTATTTAATCTCGGCGGTGGAAGCGCAGATTGTCTTATTGGTGATTTCGATACCGACGGGACGAATGAATTAATTGTGACCGGGGGTCCAATGACTGGTGGGGGGACTGCACCTGAAGTCGTGATATTCAAATGGACCCCACTTGGCTTGGTCAAAGTAGCCGAGTGGAACAATCCCTCTAGCAGTTACACGTATGTTTATTTTCCAGGAATTGGCGATATTGATGAAGACGGGAAAAATGAATTGGTTGTTGGTTCAGGATTCAAAGTATACGTTCTCGACTGGAACGAAGAAACTGAAGAGTTCGAAGAGACTGTCATTAAAACAACAGGGGAAGACTATTACCCCTTTGGATGTGTATTAAAAGATAGTGATAATGATGGAAAACTGGAAATCCACCTCAGCTACTGGAATCCCATGATTTCCATCTTCGAATGGGACGGAGATGGTTACGAACTAAAATTTGAAATTGAATGGCCGGGGGAAGGAACGCTTATTGAAGGAATTGATGTAGGCGATGTTGATGACGATGGTATGCCGGAGGTATGCGCAGGCACTCATCTCGTTCACATCTTACAATGGAATGGAACAACCTATATTGAAGAAGCCGTGCTTCCTACCTTTGGTCATCTTGCCGTTGTTTCCATTGGCGATTGTGATAATGATGGAAAGAACGAAATTCAAGCAGGATCAGTAATGATCGATCACCATGAGGACTTTATGTGCTGGGTATACAAATATGAGGAAAATCCCATTGAAAGAGCATCTGTGAATGGAGCAAATGGAGCATTGCGCGTTCATACGGAGAGCAACATTCTCAATTTGCCCATCAAAAATGCATCAGTTGCTGCCTGGGACGAAGCAACCAACATCTGGTATGATATCCAACCAGAGAGGGGTAGTGCTGATTACTACGCAAGAAACGATCTCCCTGAAGGCGAATATCTTCTACGGGCACATATGGAAGAGTATGTAGATCAAGAAACAACTATTACCATTGTTGCAGGAGAAGAAACAACATATACCTTTTCTCTAAAACGAGCAAATGCACATGGCGTTTCTGCTACATTTTCGTCGACATCGTTGATTTTTAACCCCCTTGTCAAACAAGGCATACTACACAATATGATCTTCCAACAACGTAGATAATAATACAGATCGCAATTCAAGAGTTTACAAAATGTTTATATCTAGAGTCCATGATGTAAACAAGTAAAAAGGAGAGGACATGCCTAAAATTCTCCTCACTACTGTTATGAGGCCATTCTATGTCGATTCTGACGATTGTACCTTTCAAACACAACCAGAACTATTTCATGGACAAATTACGCTGGCCCAAGGGTTGTTCAGTATGCGAACCTACTCCGGCGGCTTTGGGTTAGAGTATATCGCGCTAAACATCAAACCAAAAACGGTTGTTTTGAACTACCCTTCCGAGCAAGAGTTTATCAAGGAACTGAAGAAGGGATACGATTATGTAGGCATCTCCTACGTCATCTGTACCCATCGAAAAATGGAAAAAATGTGTGCCCTGGTACGAACACATGCGCCAGACGCCAAACTCATTCTTGGTGGCTATGGAACCGCCGTTCTTGGAGCAGATGAACTTGCTGATTACGTCTGCCGTGAAGAAGGAGTTACCTTTATGCGTCGACTCCTTGGCGAGGATATTGATGCTCCGCGGGAGCACCCAGTTATCCCTGAAAAAAAGAAAATCATGAATGTAACCGTGAACCAAGGATCAATCCTTCTTGCTGGGCTTGGCTGCCCAAATGGCTGTGATTTTTGTAGCACCTCTCATTTTTACAACCGGCAACATATTCCACTATTAAAGACCGGGGAAGATGTCTGGGATGCCATTCTCAAGTGTGATGCAAAACTCCATACTCGCCTTGTTGGCATTATGGAAGAAGATTTTCTATTGTACAAAAAGCGAGTGATGGAACTTGCAGAGTACACAAGAAAAGAGATGGTGAATCCGGTACGCATGGCAGGTTTTTCATCGATTAAAGCAATCAGTATGTATGATCCGGTGTTTCTCGCAGAGATGGGCATAGAAACACTCTGGGTTGGTATTGAATCAAAAAGCTCTCAAGACCTTCGAGCAAAACAAGAGTATCTTACAAAAAAAGTTTCGGAGGAGGAAACAGCTATCTCTTCGTATCCAAAGATGGACAAGATAGACATCAAGAAGACGCTCCGTAGTCTTCATGATGTAGGTATCAACACTCTTATTTCGATGATTGTCGGTCTTGAACATCACACGGAAGATCTGGTAAAACAAGATTTAGCATATCATCTTTCTCTTGATCCCACCCTCTCTCAGTTTCTTATCTATACACCTGTTCCTGGAACACCACTCTATACCTGTTTACACAGAGAAGGGCGCATCCTAAAGGATATCCCACTCCACAAAATCGATGGGTTTACCTTGAGTTTCAAACACAACCATATCGATGGAGAGCGTATGAAACAACTTCAACGATACTGTTTTGAACGAGATTATCAACAGTTGGGTCCATCCGCCTTCCGATTCATCCAAAAAAATTTGAAGGGATATCTCCGATTTTATGATTCTGATATTCCTATTCAGCAGGCTCGTGCTGACGTGTATGCTGCAAACTGCAAAATGTGTTATCCGCTGTATGATATTGGTGTAAAGTATGCACCAAACGATAACGTAGCAGCAATGATCGCCGATCTTCGTGATCGTGTATATGACGTCTTTGGTGAGCCACGTGCAAGTCATAAAGTAAAGACGGTGTTTGCAAAAATAATTGCAAAACACTATCAAAAGAAAGTAGAAGAAAATAAGGTTACGATACAACCAAAACTACAGCGGATTGTCTATGGTGAAACAGCAAACCCCTCCCTGCTACAATACTATGCAAAGCTGCCCCCTAAGACAACAATGCAGTAGAGCATATCTTTTTATGGTCAAATTCATTGATGTTACTGGGGAGAAACAATGGTAAATGAGAAAATAAAACCATATCTACAGGTTGGCAATTTACTTATCGCGTTTCTTACCGTTATCATTAACATTCTTGCCAATGCACTTCCGTTGAATGGCAAATATACGGGCGATATTGCTGGCAACATTCCAAATTTATTTGTTCCCAGTGGTTTGACCTTTGCTATTTGGGGTGTCATCTATGTGCTTCTCATCTTGTTTGCTCTGTACCAAGCACGAGATCTCTTCTCAGCAAAGAAAATTGAGATGCCGTTTCTGCATAGGATCAGTTTTTGGTTTATTCTTGCAGGAATTGGTAATATTATATGGATATTTTTATGGCATTACGAGCAAGTAATCTTATCGATTTTGCCCATGCTTCTGTTATTTGTTTCGTTGCTTGCCATGTATCTACGTCTGGAAATCGGAAGAATCAAGGTAATGCTTAAAGAGAAAATCGCTGTACATACCATGGTCAGCGTCTATCTAGGATGGATAACTGTTGCTACTATTGCTAATGTCACGGCTGTTTTAGTCACGCTTGGTTGGGACACCATGATACTTGATACTCAAATTTTGCTGACGTTGGTTATCCTTATTGTTGCTACAATTATCGGCCTGCTAGTTCTCATACAACGGGAAGACATTGGCTACACGTTAGTTATTATTTGGGCGCTACTTGGTATCGCTATTAAACGCATGCAATCAGATTCCGTTTTTGATCTTCGCACGGAAGTTGCGTATACTGCCTTAGCGGGAGTAATCGTCCTTACGATTTTACTGATAAGCATGATAGTTTGGCACCAGAAGAAAACACAGATTGCATCTTAGGTAGATGATGGTTGCTTTCTAAAAATAATCAAGGGAATCAACGACACCAGAAGACCAACAAGCACGGCATCTATACCTGGAGAATCAAGCATAAGCCAGAACAAGGAGATGGATCCTCCAAGGATAAGGGCTAGAAATGCACCCGTTGAAGTAACTTTTGTTTTCTGTTTGTAAAATCCAAAGATAATCGGGAGTGTTAGCCCTGCAGTAAAAATGGTATACGCTACCTTCAGAGTAGCAATAATGTCATTAAGATATAATGCTAGCATGAGTGCCAATAGTCCTATCAGAAGCAAGCCTATCCGTGAAACAAAGATAGTCTTTTTTCGTACAATATCAACGCTCAGCACCGTCCCTGCAGAAATTAACACGGAATCAGCAGAAGACAACATGACTGAAACAAAGGCTGCCAAAATGACGCCTGCAAGAAGGGGATTCAACTGTGTAATAGCAAGAGGCAATGCCTGGCCAGATTCAGGAGCAGTAAGCCCCGGGACCAACACAAAAGCTGAAATGGCAATAACCCCAATTGCTATTGCAAATATCAACTTGAAAACTCCTGAAAACAACGCACCTGTTCTTGCCGTTTTTTCATCTTTTGCAGAAAGTAATTTCGAATAAATATCTGGACCAACAATGTGTGGCATGAGCATCATAAAAAAGAACGAGGCCATCGGAAGAATACCAATACTGCTGTTTATGGGAAATGCCAAGTGCTCGGGCGAAAGCCGAGAAAGATGTGGCAAAGCCTCCATTAACAGCAATGGTGCAGCAAGAAGACATACGCCAACAATCATGATGACAAATTGAATAATATCAGTATATACCACTGCAAATTGACCCCCAACAATAGTGTAGAAAATAAAGAGCAGGGTGATGCCAACAAGCAGCAGCTCATATTCAACAGGAAGAAGAACAGACAAGATGGTGCTGGTTCCCTGAATTAATAATGCAATCCATGCAACTTGTGTCAATAAAATCAGGATAGCTGCTGCGAATCTTGTTTTTTTATCAAAGAGGTGTCCGGTGATTTCGGGGAGAGTATACAAGCCTGTCTTTCGAACGAGTTTTGCTAATGAAAAGGCAAGAACAAGTAATCCAACTGCCCCGCCAATATCCAACCACAGTCCGGGTAAACCAGAACGGTAAATCAATGCCGCAGTGGCAATAGTCGCTGACCCTCCTACAACTGTTGCAGTAAGCGTTGCCGTGAGAATGCCGGGACCAAGACTTCGCTCAGCAAGAAAAAAACCATTTACCGATTTTATTTTGCGAGAGGAGTACAGTCCAACAGCAATAATGGAGATCAAATAAAAAACCAATATCCCTAGTATGGTAGTCTCGTCCATCTGCAGCATTGCATGAACACCGGCTTTATAGATTTTTGGTTAACATTTAAATTCCCTGGCGCCATTCAAAGGGACCTATGCCACAGGATACCCTCCAAATAGAAATCAGAGACAAGGTTGCCTACATTCTTCTTAATCGGCCAGAACGATTAAACTCGTTTGACATGAAACTGGGATCAGAACTCTACCATGTCCTTCATAACATCAAAAAGAATGTGGAGATTAGAGCCGTCGTGATTAAAGGAACGGGAAAAGGATTTTGTGCGGGTGGCGACGTCAAAGAAATGCATGCGGCCACAAACAAATCTCAATATTTACGTGACTTAACTCGCAGCATTCATCGATGTGTCATTGAAATACGGACCATGGAAAAACCAGTGATTGCCGCCGTTAATGGTGCCGCCTTTGGTGCAGGATTGTCGCTTGTGCTTTCCTGTGACATTATTATTGCAGATAAAGAAGCAAAGCTTGGAACTGCGTTTATTGGTATCGGGCTTGCCCCTGGTTGCGGCACACAGTTTTTTACCAAAATTGTTGGGTATCAACGAGCGTGCGAGTATATTCTGACCTCGAAAGTGTTCACGGCAAAAAAGGGTGAAGAGATTGGCATCGTAAATGTCACTGTTGATGCTGATAGATTAGATGAAACCGTCGAAGAGTTTGCAAATAAATTTAGAATGTTACCACCTATTGCAGTAGGCAAAGCAAAAATGCTTATCAATAAAAGTATGGAAAATGATATGTCTACTCATCTTGAATTGGAAAGCAAGACTGCATCATACGCCGCAGGAACAAAAGATTTCGAAGAAGGAGTAGCAGCCTTCAGTGAGAAACGAAAACCAACCTTTACAGGAAAGTAATATCCATCGACGATTGTCGTAAAAACTTTAGAAAGGTTTATCTAATTTGCCTATAATCGTCAGGCTGCGTCCGGTTCAATATTTCATGTATAAAACGGGAGGAAACATGAACTATACAACCATCAAAATCAATAAAGAAAAAACATCATGCGTTGTCGCACTCAACAGACCTGATGTACACAATGCAATGAACGAGCAGCTCATGAAAGAGCTGACAAATTGTTTTACTGAACTAACAAAAGATGAACATGTTCGAGTCGTCATTCTCACAGGAGAAGGAAAATCTTTCTGCGCAGGTGCTGACCTTCATTGGATGAAAAGCATGGCTACGTATTCTAAAGAAGAGAATATCAAAGACAGTCGATTACTGCTCGATTTATATGAGACCATCTATACCTGCCCCAAGCCAGTTATCGGCAGAATCAATGGACACGCTTTTGGTGGAGGACTAGGACTCGTAGCAGTCTGTGACATCACGATCGGGGTTCCTAGAAAAAAATTTGCGTTTAGTGAAGTAAAATTAGGAATCATTCCTTCAGTCATATCAACGTACGTCGTGAGACGCATTGGCCTTGCACATATGAAACGACTGTTTATCACTGGAGAACGTTTCACCGCCGAACACGCAAAAGAGACAGGGTTGCTCGATTATGTTGTTCCCGAAGAGAAGCTTGATGAAGTCGTGCAAACGTACGTTGACCACCTACATTCGTCAGGCCCAAACGCAATCAAAGAAGCAAAACAATTAGTCAGTGCGTGTGAACAGATGAGTAGAGCTGATTTTAAAGAATTTACCGTGAAAAAAATTGCTGAACTTCGTGTTTCAACAGAGGGGCAAGAAGGAATTTCCGCGTTTCTTGAAAAACGAAAGCCGTCATGGAGCGAATAGGACATGTTTAAGAAAGTGTTGATTGCAAATAGGGGAGAAATTGCTGTACGAATCATCAAAGCGTGCCAAGAAATGGGCATCAAGACTGTTGCCATCTATTCAAAAGTAGACAAGGCCGCTCCGCACGTTCAGCTTGCTGATGAATCAAAAAACCTTGGCGATCCTACTCCTATCGAGAGTTATTTGAATATTCCAAAAATCATCAAATTTGCACAAGATACCGGGGCAGACGCCATTCATCCAGGGTATGGATTTCTTGCAGAAAATCCTGATTTTGCCCACTCATGTGAAGATGTTGGTATCAAATTTATCGGCCCTTCTCCAAAAGTTATTAGTCTGATGGGAGACAAAATCGCAGCGAAAAAAACTATGGAAAAAGCAAATGTTCCGGTGATTCCAGGATATCATGGGATAAAGCAAGATATGTCTTCATTAGTAAAAGAAGGGAAAAAGATTGGATTTCCGCTGTTGGTAAAAGCTGCTGCTGGCGGTGGCGGCAAAGGCATGAAATTGGTTCAATCAGAAGAATTTTTAGAAGAATCCATTGAAAGTGCCAAACGGGAATCAAAATCTGCGTTTGGTGACGATACGGTGTTTTTAGAAAAATATCTCGATAAACCACGACATATTGAATTTCAAATTCTTGCTGATGAGCATGGCAACGTCATTCATTTATTTGAGCGAGAGTGTTCCATTCAGCGGCGACATCAAAAGATTATTGAAGAAGCGCCTTCACCAGTGATGACGAAAGAATTGAGGGAAAAGATGGGTACTGCAGCCGTGGTGGCAGCACAAACCGTTGGATATGAAAATGCAGGTACCGTTGAGTTCATGGTAGATGGCAACCTCAATTTTTATTTTATGGAAATGAACACCCGTCTTCAAGTGGAACATCCCATTACGGAGGCGACAACAGGTATTGATTTGGCAAAATGGCAACTTCGTATTGCTAGTGGGATGGAGTTGACGCTCAAACAGCAACAGCTCAGTCAACGAGGGCATGCACTTGAATGCCGAATTTATGCTGAAGACCCATCAAATGGATTCCTACCCAGCATTGGCACGCTCAAAAAGATAGACATCCCTAGCGGCCCAAACATCCGGGACGACACGGGAATGTATCCAGGAATGGAAATCACGCCCTACTATGACCCCATGCTTGCAAAACTAATTGTCAGTAGTGAAAATCGTAATGAAAGTATCAACAAAATGATCTGGGCGCTCTCTCGTTATGTCGCTCTTGGGATAACAACCAATATTGCATTTCTCAAGAAAGTGTTAGATCATGAAGAGTTTAGAAGAGGACACATCACCACACACTTTATTGATAACTATTTTAAAGATTGGACGGTTGCAAAAGAAGGATTGCCTGTTGATGCTGTTATTGCACTTGCCGTCTATGATGCAATGCATTCGAAAAAACAAGAACTGGTACGATACAAAGAAGTTGATCCTCACTCCCCATGGAAACATGTGGGACGATGGCGTATGGGGGCAGGGGTGTAAGCAATGTTTATCAACTACGAACACGAAAATCATGTCTACAATGTCACCGTCGAGCGTCGTCAAAAGCACTACTATATCATGTATGACAATACAGAATATACTGTCGAAGCAACAGAACTTGAAAAAGGGCATCTCAAGCTACAGGTTGGCGATCGGACTATCAAATGTGTCATTACTGAAGGGGAAAAAGAAAAGTACGTGTTTGTTGACGGAGAGGTCTTCAAAGTCCGGCCCGTTGAGCTTACCGGTAAAAAGAAAACAAGAAAGAAGGAAGAGGGCGATCTGACCTCGCCAATTTCTGGAAAGGTAGTCGCCGTTAAAGTGAAACCAGGAAAGAAAGTAAAGAAAGGAGACGTGATCATGGTCATCGAAGCCATGAAAATGGAATACCTCATTCGATCTCCTTATGTTGGAACCATTAAGAAGGTTAATTTCAAGGAAAAGGACCAAATTGAAATTGGTCAACAAACCGTTGAAATGACCAAAGCAAAGGGAGAGTAAATCCATGGATGTTATCGAAAGTCATATTGATACCTCAAGTAAAGAGTATAAAACAAATTATACGCACTATGAAAAGATGGTAAAGGATTTGAAACAAAAAATTGCCGTCGCTATGAAAGGTGGTGGAGAGGAAAAAAGTAAGCTTCATAAATCTCGTAACAAAATGCTAGTCCGTGAACGTATTGAATCATTGATTGACCCCGACACACCATTTATGGAATTCAACCATCTTGCAGGATATGGCATGTACGATAATCGCGCCCCTTGTGCCGGCATTGTCACAGGCATCGGTATCATTCATGGCAAAGAAGTCGTCATTGTTGCAAATGATGCAACAGTGACCGGTGGGACATACTATCCTATGACCGTAAAAAAGCATCTTCGCGCACAAGATATTGCATTCAAAAATAATCTCCCCTGCATCTATCTAGTCGATTCTGGCGGCGCATTTCTTCCCATGCAGGATGAAGTGTTTCCTGACCGAGAACATTTTGGAAGAATTTTTTACAATCAGGCAAAGATGTCATCAAAGGAAATCCCTCAAATTGCTGTCGTGATGGGTTCCTGTACTGCAGGTGGTGCCTATGTTCCTGCCATGTCAGATGAAACCATTATCGTCAAAGGAACGGGCACTATTTTCCTTGGGGGGCCACCACTTGTCAAAGCAGCTACGGGGGAAGAGGTGTCTGCGGAAGATTTGGGCGGGGCCGATGTTCATTGCCGTCAGAGTGGCGTTTCAGACCACTATGCCCATGATGATCCTGAAGCCATTCATATCGCGCGCAATATTGTTGAAAATTTAAATCGACCTGAAAAAACATATCTTGATATTACAAAACCAGAAGAACCTGCCTATGACATCAAAGAAATCTATGGGGTCATTTCTAAAGACTCACGAAAACCTTTCGAGGTTCGTGAGATCATTGCTCGCATCATTGATGGGTCTAAATTCCATGAATTCAAAGCGCTCTATGGTGAAACGCTGGTATGTGGTTTTGCGCGTATTATGGGATATCCTGTTGGCATTCTTGCTAATAATGGGGTATTATTTTCTGAATCTGCATTGAAAGGCAGTCATTTCATCGAACTCTGCGGTCAGAGAAAAATTCCACTCGTATTTCTCCAAAATATTACAGGGTTCATGGTTGGTAGAAAGTATGAGGCGGGTGGTATCGCTAAAGATGGGGCAAAAATGGTAACCGCTGTTACCTGTGTACAAGTACCAAAATTCACCGTTATTATCGGTGGATCATTTGGTGCTGGTAATTATGGTATGTGTGGTCGCGCCTATGACCCACGCCAACTATGGATGTGGCCCAACGCCCGTATATCAGTTATGGGTGGAGAACAAGCAGCTGGTGTGCTGCTAACGGTCAAACGGGACCAACTATGGCGCAAGGGAAAAGAGCTTACCAAAGAAGAAGAAAAGGCCATCACTGAACCCATATTAAATAAATATGAAACCGAAGGAAACCCCTACTACAGTACTGCACGTATCTGGGATGATGGCATCATTGATCCTATTGACACCCGCGTGGTTCTTGGATTGGGTATCTCTGCCTCGTTAAATGCACCAATTCCCGACTGGAAGCCAGGCGTCTTTAGAATGTAAGACAATATTTATATACTTTGTATTATATATTATTGGAATGGTGTAACACCATGCAAAAGAAAAAAGAGTCGAAAATCATCGAGATGAGTACCTTCAATGGCATGACTACCCTTCAAAAACTACAGATCATCGTCAGTCTTATCTTTGTTCTCAGCACGGTTGGGTTTATTATTATTTTTGTTGGCATGTGGGCACTTGCCGGTGGACTGATTCTACTGAGTTATTTGATGATTTTTGGCCTGATGGTTAAACTGCTGATGACCAAGAAAGTATAAACCTTCATTTCTCAGGAAAGCAATTATCTTTTATTTTGATCATTTTGACATTTTTTCAAGATACCTTTAAATAGAGGTATTCACAAAACGTACGACACTGGTGGTACAATGGATATGGATAAACAGTATGAAGCCGCAATAGAGGAAATTGACTCGTTTTTAGCAACACTTGAAAAACAAAAGAAAAAGACACGTGCGTAAGCAGGTGTTTTCTTTTCCTTTACTGCCTTACGCTTTTTCTAACAAATTCCCCCAATCTTGTTGAAAATACAAGTCCCATCATAACCATGATGTGAAAACTATAGGGTACAAAGAATTGAGTAAACAGTATAGCAAGCCATATCATTACAAACAAGACAGCCAACAGGAGATAACGTCTCGCCTGTACACTTGTTATTTTGCATATACTCATACTCATATCTGGCCT
>Ga0180434_10000856_pt1 | contig 44613 bp, 34 predicted proteins | sample SS_ome_7_FD_132453 | JGI IMG/M metagenome (GOLD analysis project Ga0180434, IMG submission 132453) | Hypersaline lake sediment archaeal communities from the Salton Sea, California, USA - SS_1_D_2 metaG | ecosystem: Environmental > Aquatic > Non-marine Saline and Alkaline > Hypersaline >... | reverse complement strand
GATTGGCTGATGACCGGTACGGAATCGACGGAACTCTGGCGCCGGGCCGGATCAGCCGCCGGTATGCTCGAGCTCGGCCAGCCGGTCGGCGGGTTGCTGTTGATCGAATTGGCCGGTGAAAGGAATGCGAATGTTCGGGCTTTCGCAGTGGAGCACTTGAGGCGAACAGCCGGCCCCGTGACGGAGGCCATCGGACAGCCGATCGCTTGGCCTGAGAACGCTTCCGAACCGCTTGATCGGGCGTTCTTAGACCATGCCCGATCCATCTGGCAGCAACATGTGACCGTACGCGTCTTGAATGATGTGCTGAATCGGCTTCGATACAAGGACCCGGACTGGTACGAGATTGGCCGACTGTTGCACGCCCGCGAGCGCTTCGCACGGTTGCTCAATTGAATGTGCGGACCCCAAACCGCCACATAACCGTCATCCAACTTGCCGCATGCCTCACTTACGGTGCCCCTGCGCCGGTGGGCCCTGTCGATCGTATCATGAATAGGACCGATCGGGGCCGATGGAACCTACGAAACAGGGTTTATCTCGCGTACTATCTTGACAGGATGGAGCCTGCATGGGCGTCTTCCTAGATAAAGGGACAAAAGAGGGTGTGGACGGGGATGCCAGGGTAGTCATGAAAGCTGTGGAAGTTGAGTACGACCCGGAGATTCCTGTGATCGAAGCGATCCAGGGTGGCGATCCGCACGCCATGGCGGAGCTGGTCCGTCGGCAGGGGCGGTGGGTCCGGGGTGTCCTCTTCGGCGTGCTGGGGCGACTGGACGATGTGGACGACGTGGCTCAACGGGTCTGGATGCAGGTGTGGCGGCAAGCCCGGCAACTGGAGAACCCCGCCCGGTGGCGTGTCTGGCTTTACCGGATCGCCCGCAACGCAGCCACGGATGCCGGTCGGCATAAACAGCGTCAGCGACGACTGGTGGACGAGGCAGGACAACGGATTCGGTTGGCGGGTTCTCAGGAGAACGATCGGGTTGCTTTGCCCGAACAGCGCGTCGTCGCCGACGAAAAACAACGGATGATGCTGAACGCGATTTCGGCATTACCGCCGTTGTACCGTGAGCCGTTCGTGCTGCGTCACCTGGAGGACTGGACGTATCGACAGATCGGAGATGCGTTGGGGTTACCGGTCGATACGGTAGAGACGAGGTTGGTACGGGCAAGAAGGCTTTTGCGAGAACAGTTGAAGGGCAAGTTGTAGGGGTGTTGAGCGAAACAGTGACCTGTGGGTACGTAGGTTTGCCGATGCTTGGTGCAAATTCATGATTGACGAACGAACCGAACAATTGACCAATCGCAAGCTGGACGGTGAGCTGACCGAAGTTGAATCGCTCGAGCTGAACAGGATGTTGATTCGTTCGCCCGAGGCGCGAACATTGTTGGACGAATACGAACGGACAGATGATTTAGCGGCGAGCGCAATGGCGGCTGTTTTAGCGGGTCGACCTGAACATGCGCATCATCCGGCGGAGATTCGTACGTGGACCACGACAGGGCAGCGATGGCGATGGCGGTCGCGTCGAGGACTCGGCGTGGCCGTGGCCGCCCTTATTGCAGTTATGATCGGGGGATTGCCGAATGGTCGGCTCGGTTCGGACGTGTCTCCCCGGTACCCATCCGACAGCATTGCGCCGATCGAAGCGGGCGTGATGCCGTTCGATTGGGCCGGCTCCGTACCCGTTATGGAGGGGCCGCGTCAGGAAAAGGAACAAATTCAACGAAACGTCATTGCCGTCTACGACCCGCGGACGCAAAGAGTGTATTTGCTGGAGATCGACCAGATTCGATCGATGTCGGTACCGTTTCAGGAGAACTACTAGTACGACAACGTGGGTTACCCCCGGCACAGGAGATGGAAATACCGAAACGCACGGTATTCGAGTCCTTTGGGCGTAAACGTACCGCGTGCAGCGGGGGCTGGACGATCCCAAAAGGTCAAGAATCGGGAGAACAGTCATGAGATACGTGACACATCTCGCAGTCGTTTCAGGACTGATGGCGGTGTTCGCATCGCCTTTGTTGGCGAATGATATTCGGCACGTGCGCCATCGAGACGGATCGACCACATGGCTTGGCATTCAATTGAATCCTGTACCGGCAGCGGTCGCAGCGCATCTGCAATTAAGGAACAAGGGGGTCATGGTTCGCAATGTATTCAAGGATAGTCCTGCAGATCGAGCCGGGTTGGATCGCTACGATGTCATCGTCCAAGTGGGAAACAAACCGGTGGCCGGTGGTATCGAAGCGGTCAAGACGTTCTCCGAACATGTTCGTGCCAAGTTACCCGGTGATGAGCTTCGTTTGGGACTGATCCACGAAGGCGAGACGAAAAAAGTTGTCATCCAGCTGGAAGCCATGCCCGCGGACTGGGATGAGATGGAACTGAAATACGAGGACGATCCTGACGTTGCCTTTCGGCGCGAGTTTGATTTGCGGGGCAAGATTTTGCGACCCGGCCCGAATGGCTGGGAACTGGATGATTTGCGCGACATGCCGGGCTGGCGCAAATACCGCGATGCGATCAAAAAACATCTCCACGAGAAGGGCATCCAAGATTGGTTGCCGTGGGCAGATGAGCCGGGAATCGACCAAGGTCGGCGGGTGGACAAGCAAGGTCGCGTGTTGCACGTGCAGCGCCGCGAGGACGGCACGATCGAAGTCAAACGGTATCGGCGAACCGACGGCGAGGAGAAAGCCGACATTGCCGTTTATGAAGACATGAACGCGTTGCGTCAAGGTGACCCCGAGGCCTACGCGTTGCTTCGTCCCGGTACGAATGGCAAATGGCACAAGAAGAAATGTGTGCCCAAACGATGGGTTCCGCCGCATTGGCCTCCGGGTTCTGAGCCGCTTAAGCCGGATCCACGTTGGCAGGAATGGATGGAACGTTTTTTCCAGGGACCGATGGAGTATTTCCGAGACGATGGCGTGGTCCCACCCTCAAAGCCAGAGAAGACTCAAGAGGCCGAGTTCGAGGTGGGCGTTGACGGCACCATCACCGTGCACGTACGAGACAACCGCACCTCGTTGCGCATGACGTTTAAGTCCAGGAAGGAGTTACAGAAACGCGCGCCGGAACTGTATGAACGGTTCGTCGAGATGAAAAGGCGTATTCGCTGACACGAAGAACCTTGCGCGTGGATCCCCCCACACGTCATGGTGGAAGCAATCATCGCGAGGACGATTCGTATTTTTCCGCCTCTTCGTCAAAAACGAACGGTGGGTTGGCGATGAGCATCGGCCTTCGTTGAGCGACACTAATGAGCAGGCCGATGCAGATGAAACTAGCGACGAGGCTGCTGCCGCCTTGGCTCACAAAAGGCAACGTCATGCCGGTAATCGGTCCCAAGCCGACGGTCATGCTGAGGTTCGTCAGTGTTTGGACACCAATCAGCGTGGACATGCCTACTGCCACGAGCCGGCCAAAGGGATCATTGGTCAGTGTGGCGATGTCAAAACCGACGACCACAATCGTCGCATAGCAGAGCATGAGTAGTATCGCGCCAAGCCAACCCCATTGATGGGCAATCATGGCAAAAATGAAGTCGTTTTGTCGTTCTGGCAACAGGTTTTCTTGTTCAACGAACCTACCTTTGCCCCAACCTTCGCCGAACATGCCACCCGTGCCGATCGCGGCTTTGCTGTGTTCGAGCTGGTAGCCGGAACGCGAGGCCCAGCTCGCTAATTCGCGGCGCCATTCACGCGGTGTCGTTCTGCCAGGACGGAACCAATCCCACGTGTCAGGGTGTTCTTCGAAGTAGGTGCGTAAGGTGTCGTTTTGGAGGAACATGCCCACAATGCGTAGCCGTTGATACTTCTCGATCTTGAGCCAGAAAACAGGTAGTGAACAGGCTCCCAACAGGATAATAACTAACAGGTGTTTGCCTTTAGCGCCCGCAGCGAACAGCATCACGAACAGTACGGGTAGAAACAGAAGAACCGTGCCGAGGTCGGGCTGCATTTTGATCAGTGCCATCGGTACCAAGGTCAGCGCGAACGGGGCGATGAGGCCGCGCAACGTGCGATAGTTGCGACGGTAGCGCAAGTACCATGCCAGCGCCAACACGTAGACGATCTTCATTATTTCCGAGGGTTGGAGTTGTATCGATTTGATCTGGATCCACCGCCGTGCCCCGTTTCGCAAAGGAACAAATCGCAAATCGACCCAACGGTCGACCAGTAGGACGCACAGGAGCACCAAGCATAGAACAAACAATAGATTGGCGAACCGTCCGAACCGTTGATACCCGATGGCCAAAGCCGAACCCATGGCAAGTATGCCGACACCAATAAAAATGATCTGTTTGGGTGCTCCGGCCAAGAAACCGGTGGCGTTAGGGGCGGGTGCAACATGAATCGTCAACACGCCGGCCAGGCAAAGCGGTACTACCGCTAAGAGGATGCCCCATGCGTGACGAGTCGGCAACACCAATCCGAGGCTCACGGTTTCGCCTCCACGACGGGTTCGTTTTCCGAAACGGGTTCGAGCACGGACTCCCCACGATACTGAAGTAACACCGATCGCAGCATATCGCGCGCGACAGGGCCAGCCACATCCCCGCCGTGTCCACCATACTCGATGACCACCGCGATCGCGACGTTCAGTCCGTTGTCGTTTACAGGTTTCGTGTAACGCGAACGCGCTGTCAGGTAGCCGATGAACCAGGCGTCGGTCGGATCTTTCTCGCCCACCGGCCATTTACGATAGGCCTCAACGTTGATGACCTCAGCATTAGGATACTCGCGTAGTGCTGCACGCCGATGGGGCGCCCATATTTCTTGGGTGGTATCGTCTGGTAACCGAAGCACATAAAGACGTTCATACGTACGAGCACCGGTCGAGGCGGTACCGGTTTTGCCCAGCAGAACATATTCATCATCTTCGAGCGTGGCTCGCTCGAAATCAGGTTTCGTGAAAGCGGTCCCCCCTGGCTCGTTGACCGCTGCATACATCCCGCGTCGCACGATACGCCAAGCCTCTTCGGGGATGGGGAGTCGAGTAGAGGGTCGTGGCCTTGGGTCGTCGGCCCACAAAGTCACCGGCCGATGAATTCCGGAAGCCACCGTCGCGGTCATGTTCGCGGCTTGGATGGGCGTTAATTGCAGGTTCCACTGACCAATCGCCATACTTCGTGCGAAACCGCGTCCCGATCCACTTTGAACACCCGTCGGCAAGTTGCCGGATGTTTCCCCAGGTAAACCTGTTTCGCAAGACTTCCCCAAGCCGAACAGACGCAGCCAATGGGCCAACCGAGGGATACCCATTTGTTCGCCGATCTTGTAGTAGAAGATGTTGCAGCTATGTTGGACCGAGAACACGGGGCCTACCAGGCCGTGGTAACCGGTGCAGGTAAAGCGGTCCCGCTGCTCAGCAAACAGGTACTTCTCACACGTGATGCGCGTATGGGTTGAGACCGTTCCGTCTGCAAGAGCCGCCGCCAAAATCGCGGGCTTGACGGTGGAGCCGGGATGATAGTGTTTGGCAACCGTTCGGAACACGAAAGGTTGTCGTAACGGATCGTCTTCGTTCAACCGGACGCGTTCCGCGTAACTGAGATTGGGATCAAAAGAAGGGTAGCTGACCATGGCGAGGACTTCGCGCGACGGGATGTCGAGTATGACCGCAGCCCCGCCGGGACTGATGGGGTGACTTTCGATCACTGCCGCCAACCGGTTGTATAAAGCCTGTTGCAGCGTCCAGTCGATGGTCAAACGGAGCGTTTTGCCGTCTTGTGGCTTGTCAGGTGTTTCCACGGTTTGGCCGGTTGCATCGATCAACATACGACCTCGCCGACCTCGCAGCCAACGGTTGCCGGTCGCCTCCAACCAACGCTCACCCATCGCTTCAGCGCCTGTAATGCCTCGCAGATCGCCCGGCTTGTATCGGCTTAGTTGGTCCTCCCGGGCCGGATCATTCTGGATGGTATCTAAGTCCACTTCATTCAGCGTGCCCAAGATCCGGCCAAATGCTGAACCGCCTTCGTACTGGCGCGTTTGGCTGGGGAGTACTTCGATCCAAGGATAAGACGCCAACCGTATACGAGCCGCCACCTGTTGATCTTGATTCAAGCCCTTCACGACGGGGTGAACGGTGACTTCTTCATGAATCGTGGTATCAACACCTCTTTTCTGTTCCACATATCTTTTGATGCGTGTCACTTCAGAAATGACACGATGACACTTCTGTTGGAGTTCTTCGACGTCAACGCCGGTTAGATCGACAATGGCTTGCCACGACTCTTGGACCCTTTGGCGCTCCTTGGCCGGCTTGATACCGAGGGATCGAAACAGAGGCTTGGCTGCGCTGGCATCGGGTTCAAGCCCGCCGAATCGCCAAGCGATGACGCTGTAATGGACCGCAATGTCCCAAAGCGGAGCATCGTAAGCGAGTAAACGATGGTTACGGTCGGTGATGTGTCCGCGCAAGCAAGGCAACTCGCGGGAGCGAAGTCGTAACGCTTGCTCAGTCAGGGCTCGATAGGTGTCCGCGCGCAGCCACTGGAGTTCCGCGAGCCGAACGACGAACACAATCGTCGGACAAGCAAAGACGATCAGCAGGAATTTGAGCCGACGCTCGAACATACTGCTCCCACGGTCTTCATGGCCAACTGGACAAAAGCGTTACCGTGAAGTTTGAAAACGCCGAGATGCTTGAAGCCCCGTCCATCTTTTCAGGCGAATAAGCAACCAATGGAGAAAGGGTGCACACGCAGCTGTGTACACAGCGGTCAAAAATGCCGACCACCAAAGCGAATCCAAGACGGTCGGCTGTTCTCCCCACCGGCGATACCATCCCACAATCAATTGAATGCCCAGCGCAAAGACAAAAGTCACGGCAACTTGCGTCAAAGGGTGGTCACGAAACAGCGCTTGTCGGAGATGAATGATCGCCCAAGCCGCTGCGCCGTAGGTGCATGCGTGCAGGCCAATACGGTCGCTACTGTGCAGATCCACAACAAGCCCCAAAATCCAAGCCGCAATGGCCACATCGGGCCAGCGACCCCACAGCGCATAGTGCACCGCGAGGATGAACATCCAATCCGGCCAGACCGATTGGATCGTCATCCTCGGCACCACCGTTGTCTGACACACGATGGTTACGCAAGCCAAAATGATAAACGGAACCCATCTCATCATTGATTGTCTCATGGTTCCGGTTCAGGCAAGGTTTCTTCGATACGATCTTCGACGAGCGTTCCGTTCAGAATGACGAGAATCGAACGGGCGGCTGCCAGTTGGATCCGCGGGTCATCCGATGATTCCATGCGTTGTCGCAGCCAGCGAAGTGCCCGACGATCACCGATGTCTCCCAGCGCCATCGCAGCCATAGTTTGTACACGCATGATCTGGTTCGCCGGTAGGTCGTCCGGCAACTGCTCGTCGGCATCGCTCCAATCAAGCAAGCGAACAGCACAATCGTATCCTGAAGGGTCCCCATGCATCGCTAAGCTGCGCGCTGCCGCCAGGCGTGCTTCGGGGTAGGGAGCACTGTCAAGACGCGATCGCAGAACCGACACCACCCGATTGTTTTCCACCTTCCCGATCGCCAAGAGAGCAAAGGGTTGCCGAAATCCCAAACCGCCATACGCGTCACGCATCAGACGGTTCACCGCGTCGGCATCACCCAAGAGCGCCAAAGCTTCGACAACTTGGAGCTGAACACCTTCGTCCTTATCCTCAAAACCAGCGGACTGAAGCAAGGGAATGACGCGTTGTTCACCGAGCTGCCCAAGGAGCATCACCGCGTTACGCCGGACAACCGGGTCTTCATGACGGCGCAGAAGTTCGACCCAGGCACGCCGATAACGCGATTCACCCATTTGCTCAGCCGCAAAATATGCTGCAACGCGAACACTGGGGTCAGGGTCACGGGTCAGTTTTTGAATGACCGCCCACGCGGACCGATCCTGGAGCTGGCCGAGTGCGACACATGCAGCGAATCGTACGCCTGCGTGCTCGTCCTCGAGTTTCTCGCGCACCGACATCTTACCCTGCGTACCGAGCACTTCGACGGCCGCCTCGATGGCCTGAGCGCGGACGGCGGGGTTTTCAGGGTAGTGAAGCGCTCGATTCAAACAAAGCGTCGCGCGCTCTCGCAATAGAATCTCTTCTGAAGCCGATGGCGATGCTGCACAACCCGTCACCATGCTGCCGATCAAGACACTCATGACAAACGAGCCAACAACCGACCGGTGGCAAAAACAGCGTTGGGTCAAAACGGGGTAGTTCATATCAGTCTTCAGGGAATGCGGCGAATCGTTTGTCTCATACCCGTCGGCATTGCTCATGTTGTCACCATCTCTTTGCCTTCGCGTCGCGATACACGTCGGCTTCGCCATTGGGTGGTCAAAGCAGTTCCCATGGCTATCATGGCCAAGAAAGTACATCCATAAGCAAATACGTCGCCGTATTGGCTATAGAACGTCACGCGACGGTTGATACGGACCGGCGCAATTCGATAGCCGGTGCCGCCGGCATGAGGCGACTCGCTTTCCGCAACCATCAGGTCGTGCCATGATCCGTCGGAATCCAGAAAGCCGCTGACGCCGGTGTTGACCGCTCGGGCGATCCCGATACGATTCTCCACCGCGCGAAAGGCACACGAGACGAGATGCTGGGGTTGCTGTGTCCCTCGGCCGAACCAGCCGTCGTTGCTGATATTCAGCATGAACTCGACGCGTTTGGCCCCATCACGATCCGTCACGAATCGGCGAAACAAATCCGCCACAACGTCTTCGTAGCAGATCGTTAGCCCAAACCGAAAGGCATCACCTTGGCGAGACTTTGCTTGCATGGCGAAAACACTGTATTCCGTTCCGGGTGTCAATGAATAGTCATGGCCACCCGCCCCCCACGGATTCCAAGGACCATCATTTAGAAAGCGATACAGCCAGTGAAATCGCTCGCTGTTACGAAAAGGCACATATTCGCCAAACGGGACGAGGTGAATCTTGTCGTAACTTTTCGGCGTTGTGACGCCCGGCGTGTACACAAAGGCGGAATTATGCCGACACACCTTTGCATCAGGTCCAACTTGCTGCGGGCATTCCCGCAGACTCCCCACGACGAGAGGGGTGCTATAACGTGTCGCCAAACCGGTAAACAAAGGGTTCCATTCAGTATATTCGCCGTTTTTCTGCAGATAGAGTGACCACGGCGTTTCCGGCAGCACGAGCATATCCGGGGATTGTGCAGCTGCGCGCTCCAACAGCTCACGATAGGTCCGAAACTTGTCGCCTTCTGTCGGAGCCTTGGGGTCATAGGTGGGCGATAGGACGAAATCGCCCTGGAGCACAGCAATTTTGGGGCCCAGTGATTCCGGTTGTTCCGCCAGTTGGTTGTGTTGGCTGAGTCGGTATTGGCCGTAGACAATCGTTGCGCCGAGTGAGACGACCATGACGACGGTTCCGATGGGCACCCGTCGTGATGCCGTCGCGCTGCGTCCCCACCAAATGAGGATCGGGCGAAGGAGTAGATCGGCCATCCAGCCATTGACGAGCGCCAGGAGAAAAGACACACCGTAAACGCCAACCAGGTCGGCGATCTGAATCAACGTCAGGATGCGAATCTGGCTGTGGCCCAGCAGGAACCAGGGAAAGTTGAGTGGCCCGCGCGATCGCAGTAGCTCGATCGCGGTCCAGATGATGGGAAAAACGATGGCGATACTCCAGCCATGTTGGCGATAGAGGAAGCGGACCGGCCATGCTGCAAGCGGAAAACCTGGCGCCAACCAAAACAACGAGCCGAGAATGTAACCCGGCGGCGTGGTGTGATACATCCAACGGAGATGCCAAAGGAAGAAGGCTGCACCAAGGAGGTAACTGACCAGGTAGACCCATCCGGATCGCCGTGAAATGCAGACCGCAACCAGCCAGGGCACGAACACCACGAAGCCCAGGAGCCAGAATGATGCTGGAGCAAACAGCGGAAGGCTCAAGAAGAATGTCAGCGAGGCAAGGACCACAACAGGCCATCGGTTGACGATTTCATAATCGCCGCCGATCAGCCGAACCGGAGCCGAGCCGGATGGCGGCCGGGGACTACTTGGCTGACGCTTCGATGCTTGCTTGACTTGTGGCTTCACCAAATCCACCCAACCATGGAAACCGACCACCATATCGCTACGGGCCGATAGGAATGACGCGAACCACCGTGTCGGGTCTTTGCACACCGGCTCGCACATCGCGAATACCCGGACGAGGCCCCCCTTGGTCCTACGAAATACAATTGCCGATGAGTTGCCCTGTAACGGCTGCTAGGGCATCACTTATCATCGGCTAAGTCAATCACAGCCCGGCCAGTCGCCTTCAAACAAAGGCATTCTGTCACACCCCCTCGACCCCGTCAACGAGCTTGGAGACACAGCCCAAACCCCGACGGAGGGGGCGTGCTGGTGTGTCCCTCTCCCCCAGAATCGAAGCCAAGGTCCAACGACAAATTGCCACAGGAATATTGGAGGACGCCAAGACGTTAGCAACGCGGCGGCCGGTTCGCGCTGCACGGTGGGCGACGGCCGTGACGCTGAGGTCCGGATGACGCACTTGAACGGCGTAGGTCGCCAGTCGAGGAGCCATTCGCTGTGAGGTGTCGACGAAGTCCAGATGATTAGCCCGAATTCGCGTGAACGACCATGACGGCGCCCAGGAAAGCGTAGAATCGTCGCCCCCCCCCCACAAAACCACACACCCGCAATGCAAACCAAACATCACGACGCAACCGGCTCCGGGGGGGCTTGTCCTGTTGCCACGCGGGGATCGGACCGATACCATGGCGGCTTCAGGTGCGTGCGGGATGAACTGGGAGGTGGAGGGGCCGACATGAGGAGCCTCATGGGGGTGAGCCCGAGAATGCGGGTTGAGAAGAGGGATTTCCCCTTCTTGATCTGCCGCCGATTGTCTTACCGTAGCGTGCCTTGTGCTTACGTGTGAAATGGTATGGCCGCTGATAACGTGATCGACAATACCCAATTGGCACGCGAGCCCGCCTCCTTGACTGCGCGGCCACCCTCGCAGGAGACAACCGGTTTGCGGACGGAAGGGCCGACTCGCGCCGGCGACTTATCCGTATGGGACCGCATGAAGTTCATGCTCGTCCGCGGGTTCCTGTGGGCGTGGGCTCGGAGTTTCTCCCTCAAAGGTCTTTATCTGTTTGGCCAGTTCTTCGGAACCTGTGAGTGGTTGATCAATTACAAACGGCGGCGGCGTTTCCACGAAAACATGAACCAAATCTTCGGTGCTGCTTTCGAGCAGAACCGTGGGGTGTTACGTTGGGCATGTTGGCGGCACTTCACCCGGATTCGTTGCGATAAGCTTTTTTACTTGATTTTCGATAAGTTGCCGAGAGAGAAAATTCTCAACCGGATCCGCTTCCACAACCGGGAGATTCTGGATGAAGCCATCCGTCGCAACAAGGGCGTGTACGTCTGCATGAGCCACAACGGCTCCCATCACGTGCTTATCCTATTGATGGCGCTGATGGGGTATCGTGTGGCGGGGGTTCGCGACAAGAACGAGGGCGCTTTGCGCAAATACGTGCAGGAAAAATACGACGAGACGTTTCCTGAGTTCCGGGCGATCCGCATGTTTTTCGCCGATTCCTATCCACGTGATCTGTACCGTTGTTTTCGTGACGGTTTTATCTTGGGAAGTGCCTTAGATGTGGCTCGGCAACGCAGTGCGCATCTGCGAACGTCCGAGGTGAAGATGTTCGGTCAGGAGCGGGAATTCCTAACCGGTCCGATGCATATTGCGCTTCGCTGCGGCGCGCCGATTTTGCAGGGCTTCGTGGTTTCGAGCAAGAACTTCTATTTCAAGTTGATCGTCAAGGAGCCTTTGGTCGACCCTGACACCGCGGGTGACGATCCTGCGACGGTTCAGAACGCGATGCAGCACTATGCCGACAATATTGCGGAACACCTCATGGCGTATCCCGACCACATCAGCAAGAGCTGACCTCGATGGTCCCATCGAGACGATGATGGACGCGAAAGCCAGTACGACGATGTCTGACGTTTCTCAAGGGGGAGGCATCCGTGTCTTCAGATGATTCCATATCCTCACATCCTCGATCAGCAACGTTGGCTGCCCGTCTGGACAAACTCAACGAATTTGAACGTGCGCCAATCACGGACGACAAGCTACACAGCGGCAAGTATTTTGCCGCACTCTTTGCCGGCGAGCACGTCGCTGCCACGGAGTTCGTGATCGGTGCGTTGTTTGTCACGTGGGGAGCTGGTGCCGCGGATCTTCTATGGGGTTTGGTGTGGGGGAATCTTTTAGCGGTTCTCTCATGGGCACTGATTTGTGCGCCGATCGCGGTGCGCGTGCGCCTTACGCTTTATTGGTACGTCCGCCGCATTGTCGGACCTGGCTTGACCGTTGTTTATAACATTGTCAATGCGATGCTATATTGTTGTCTGGCCGCCGCCATGATAGGCGTGTCGGCGTCGGCGGTTATTCTTGCCTTGTCGAAGATTCCCAAGTTCGGCGTTGTGATCAAGCATCCGAGTCTCACCGACGTTTATCCGAACAGTGTTGGCTGGGTGGTGGTGGTGATGTTGGTCGGCGCGGTCGTGGTTACGCTGGCGATCCTCGGCTTCAAGAAGCTCAGCTTGTTCTCTTCCGTATGCGCGCCGTGGATGTTCCTGGTTTTCATTGCCGGCGCGTTGGCGGTTTTGCCGAAGCTGGGCGAGTTTCGCAACCTATCGGAATTGTGGACCCTTCTCGATACACAGGTGTTCAAGGGCGAGCCGCCGGCGGGTCAAGCGAAACTCGGCTTCTGGCACATTATGTTTTTTGCCTGGTTCGCTAATTTGGCCATGCACGTGGGCCTTTCGGATATGGCCCTTTTTCGCTACGCCAAGCGCTGGACCTACGGGTTTTACTCCGCTTTTGGCATGTACCTTGGGCATTTTCTTGCCTGGGTTTGTGCCGGGATTATGGGGGCGGCAGTCAGCTCGGGCCTCAATCCGGGTGAGATGGCCTATACCGCTGCCGGTATGGCGGGCCTGTTGGCGGTCCTCCTTGCAGGATGGACGACGGCGAATCCGACGATTTACCGGGCGGGACTGGCGTTGCAAATTGCCACACCTAACTGGCCGCGGTGGGCGATTACCATTGTGGCGGGTGGCATCACGACGATCATCGCGTGTTTCCCGGTGATCTTCATGAAGCTTCTGAGTTTTGTGGCGATTTACGGCCTGAGCCTTATGCCGATCGGCGCCATCATTTTTGCGGAACACTGGCTCTTCCCGAAGTTGGGGTTGCGGCAATACTGGGCGGAAAAGCGGAAGGTTTTTGTTAATCTACCCGCACTGATTACCTGGGTTGCCGTACTGGTGGTTTGCTTCCCGATCGAGGACTTCACGAAGCACTATTTAGAGTCACCGATGGAAATGCTCGGCGTTCACCTCTTCTTCCGTTGGTTGCCCGGATGGTTCTTGTCCATCGTGATCTATGTTGTCCTTTGCGGGATATGGCCCGGAGCGCGAGGGTCTTCGGAAGAAGCGCCGACCACGATTCCAACCGGTGTAGGTCCAGTTACTTCGACTGCGGGCGCGACGTCCCCCGTATCTCGGCCGGTGACGCTAACCAGGAACGGTGTTTCCTACGTTGCCAGCACCGTGACCTTGCTTTCGTTGGCGGTTTGCCTGTATCTTCCTGTCCGGGTTTTTCTGGGTGGATCTGACCCGGAAGTCTATGAAGTGAACGTTGCCGCGTACAAAACGGGTTTCATGATAACGACCGTGATCTACTTCATCGCCGCTATTGCCTGGGCCGGTCAGCGTGAACGGGCCAGACACATCAAATAGCGAGGGAAGATGCGTGCATTTTGCGAGCATATCTCCGACGGCTGAAACGCTTGGGTTGCAGGTACGAAAAGGCGGTCCGCCTTTAGGTCTGTTTTGCCTCCCGTTTCGCTTTCGTGGCGGCGTTGAGGTCGATGCCCAGTTCGTCGAGCTGTTTCTGATCGACCCTACTTGGACATTCGGTCAGGGGGCAGAACGTCTTCTGTGTTTTGGGGAACGCGATGACGTCGCGGATGTTGTTGTTGCCAGTCAACAACATGACGATTCGATCAAGTCCCAAAGCCAGTCCACCGTGCGGCGGCGCGCCGTATTGGAGTGCGTTCAGTAGATGTTCAAACTTGCGGTGCGCTTCTTCTTCGCTGATGCCGAGTAATCGGAAGATCCGGTTCTGGATATCCCGGCGGTGGATACGAATCGAGCCGCTGGCTAACTCCACGCCGTTGACGACGGGATCGTAAGACTTGGCACGCACGGCCCCCGGGTCGCTTTCGAGTTTATCCAGGTCTTCATCCTTGGGCATCGTGAAAGGATGGTGCATCGCGACCCAGCGGTTCTCTTCCTCGTCCCGTTCAAACATGGGTACGTCGACGACCCATAGGAACTCCCACTTATTCTCGGGGATGAGGCCTCGTCGTTCGGCCAGGGTCGATCGTAGCCAGGCAAGGTGCTTACTGACATCGAGGAACCGCCCGCATGCGAAGAAGATCGCATCGCCGACGCTCGCGTTCATCGCCTGAATCAGTTCGGTCCCCCCCTCGTTGGTGAAGAACTTGGCAATGCCGGTTTGGAGTTCGGGTTTGCCGTCTTGACCTGCGATGACTTTAACCAAGGGCAACCCGCCCGCACCGATGCCTTGCATTTCAGCAACCAGCCCGTCAGTTTCTTTCCGCGTCATCTCCCCGCCGCCGGATAGGCAGATCGCTTTAACCACGCCGCTTACCTCAAGGGCACTGCGGAAGATGTTGAACTCCGTCTTACGTGCGATTTCCGTGACGTCGATGAGCTTCATATCGAAACGCAAGTCGGGCCGATCAATCCCATAGTCGCGCATGGCGTCATCGTATCGCATGCGGGGGAACGGGAGTGGAATATTGATACCTGCGACCTCTTTCCAGACGTACGCCAGTGATCGCTCCGTCACATCGAGGACATCGTCCATGTCGACGAACGCCATCTCGAGGTCAATCTGAGTAAACTCGGGTTGTCGATCAGCCCGGAGGTCCTCATCGCGGAAGCACCGCGCGATCTGCATATACCGGTCAAACCCGCTGATCATGAGCAATTGTTTGAATAACTGCGGCGACTGAGGCAGCGCGAAAAACTCGCCGGGGAAGACACGCGACGGCACCAGATAGTCCCGGGCGCCTTCCGGCGTCGATTTCGTGAGAATCGGCGTTTCAATTTCGAGGAACCGCTCGCCGTAGAAGAACCGGCGAAAAGCTTGTAGGGCTTCGTGCCGGAGAATCATCGCCTTTTGCATCGGCCCGCGGCGGAGATCGAGGAAACGGTATTTGAGCCGAAGATCTTCATTCGCCTCGACATGGTCGGCAACTTCGAAAGGAGGTGTTTGTGATTTGTTCAAAATCTCAACTTCATGAACGCTAAGTTCGATCTCGCCGGTAGCGAGTTTCGGGTTGATGTTCGCGCCACGGCTAATGACTTCGCCGCGAACGGCGATCACATCTTCTTTTCGGAGCGTACGCGCGACTTTTGTGGCTTCAGGGTCGGTATCCACGTTGAATCGGCATTGCGTCAAGCCACCCCGGTCACGCAAGTCAATGAAAACCAGATTGTCGCCGTGATCCCGGTAGTTGTTGACCCAGCCAGCCAAAATGACGTCCTGTTTGCCGATATCGGCAGCTCGCAAGGTTCCGCAATCACATGTCCGTTTGTTATAGGGAATCGCCACGTAAGCTCTCCTGTCCTGATATTGGTTTGTTCAATCGGTCGTTAGTTGCTCGGTCGGAACCACCCCTGGAAACGCATAAGGCCAAAACGAGTTGCTTACCCTGAAACGCAAGTCAGGTCCCACTTGACCGAGGCGCAACCGAAGTTCTCTTTTCTGTAACCTAGCCGCGTAAGTTTACGGAGTTTGAAGCCCTCAAGCTACTTGTCATCAATCGCTTTCGAGGACTTCTTTGAACAAGAAGGATCAGCGGTTGTTGCCCGGGCGGCCGGACAACGCGATGTCAAGCGTTATCTGCCGGCCGCCGAGGATCCTCCGCTGTTCTGGTGTGGTTCGTCTCATACACGGCAGATTAGCAAAATGGGGCACCGGTCGCAACGCAGCGATGAGCAGAGTCTGTGGGCCTGGGGGCTGCAGTTGCCTTGGTTGCCCCTGTCGCCATACCAGCGTCAACTTGCTATTGGGCGGCCTTGCTGGCGGGTTGGTGAACAGAGGGCGATACGCATTAGTTTGCTACCGTACCGAAGACAGCCGGATTTTTCAGGTCTTCGGTTGGGGCTGTTGGCTGTAACTCTTTTGAAAATAGTTACTTACATTGATCTGGTCGCAGCATGCCATTGTGGCGATAAGGGGGTCGGGAAGGGTTGAGGCGACGATCGGCGATTCTGGCGTTCTGCGAGCGGGTAAACATCGCCGAGGGACATGAAGTCTTTCGAGGCTCAACCCTATCTCATTACGAAAATTTACGGATCATGAATCGAGGATCGTGATCCACAAGATTGGTTTGGCGTGGGTGGTAGGGGGACTTGATTTCTCGGGCCAGGACGTGCATACTAGCGTCTTCGCTTTCAGGCTGGGGCTTGAGGGTCCGGCTGAGGCGGTCGAATGGGGTAGCGATAGGTGTCGATGCCCCAGAAGTTAGCCTGTGGCTGGCAGGTGGTAGTTGGAACCGTGATCACGGACAGAGGTGACGACATAATATGGGCCGTAAGAAGTATACAAATGCCAGGGAGCAGCTAAGGCCGGATGCCCGGTACGACAGCAAGCTGGTCAGCAAGTTCATTAACTGCCTGATGTTGGATGGCAAGAAGAGCGTCGCGACCCGCGTCTTCTATGACGCGATGGAGATCGTGGGCAAGCGGGTCAAAGATGACCCGCCGATCGAGGTGTTCAAGCAGGCAGTGCAGAACGTCAAGCCAAACATCGAGGTTCGCAGCAAACGCGTGGGCGGTTCGAACTATCAGGTTCCCATTCAGGTGAACCGGAAGCGCCAGCAGTCGTTGGCGGTTCGGTGGATTCTGCAGGCGATTCGTGGCCGGAAGGGGCAGCCTTCCTGTCAAAGCATCGCCCGGGAGCTGATCGACGCTTATCACCGTGAAGGTACTGCGATGACGGCCCGTGAGAATGTCCACCGAATGGCGGAGGCCAACAAGGCATTCTCGCACTTCGCGTGGTAGTAAGGCTCAGGTTCACCTTACGATCATTGTGATTATGATACCCCGGTTGACGCTTGTCGCCGGGGTTTTTTTGTCGGCTGGATTAGGGGGCCGGCATCACCCATGAAGGAGCAAGAACGGTGGCAATGACGGCAACGGCACAAGAGAAATTGTCTCGTGCAGTAGATTGCGAGGTCCGATTTGACGACCTCACCCGGAAACTGTACGCGACCGACGCTTCGATTTACCAGATCGAGCCTGTGGGCGTGGCGTTTCCTAAGTCAGCCGCACAAGCCGCCAGCGCGATTCGGGGCGCAGCCGATGCGGGTTTGGCGATAACGCCGCGTGGCGCGGGCACGGGTTTGGCTGGAGGGGCTGTCGGGCGCGGACTCGTGATTGATCTGGCACGATACAACCGCCAGATTACGGATTTTGATCGTGAAGCTGGGACCGTCCGGGTTGCGCCAGGTGTGGTGCTCGATCAGCTGAACGCTTTTCTTCAGCCGTATGGCTTGTGGTTTGGGCCGGACGTTGCCACCAGTTCGCGGGCCACGCTTGGAGGAATGATTGCCAACGATTCGTCCGGTGCCTACGCGCCCGTCTACGGCACCACAGCCGAACACCTTATCTCGCTCGAAGTTGTTCTGGCGGACGGGACGATGGCCACTGTCGGAGCGGGTCAGGACAGCTTGCCGCAGATTCGCGCTGCGGCAGATCAGATCGTTGATCGTCATGCCGATTTGATTCGGGAGCGTCTTCACGACGGTATCAAGAAACGTTGGCCGGGCTTTGGCTTCAACCGTTACCTCATGCAGAAGGGAGACCTTAGTAAGTTGGTCTCCGGCAGCGAAGGCACGTTGGCGACCGTCACCTCGGCGGTGTTGAAAGTAACGCCGCTGCCGGCACAGCGCGGGTTGGGAGTGTTGTTTTTTGACTCCGTGATCGACGCGATGGAAGCCTCGGTGGAGTTACTTGATCTCGGTGCGGCTGCGATTGAGCATATCGACCGACTCTTGTTCGATCAGACCAAGGGACAGCTTGCGTTCAAAGCCGCCCGATCCTTGATGCAGTTGGATGCGAAACCTTGTGAGGCGATTTTGCTCGTCGAGTTCTTCGAGGATGTTGACGATAAGTTGAACGCGTTGTCAAATCGCGATATCGGGCTACGTAAACTGATCTGTCGAAGCACAGCAGAACAGCAACTTGTGTGGAACGTGCGCAAGCAAGGTTTGTCTTTGGTGACGGCGTGCAAGGGGGCTGCCAAGCCGACACCTGGTATCGAAGATGTCTGCGTGACGCCGAAGAAGTTGCCGGACTATGTCCGAGGCTTGATGAGTATCTTGAAGCCGTTGAATATTGAGGCGTCCTACTACGGCCACGCCGCCTCCGGCGAGTTACACGTTCGGCCCAAGGTCGACTTGCATACGGAAGAGGAAATCGCCAAGTTCCGCCAGATCGGCGAGGAGGTCGCCGACCTGTCCCGGCAATTCAAAGGATCGTTGGCGGCCGAGCATGGCGTCGGCATTGCACGAACCGAGTTCCTCCCCGGCCAACTTGGTCCGGAGTTGATGGGCGCCATCGCTGAAGTCAAAAAACTGTTCGACCCCAAGAACCTTCTCAATCCCGGCAAGATTATCGCGGATGGCGCGTTCAAGTTTGACACAAACTTGCGGCAAGGTGCAGGTCATGCGATCGAGTTACCTTTTGAACCGGTCTTTGGCTTCATCGAGCGGGACGAATCGTTTGTTGGGAACCTCGAGCAGTGCAACGGCTGTGGCGGTTGTCGAAAAGATCCGCCGACCATGTGCCCGACCTACCTCGCGACGGGCGAGGAGATTATGGTGACCCGTGGTCGAACCAACACCATTCGGGCATCGCTGGAGCATCGTTTTGAAAGTAACGGCGAAACGCTTTTCTCGCCTGAACTTGATACTGCTTTAAGTAATTGCCTTTCATGTAAGGCTTGCAAGACCGAGTGTCCATCCAACGTCGATCTTTCGCTGCTCAAGGCGGAACTGAACCACGCCAAGCATAATGCGAAAGGCATTCCGCTGTTGGATCGTATGATCTCCAACGCGGACTTTTTGGGCCGACTCAACGCGGGGCCTTTGGCACCGATCACGAATGCGGTTCTGCGAATGGGGCCGACGCGATGGCTCATGGAGAAAACGCTCGGTTTCGCTGCTGACCGAACGATGCCGCCTTACACCACGCAACGTTTCGACAAATGGTTCGCCAAGCGACAGAACGGGCAGAACGGTCGTGCCGGAAAGGCAACGCGCGGGCGGGTGATCCTCTGGGATGATACGTGGGTGCGTTACAACGAGCCGAATATTGGCCAAGCAGCCGTCAAGGTCCTTGAAGCCGCGGGTTTTGAGGTTGTGTTGGAGAAAGAACGTAAGTGTTGTGGCCGACCGGCATGTAGTCGAGGTGTGCTCGACGAGGTCCGGCGACTCGCCAACCATAATGTTGCGTTGTTCAATCGCAAGGGGGGCGATGAGCCGATCATCTTCCTCGAAGCGTCTTGCTACACGATGTTCGTGGATGAATATCGGCAACTCAAAATCCCCGGTGCGGACGCCGTCGCCCAACGCTGCATTCTGTTTGAACAGTTCGTGTTTGAGTTGCTCGAACGTGAGCCCGACGCGCTTCCATTCAAACGGGGTGTGATCGACAAGGTCGGAATCCACGGCCATTGCCACGCCAAGGCCATGACGGACGCATCCATCATGCCGAAGCTCGTTCAGCATGTGCCGGACGCTTCAGCCAAGCTGCTTGACACGGGTTGTTGCGGCATGGCCGGCGCCTTCGGGATGCTCAAAACGAAATACGAGCTGTCGCTCAAGGTCGCTCAGAATCTGCTCGACAAGATCGACGAACTCGAAACGGACACGACGCTGGTGGCATCGGGAACCAGTTGCCGCCATCAGATTACGCATCTGACCGACAGAGAGCCGCTGCACATGGCTGAACTTCTCGCCAAGGCGCTGTAGCCGATGATGGTCGGGACCGCGCACCGGCAGTGGCACCCGTCAATGGCATTCGATTGGAGAACGACGGGTTACGGGTCAGGCGATCTTCGCCGACGGCACGTCGGATCGAGGTAACGTCTCTGGCTGTGGCGATTCCGTTTCGGTGGCTGTTTGCGGCATGTCGGTGTTGCCTGCATGCGGGGGCTTCTGGGGCTGTCCGCGCAGGAACGCGCCGGGCGCATTGGCAATCGCTTCTCGCCACGCATTTTTCTCCGACTGGGTTAAGAGGTCTTTCACCAAGGGGCGGAGCCGGTCCGCTCGGGCGCGTTTGGAGGCTTGCCCGTTCACTGGACCGTCGCACAGCTGAGAATCCATGATGCGGGTCAGAACGTTAAATAATACCGTGCCCATTTCGGGCGTGATGACGCCCAACCGGATCTCGCGGTAAAGCCGATCCATGGCTTCGCCGACCGCCTTCCGGCTCGTTAGGGTGCGGAGATAACCGCCGGGTAGATGGGTAAGGCGCTTGCGACTTCGTCCGCCTTTGGAGGCATGCCGTCGCCGTTGTTCGATGGGAACGCTCGGATCGTGAAACGGGCAGAAGTCGGAGCCCTCGGCAATCCTCGCCCGGCACCTGCGTCCGGACTTGGTCAAAGCGGCACAACGGGTATCCGTCGGCAGCCGGGGAGCCCGCACCGCTCGCTTGACCTGTGCCACAGGCTTGGCTTCAACGTCCTCTGCTCCGGATTCCGTTTTTGCGGGTAACCCCAGCGCCTCCCAAAGCAGCATGGCATCTCATCCTTTCGTCAAGCGGCGACTCCGCAGAGCAGAAAGAACTACCTCGAAGTCGATAAGATCCCACGCCGACGGACGTCCATGATACGCCGGCTTGAGCGGTTCAAGTTGTCACCGAGGTGCATATCTCCCTGGCACCACTCTGAACCCACGTGAATTTGAGTCTAAGCCAATAGAGGTACCTAGTCCTATTCCTCCATAAGCCAGAAACAAATGCATGGTCGAGCGGATGCATTCTAAACATCTGGTTGCCCAAGGCAAGTAAACGATGGAGTCGATTGTGGTACTTGGGTTGTTAATGGTTTTTATTTACGGCCGTAAGGTTTGTTTAGTTATAAGCTTGCATGCCTTGCGAAGGTTTTCTTGGCGGTTGTGTGGTCGTGTCTTGGCTCGGAGTTCAAGTTGTATTTGTGACATCTAGAAATCCGGCTAGTTTGGCTTTTCAATTCTTTTTTGTGGCATGAATCCGGCGTACCGAAAAAGGGTTCGGAAAATACCTCCCCAAGCTTTGGCGGTCCAATAACCCTTTGCCCCCATATATGGAAAAGCCTGTGATTTTTTGGGACTTACGTGACCAGGGCGGACATAAAGTCCACTGAATCAGGTATTTGCACCCCTTATGTTGGACCGATAATGGCATATAGGCAGGTGGCAGGCAAGGGAATAGGACGCAAGTTTGCGTCGTTTACAGGGCTTTTGTTTGCGGTTTACGGGTGGATGACCGTGAACCGGACGACTGGAAATTCTGGTAGGAAGACGGCGGGAAGCACGTCTTTGTTGGGGTGGCTGAACCACCTGGTCGCGACGGATCGCACTTCTGGGGTAAGCCCGTTTTCGATGGGCGTTACCCGATTGTGTTTCTCTCGAGTTTCAGTAATGGGTTGTCCTGGTGTGTGCGTTTGTCAGGCTGCACCGGAAGACGGTTGGCGGCATGGGGAATCACTGCGCTCATCGTGAATTCGGATCGACGGAGTCGGTTGGGTTCATGAGATGACGTAACAATACGGAGAGTAGGCGTGAGGAATGGCCGGTGATCCACGGACGGATCGCCCACTGGTCGATATCGTGCGACGGGCGAACAAGCCGGCACAAGGTTGTATGACCGGGCCGGCAGCCGGAGGTCAGACGATCACGAACAGGCAAGGATGGATGCACGGTTGTTTTTGAATCGGCATCCGAGGCGGTCCGGCGGGTCGAGGCAGATAGCCGCTTCGGATTTTCCCCTCGATCGAGAAAGGATGCTTTATCGAGGGGCTTATTTGGGATGTATCACACATCCTGTTTCGTCTCATGTGATGCATTGGATCGTTTGTGATTGAGGCGTCTGTACGGAAATTGGAGTTGTGAAAAAAACAGGGCCACCCACGAAAACGGTGAGCTCTTGATGAGCGTCGGCAGGCCCGGAGGCGATGTCCCTCCGTTTACTGTCAAGTGTATTGCGTTTGGACCGCAGACAAAGCTTGATGGTTCCCTCGCTCAAAGCCAATGCCAGGAAGCATCCGCTTCCGGGCCTGCCAAGTTTTGACCCAATTACGAGATTTGTTGGCGAAGAAGTGATGATTATCCCAAAAGCCGACCGTTCTGTTGTGAAATGGGCCATCGACCAAGGCTATCCGCACGATTATGTTCGTGAGTATGGCCTGCCAGAGCCAGCTTTGCGGGTTCGGCTGGGGTTGAGTATTGCCTTTTTTGAGGCCGGTCGGCTTGTTCATTGGCGTGCCGATGCGTCATCGCAACACTTGGATCAGTTGATGTTCGAGTTGATGTCCTTGTTCGGTTGGTGTGCACAAGCCAACGCCTATCCGGACCAAGAAGCATTCCTCACGCCTGCCGAACTTGCAGCCCTCCGAAGGCCATCGTCCGGAGCAGCCTGAACCCTGCATACACACAGTCTCCCACCTTGGCGACAACTCGCATTTGTTGCCCTGTTTTTCGGTACATTCGCTGACGTTATTAGCGCCGCCGATTTCTCCAACGGTACCACATTCTGTAGTAGCTTAGACGTTGCCTAGTACCATATGTCGGTGCAAACAGCTTTCTAATAAAAAAAGATGCAGAATCAGGTATTTTCTGCGCAAAAAGTACTTGCATTGTGGTGGGGGAATGTGGTATGTATTCCCATGTCGGACCTGAAAGTGGGATCGGGTCATTGGATATGAGCAGGTCGTACCCATTAACGCACATGATCTGTCGCTTTTCATGTTATTTACCGGCATCTACGAACTCACGATTGACCCGAAGAACCGTCTGTCGATTCCAGCCGGTATCCGAGCCGCGATGGATCCGCGACAAGACGGCACGCGTCTCTACTTGGTGCCTGGCGACCGCAAGGGCACGCTCAGCCTCTATGGTGACGTCTATTTCGAGCGGTTTGTCGAGCGACGCCATGCTGCGGTCAAGCGTACGAAACAGCGACGGGATTTTGAGGCCGTCTTCTATTCGATGGCCACGCCACTCGAGATTGACAAACAAGGGCGCGTGGTTCTTCCGCAGCGATGGTTGGATTTCGTTGGCTTTGGCCGGGAGGTTACGCTAACCGGTACCCGGGATCATCTATCGTTGTGGAACCGGACGGATTACGACGCGTTTATGAAAGACAAGTGGGATGAATACGCCAACCTGCTTGATGAAGCAGAATGGGAGACGGAGGCTGGTAAAGGGGAAGACAGCTAACAAGAGTTGTAAAAGGGCGTCAAGTAGGTGGCTGATGACATCGAGTAGGCCGTCCTGCCCGCCCAGAGAGATAAGAGAGTATCGGTATTGACGGTGAGCGAGGGAACCGTCTCGGAAGGGGGCAAGGCAGTGAAGCCCCTTTCCGAGACTACCCTAACTCGAAGGTACTGAGAGGCAGGAAGCAGTTCGCGTGACGGTTGGCACGGATGGTGTCCCCAACGCGTCGCAGCAAGTGGAAGATGGTTTTTGGGGAGGAGCAAATTGAGGCGGGGAGGAAGCGAGAGACCGCTGACGGCAGGTTCACGGCGCGGTGACCTTGAAGCGTGGAAGACCGGGACGGATAACCCAGCGTTTCACGTGGTTCGTCAGTGGGTAAGCCCGGATGGATAGGATTCAGCGGCTGAAGCGAACGGAGTCGCCGGGCTGATCATTTTCTGGTGTGTGAAGCAAGGATTTGCTTCAGCGACGATGCCAGAGTGCGGTATGACGGCAAGGTAGGTGACGGTGTCATCGGCCAAGAGGGTTCTACCCGACGACGCGGACGGGTTGGCCCTGGTCGATGGGGTTACGGTCACCCATGAGAAAATAAGCTTGTCGTTTTCCGCTGGGATCAAGCGGCCACCAGGAACGCTGGGGTTGACGTCGGCAAGGATGCTGGACGCGCCCCAACTTTTTGATGCGGGCTTCCCAATGCGTTTGTCCGACACTGGGTAGCCTTCCCGTGGGGAAAGGGGCGAGGTGCAGGTTGAGTTGCCGGCAGATTGCTGATCGCGCAAAGCCGTGGAGCGTGCAATGTGAACCAAGACGCGATTGTGCATGAGCCGGTGCTCTGTGAGCCGTTGATCTCGCTGATCGCACCTCAACCCGGCGAGATCGTCGTGGATGCCACGGTGGGTCATGGTGGCCACGCTCAGCTTCTGGCCAACGCGATTGGCAAGACGGGGCGGCTGATCGGGTTTGACGTTGACGTAGGCAATCTTGAGCGAGCACAAGCACGTCTCAGTGCGTCAATGGGTTCCGAGAGTCCCCAGGTCGATCTCATTCGCGCGAATTTCCAGGATTTTGAGCAGGAGTTGGATACGCTGGGCGTAGGGGGTGTTGATGTGTTGGTAGCTGATCTCGGCGTCAGTACGGATCAGTTGCTTGATGCGTCGCGCGGATTTACGTTCACCGAGGATGGCCCGCTGGATATGAGGCTTGATGATCGGTTGGAGACGACGGTGGCCGACTTGGTCAACCGTCTTTCGGAGAACGAGTTGGCGGACCTGATTTACCACAACAGTCAGGAGCGGTTCAGCCGGCGGATCGCCAAGCGTATCTGCCAGTCGCGCCGTGACAAACGGATCACGACGACCCGAGAATTGGTACGCGTGGTTTGTTTGGCCTTGGGGGTTTCCGAGTCGTCGTACCGCGAGAAGATTCATCCGGCCACACGGACCTTTTTGGCATTTCGAATGGCCGTCAACTTTGAACTGGAGAGCTTGAAGGCGTTGTTGGCAGCAGCGCCCTCGCGATTGAACACGGGTGGTCGGATTGCCATTATTAGTTTTCACAGCGGTGAAGACCGAATTGTCAAACGAGACTTCCTTGATCGAAAACGTTCCGGACTGTATGAAATAGTTACCAAGAAACCGATTCGTCCTTCGCGCGAGGAGGTTCAGCGCAACGCAAGGTCGCGAAGCGCGAAACTCCGCGTGGCCCGGCGTACCGCCGAGGTCCACAATGCTGCCTGAAGCGTCGATCGTGCAAGTTTGAACACGGAGGTTTGAATGACCCGCGAAACGAAGATCGGCCTTCTGGTTGGGCTGGGGTTTATCGTCACTTTTGCGGTTTTGCTATCCCACACGACGCCGGCGCCTCCAGCGGGCGACGGCCTGAAGGTTGTGGAGTTTCGGCAAGAGAATCGGGGATTGGCCCATCCCAGCATCGGTGAACCGCTTGCGCCAAACGCGGTGGCTGTGGTTCCTTCTGCCACTTCACCGCGGGCAGCGCTGCCGACCGTTGAGCCGGCAGGCGTTGTATCATCTCAGCGAGATGGTATGGGAACGCAACATCAAGGCATCGAGACACAAGCGGGAACCGTGAAGGACGCCGTCCGCGCAGTGGCCCGCGTCAATGATCGGCTCGATAGCCCTTCGGGTTTGGGAAGTGCAAATAATGCGTCATTGCCGCGCGTCGGCGCTTTGGAGTCGCGTTTTTCTCGAACGGATCCGATGGTGAGTCTTGAGTCGGCAAGGCCCCAACCGGCACCATCCACCGCTCGCCCTCCGGTAGCGGTCGTCAAGGTGCCTCGTTCACGCATCGCGCCACCACTGTCGCAGCCCGTTCCCAAGCCAGTCAAGGGGCAGCGTTTGCGTGTGCCGTCAGCTTCGCCCGCTCCGTCACCGATGGTTGAGCTGGCAGAAGCGAAACTGGCACAGCCGGTCAAGAAAGCGATCGTCGCAAAGGAGCCGCCGGCCAAGCGGTCCGCTCCCCAGGAGTATCTGGTTCGTCCTGGCGATACGGTCGGTGAGATTGCTTTCGCCCACTACGGAACATCGAAGCCTTGTGTCGTGGATTTTCTAGCCAAGTACAACAAGAAGCACATTGAAAACAAGGACAAGGTGATCGCGGGTCAAAAGCTGATGATTCCACAGTTGCCGCCTGAGCTTTTTGAGCAGGTATCCGGTTTCGATGTTTCAAAAATCCAGGAAGGCATGCGTTCCGTCACCTTGCAGGAATTGGCGGATTCGCAGCAAAAGGAGCGACAAGCCAACAAGTCGTTACGCCGGGCGCCTCAGCCATCGCAGCCCCCAGCGACAAGCAACGAGAATGGTGCTCAGGCCGACAAGACATCGACATTTCGGTGGTACGAAGTCAAGCCGAACGATACGTTGACGTCTATTGCTCGCAAGGAGTTGGGTTCAGTCGCGTTTTGGAAGGAAATCCAGAAGCTGAATCCGAATGTCGAGCCGAAAAAGTTACGGCCGGGCGATCGCGTCCGTTTGCCGAAGAAACCGGTCGCGGGGCCGTTCAAGGTGCGGGACGCCTCTGCCTGATTTTCTCTAAGGTCGCTTCTTCTTGCGGTGGACCTAGCCTGAACAGCATAGTTGCCGGTCGGTGGTATGGGATCGCGACGCCGTTGGGGCGGTTGAGAAGCGAGTGAACATATGACAATGCCGCGAATGGTGGGTTTGCTTGTGTGCTTGGCCGTGGTTGGCATCGCGGTGGTGGCGATTCGCGTGGATCAGACCCGGGCTTCCTGGCGAATTCAGCAGATGCAGTTTGCGGAAACGCAGCTACGGCGAGAAATCTGGACTCAGGAGATGGAATTGGCTCGTCTCCGCGCGCCGGGCATGGTACGCGACCGTGCGGCTCGGCTCGGTCTGGAGGTGGGGAATAGCTCATGGCAAGCCGGTTCCCCCGGACGACGATGATCGCAGGAACACATGGCCCATGAAAGACTTCAATCAACGCGTTTGGGTAGGACAGGCGTTGATCGGTGTCGTTTTTCTGGCACTTCTATCGCAGGTTGTCCGGTTGGCGTACATTCAACAGTCTTTGCGCCCCGAACTGCTCGAGTATTCACGACGACGCCAATGTAGCAAGGTGACACTTCCGGGGCGACGCGGGGCGATTCTTGATCGCCGATACCGTGTCCTTGCAGGTAGTCACGACCACTTTCACATCTATGCGGATCCACAACTTGTTCCCAATCACGCTGAGGTCGCCGTCAAGTTGGAAGCCATTCTTGGCATACCGGCAGCGGAGATCCAAGAAGTCTTCGATCATCCGACATCGCCGCGTTATGTCATGATTGCGCGGGGTGTGTCTTCGAACGAAGCGGAAGGGGTTGAGCTGCTCGATATCAGAGGGCTTGGGGTACGTCGTGAGCCGGGCCGAACGCATCCGATGGGGACGCTGGGTGCTCATGTGTTGGGTTTTGTCGGGGCGGACAGCCGAGGACTTGAAGGTGTCGAACGGGTGATGGATCGTTATCTAAAGGCCACGCCGGGCGAGCGAGTGGTTTACCGTGACGTAAGACGTCGTGCGATGTTCCAGGCGGCGGACTCCTACGTGGCACCGCGCGATGGAATGCATGTTGTCCTTACGCTGGATGCTGCCATTCAAGAAACCGTCGAGCGTGAGTTACAGCACCGGGTTGAGGCGTATGAAGCGGAAAGCGGTATCGCACTTGTCATGAGCCCTCGAACCGGTGAAGTGTTAGCCATGGCATGTGCGCCGACGTTTGACCCTGTAGCACCAGGTAAGGTCCGGGCTGAACTGCGACGCAATCGTATTCTGACGGATCCGGTCGAACCTGGAAGTATCTTCAAGCCGTTCGTTTTTTCCGCTGCTTTGGCACACGGACTCACACGTCCCGACGAGGTGATCGATTGCGAACGCGGCATGTACAAGGTCGGCAGGCGCATCTTGCATGATCACCATGCAAACGTCGCATTAACGGCCGAACAGGTCATCATAAAGTCGAGCAACATTGGGATGGCCAAACTCGGCGAGCGGCTCGGCAACCCGCGCATCCACGAGGCTTTGCTCCGCTTTGGTTTTGGCCGGGTGACCGGCATTGATTTGCCTGGCGAGGGCGATGGCTTGTTGATGCCGTTGTCGAGGTGGCGAGACTACACAACCCTTTCCGTGCCGATGGGTCAAGAGCTGGCTGTAACGCCCACGCAGCTTCTGACGGCATTTTGCGCGATCGCCAATGGCGGACGATTGTTACAGCCAAGAATCATTTCCAAGGTGCTGAATATTGAGGGCGAGGTGATCGAAGATCGTGACGAGGTTGTCGATCACGGGCAGGCGCTCGATCCCGGCGTGGCGGCGACGTTGCGCGAAATCCTCGTCAAGGTGGTCGAAGAGGGGACGGGTAAGGGAAGGTGTCAGCTTGACAAGTGGCTGGTGATGGGCAAGACGGGGACGGCTCAAGTTCCCTGGACGAACCGTCGTGGTTACGAACCTCATGCCTATCTTGCTTCGTTTATCGCTGCCGCTCCAGCCAGCGATCCCAGGTTGGCGGTCTTAGTGATGATTCGGAAACCGAATTATCGCAAAGGTTACTACGGCGGTGTGGTGGCGGCCCCGGTGGCGAAGGCCATTCTCGAGCAAGCCTTGCCTTATATAAATGCGCCGGCGGATCGACCGGCCAAGAAGCCGGTCGAAGGGCAGCAGTGGTTGGTCTGGAACGGACAGAGGTAGCTTTCCCGATTGCCCGAAAAGTCGCCTTAGCACATCCCAGCGAATGGCGGAGAGCGGTTGCGTGGCGTTTTCGCGGACGATCGCTGGTTTGCTTGGAAGATCGAAACCGATTCCCACGAAAGATAAGTTTCACCGCACACGGGGACTCCATCTTTGAGTCGTTTGCGGGTATCATAGGTGCCCGTTGAATATGCCGAACAGAAGGACGCGATGGATGAGCGTTGTGGCCCAAGGGCTGAATTGGAGTCAGCTGATTGTCGATGCGGGTTTGACCGAGCGATGGAGCGGGTCTGTAGATCCGGTCATTACGTCGGTGGTCGAGGATTCGCGTCAGGCTTCGCCTGGGTCTTGCTTTGTGGCCACGCATGGCACGCAGTTGGACGGCCATACGTTTATTGACAGTGCGATTCGTGCGGGTGCCTCGGCCATCATCTGCGAGCGCGCGTTGTCATTGGATGATTCGATCGCCATGCTCCGCGTCGGTAATGCACGCGGTACGGCGGGGCGATTGGCTGGCGTCCTGTTGGGTTTGGATCAGCGGTTACGCTCGGGGCAACTCAAAGTCGTCGGGATTACGGGTACCAACGGCAAGAGCACGTTCTGCTATCTCCTGCAAGCGATTCTCAAAATAGCGAATCAGCCGACGGCCATGCTCGGTACGGTGCAGTATGATCTAATTTCGCGCACGATCGAAGCTTCGATGACAACTCCGCCGGCCACCGTGTTGATGCAATATCTTGTAGAGGCGGTCGAAGCGGGTGCTCAATATGCCGTCATGGAAGTGTCCAGCCACGCGCTGGACCAAGGACGGTGTGACGGTGTCCGTTTTGCGGTGGGCGTGTTCAGTAATCTTACGGGCGATCATCTCGACTATCACCGTGATATGGATTCGTATCTGCGTGCCAAGAAACAGTTGTTTGACAACCTGGATGCCGAGGCGGTCGCGGTGATCAACGTGGATGATCCCGCAGCGCAGCAGATGGTGGCGGATTGCCGAGCGCGCGTCGTGCATTACGGCATTACCGACAATACCTCGGCGACCGATGGGCCGGATGTGTCGGCCGTCGTGCATGAGATGACGGCATCCGGCACAAGGCTCAATCTCGTGGTGCAACCGCGAACCGCGAATTTCGTAGGCCAAGCCGAAGAAACACACGAACTGATGTTACCTTTGGTGGGCCGACACAACGTGCAAAACGGTTTGGCAGCGGCTTCAGCCGCGATCGCGCTAGGTGTCCCGCTGGAGAAAGTAATCGCAGGGTTGATGTCAGTTCAGCAAGTACCGGGGCGGCTACAACGTGTGATTGTTGGCGGTCGTAATGATGGGAATCTCAGCGTCGAGTCATACGATCCAGGTTTCGCCATACTCGTGGACTACGCGCATACCGATGATGCGTTGGTAAACGTGTTGTCGGCATTGCGTACGCTACCGACAACGAATCGGCTGATTGTGTTGTTGGGTTGTGGCGGTGATCGCGATCGCTCAAAACGGCCGCGGATGGCGGCAGCGGCAGCCATGTGGGCCGACGACATCGTCGTGACCAGCGACAATCCGCGAACGGAAGATCCGCAACGAATCATTGCAGACATCTTACGTGGCTTTACGGGCGAACATCGCCAACGCGTACATGTGGAGCCGGATCGTCGCAAAGCCATCGCGGCTGCGATCGCGTTGGCGCGTGCCGGTGACGTCGTGTTGCTGGCAGGGAAAGGGCACGAGAATTATCAGATTGTCGGGAATGAGCGATATCCCTTTGATGATGCAGCCGTTGCGGCCGATGTGCTGCGTGGTATGTGTTGAGGCTTAAAGGATGATTATATCCGCCCTGGGACTTTGATTATTCGGTTAGGACATACATGAAACCGTTGACGTTGGAAGAAGTGATTACCGCCATGGAGGGCACCAGTGACCGCACGTTGTCTTTGGGCAATGTGTGCCGGGTCGCGACCGATTCGCGGACGGTGCGCCCGGGCGATCTTTTTGTTGCGATTCGTGGTGACCGATTTGATGGCCATGATTACATCCGTGATGCTTTTGCTGCGGGGGCTGCTGCCGCGGTGGTTCGGAGCGATTTCGAGCTGGGTTTGCCATTTTTGCTTCCTGATCGCCAAGAAGGAACAGTGCCTGATGCCGTGCTGATTCGCGTGGATGATCCGATTACAGCGATGGGGCGGTTGGCTCAGTACTATCGTCGGTCGGTTGTCGGCGGAGCGGTGACCGTGGTAGCAGTCACGGGTAGTAATGGTAAGACAACGACCAAGGAGATGATCGCGCACGTGTTGGCGGGTCGATGGCAGGGTCGGGCGGCGATCAAGAGTTACAACAATGAGATTGGCGTCCCGTTGACGTTGTTGTCGGTGGAGCGGGACGACACATTCGTCGTCTGCGAAGTTGGCATGAACGCGCCGGGTGAGATTGCGACACTCGCCAAGCTTGTCGAGCCGGATATTGCCGTGATTACCACGGTGTCAGAGGCGCACCTCGAGGGTTTGGGAAGTATCGCGCGAATCGCGGAGGAAAAGCTGTCCATTCTTCGCCACATGCAGCCGGACGGTTGTGGCATCGTCAACGCGGACTGCGAGATTCTTCGCGAGTTACTGCTGCGGGATTACGACTTAAAGCAAACCCGGTCGGTTACGTTTGGCCGGTGGCCGGAAGCCGACTTGCGATTGACCGACGTGCGCACGCTGAATATCGGCAAAGACGGCGGATCGACGCAAACGTTCACGCCCGCCGCCATTGAATTCAAAGTCAACGACCGGTTTGTTTACCGCCTGAACGTACCGGGCCGACACAATGTATTCAACGCGTTGGCAGCCATCAGCGTGGCCCGGCGTTTTGGTATGGATCATGACGAGATCGCCGACCGGTTGGTGTCTTTCAAGTTGCCGCCGATGCGGTTGGAGTTTGAGCGAGCCAACGGCTTCATGATTATTAACGACGGTTACAACGCCAATCCCGCCTCTCTCACGTCGGCAGTTGATGTCTTGCTCGACGCGCCGACGAAAAAACGCCGTGTGCTGATTATGGGCGACATGCGCGAGTTGGGATCCGCTGCCGATCGGTTGCATCACGAAGTGGCTGAAGGCATCGGCGCCAGTGCCGTTGATGTCGTGATTGCCGTCGGTGACCACGCCAAGTCGGTGACGCGAACCATCAAGCAAGTCAGCGGCAACCGTATTGAGACCCACGCTTACGCGACGACAGAACTGGCCAAGCGGCGGGTCGTCTCGCACTTGTGTGAGGGAGATACGATTCTGGCCAAAGGGTCACGTGCCATGGGGCTGGAGCGGCTTGTCGAGACGATTCGGCAACGTGCCAAACCCGCATGCACAAAGAAGATGTCCCCAAAAAAGTTGACGGCAAAGAAAGCGATCGCAAAGAGCAAAAAACCTCGGGCGGTAGCGCCATGAAGCAGATCGCGCGAGCAGAGGCATAATCAAACGTGTTGTACCATCTTTTCGATTACTGGTATGGATCACCGACAGGTCCTTATGCTTACAAGGACGCGCTGTTTCGCGGCACATCGGCGATCCTGTTGGCCTTTGTGGTCGTCTGGTTCCTGGGCCCCCGAGTTATTCATGAGCTACGACGACGTGGCATCGGCGACCAATCGGAATTTGGTCACAAGGCCCTGAATGAGATCGCAGCGGACCGCGGCAAAGTGCCAACGATGGGGGGCGTCCTCATTCTGGCAGCCATTCTGGTCTGCGTACTGCTCTTAGCGGATTTGACCAATTACTACGTTCGGATGGGAATGTTCTGTCTCGTTTGGCTCGGCATCTTAGGCGGCGTGGACGACTGGCTCAAACTGACGACCAAAATCCGAGGCGGCTCGCGCGATGGTCTCAAGACTTACGAAAAGTTGCTATTCCAGGTGGGGCTGGGGGTCTTACTGGGAATATTCATCTATCGTCACGGTCAGCAAAACATTGCCCTGGCGGTCGTAGGGGGGGAGTCGGTCGAGGCGTTTCGTATCTTGAACGTACCCTTTTACAAGCAGGGCATCACATTAGGGTTGCCGGCGTTCTTGGTTGTAACCGTGCTCGTGACGGCGGGCACATCCAATGCCGTCAATCTCACGGACGGCATGGATGGTCTGGCGGCAGGATGCATGGCACTGTGTAGTTTGGTGTTCATGGTCCTGGCGTATATCGGTGGCGATCCGGTGCGAGCGAGTAACCTGTTGTTTCCTTATATCCCGTTGACGGGAGAGTTGGCGGTGTTGTGCGGCGCCATGCTGGGCGCTTGTTTGGGGTTTCTGTGGTACAACTGTCATCCCGCCTCGGTATTCATGGGCGATACCGGCTCACTGCCGTTGGGCGGATTGATCGGCTATGTCGCCATCGTGACGCGACAGGAGTTGATGCTTTTCGTCGTGGGCGGCATTTTCGTGATTGAGGCCGTCTCCGTGATTCTCCAAGTGGGCTACTTCAAACTAAGCGGTGGCAAGCGGATCTTCCGCGTGGCGCCGATTCATCACCATTTTCATTTGGGCGGCTGGACGGAGACGCAGACCGTCATGCGGTTCTGGCTGTTAGCGGCGATTTTTGCGGGGATCGCGTTGGTCACCGTGAAGTTGCGTTGAGAAGCTGAGGGGCTTGAAGTTCGAGCTCGCGTAAGGGTTTCGCCGAAGGATAAGCAAAGGAGTGCTGCCTTGAGCCAAGCGATTCATGAGCCGGCGATACGGACGGATGGGGATCTTGCAGGAACCGGCGTACTCACGCCGGGCCGGGCGTCGGCGATTGCCATGATATCCGTAGCAGCAGGGTTGATGGCCATCGGGGCAGTGATGACGTTTTCGACCAGCGCCAGGGTCGATCGTGCCCTTGTGGGGTGGGAGTTCTGGAACTACCCCGCCGTTCGGCAAATGGCATTCGTGATCGGCGGTTTGCTGGCGATGTTGGTCTTATCTCAGATATCCTATCGGATTTGGTCGGCGTGGAATGGCTTGCCGGCACTGTTGTTCCTGCTTGTGGCCTTGGGATTGTCGGCTTTGGTTTTGGTGCCCGGGATCGGCGTCGAAGTGAACCAGGCGCGACGATGGTTGCAGATCGGGCCGGCGAGTTGGGGGCTTCGATTTCAACCCTCCGAACTCATCAAGGTGGCGTTGCCGGTTTTTCTGGCCGGTTGGACCGTGAACATTCGCGCGTTTCGTCGTGGTTTTCTACCTGTGGTATTGATGATCGGTGCAGCCGTCGGGATTGTGGGAATCGAAGATTTCGGCACGGGGGTCCTCTTGGCGGCAGTGGGCGGGGCCATGTTGCTGATGGCGGGTGCGCGTTGGTGGCATGTCGGGTTGCTTGTCTTGCCGTCCGTGCCGGCGTTCGCGTACCTGCTGCTAAGCCGCAGTCATCGTATGGAGAGGTTGCTCACCTTCTTGGATATTTATAAAGATCCTGAAGGTAAGGGTTATCAGGCCGTCCAATCGCTTTGTACGATCGCCAGCGGGGGCTGGTGGGGTCGCGGGTTGGGCCGCGGCTTTGTCAAAGGTTATTTGCCTGAAGCGCGAACCGACTTTATCTTCGCGGTGGTCTGTGAAGAGTTGGGTATTGTTGGCGCGGCTGCGGTGATCGGTCTTCTTATCGTTTTGATGTGGCAAGCGTTCAAAGTGATTCGCGACTGTCGCGATCCGATGGGTCGGCTTCTGGTTTTCGGAATTGCGTGGACCATTGGACTCCAAGCGGCCATGAACATCGCCGTCGTGACCGTTTCGGTGCCGACCAAAGGGATTGCATTACCGCTTGTGTCCGCCGGTGGTTCGGGTGCGATTTTCCTTGGCGCATTGGTTGGTGTGATGGCTAGTATCGCCCGGTTTGGTGTGCCGGCATGCCCCGGATTGGCGGCGCCACGGAGAATGTCGGATTAAAAAAGGCTGGCTGGGTTTTGTTTTCCCGTTAAAGAGGTTGGGGGATGAAGACGTCACTTCCATGGTTTGTTTTTGCCGGCGGTGGAACGGGCGGGCATTTGTTTCCTGCACTGGCCGTCGTCGAGTCTCTGCGAGCGAAGGACAGTTCGATCGACGTATCTTTTTTCTGTACGGGCCGGCCGATCGATCAAGAGATTCTCAATGCCGCCAAGATCGAAGCGGTGCCGTTAGCGGTCCAGCCCTTTTCGACCAAGCCCTGGCATTGGCCACCGTTCTACATCGGTTGGCGTCGTTCGATTCAGTTTTGTCGGCAAGCCTTTGAAAAACGACGCCCCGCATTGGTCGTTGGCGCAGGGGGCTACGCGTCAGGTCCGCCGGTCGAGGTCGCGGGTCGGCGGGGGATTCCCACATTCCTGTTGAATCCCGATGCGGTTCCTGGTTTGGCGAACCGTCGTATGGCCCGAACGGGTCGCATAACAACCGTTTTTGCGCAATGGAATGTGACACGCGATTGTTTTCCCCCGTCAGTCCCCGTTGCGGTTACAGGCTGTCCTGTACGGGCCGCTTTCCGGGCGGTCGAACCGTCCGGGATTCCCACCATTCGAGAGTCGTTTGGGCTCGAACCGGGCCGATTGACATTACTGGTCACCGGTGCTTCCCAGGGGGCTCGGACCATCAACGAGGCCATGATGAAGCTTGCGGAGGGCATCACTTCGACCGGATGGCAAGTGCTTCATCTCAGCGGCATGGCCGATCGTGACCGGGTCGCGGACGCTTATGCAGAAGCAAAGGCTCGGGCGCCAACGTTTTGTTATCAGGTTCTACCGTTTACGGAACGCATGGCCGAAGCCATGGCAGCCTGCGATTTGATTGTTTCCCGGGCTGGGGCTTCGACCTTGGCGGAGATTCAGGCGTTGGGTAAACCGTCGGTTTTGTTTCCTTATCCTTTCCACCGAGATCAGCACCAGCGGCACAATGCCCGGGTTTTGGAACAAGCTGGAGCCGCGGTTTTGCTCAAGGACTTGAAAGAAGCGGGCACGAACGCTCGGCAGCTTGAGCCGGTGCTGTCGAGTTGCATGCGGGATGAGGCAAAGCTTGCTGCCATGAAACAAGCGGCCTGTCGCCTGGACCGTCCTGATGCCGCCGACCGGATGGCTGAACACCTTTGGCAGGCGGTTGGTCGTGCGAAAATGAACCTGTGAAATTCTAAAAATACAGGTTGTGGAAACCATTCGACGCTGGTGACGAATCACGCATGAATCGGCTCAAGGAAAGTCGAAACCACTCCCGATACAATACTATTCGGTTTTGAGCGAGTTTGTTTCTCACAGGGCAAGTGCGCCATTTTCGTGACCTGAAGGCGTTTCGTTCTTGGAACAGGCTTCGCACTCGATTAGAATAGTTGCAGGCCGACCGAGCGAAACGTTTCGTGTGGTTTCGTAGCTTTGGCGGCGACGTTTGCGGTTCCATTCGGTTTGTTCGTCGGATGGGCTGCTTGGGCGTGGCTGTCAGTGAAGGCAAGTCCGAGTCCCATGGCGCGGTCGGGGATGGAAGCAATAAGGGGCTGGGCTGAACGAGCGGTCGGTTTACCGAAGAAATTTAATTCTCGCTTCGCACGGAAGGGTGGTTCCATGTCGAAGGGCGCACGGACGCGCCGCCATGCAGGCAGCGACGTCGAAGTCGGAACAAAGTATCCTGCGGTTGAATTGAACCCAGGGGAAGTTATACCCGGTCCAAGTAAAGCTGCGGGCGGGCAGGCATCGTTGGATGTCTACCGTGAATTTGCGGGCTCGGTGGCGGGTCGCCGCGTGCATCTTATCGGTATTGGTGGCTGTGGTATGTGTGGTGCCGCCAGCGTACTGAAGCATCGTGGTGCTGTTGTTAGCGGCTCAGATCGCACGGAATCCGCGACGCTATTGCAGTTGCGCGAACGAGGTATCCAGGTCCACGCGGAGCAAAATGCGGATAACATTCCTGACGCGTGCGATCTTGTGGTGTATTCAGCCGCCGTCAAAGAATCGAATCCGGAAATGAAAAGCGCTCGCGCGCGTGGTCTGCCGGTCGTCAAGTACGCGCAACTGTTGGGCTTGCTCATGGCCGATCGTGCGGGCATCGCGATTGCGGGCACCCACGGCAAGAGTACGACGTCCGCCATGGTGAGCTTCGTTTTGCGTGAGGCGGGCTTGGATCCATCGTTCGTCATCGGTGCGGGTGTTGAGCAGTTGGGCGGCGGCTCGGGTGTGGGCGAGGGGAAGCAGTTCGTCGTCGAGGCATGCGAGTACGACCGATCGTTTCTGAGTCTAAGACCTAAGTTCGCAACGATTCTGAACGTCGAGGAAGACCATCTCGATTATTACAACAGTCTCGACGAGATTGTCGAATCGATGCATGCGTTTGCGTCTCTCGTGCCGGTAGATGGTTTGCTGGTGGTCAACGGCGAAGACCGCAACGCGAGGCGGGCCGTCAAGGACATCCCCGCGACCGTTGAGACGTTCGGGTTCGAGGGCCTTGCGGATTGGCGAGCGGAGATTTTGGGTGTCGTTCGCGGACGGTATCATTTCCGCGTGTGGCGCGGACGTCAGCCGTTGACGGATCTTGTCTTGGCGATTCCCGGTCGGCACAACGTAAGCAATGCGTTGGCGGCTACGGCTATTTGTTATCACAACGGTGTTGACCCGGAGAAAATTGGGCGAGCACTGAGTAAGTTTCGGGGTGCGGATCGGCGCCTTACGCTGCTCGGCGAGGTCGGCGGTGTGACCATTGTGGATGACTATGCTCACCACCCCACTGAGATTCAAGTGACGACGCGAGCCGCACGTGATTACTACAATCCGCGGCGGATGTTCGTGGTGTTTCAGCCGCACCAGCACTCGCGTACGCGATTCTTACTTCAGGATTTTGCCAAGAGTTTTGGCGCGGCCGACGTGGTGATTGTCCCGGATATTTACTTCGTACGCGACAGCGAAGCGGAGCGGGAGTTGATTGCGGCCTCGGACCTCGTGAATCAGATTCACCTGAACGGCGGCGAGGCCATCTACGAGCCGGACTTCGACCGGATTGTGTCGCAGCTTTGCAGCGAAGTGGAGCCGGGGGACCTGGTGGTAACGATGGGGGCCGGTAACGTCTGGCAAATCGCCGATCGGCTTGTGGACTATTTGGCTGACGAAGTGGATGCCGCCAAGGCCGGGCCGTCGATGACCTGATGCGACGGGCGACCTGATACAATATGATGGGCGCGTTAAAGGTGAAACGGGAAATGAGCTCCGGATGCCATTGGTGGTTCATCTGGAATGATCCTAATTAAACACTCGCGGGGATAACAGCGTCGTGGGAAGTTTTCTTTCCGAGTTGGGTTCGGTGGTGAGTGAGCATGAGCCGTTGGCGTCGCATACGCGCTTTGGGCTCGGCGGGCCGGCTCGTTGGTTCGTTCAGCCCGAAAACAGCGAGCAATTGTGTGTTGTCGTTCAGCAATGTCGCGCGGAAGGAGTCGCGCTGCGCGTGCTGGGGTTTGGGGCGAATCTTTTGGTTGGCGATGACGGTGTGGATGGCGTGGTCGTACGTTTGAAATCGCCACACTTTCGCAAAGTAGATTGGTGCTCCTCGCCGGGTGACCGGTTGTCGAACGGAACTATCGTCGTAGCGGGTGGTGCCGATTTGGGTCGGTTGTCGCTCGATGCCGCACGGCATGGGCTGAGCGGATTGGAATGTATGGGCGGTATTCCGGGAACGGTTGGCGGGACGATTCGAATGAACGCCGGCGGACGGTTCGGGGAGATCGGCGACGTGGTTGACGACGTGACGGTGGTCGATTCCACCGGAGCCCTGCAGGTTCTATCGCGGGACGAGGTTGGCTTTGGCTATCGCCAGACCGCACTCGGTGAGTCGATCGTCTGTGAAACGACGCTCAAGTTGCAGCCCGATGATCCCCATCGTGTGCGCGAACGACTTCTTGAAATCTGGAGCAAGAAGAAGCGTACGCAGCCTATGCGCGATTGCAGTGCCGGTTGCGTGTTCAAAAATCCTCCGGGCCACCGTGCAGGACAACTGATCGATCAGGCGGGCTTGAAGGGCCGATCGGTTGGGGGTGCGTCGGTATCGCAGCGTCATGCGAATTTCATCGTCGTCAAGGAGGGAGCCGCTGCCGCTGATGTATCGAAGCTGATCGAGATGGTTCGCCGTGAAGTAGTGAACCAGTTTGGAATCGAACTTGAGTTGGAGATCGAAGTCTGGGGTCGGCAGCCAGCTCCCTGTGCCATGGCCGTGGACTAAGCCCCACGGTCGCGAACGGTGCGTTGTTTCGACGTACACCGTAATGTCTGGCGGGGGATGACTGCTTGGCGGAAAACGGAGTTTGAAGATGACACGGCTCGCGGATCAATGCGCATCGGACGTTGCGGCTCGACCCCACGCTGAGCAGTTACTCGACATCACGGTGTTGAGCGGTGGGCCGAGCGCGGAACGCGAGGTGAGCCTCAAGAGCGGTCAGGCCGTCGCCTCAGCACTGGAATCGCAGGGCCATCGGATTCAATGTGCTGATATCAGTCCGGATTCGTTGGAAGCGCTCGCCATCCCGGCGGATCTTGTTTTCGTGATGTTGCATGGCAAATTCGGTGAAGACGGCCAAGTGCAACGTATTCTGGAGGCGCGCGGGTTGCGCTACACCGGCTCAGACGCAACCGCATCTTCAATTGTCATGGACAAAGTTGCCACGAAGTCCCGCTTCATCGAAGCACAAGTCCCGACGCCCCGGTTTGATGTAGTCACGCGGGATCGTGTCGATACGGTGCTTCGATCTTGGTGCCCACCTGCGGTCATCAAGCCGATCAGTGAAGGCAGTAGCATTGACTGTGTGATCGCTCACGATCGTACAATCCTTCGATCGGCGGTCGAGCAGATGACCGACCGATATGGTCGATGCATGATTGAGCAGTGCATTGAGGGGCCTGAGTTGACCGTGGGAATTCTCGGCGACCGGGCATTGCCACCGATTCAGATTCGAACGAAGCGGGACTTTTACGACTACGAAGCCAAATACATCGATAACGATACGGAATATCTTTTCGACATTGATTTACCTTTGGCTGTGCTGGAGGAAATTCAGTCGTTGAGTCTCAAGGCTCACCAGGCTTTGGGGTGCCGCGATTTCTCACGTGTGGATTGGATGGTGGACGAAGTGACCCATCAGCCGTACGCATTGGAGGTGAACACGATACCGGGTTTCACGGATCATTCCTTGTTGCCCAAAGCGGCGCAACGAGCGGGTATTGCGTTCGGTCAACTTTGTCAGCGGATTGTGGATATGACCTTGAGCCGATAGAGGCTCGCGTGCTTCGTTGGCATCAGTCGTTTTTTTGTGTTTTGATGTTGGTTGATTTGTGAGTACACGCGTGAGTCGAAAGCGTACCAAAAAAAACGCCTCGCCGAGAAAAGAAGAATCGAGCGAGGTTTCGTGGGTTACGAATCTTCGTCCGTTGACTTCAACGGTCCTGCTGGGTGTCGTTTTGGCTGCGGCCATTTGCGGACTCGAGCAACTCAAGCACTATGTGTATGCCCAGCCGGAATATCGGCCCGCTGTCAAAGTGGAGTTGGCGGATTTGGGCGAAGACGATTGGGTGGATCGTGAGGGTTGGCGAGCGCGCATTTTGGATCATATTGTTGTACCTCAAGATAAGGCATGGGTGGAAGGCGAACTGTTGACCAACGTCGCGGAGCAAATGGCGCAAAGCGGCTGGGTATCGAACGTCCGGCGTGCCTGGAAAGAGAGGGATGGAACGATTCGGCTGGCGTGTGATTTTCGTCGCCCGATCGCCATGGTTCAGACGGTCGACGGATCCTACATCCCGGTCGACAAGTATGGCATTCGATTGCCGGAGAAGTACGACCGTGTGAGTTCTGATCTGGGTTGGATGCGCATCATCGGAGTGGAGGCATCCATTCCTAAGATTGGTGAGTCGTTCGTCGATTCCGAGAGTGACGCCATGGCTGCGGTTCGCGTGGCGACGCTCATTTTCGAGCGGCAAGAAATATCGCCATGGATCAGCAGTGTCGATGTCACCAATTTTAAAGGGCGACGCAACAAGCGCGAAAATCATATTAAGCTCTGGACACACGATGGTAAGCGGATCGACTGGGGCTCCGCCATTGGCGAAGAGGTGGAGGAAGCCTCCGCTGAAGAGAAGCTGCAGAGCATTAGTCTGCTTTTAAAGACAGGGACGTTGCAGGCACGTGCCGACGTGAGTATCTATCCGGCCAGTGTGCTTGTGGATTGGGACGAGTCGAAGTGAACCCATTCAGCGTTCGAATCGTTCTATTAATGGGGGCGACGTCGAAGCTTTTTCAGCTTCTCGGCACCACAGAGGTGCAACATCGGGTAGGCGATGTTGTCTAATACTGTGCCGATGATGGCCTTTTGCTTTCTTTCTGATGATGAATGTTAAATTTAGGTGGGCTGTCATGCTACCCGTTTCCCAAATTCGAGGTGTTAGGTGATCAGCCTTGAGGCGATCGCCGACTTGTTCTCGAAGGGGCGCGATCTGGTTCAGTTTGTGCCGGAGGAGCAGCGTTTTGATCCGACGTTGGCGGCGATCGTGGCAGTCCCTGTTGGGTTGATGCTGGCGTGTTGGGGGGCTCGGCTGTTGCGGGTCGTGTTTGTGCTTGCGTTTATGGCTGCGGGGGCGGGCGTAGGCGTTCGATTTGCTGCCCAAGTGCCGATCGATGCATTATTCGGCTTGGTGGTCGGCGGGGGCATCGCCGGCCTGGTAGGGCATCTGTTCTATCGCTGGTGGGTCGGGGTCACGACAGGTTTCCTTGCGGTGTTGCTTGTCGCCATCCTGGGTGGACAACAGTTGGCCGATCAATGCCAAGCGTTTCAGGATCAACGTTTGGGCGTTGCCACCGATGAATATCGGTTACCGCCCGCGACGACCATGGCGACCACAATTCCGGAATCATGGTGGGCAGGCCTGTCCGAAGTGGTCACGCAATTCTGGAATGACCGGCAAGAATTCGCGATTCGGTCGGTGGCCGTTAGCGGACTTGCGTGGTTTTTCGGACTTATTTTCGGGCTCGTATTCCCTCGGTTCACCACCGTGTTGATGACTTCGCTTGTTGGCGTTTTAGTGGCGGCGGTCGGCGTGGGGCTGTTGTTATCGCTCCATGTGCCCTCGCTTTGGCAGCATATCGTAAGCCATAGCCAGTGGGCTTTGGCGGCAGTAGGACTCGGTCTTATGGGGTCGCTTCTTTTGCAGCTGAGTGATTTTCATCGCCCATCGCCTACGGCCTCATCCGCTGCGCCCGTCAAGTAAACAACTTAACGAAATAAGCCGATCGTGAGAGGGGACCCGGTAGACACATTGAGCGTTGATACTTTTTGCCTTCTCTCGTCTAAGGAACACAGCCGATGGCCCGCTTTAACTTGGTATCCTTGCTAGACACGCTGGCTTCACAGGATGTCGTGCTGGGGCTTTTTCTGGGCTGCGCCGGTTTGGTTTTTATGCTGCTCGGTGTCCGGATCGCCAAGGTGTTGATCGTCATCAGCTTTGGCATTATCGGTTTCGTACTGGGTGGCAGTGTCGACGCCCCGCCCAGCGCGCGTGTAGCCATCGGATTTATTGCTGCGATAGGGCTTGGCTTTGTGGCCGTATACCTTTTCAGGTTAGCGGTCGCCATTCTTGCCGGTGGCTGGTTGGGCGTGGCGGCAGCCGCCTTTCTGACCAGTTGGGGGGCTACTCAGGAGATGATCCTGATCGGAGGCCTTTTCGTGTTCGTAGCGGTTGTTTCTGTCACCTTTATTCTGTTCCAGGAAATGATCGCTTTCGTGACGAGCCTTGAAGGGACCTTGCTTTTCTTGGCGGGTCTTGTCGTGTTCTTGAGCAAGACACCAACCCTCTTTGTGCATTTCCGCGGCCTGCTCATGACGTCATCCCTCTTCCCGGCATTTATTCTACTTGCAGGCACCTTCACCGGGTTCTATCTTCAATTGGGCGAACTGCGCAAGAAAGATGCCGGAACATCCGCCTAGTCTTCGTGGAGGCTATCGGGCGGTTGGTCACAGGATCTTCTTCTTGTTACAGGCATCTGTGGATGCCCGCGGTCTGGTTTTTTCGCCGAGTACTTGTGATCTTGACGCCGATAGCCGCGGCGAGGTTGGGGCTCAAATAGGAGGATGCACGTGTCGTATCCGGACATAGGCGTGGTGTTGGACAGTTTCGGGCAGCCGGTGAAGGAGGCGTTGCAGTCAGCTTCCCGGCTTGCGTTTCGTCACGTGGAGATGGCCGCGACCTCGACGGAGGTTGACCCTACGAACCTGTCGCATACAGGCCGTCGCGATCTGATGCACTATGTGTCCGGTCTCGGGTTACAGTTATCCGCGTTAGGTGCCGATCTGGGCGGCGTACGCTTCAATGACCGTTCAGGTTTGGAGCGACGGCTCGACAAAACGCGCCAAATCCTCGAATTGGCGGCCGAACTCCGCACGCCGATGGTCACGACACATTTGGGGCGCGTTGACGAGCAGACCCTCAAGCAAGGTTACGTGACCGACGCCCTTAGCTTCTTGGCGGATGTTGCCGACAAGACTGGAACGTACATCGCTTTTGAGACCGGCTCAGCCGAGCCCCAGTGTATCGCAGCGCTCCTGCGCGAGACGGGCTGCCAATCGCTCGGTATCTGTTACGATCCTGCATCACTTCTGATCGATGGACTGGACCCTTTGGCGGGGGTGGACCCGCTGGCGGATCGGATTCTGATCGCGCGAGCACGCGATGCGATCGCAGGTTCCGGGCAACGACCGGGACGGGAAACGCCCATTGGACGAGGCCAGATTGACATGGCTGAATACCTGGCAGCTTTGGATCAAGCCGGCTACCGCAATACGACCTTTCTCCGTCGCAACCATGCCGACAAGCCGCTGCAGGAAATCGCCGACGCCAAGAAGTTCATCGAATTGCTGTTTCGATAGGGTTTTTTGTTTGAAAACATGTTAGATGAGTGAGCATCAGGAGGTGTAAACATGACGCATCATCATAAAGGCAAGTCGTCCGAGAGTTTATTGGATAAGGACGCCATTTTAGGGCAACTCAATATTCTCCCGGGCCAGACCACTCTCGATGCAGGTTGTGGAGATGGCTACATGGCCAAAGAGTTCGCGCGTATATTGAAGGGGACCGGCAAAGTATACGCCTTGGACCCTGATACAGAGGCAATAGAGACGCTTCGATCAGAAACACAAGACATTAATATTGAAGCGATGGAGGGAGACATAACCCAAAGGACATCGCTGGAGGCATCCTCAATAGACTTGATTTATCTGTCAACCGTTTTTCATGGATTCTCAAAAGATCAGATACGAGATTTTCAGGCGGAAGTGGAGCGTTTGTTGAAAGCTCATGCCAAGTTGGCAATTGTTGAGATACAGAAGAACGATACTCCATTCGGTCCCCCTTCGGATATTAGGTTTTCGCCCGAAGAATTGAAGCAGGTGATAACACTGGCGCCTCTCGCGACGGTGGCTGTGGGGCAGTATTTCTACATGCAGATTTTTGAGAACCTTTGAGAAACAGATGCGACGAAAAGAGGTAGTTGTCCCGGAAGAGCTCGAAACCTCGCCTCTGGTAAGTACGATGGATTTGCGCTTTTAGCGGGGTGACTGCCAAGGAATTCCTTGAATTGCTGACTCGTTGATACCATTCGAATCCGCAAGTCCTCGCAAGATAAAGCCACTTGCACATCACTCGGACGAAGGTGTGGGCGGTAGGGTCAGTTGAAAGTCTCGCCCCATCGCGGGAACACGAACCGTAATCGTGTTGGTTTGACGGGGTTTGGTATCGAGGTAGCGATAGGTGACGAGACGGACGTCGTGCCATGTGTGATCATCGCCAGCCAAACTTTGATCGAAGACCCGCTCGAAAAGCTTCGTGTCGGTCAATGTCGCGCGAAGCATGACGCG